>PJTZ01000077.1_pt1 | contig 106090 bp, 76 predicted proteins | sample 1512131 | NCBI WGS metagenome assembly PJTZ01 (sample SAMN08177679, study PRJNA422409) | Soil metagenome, whole genome shotgun sequencing project. | reverse complement strand
CTGCGGCAACGTCTCCTCCTTCTGCATGGACTTTTCCGATAAGCACTACATTGTCGCACCAGCGCTGTAAGGTGTCGATGACCATTTCTTCGTTAAATTGTTTTATTTCCATTACGGTTCTTTTTTTATTGTTACATATTTCCTTTGATTTCGTGTTCAACGACTACCTGCCCGAACCATTGCTTTATATGCTCCATATGATCCTTACCGTACAGTTTGATAAATTTCTTGGTCTCGGGAAGCCCCTCGTCTTCATATACTGACAGACGTTTACTGGCGAATTCCAGTGTCAAGGGGATACCACATTTCTTTTCAATACAGATTTTCCAGTCGTCAAAATTTTGCGGAATGATGCTCATGTGCTCTTATTCTGATTCAAAAATAAGAATAAAATATTTAAACGCAATAATGTTGCATTAAAATATTTATATTTGTTTTTTAACAAACACTAGTCAGACATGCTAAAATCTGTATTCTTATTGCTGCTATTGATCTTGATTAAATCAGTTTCATATCATGCTAAGGCACAGCAAGGTCCTACCGAAATTCAGCATATCCAGGATCATAAACCGTTGATGAACAAAGTTTGGGAGACATTTGATATGCTGATGTATAAGGTGACGAAGGAGAATGGCAAAACAATCTACACTCCCCATTTTCCTCCGCCATTGGCGGCATTGGATGGAAAGACCGTGGAACTGCAAGGTTACATGATTCCAATGAAGTCGGGCTTTAGGCATAACAGCTTCATGTTGTCGGTGCTTCCGATCCAACAATGTATGTTCTGTGGACAGAATGGGATTCCGGCCATGGTGGAAATAATCCTTTCCGACGGAAAGAAGGAAAGGATGTCTGATAGACCTGTTACGATTAAGGGAAAGACAGTTCTGAACCGGAAGGAAAAGAATCGGTTGGAGATATGGATTGATAATGCCTCAATCGTCAATAATTGATTCAACTTTCTTAAACGTATACATTTGCTCCCGCATAAGTAAGTTAAAATGGCAAATAACCTCCAGTACAAAACGGGCTCTGTTAGGTATACCACAGCCATAACCATCCGTCCTTTGATTGGCACTTTCAGCTAAGAACTGGTTGGGCAGATAGCCGTTGGCAGCGTGCAGCTGAACGCCGTCAAATCCTGCCGCTATGGCATTTTTTGCAGCCTGGCCATAGTCCTTTATAGTCTGCTTAATTTCGGGGATTGTCATTTCCTGGGGTATCTCGTAATCCTTTATTCCCTGAGAAGTGAAATGTCGCATACCGCGGATAGACTTGTCGCTGATACACATCACCAGTACCATACTTTGGGGATATTTTAGACAGGTTACCTACGTGAAATATTTTTGTGAAAAATTATACTTCTTTTCGTCGGGCCATACGCTGAGCGATGATGCTGGCGGCAATCAATTGCAAGGCATGATAGAGCATGAGCGGCAACAAGACGATACCGGTGATGGTACTGTGCTGAAAGAGCACTTTTGACATGACGGTGCCGTGTACCAATGACTTTTTTGACCCACAAAATAATACAGTGATACGATCTTCATCTGAAAAGCCCAAAAAGCGGCTGAGTAGTCCGACACAAAAGAATACGGCGAAAAATAAGGCCATCATCCCTGCAGCTAGTCCGGCAAGTTCAAGGGCAGTAAAACCTTCAAAAAGATTTTCGGAGAATGACTTACAAAACGAGGTGTAAATGATAGTAAGGATGATTGCCTGATCAAAATATTTGAGGTATTTCTTATACTTTTCGGCAATGGCGCCAAACCGGGAGTTAAGACTGATGCCGATGATAACAGGTAACAGGACTTGAAGAACCAATTTTATGACGATATCAGTGACATCAAAAGCCCCCGTTGCAGAAGCGATGAACAGACCAACCCAGAGGGGGGTAACTATTACTCCGATCAAACTGGAAATGCTCGCGTTGAAAATAGCTGCGGGAATATTGCCCTTGGCGATGGAAACCATGACAACGGAGGAGGAAACTGTGGACGGTAAAGCCGCCAGAAAGAATATACCTAACCAAAGCAACTCAAGGTCTGTGCCTGTGAACAAGGGACGAGATGCCAAAACGATGAGTGGAAAAACCAAAAAGGTTGTCAACTGAACAATAATGTGCATTTTCCAGTTGGCAAGCCCGGCTTTTAATTTCTCAACACTCAGTCGCAATCCATAAAAAAAGAAAATAAACGACACGCCTACATTGGCAATCTCCTCCAGCGAAACAGGTTCTTGGACCATGCCAGGCTGTGGCAAAAAATAAGCCAGCAGGATCATGACGCCTATCATTAACAGGAAACCGTCGAAACCTGCTTTATTTAATATTGCTAATAACTTCTTCAATACGCTCTTAATATATTACTCCGTTGTACCAAAATTATTCGTCAATACATGGGAACTAAACCGCGAATTCTTTGCGTATAATTTCTGCTCCCACGCTTAAAGCGCTCAACTTCCCTCTTGCTACGTTTCGGGATAATGGAGCCATACCACAGTTTGTACTAGGATAAAGATTTTCGATATCTACAAACTCAAGCGCTTTACGTAGGGTATCGGCTACTTCTTCGGGTGTTTCGATCGTGTTTGTTGCCACATCAATGGCTCCTACCATTACTTTTTTACCCCGAATGAGTTCAATTAAATCAAAAGGTACATTCGAGTTATGGCATTCTAAGGACACGATGTCAATACTCGATTTTTGAATTTGTGGAAAAACTTCTTCGTATTGACGCCACTCTGAACCCAATGTCTTTTTCCAGTCAGTATTAGCTTGTATTCCATAACCGTAGCAAATATGTACCGCAGTTGCGCAATGTAAACCTTCAATGGCTCTTTCTAATGATGCCATCCCCCAGTCGTTCACTTCTTCAAAGAATACATTAAATGCGGGTTCATCAAACTGGATAATATCTACTCCGGCATCCTGCAGTTCCCTTGCTTCTTCATTGAGCGCTTTCGCGAATTCCCATGCTAATTTTTCCCGGCTTTTGTAGTGCGCATCATATAAGGTGTCTACCATGGTCATCGGTCCGGGTAATGCCCATTTTATGGTTTTATCCGTCTGTTTACGTAAAAATTTAGCGTCTTCAACAAAAACTGCTTTTTGACGTGCAACCTCCCCTATAACCATAGGGACACTCGCATCATAACGGTCACGGATTTTTACGGTTTTACGATTTTCAAAATCTACCCCACTTAGATGCTCGATAAAAGTGGTTACGAAATGTTGGCGTGTTTGCTCACCATCGCAAATGATATCTAACCCTGCTAATTGTTGCTCGTGCAAAGCTATACGTAAAGCATCTTGTTTCCCTTCAAGTAACTGATCGCCATCTAATTTCCAGGGCGACCATAGTTTTTCGGGTGGTGCAAGCCAGACAGGTTTGGGTAAACTTCCCACAATTGAGGTGGGCAATAATTTCTTCATATAAATAATTTTAACGTGTTATATCCATTAACGAGCGAAATTGGCAGACCATTGTTCCAAGACACTTTTGTGCGGCTTAATGAAATGCTCTTCTGCAAATTTACCCTGTTCAATGGCTAACCGGCTGCGCTCTTGCCGGTCGTATACAATTTTTGTTAAGGAATGGTCTTGATTTTTCAAACTAGGCTTATAGCAAACTCCTGCGACAGAATTGGCATTATAAATTTCAGGTCTGTAAATCTTTTGGAACGTTTCCATGGTACTAATCGTACTGATCAATTCAAGGTTTGTATAATCGGCCAGTAAGTCTCCAAAGAAAAAAAACGCCAAAGGTGCAACGCTATTAAGTGGCATAAAATAGCGAACCTGCAAGCCCATTTTTTTGAAGTATTGCTCTGTTAAAGAAGATTCGTTGGGTTGATATTCAAAACCTAATATCGGGTGATGGCTTCCTGTACGACGATACGTTTTATTATCTGATACACTCAGACATATTACGGGCGGTTTGGGAAAGTTTTCCCTATAACTTTCTGAAGCTACAAAATGCTTGAATATATTGCCGTGCAATACACCAAAATTATCAGGTATGCTAAATTTGTCTTTACCTTTATTATGCGCTAAAAGCAATACGCTGAAATCATAATCGCGTACGTACGAAGAAAAGTTGTTCCCTACAATTCCCTCCATGCGTTTTCCTGTTTTATGATCGATAATATGCGTTTTTAAAATCTCGATAGACGGGAATGTTGTACCACTACCATAAATATCTATATCAACAGAAACAATTTCCAATTCAACCGAATAACGATCGCTATTCGGATTATCCCAGTTTGCCAAGCTATTAAACCGATTGTTGATCATATTAATCGTGTTGCGCAAGTTTTCTTGACGACTTGTTCCTCTTGCCAAGTTGGCAAAGTTGGTTGTTGTGCGCGTACTGTCGGACGGTATATAGTCTTCGTTGAAATAAATGCTCTTTAGCGTGAATGCAAAATCGCTCTTCACGATATTCCGGATGTCTTCCATATATTTCTTTTTGTTTTTTCTTGGATACTCTAATGTGATTGCTTTAAACTCATTTCTTGAAGTCATTTAATCTTTCAAATTTCGAAATAAAAGATTAAATTATTATATTTTATTATTGAATCAGATAATTATTCTTTTATTTTACATCAAAAAAGATAAATTATCTTTTTCCCAAGCACCAATAACATGGATAACAGATAATTTCTCTTTGGAAAGAAAGATATGGTTGTTTCCGAGTTGCTTAAATTGTCTGTAAAAAGATAGTAAACACGGCTAAAGAAATAGCCTGATAGTATCTTTACTTCCCTGCTGCGGCTCCAAAAGTATTTTTTACGACAGCCATTACAAAAGTGCTGTGCGTGCTACCTATACTGTTTACAGAACCAAGCTTGTTAAATACAAAATCCTGGTAATGTTTCATGTCGCGCACGGTCACTTTCAAAAGGAAATCATAATCGACCGATATGTCGACTTGCGTAGCGGTCATATCGGCCATATTGAGACGACTGACGCTTCCATTGGCAAGAAAAGTATTCAAGATACCTGCCGGATAGATGAACACATCGAGGATGTCTGTATTAAATCCGCTCAAAAAAGTTATCACCACGCCCTGTGGAGAGATTTTCCTCACCTCCCGGTTGCCGACATCGGACACGTACAGGTTCCGTGCCGCATCTATCGCCAGTCCCGCCTCATCGCCCAGGCGGAAAGAAGCTGCCGTTCCGGTACCGTTCTGCAGTCCCGGGGAGCCACTGCCCGTACCGCCCGGTAATGACAGGACGATTTCCGTTTCAGTCACCGAAGTCAGCGGCAGATTCAGTTTTGGACGGTTCGAAAATGCAGTTCGAAATTAATTGATAAAAAACAAGACAGGCGGGATATGCTATATGAGAATTTTCTATTGGAAGCGACCACAATCTATAGGAAATCGACGGAGATCGCATAAAAAAACTCGTTCATCTTTTTAGGTCAGATGAACGAGTTTCAGATGTCTCACCTATTCTAACACGCGCTATTAGTCATATCCCGGATTTTGGTATGCAGCTTTTTCAGCACCATCCAGCTCCATCGCATCCATTTGACCTTGAGGGATAGGGCGTAGGTAATGAAAAGGTTGAATGTTACGGGTAAACTCCCTTGGTGTATGATCTCCGACATCAGAGCCGGCAATTCGATAGGTTTTGGCTATTTCAGCCCATTTCTGCGTTCGAACTAGATCATGCCATCGATATCCTTCGCCATAATATTCGCGAGAACGTTCCTCTAATAGATAATTGACGGTAATTTGTGCAGGCGTAGCTGCAACCATCTCTGCGCTAAAATCTTCTATTTTTTCACTGTTACCATTATTGTCCCAACGCCATATTCCCGCTCTTGCACGAATTACATTAATCAAATCGCGTGCGCTCTTACCTGCTTGAACCGATGCGCCCTTGACAGCCGCTTCCGCCGCCACAAAATACAACTCTGAAAATTTTGCAATATTGAAAGGACGTGTACTTCCAGCATTCGGCTGTCCTAAACCACTTCCATTATCAGTTCGATAAGGTCCGAGCTTCCATAATCCTGGATATGTCCGTCTACTGATTCCTTCAGGAGAAATGACATAATCTGCTCTTCCTGGCAATACACCCGCTCCAACACTACTATTAAATGTCGTATTCGAGTAGTCTATGTCCTCAGCAGGTTCCTCATCCAAAAATGTCAAAATGGGATCTCCTACTCTTACCTGCATATTATTAGCATTATACAAAAACTCGTTTGTAACGCCCGCCTTATCCCAGTTTCCTCTATAAACGGTTGTAAAAGTTCCATCATACCGGGAGTCGTGCGTTTTGTTTGCAAAGATTTCTGTGATTACATCAATTGTGGGCGCCATTCTTGTCCATGGCCGCCCTAAGGCCTGCGCCGCCTCCCGTTGTACTGAATTCACTATTTCAGAATTGCTCCAATTTGTTTTTGAACTGGTGAGCGATGGATATCCCCAGGTCATCATCCATCCAGCAAAATTATCGGGTGCCCCCCCACTGCCATAGGACAAACTACCTCCATTATACAGTTCGCTTGATTCGGTATGGTCTGCAAACAACAGTAATTCGTTGTTACGGTCATTCTCACCCAAGTTAACATCATAGAATGTCTCTTGAAGTCCGTATACTCCAGGGTTATCGATAGCTTCTGTAGCTATGTCATACGCCCGTTGAAAATACCATCCAGCATTTTGTCCATCAGGATCAATACGAGTAGTTTCGGGATATGTCGGAATATTATTTGGGTTTTCCAGCCACCACGCATAGGTGAGATATGCTTTCGCTAAATGCAGACGAGCCACAGTTTTTGTGACCGCCCCGGTTACTCGCGGAACATCAGGTAATTGTTCAATCGCCAAGATTAAGTCTGGAAAAATTGCTTTCGTATAAACCTCCGGCACTGTATTTCGGGCGGAATACCGCGTTGTCGATATATTATATTTCAGTTCGCCTGACCCTAAATCCAGCGGTACACCTCCGAATGTCTGCACTAATAAAAAGTAGTCAAACGCCCTGAAAAACCGTGCTTCGGAAATCAACGCGTCTGCCATCCCTAACTCGGTGGCGTTTTCGATAATACCGGAAGCGGTGTTTATATTGGAAAAAGCCGCCCCCCATAATACATCCGCGCGACTGCTTGTCGGTGTAATGGTACCCACGCCGGAAAGATCCATATCTCTAAAATTCGCATCCGCGCTCTGCGCGTAGGTAGCTTCATCCGTACCAGTCAAACAAGCATTGTAATAGTACGCTTGTCCATATATATATCTTAAATGCGCATACATGGACGTTATCCCTCCATTTATACCTTGTTCGGTCTGGAAGTATGCTGGGGTCAAAATATTTCGCGGTTGCTCTTCCAATAAATTAGAACAACTCATTAGTGACATCGAAAATAATGCTGCTAAGGACAAGGAATTTAAATATCTATATTTCATAACCGTTTATCTTAAAATGTAACATTGAGACCTAACATATAATTTCGTGTCGTAGGCGTATTCGTTCCTACAACAAGGATTCTCCGCAATCCACCCACCGCGACATTTTCATCTCCAAACGTATTCGGTTCTGGATCGCCTCCAGATTCTCGATGGTACGGAGAGAACATAACAAATGGGTTTTCTACAGTACAATACACCCGAAACCTTCCTATTCCCATCTTACTTAACCAGTTGGGGTCAAGATTATATCCCAACGTAATTGTCCGAATTTTCAAATAGGAAGCATCAAAATATCCCATCGTACTTCCATACTTAGGATTATCACCAGATTGTATTCCTCCAGGTTTTGGATATTTTGCGCCCGTATTTTCTGGTGTCCAATAGTCTAATTTTACGTTATTGCCGGCTCTGGCGTTCAATGTATTAAGATAACCACCACTTCCGTAAAGCGTGCTAATCAATTTTCCACCGTTTTTAAATGTACCGATAATGCCGAGATCAAAATTTTTGTATCCTACACGAGTATTGAATCCCCCTTGGAAATTAGGTTGAATGTTTATAATTTGTCTATCATCCGGTCCGATTTGTCTTACGGGAGTACCATCCTCGTTGTAGTCCCCCGTATATCTTACTTTAATCATTCCCACGTTTCCTCCGGGTTCCAATATATCTAAGTGGGGGTCACCCTCTTGCCAGAGGCCAATATTTTCATGATCGTATATCACATCTATAGGGTGCCCTACGAACCATTGATTACCTTCGTCCCTTGTCCTTCCTGACGTCAATTCTAAAAGCTTATTTCTATTGGCGTACAAGTTAATACCCGCTTCCCAGCTCCAGCCGTCAGGGTTATCAAAAATCACCCCATTTAAAGAGAATTCGACTCCCTTATTCTGCGTTTTACCTATATTGGCCATATAGCTGCCTACTCCACTTGTCGCCGGCAGCCCCACACTGAGTAGTACATCATTTGTGTTCTGAACATAATATTCCAGTGTTCCGCTCAATCTATTATTCAAAAAACTAAAATCCACTCCATAGTTCCACGTTTCCGAATACTCCCAGCCCAGCAGTGGATTCGGTAATTCTGTCACGAGGTAACCCGTTTCGAACACATTTCCGAAATTATAAGGTCGTGTACCTAACAAGCCTAAGGTTTTATATGGATCTACGGACTGATTGGAGGTCTGACCGTATCCCACGCGCACTTTTAATTGATCGATCCAAGCGACACTCTCCATAAACTGTTCATTTTTAATATTCCACCCTGCAGATACCGCGGGATATGCATGCCATTTATGCCCCGGAGCTAATCTTGAGGAACCGTCCTTACGAAAAGTTGCAGTCAACATATATTTGTTATCATAGGTGTACATGGCGCGTCCCATCCACGACATCAGACCGCTTTGGTAGTAGCCTTGATTATCAGGATGAACAATGATTTCTCCATCAGCTCGACCAATATTATAAAATTGAAAAGCGTCAGCTGGAATATCCCGACCAGATATGTGTGTACTACTAAACTGAGTCTGTTCTGCAGAGTAAAGTCCAACCAAGTTAAGTTGATGTTTCTCTGCGAAGGTGCGATCATACGTTAATAAATTCTCTACTACCCATTGTAACGTACGCCCATTACTAATAGATGCTGTCGATGGATTGTCGGGAGTTCCGCTAAAGACACCCTCCCCCGTATAATTTCCGTCGTTAGTCTGGCGAAAGTTGAGACCTGTGTTGATACGATATCTCAAGCCTTCTATGCCTGGAATTTTCATCTCTGCAAATGCCGTATTGTAAGAAGCCAAAGCTCTATTCTGGTCGATATAACGATCTTCCAACGCCTCTAATGTGCCACGCGTATACACCCACTGCTGTCCCGAAGTTTGTTGTTGTATATACTGTTTCAAAGAACCGTCCTCTCTATAAGGGTTTGCAATAGGTGAGGCACTCAAAATACTATATGCTCCTAGGCCATTACCGTTAGTAACACTATAATTATTATTTAAATTAAAGCCAATTTTGAATAGCTTTCCAATTTCCTGCTCTAAAGAAGCCCGAATATTATACCGCGTATAGTTCTGTAGAGGAATCACCGCTTCATCCCGAAAGTACCCCGCTCCAAAATTAAAACTACCTTTTTCTCCCCCTCCAGCAACTGCCACGTCATGATTCGTCATCATACCCGTTTTATAAAAGAGATCCTGCCAGTCCGTATTTACCTCATCCGATTCGTCCACGGTATTATCGAATTGCCCAGCTGTCCTCCGCAATTCAGCAAACTCCGGTCCATTCATCATCGGATATTTTGCAAAAACACTTCTCAAACCATGAAAACCATTGTAACTGACCCGAGCGGATTGTCCTTGTTGTCCTTTATATGTCGTTACTAAAATCACTCCATTTGCACCACGCGAACCATAAATAGCTGTAGCAGAAGCATCTTTCAAGATATCTATACTCTGAATATCGTTGGGATTAATATCTGAAATCGAGCCTGCAAACGGTATTCCGTCCAAAACCACTAGCGGGTCATTATCCGCATTTAGAGATCGTGTTCCGCGTATTCGAATTTGCATACTGGATCCGGGTTTTGAAGAATTTTGTGACATCTCAACACCAGCAACACGTCCTTGGAGTGCGCGGCTGATATTTCCACTTGGCACTTCTCGCATTTTATCTCCGCTGACAGAAGCCACCGACCCCGTTACCGCTTCCTTACGTTGTGTTCCGTAACCAATGACAACGACCTCTTCTAACTGAGAATCCGAACTTGACATCGTAATTTGGAATTCTATTTCATTGCCCAACGTGTATTCCCTCGTTTCAAAACCAATATATGAAAATACCAAGGCAGCACCTGGACTTACTTCCAATGAAAACCTCCCCTGCTCATCGGTCGATGTACTAGTCGTCCCTCCCTTCACCTGAACCGAAACTCCAACCAAAGGATTTCCAGCTTCGGAAGCCACGCTTCCGCTAACCATCCGCTCCTGTGCCTGCACATTAGCAAAGACAAAAAACGATAGGAGTATTAGCCAGTATTTGGGAATTCCGTTCCTCGCTTTGCGTGGTCGTAACGACAAAAAGTTAAGTTTTGTTATCATAATAAATCTATTTAGTTTATGTATTTTTATAGCACAACCGGTTGCATATATCATAGAAAAAACGACAACTAATACACTAATCTGTAACGCAAGAGATCAGGTTTATGAATCGTATTCCTTTAGCATGCCTTCTTTCACGAAGGCATGCATATTGGTTGCTGATACAATTATAGAAATCTCTTTAACTACAGTTATTCACGCATGTAACATAAACATTTCAATTCGTTACATCATGCACCTACATTCTTTAATCCGCGATTTCGAGTGTTAAAGTTTTCAATCCTTTATCTGCCGAAGTGCCTCCATAGAGAATAGCATACTCGCCAATTTTTCGTCTCAAAGCATCTATACTTTCATCATAAAACTGAAACGCATCTGGTCTAATTTCCAAATCCACCATTTTCGTTTCACCGGCCTTTATGGCAACGCGTGCAAAAGCACGTAGCGATTTAACCGGCGCAAGCGCATCATTATTCCGGGCCACGTAAACCTGTATTACCTCCTCGCCATCCATCGCCGAAAGATTGGTTACGGGGATAGATAACTGTATCGGACTATTGCCGTTTATTGTGGATTGTGGTAACTGTACTTCTCCATAGGAAAAAGTAGAATAACTCAATCCGTGGCCAAATGCATACAATGGATCCTCCTTCATATACCGATACGTACGTCCTTGCATATCGTAATTTTCAAAACCTTGACGTGCCTCGTCTCCCGTTTGCGTTAAAGCGCCATCCAGCTGCGCTAAGGATTTATAAAAAGTTATCGGCAACCGACCTGCTGGATTGTAATCTCCAAAAAGTACATCCGCAACTGCTGTTCCTGCTTCCTCTCCGCCATACCAAGCACAAAGTAGTGCATCATAATTTTTTTCATCCTGCTCAAGCGCAAGAGAACTTCCTGTACACAGTACAAAAATTACCGGCGTTCCCGTTTGCCGTAGTGCCGCTAGTAGATCACGTTGAACCTTGGGCAAATCAATCGATGTTCGGTCGCCTCCTTTGAACCCCTCTGCATCAACAAACATTTCCTCTCCTTCTAGTTGTGGAGACAACCCTCCTGCATAAACAATCGCATCGACGTCTTTCAACCGCTTCGTCAAATCCGTGAAATCCGCTTTTTCCTTTTTAAAAACAGAGAAACCCATGGTCAAAATGCTTCCCTTTTGCCTATGTTCCAATACAACCGGATAAGCTTTTCCTTTCTGTACCTGCACTGCGTATTCCGCACCACGAACCGCCTCACGTCCCACCATCTTACCTATTTCTTTTCCATTAAAATTCAACATGTAACCATCATTAGCATGCGCTTTGAAAACAACTTCGCCTGTATAAGGAGCAACGAATATCCCCGATATGCGCGTGGAAGTATTTTCAAGGTTCACATCCTGTGCCAATGCTGTACCGCCACGATTAGAATATTCAATCCCCAAGTGATTCGTTAACGTGCGGACTGGCTTTCCCTCAAAAGCATTGTTGTTGTAAAACTCTACTTTTAAACCTTTTTCACCATTTTCTGCTGTTAAGAAAGAATCGTATAATGACTTTCTAACCCAAGGGTCCACCAAATCACTGCCTTTCTCATAGATCACCTCTGCATTTGGTACCTTTTTCTTAATACCGTCTAAAATCGTAACGGTCGAGGTTGGAGTACCATTATAGTTACCCCAAAGCATGATACTATCAGCAGCATTCGCGCCTACAACGGCAATCCGTTTTATTTTTTTGCTTAACGGAAGCGTCTGGTTTTCGTTCTTTAACAATGTCATAGACTGCCGTGCCACCTCCAGAGCTTGCTGCCTATGCTTCTCAGAAGCTACGATATCGTAAGATAGAGAACTCCACGGCACACGGTCTTCCGGATCGAACATACCCAATTCAAACCAACCGCGTAACACGCGTCGCAAAGACACATCAATTTGCTCCTCCGTGATCAGCCCTTGTTTTACCGATGCCAGTAAATTTTCATAAGACTGTCCGCATTCTAAATCGGTGGACGTCAATACGGCATTCGCAACAGCTTCCGCGGGTGTATCGTGCGACTCATGATGACCTTCTTTATAGAAATCATCAATGGCCCAACAATCCGACACAACCATCCCTTCGAACCCCCATTTATTCCGAAGGATATCCATCATCAACCGGTCACTTCCGCAACAAGGCTGTCCTTCAAAGGCATTGTAAGCACACATCACTTCCTGCACATTTCCCTCTTGAACCAAAGCTTGAAAAGCCGGAAGATAAGTTTCCCATAAATCCCGGTTCGAAACGACTGCATTATACGAGTGTCTGTTCCATTCAGGACCACTGTGTACGGCATAATGTTTGGCGCAGGCATGCGTTTTAAAATACCTATCATCGTCGCCTTGCAAACCTTTTACCGCCGCCAACCCCAAACGAGTCGTCAGATGGGGATCCTCTCCATATGTTTCTTGCCCACGTCCCCATCTTGGATCACGAAAAATATTGATGTTCGGTGTCCAGAAGCTCAAACCATAATAACGTCCCCGCTCACCTTGCTTCACGGCTTCATTATATTTAGCTCTGGCTTCATCCGAAATAATCTCAAACGTTTTTAGGTGATTTTGTTCATCCCAAGTCGCTGCCATACCGATAGCTTGTGGAAACACAGTCGCTTTTCCCGAACGTGCCACGCCGTGCAAAGCTTCGTTCCACCAATCATACGCCGGAATCCCCAAGCGTGGCACTGGCTTTGAACTGTTCATCATCAAACCGACCTTCTCTTCCAATGACAATAATCCCATCAAATTATCGATCCGTTCTTCAAGCGGTAAATCGGGGTTTTTAAACGGATAACGATCCTCTTTGAGATGTTGTTTAACTGTAAAAGCCGTTAAGATGAGCAGTAAAAGTCCGCCCGCTAAATAAAAAAAATTGCTCTTCATATCCTGTAAATTAGTTATTAACGCGATGTCTTTACTCCGAAGCAAACACCACACGGTGAGTTTTCACGAGTCCTTTATAATCGAATTTAACCAGCGCTACGTCTTGAGCCGATTCCGCTTGGGTAACATGTACTTGTACATCCGGGTTGTCCGCAGTTGCCGAGATCTCAGGTATGCCCTTTGTGCCTGCAGGCAGTGGGAAAGTCGTTTCGTATAGATCATATCCCACAATACCATTCGCATTCGTCGATCTAACCGGTGTATCGGAAAGCTTAATTTCCTTTCCGTTTACCGCGATGCTGACAGTCGGAACGATCGGACGAACGATTTCCTTTTTATTGGAGCTGAAACCGATACCCGCTAAATCAAAAAGCACCTCCGACCCATCGCCTTCAGCAACCAAAAAGATGGCGTGCTTTTTATCTAAATGATCTACAAACTTAGCAACGTCTACCGTAAATTTAGTCTCTTGCTCTTCAGCACCAGCAGGAACTGTTATCTCACCGATTTTTTTCCCTTTCCAAGCCTCGTTATCCCATGGTCCATCCAACCAAACATTCACCTTAAAAGTTTTTGCTGTTTTGGGTGTAAGAAATACATTGAAGGCCGTTTCATTACCTTTATTTGTTCCTTCAAAGGCTTTTAATCCCTTTTTATCCTGATCAAGTCCGCCGAAACCAAAATATTTATACCCGATAATATGACCATCTTTTACCTTTGTAATCGGCATATGGTTATCCCAGATATCCCAGGAGTCTTGCATCGTGCTTATATCGGAAAGATAGCACGCGTAGCCCGCCGAGTAGTACTGATAAGGATCCAAACCATATACGTGAAAACCTTCTGACGTCACCTCTGCTCCCGTATATTCCCTTCCTTGACCATCTTTGGCCGTCCATGTACTATCCGCAGCATACGGATCATACGCACGGATTCGCACCGTACCACCCTCGGCTACCGATTTTTCGTCCCAATCAATAAAGATCGGCGCTACTACAGCCTGACGTGCGAAACCAAAATTTCTCGGAGGCCTGTGGTAAAAAGCATACCATTGTCCATTAATTTCTTCGATACTCCCATGCGTGTTGTGTCCGCCATTGGTAGTCACCAAAGCACTACCGTCCTGATTCAGCACCGGCCCGCGTGAATCAACCAACACACCGCCACTTTTCCATGGCCCCAAAGGAGAGTCACCTACGAGATACCTTAGGGTAGAGTTAGAGCTACCGATACCATACTCAGGGCCGGAGTATCCGCTATAGACCGAAACGTACTTATTACCAACCTTACGAATCGAAGACGCCTCAAAAAAGTTGAACGAGCCTAAGTCTTCCCCCGGTAAGATATTCGGATATTCCGTTCCTTCTGGATCACGCAGCACACCATAACGTGCACTCGCCGGAATAAAGCGGTCAATAATCTTCGTTCCCGGTCTTACGGAGTACATTGTATGCTGATCAAGTTCTGCCGCTAGGGAGCGCTGAAACCCCCAATAGGCGTATGCCCTAAATCCTATGTCAAAATCCGGGTCATTTGGATCCGTAATATACTCGACATATACAGCCGGATCAAAACCGATCATACTGCCAGGCACCGTACGTCGACCATCTTCTGTTAAGTTGATGGGCGTAAAAGGTCCATCGGGCCGACTCCCTTTTGCTACCATGGCTTCACGATGCTGCCCCCGGCTGTGTGGGTATAGATAGTATTCTTTTGTCCCATTTTTTCGTTTCACTTCCACCAGATCTGGTGCATACATCACATCCCACTGACCATCTATTTCATAAGTAAAAATAGGACCTTCATCCCGCCAGCTGGATAGATCCTCGACAGGAGCTGACCACATCCGTATATCTGGTCCGCAGTAACTATCTAAGCGTAAATCATGTGATCCGATAATATATGCCCGGTATTTCCCGGGATTATCCGGATCTTCAAATACCCGAGGTTCTCCATCCGGTATATGCTCCCAAAGGGGTAAATAGGGGTTTCCGGCCGCTTGATGAACAAATTTCTGTTGAGAAATTGTTCCTTGCGTGGCATGTTCCTGCCCTTTTACCCCGGTTACAGAAAACAATGTCGCAGCAACGACAGATAAGACAATTTTCTTTTTCTTAAACATAACTTTAAATATCTTATAAATGACTTCTATATAAATTCTTTCTATCTTCTACCAATCATCCGTACGGAACGGCGAGGCGAGCAAGCCCGCTTTATTTTCCAGATTGGCGTCTTCCGGGTTATTGCTCCATCCATACCGAACAGCTATCGGATTTTTTATGTCCGCACTACTGACAATAACCGTATTCCCTTTGATCACCGCATCTGCCCAAACAAATTTCTTATCGGATCCTGCAATCGCAAAATGCCGCAACGCACCTCCTCTACTTCGTAATCCTCCATCTATCTCCTTGAAATACAACACCACCTTATCACCTTCTATTTTCATATCCTGATACACCGGCCCGGAGCTGACTAGTTTTTCGCCATAGGACAATTTTCTAGCTCCCAAAAACAGCCGACGGGCAATATCCTTTTTGTCCAAGGGATGAATATCATTCCATTCGCCAACATCGTATGCCACCGCTAATGCCGTGTTCGGTACTTCCTGTGTCGCTTTAAACTGCGCTTCGCGTATCCGCGCCCAGCCGCTTTCCTGAGGTTTGTCTGATTTTTTCAAATAATTGGGTAACTGCACAAGCAAAAATGGTAATTCAGGAGCCTGATAGAGCTCCCGCCAATTGCTAATCAACGATTCCAGATGGGTTTGGTAATGATCGGGACGCCCGGCATTGGTCTCTCCTTGATACCAGATCGCTCCCCGCACCCGGTAGTTCCGGATAGGGTAAATCATACCGTTATATAATCCCGATCCAGCCGCTTTCAAATTACGAAGACGTTTTTTATAACCGTTAGCCTCATCTAGGTCTAACCCAACTTTATATCTCCATTCCCCAGTCAAATCCACCTCCATATCGTCTCCAATAATTTTATAAGACTTGTCTTCTACGAAACCACCATTTCCATTCTGCGCCGTCAGTTGTACCGTGATGTTATTTTTCCCAGCGCGCAACACACCTGCCGGAATATCGTACTTCCGAGGAGGATATTGGTACGGAGTCGATCCCACAAAATGACCGTTTACAAAAACCGAATCGCTGTCGATCAGCATCCCCAGATGCAGCTTCGCATGTCGCCCATCCATCGAAGGCGGGATCTCAAAATTCCGGCGATAATATACAACGCCTTTGGTTTCTAATCCCTGTGTGCGCCAAAGCCCGGGCACAACCATCGTTTGCCAGTCCACATCGTTCCAATCGGGCGTATTCCATTTTCCCGTTCCCCGATCGGCTCCTACGATCTTTAAACTATCGATAGCTTCTTGATCAACCAACAAATCCGGAAATTCCTTTAGATGCTCTTGGCTAATCCAACTTTCTATCGCGGATCCGCCCAAGCTGGAAACCAGCATACCTACAGGCACTTTGGTGTGGTTATATGCTTCTTGCGCATAGAAATAAGCCAAAGCCGTCCAGTTCATCACTTCCGAGGCCACCGCGGAGTGCCACTTTCCGCCCCTAGGGATAGCTTCTTGTACCGATTCGACCGCGTTTTGTGTCGGTATTTTAAAATGGCGGATCATGTGATTATTGGATACGTCTATCTCCGGGTAGCGGTCGGTCAGGCGCGCAATTGGCGTTTCCATATTAGATTGCCCCGATGCCAACCACACATCGCCAACCAGGATATCGCGGATCACGATTTCGTTGACCTCCATGATATACGGTCCTCCTACCGCTTGCGGCGGCAACTGCACCGCCCATTTACCATCTTGTCCAGCCTCGGTATAGTAATGCTTCCCCTGAAAGCGGACGGTTACTTTCTCGCCTACATCGCCCCACCCCCAAATATCGAGGGTAATATCACGTTGCAAAACCATCTTGTCGCTGATGAGCTCGGGTAAACGTATCTTGGCGAAGGCGCCTGATCCTCCAAAAAAACAGAAAAAAAAGGTCAGTTGAAAAAACAGCTTAGCCATCCTGATTCTGTTTAGAAAACATCCAATAATCAAAATACATAATCACCCCGGGTTTACTCTTCGCTTTGAAAACAAAGTATACGTCGTGCTTCCCCGAAACCTCAGGAATATCACTCGAAACCAACGACCATCTATTATCTCCTCCCGTTCGCGGCACTTCCATTGTTGTCAATAATTGGCCCTCTATTCCATCCAGACGCACCTCCATCGTCACGCCCGTGTTGTGGGTCGTTCCGATCCGTGCGGTAAATTTAGAAGCTCCCGTAGCAAAATCTACTTCCTTCACGCTCGTATACGCACCGTCTTGCATCGCTTGTACAAACACGCCCACCTCCACATTTTGCTTTGCTTTGACATGTTCAGACCAGGCGATCGTCTCGGCCTCCACCTTCCGATATGGATTCACCGGTTTCAGCTGTTCAGTAACCCCCTGTGTCATTTTTAAGGGTTTGATCTCACCTTCTTCGGTAAATTCTACTTCTTCCACCGCGACAGAACGTGTAAAGCCGCTGCCACCCGGTAACGCACCATTGTGATAAAATAGATACGTATTCCCTTTAAAATCGACAATTCCCGGATGGTTTGTAAAGCTACGTCCTTCCGTTGGCATTAATGTTCCGCCATACTTCCACGGACCGACCGGCGATTCACTTGTCGAATAACCGAGGTGTTCTGGTATAGGCCCACCGCCCCATAATAGATAATACAACCCTTCTCTTTTATATAACCAAGGGGCTTCTTCATATAACGTCGGCCTCTTTTCCACGTTTCCTTCGCGCACACCGAACGCTTCCGAAGTCATGGGAATCTCTGTAATGTTACCGTTCAGCGAAATCATATCTTCGTTCAACTTCGCATGATACAGAAAAGGATTTCCCCAATACAGGTGAGCCTGTCTATCATCGTCTATAAACACGGTGGGGTCAATGTCTCCTTCCTTCGTCTGCACCAGCGGATGCCCCAGCGGATCATAAAAGGGCCCATAAGGGCTATCTGCGACCGCTACACCGATCGCCGGACGATTGTTAATAGCGGATGTTATCGGCGCATATAGATAAAACTTACCATCTCGCTCAACCACTTGGATTGCCCAAGCATCTCCTTTTGCCCAATGAAATGTTTTGTAGGAGGCTACTACTCCATGGTCCGTCCAGTTGACCATATCCTCCGTGGTATAAAGTTTCCAATCGTCCATGACAAACCAAGTGGAGTTGTCTTCGTCATGGCTGGTGTATAAATACATTTTGTCGTTGTAAACCATAGGCGCCGGATCGGCGGTGTACATGGTTTGCACAATGGGGTTTTGTGCAAAAGCGTTACCGATTCCCAGCAGCAACAAGCTCCCTAATAACTTTAGATTTTTGTTCATCATCGTATCCAAAACCATTTAAATTTTATTTTTCAAAACGCCAATAATCAAACAAGAAGAGGGCATGCGGTTCTTTTCCGCTAAACACAAAATAGAGATCATGTACACCATCTATTTTCTCAATACGGACAGACGGCGTAACCCAATTGTCCCATTCACCTGTATAAGGCACTTTCAATTCGCCGACCAACCTGCCTTTTGTTCCACCCAGTCGGATCTCCATAATTCCACCGTGGTACCGGCTAGAAACAGCCGCCGCAAACACCGTCGCTCCCTCCTCGCCAAAATCCACATCCCGAACTTTTATATAGTCACCGTGATGAATATCCCCGATCACCACTCCTTTTTCTTTGTCGTCTACCGCCCTCACACCATGAGAGAAGGCCATTGTCTCTGCCTCCACTCGTTGGTAGGGATCTACGGTACCAATGCCTTTGGTCACACCCGCATCCGTCATTTTCAGCACGGGCACACCGCCATCCGGCAGGTAGAGAAATTGTTCGACCGCCACCGAACGGTTGTAACTATGTCCTTCGGGTAACGCATCGTTGTGATAAAAAAAGTACGAATTTCCCTTATAGTCTATGACACCGGGATGGTTGGTGTTGCTGCCTTTTTCTAAAGCCATAATCTCACCGCGATACTTCCATGGCCCCTCGATTTTTTCTGCCGTGCCATAGTGCAGCGATTCCGGGAAACCCGAAGCATAATGCATATAGTATATATCGTTTCTTTTGTATATCCATGGAGCCTCCGTAAACCCCGGGCCGAAGGTCTCTTTATCTTTTGCGTCTAAAGCAGTAATAGGGCCGGCCAAGGAAATCATGTCGTCGTTTAATTTCGCCCAATAACATACACCATTGCCCCAATAGAGATAAGCCTGCCCGTCGTCGTCTACAAATACACTGGGATCCAGATCATCCCATGCGTGTTTGGCGTGGGTCGTCATATCATTCGTTACAAGCGCCTTTCCCAACGGATCTATGAAAGGGCCATGCGGGCTGTCCGCTACTAATACGCCTATGGACACACCTCCTTTGCCGACGGTGCGGTTCATAGTGGAGATATACCAATAGAATTTTCCATCGCGTTCTATGCATTGGGCTGCGCTAGCATCGCCAGCAGACCACGCTATCTGCGAGGTTCGCAATGGTGCCCCTCTATCTGTCCAATTCACCATATCTGTCGTGGTAAACAGCCGGTATTCTCGCATCAGATAGCCATTAGATGGCGCATCTGGCTCATCTTTCCCCACGTAAAGAAATAAAGTATCTTGGTACACCAAGGGCGCCGGATCGGCGGTATACATGGTTTGCACAATTGGGTTTTGTGCCCATGTAGTTTTCATCCCCATCAAGAAAATCCATATACCTATCCAACCTGCATATTTTATCATACTGTTGTATTCTTATTTTTCAAAGGTCCAATGATCAAAATTATAAAGACGCCGTCCAGCTGTTAAGTTTTTGCCTTTGAACGCGAAATAAAGATCCTTTTTTCCGGTTACCTGCGCAGCTACTTCGGCGGTAAATGTTTTCCATGTATTCCATCCGCCGGTACGAGGCACGTCGATCGAAGCGATATTAGTTCCACCTAGACTATCTACATAAACTTCAAGGATGCCTGCCCCTAAACCCGATGCTAAAGATGCTTTAAATATTTTGGGAGGAGTAGTCCCGAAATCTACCTCCCGCACCTTGATCGAACTACCAGTGCGAATATCGGAGATATATACACCAACTAGCTCATTTTGATTCGTTTTACATTTTTCCGCCCACGCGATCGTCTCTGCTTCATTGCGTATATAGGGATTGACCGTACCCAAAGGTTTTGGCCCGGTTTCTGAGATATTGATTAACGGAATCGTTCCATCAGGATTATAATGAAATTCTTCTACCGCTGTAGATCGACCATAACTACCTCCCCCCGGAAGCAAAGCTGTGTGGTAAAACAAATAGGAATTTCCTTTAAAGTCGACTATGCCACTATGATTGGTAAAGCTATTGGTCGGTTGATCAACCATAATGCGACCTTGATATTCCCAAGGTCCTGTAGGACTACCGCTGATCGAATAGGAAAGACACTCTCTTCCTTTTTCCATTCCAGCAAATAGTTGATAGTAGATACCATTACGCTTGTAAAACCATGGCCCTTCGACAAACATATCTTTGTTCGGCTGAGCAGACGGCTTCCCGTCGGATTGATCTTCTGTTGCTTTCGGACGTCTAACACCTCCAAAAGACGCTACGGTTTGTGGCACTTCTACAATTTCTTCCGAATAGGAAATCATATCCCTATTCAACTTCACATAGTATAAGTTGGCATTCCCCCAATATAGGTACGCCTGTCCATCATCATCAACATATGCTGTAGGATCAATATTCGACCAACTTCTGGTCATAATCAAAGGTTTGCCAATTGCATCTTTGAAAGGTCCGGTGGGGCTATCGGCAACCGCTACCCCGATGCCCATGTTGTTCTGATCTGTTTGCGCACAGATGTACCAGTAAAATTTGCCATTACGCTCGATACATTGCGATGCCCAAGCGCGGTCTATAGCCCAAGAGAAATCTTCTAGGGACAAAGGAACACCATGGTCGGTCCAATTTACCATATCGGCGGAAGAAAAAACTCGCCACTTCGTCATATAATAGAAATCAAAACCTGGCACATCATCTCCGGTATAAACATATACCCGATCGTTGTACACCATCGGAGCCGGATCCGGGGTATAGCTAGTTTGTACAATGGGGTTTTGCGCGAAAAGCGCAGCCGCCATATAACTACAAAAATAGGTAGATAATATCATACGTTTTATCATCAGTAATTTTGGTTTTATTTAGAATCTAATAACTTGTTCTGTCCAAGTTGGCCCTTTGATATAAAAGCGTCCATTCTCATAATAAATCGGTTCATATCCCATCTGAGGGGTATGCTCCCATTCTTCGAACGTCTGACTATATGGATATGGCCGCTGCTCATCCATGAAGTAATGACAGGAACTCCACAAATTGCCATCTGGCCCAATAAATAGCGCATTGTGTCCGGTTTCCTGGTAGGGATCCTGTGTGTCATCAAATTCTAAATGATCATATCCACCTTGCTGTGCAAGCTCAGGTCTGTAATACTTCTTGCGCGTACCAAAAATTGGCTCATCATCTACTAATTCCCATGGGCCTAAGGGATTTTCAGATTTTAATAAGGCGACTTCATAACCACGCGTCCAAGTGGAGAAAAACATAAAATATGTCCCATCCCGTTTGAGAACAAACGGCCCTTCGATCCCACCTTGCATCCATTCCGGCCAGCCCTCTTGCTTTTTATCTAAAAATTTTTCGATCGGCGTAGTCAATTTCCCAGATGACAAATCGATTTTGGCTTGCCACAATCCGTCACCGCTGCAATAGAAGTAGGTGTTGCCGTCCTCGTCTTCAAAAAGCGTAGCATCGTTGTTATACTGCGGTGTGAGCGGTTCTTCGTTGACCAATGCATATGGTCCGGTGACATCGTCTGACGAAAACAACCAAACACGATGGGTGCTCATTCCCTTGGGATCTTCATTCGTGACCTTTCCACTATTAATGGTCATCCAATATTTTCCTTGAATATAATGGATTTCCGGAGCCCAAAACCGCCCATTGTAAGGGCTGTCTTCAGGAAGTTTACTAGCGTCGATCAGCCAGGAATGCGGCTCCCAATTCAGCAAGTCGTTGGACACTAGCAATCGAACACCGGGGTTGGAACCTTCCCATACGGGATTAGAGGTACCGACGCAGTACCATAGGCTGTCTGCTTTGATTATAAAATGATCTCGCATCGATATCGTCGTATCCCTGGTTATGGGATTGGTGTAACGAAATTCACGATTAGCTTTAGCTTGAGTCTGCGCATTTCCAAACTGATGCATCAATCCTACCAAACACAGCAAGAGCGTAATATATCTACACATTGATGTGAACACACTCCTTTTACGCGTATCGTTCTTATTTTCTAATAAATTCATGTTTTTATCTCCTCTTTACCGATGAATGCTTTTTCGTGGGCGCACCAAAATAACTTGGACGATTGTTGTCAGGATGCACGATAATGTTTTCCAGTACGATCTCTGGATCGACCATATAGATCTTCAACGTATGAAACCCAGGTTTGTCTACATGCAATTGCACATCTACCCAACGTATATTGTCAAAGATCTCATTACGCAAACGTTTTCCCGCTCCGCTTAAAGCTAACGTACTCTTAGGCGGTAAAGCTTTAAGTACCTTGGATTGCTGCAAGTTTTCTTCGGTGTACTCGTTGAACGTATCCACAAATCCTTGACGAGCGTCTATGGTCACAGGCTGTTGATCATCCAATCCAGCCGCAATACGCAATCCTCTAGCGGGAATAACGTCTTGTGTTGGCAAGAGTCCCAAGGCGATCGTTATATCACCGGCAGAGGGGAGGTAAACATTATATTCCAAACGCGCTGCATTTTCAGTTGTCGCACTAGGCGCTGTGACGGGTGAAATACCCATATTGCCCTTAGCTCGTCCCAAATCAGGCAGAAAGCCCCATTTCGCGTGTGTGCCAGCGATATTAGCATGATAGTCATGCGCGGGGATAGAAAATTCCGAATCGGTCAAGGAGCCGAAAAAGGAGTCTTCACTCATTGGAATTGCCACATTCACGATCGGCACGTTAATTTCTATCTTATTATCCTGATGAGCAATCTCAATAAGCCCTTTAAATTCGCCTTTCGGGGCGATAGCCCAATCGATTTCAACGTTTAAGCGTTTTTCTTTAGAAAATTGACCATTCGGTTCACTGATCTTAATCCATGGTTGTTTTGTCATCGCTTTAAAGTCGATTTCACCTTGTCCTTGATTGAATATGTCGATATAATACGTTTGGTTATCTAACGGATCGAACGGTGGTAACGACAGTTTTTGCGTCATCCGTGGCCATGCAGCCTCACTTCCTTCAACAGCTACTCCCAACATAGGCCTCGGAGCAGGCTCATATACAGACAATTCGGGCAATATATTTTCTTTCGGCATGCTCCATTTTGTATAACCAATATGTTTATCTTGCATCATATTCTTCCATTTCCCATTTGCCATGTCATTATTGTACCGATCACTTAGCTGACGATCCAAATCGAATAATTCCTTCGCTCTAGCAGCATAATCCATGGCACTCACACGCCCCTGCTTTGCATACAAGTTGTTTTTACCAACAGCAAGATAAATTTCTGCTACTCCGGCTGATGCTTTGGTTGGATAAAGAACCAGCTGGTAATAAGCATCCCTAGCTTCTGGCGCAATCTTATCTTCCAAAGCTTCCGCTCTGGCAACCACATCGCGCCACAAAGCCAATACCCTATCTGATTCATGATAATTGACTACACTCATAACATCTGTAAGCTGTACTTCCGGCTTACGCCACAAATTATATTTCGAGTATTTGGAAACGATGTCTGCAATTTCGGCAGCGTGTTCTTCACCGAATATTTTTCTAGCCCAATCGACGGTATAGTCCCAAGTCTGATCTGCAGATATAGCTTCCGGATCCCAAGCATATCGAAGAATAAAATCTATTGGTAATTCTTTGGGTTTTAGGTCGCCCACATTGATTACCCACAAACGATCGATACCCGATGCGTAGGTCAAGCTAAATTGCTCCCGCAATTTAGGAATGGTGGTGGTGTTAATCCATCGATCATTCCAAGGGCCACCATTCATATCAATATGATAATACATGCCCAATCCGCCTTTTCGCTTTAATTCATGTGTTGGCCCTGTACGTCTGATATACCCCCAATTATTATCGCAGAAGAGCAGTGTCACGTCGTCAGGCACCGTAAATCCTGCATCATAATAACGTTGTACCTCCGTGAAAATCGCCCACAATTGCGGTATCTCGGAAGGATCCTTTCCGTAAACATCCTTTAATATCTGGCGTTGGCCATCGATCACGTCTCGTAATACACGCATATTCGTCTCATCTCCATCTTCACTCATCGCTACATCTCCATCACCACGCATACCCATCGTGACGAGGTTATCGAAATTCTTGTTGCGCTCTATTCCTTCAAAAAAGAATTTGTCCAGCCCTGTTTTGTTCACACTATAGTCCCAAGGACCAACTTCTTGTCGACGCTTCGTATATTCCTTATGCGCGCGCATCATGGGTTCATGGTGGGAAGTTCCCATCACTATACCATACTCGTCCGCCAGCAACGGATTCATTGGATCATCCTCATTAAATGCACTAGCCCACATCGCTGGCCATAGGTAATTTGCTTTTAGGCGCAACAGCAGTTCAAACATAGTAGCATACATCTCGGCGTTTATGCCGCCAAATTTTTGTGTTGCCCATCCGCCAAAAGAAGGCCACTCATCATTGATAAAGATACCTCTATACTTAACTTTAGGCGATTGTTGGATATAATGTCCATTTTTCACAAAAAGCTGCTTACTCTTTTTCACCGGCACATCGGCCCAATAATGCCAAGGAGACACGCCCATATTCTCAGAAAGATCATATACACCGTAGATCGTGCCGCGCTTATCGCTACCGGCGATAACCAAATTACCGTCTACAGTCTGTATCGTAAACGATTCCCATTGATCCTTTACTTCAGAAACATCTAGTTTTTTTTGTGCTATCATCCGATCGATAAGCGGGCTCTTTCCTATGGTTCCAACGATGATGTTACCTTTATTGATCTTGCCGTCCAGCTGAACTACGGGTTTACGAGCTGTTACACGTTCGATGTCTAAACTTAAATCGTTCGCGACACGTTGCACCCCTTTCCAATCCTGTCCAGAAACTAAAATGCTGACAACGGTCTCCTGATCCACAAGCGTGAAAACGTCTTTTTCTTTCGTGAAAAGAAGATATTTTGTTTTTGGCAAATAACCCTTGTTTTTCGGAGCAGTATCAGCCTGTGCATTACGCACGTACACTCCAAAAATGGTTAATAGCGTAAATAGACATATTTGAATAATCTTCATAACATTGTTTTTAAATCTGCTTATTGACTGATTTGGAAATAATCAAAATCAACATATCCTCCTGCTGCCCTCGTGGCATAATTAAATAATCCAAAACGATATCCCATAAAGTGCGGGATGGTATAAGCCATCTTTAATGTGGTTCCGATAGGTTCCCATTTTTTTCCGTCGAAGCTATAAAAGAAATTAGCTACATCTTTTTTATTGGTAAAATCGCATTCGGCTTTTAGGTGTACTAGCTGTTCGGTTACGGGAATCTTCGCAACTTCTTCTGGTGTTCCAGTCGTTGCATTCACCATAACCAGTAACTTTTTATTGCCCTCCATACGTACGCCTACCAATCCGTAGTTTTTCTGCAAAAGTGATAATCCGGCAAAATCACCGTCTTTCATTCTCGACACATCTATCGCCGTAGCCCCCACACAAGTAGGTCCTATTGTACGTTGCGTTAACGTATTCCTCGCCTGTAAGAAGTCATCGTCTATACGATCCGTTTTCAGGCGTAGATATCCTTTACGCTCACTCACCGACCAAAGATGATCTGCCGGATTGTGGTTCCATTGCCATACCAACGGTAAAGCAGGCTCGCCTTTTTTGCGGCTGAAATCGTCCGAATGGACAATCCCAGGTATAAGCCCTTTGCTAGTCGGAAGCTCCAATTCCATAGGCACTTTTCCGTCTATACCCAAAACAGGCCATCCGTCTTCCCATGTAACCGGCACCATAAAAGGGATTCGACCTACGGCACCGTAATCTTGAAACAGGTAAGCATACCAATCTCCATTAGGCATATCGATAAGTCCCCCTTGCGCTACGCCCTTATCCTGTAACACCACACGCCCCTCATAAGGCCCTTCCAATTTGTCGGCTCTATGCACAATAACCGTGCGCATCCCTCCCGGAGGCCATGATATGTTAAACAGATAATATTTCCCGTTCACTTTAAACAGTTGCGACCCTTCCGCTGGCAACCCACCTTTCGTATCCGCCGGCATACTCGGCAAGGTTGCATTTTCGATCAGCACACGCTGCGTTTCGGGCTTAATACCCGAAAAATCAGGCTTCAGTTCGACAATATTTAACTTGCCCCCTCCCCATATCATATAAATTTTATCGCCTTCGAAGAACAGCGTATGATCATGCATCATGGGTTCGAACGCTTTGACCTCCCAAGGGCCGTTTTCTATATCTTTCGTTATATAGACGTAGGTTTTACCCGTTGTTTGTGCGAATGTACTAACATAGTAGGTACCGTTGTGGTGTCGGATACTGCTGGCCCATGTACCCCGTCCATAAGTACTTTTGCCATTATTTAAGTTCAGTTCATCGATATCCGCCAACGATTCGTGACCGTATCCAATCAGCTCCCAATTGACCAGATCTTTGGATTTCATAAGTGGTAATCCCGGATTCATATGCATCGTGGTACTGCTCATATAGTAGGTATCGCCCACACGAATCATGGACATATCCGGCACATCAGCGAAGATAATGGGATTTTGTGCCTTTTGTGCATAGGAAATACTTGCGAGTAAGAATATCCCCGCGCACCCAAGTGCTTTTAATATAGAAGAAAATCTGTTCATGGATTATTGGGTATTATATTGCGTTTGTAATGAATTATTTTTTTCATAGGTAAAGAAATCAATATCTACGTATCCGCCCACTGATTGTGTAGCGTAATTAAAAATAGCGAACTTGCTTCCCATAAAAAGTTTCTTATAATCGAAAATCATCTTAAACGGAGATCCAATTGGAGTCCAGTTCTTATTATCCAGACTATAATAACAAGTGGCGATATCTTGTCCTAAGTTGAAATCCCCGGTTATGCGTAAATAGACAATATCATGATCAAGTTCAACGCTTTCGTGGGTGAAAACATCAACGTGGGTAACGGATTTAGATCGGTCGTCAAGCTCGACCTCCTGTGTTGACATACTGAGATATTTTTTATTTTCTTCTTTGATCACAGCCAGTACAGCGGAATGTCCGTTGAAAGCTGATAATCCGGCAACGTCGCCTACTTTCATATGCTTCAAATCCAAGGCTACAGTGCCAGTAGATCCAGGCCCCACCATACGCTGTGTAATGCTATTTGGTGCTAAATAAAGATTCGGTACCACACGACTGGTTTTCAAACGTAAATAGCCTTCACGTTCTGTCAATGACCAAGCGTCATTTATAGGGTTATGATTCCATTGCCACGCTAGTTTCAAACTGCTGGACGAGAAGTCATCGCTATCGACAATACTATTACCTGGCTTGAATGTTTTCAAAGGCACGGTACCAGCACTAGGAACTTTGCCCTTTTCATCTCCCAGCATAGGCCATCCGTCCTCCCACCGAACAGGCATTAATAAAGGAACACGCCCTACAGCCCCACGATCCTGAAATATCAACCCATACCAATTGCCCTGTTCGTCGTCGATAATACATCCTTGGCCCACATAGGGAAATCCAGCAAAATTATCTTCCAAGATCACTTTTTTCTCATAAGGGCCTGTTATGTTATCGGCACGATATACGAGCTGTCTCCTCGGTTTTCCCTTTGGCCAGGAAATCATCAATACATAATACTTCCCGTTATGCTTAACCACCTGACTTCCTTCCAACAACCCATTTTCATGCTCATCACGTTCAAAAAATTTCGTGTTGATTCCATCCGGCTTGACGTCCGAAAGGTCTTCCTTCAGCTCTGTCAATTCACCGGTACCATAAAATACATACACCCGTCCATCATCGTCAAAAAACAAAGAGGCATCATGAAAATGTTTGGTGCGCGTTACTAATTTCCAATCGCCGGAGCTGGGGTCATCAGTCACATAGATATAGGAACGATAAGGTTGATCGTTTGGTGAAAAAAGTACGTAGAACTTACCGTTGTGGTAGCGAATGGAAGACGCCCACTGTCCACGGCCGTATACCGTGCCTTCCAGCAGATCATACTTAGGCGTATCCTCCAGCCGGTCGAAAACATAGCTGGCCGTTTCCCAGTTGGTGAGGTCGGTGGATTTCATCACCGGAGCTCCCGGCATAAGATGCATGGTGGTGCTGATCAAGTAATAATTTTCATCTTTACGCGTAACGGACAAGTCCGGCATATCGGCCCATTGCATTGGATTTTTATAGGCGGTGCTATACGTATCCTGATTTTTCTGAAGTTCGGAAACCGTATTTGAACTACCGCATCCCAAGGCCAAAAAAGCCAATAACGATAAGGTTGGTATCTTAGATATATAATTGTGTTTCATCGCTATTTTTTAGTTACTCCACTGGAAAACGTATATTTCTTACCAGCAACCGTCATGATATCATATTCGTAAACTGGTCTTAGATCCAATCCTTTCAGATCGGCCGCTGCCGAAACCAAAGGCTTTTCTCCCGGAATCGGATTCAATAATACATTTGCATTACTACCCGTAGCCGCTTTCAACCCTTTGCCCTTCAAGGGGATATAAGAACGTAAGCGAAGCATTCCACCGATCTTGGAGGTGACCGCCACATTTTCAACAGCAGCATCTTTCCAAGTCAGATCAATTTCAAACCCACCTCTTGCCATCATACCCGATACCGAACCAGTAGCCCATGCATCAGGAAGCGCCGGTAGTAAATGCACCGCACCATCATGACTTTGCACCAGCATTTCCGCCACGCCGGCCGTCAAGCCGAAGTTTCCATCGATTTGAAACGGAGGATGGGCAGTAAACATATTGGGATACGTCCGCCCGTCTTCGTTTTTACCATCAGCCAATGTCAACATATTGTTAATGATTTTATAAGCATGGTTACCATCCAACAATCTCGCCCATAAATTGACTTTCCAGCCTATAGACCACCCTGTAGCTAGATCTCCTCGGTAGTTTAACGAGTTACGGGAAGCCTCAAATAGTTCAGGCGTGCGGTAGGGTGAAATTTGGTTACCCGGATAAAGCCCATATAGATGCGACACGTGCCTATGTTCGCTTTTGGGATCATCCCGATCTTCCAGCCATTCCTGTAACTGCGTGTATTTGCCCACCTGCATCGGAGGAATACGCTTCGCCGTGGCTTTCAATCTCTCCCTGTATGCTGCGTCTTCACCCAAAATTTCATTGGCGAGTGCTGTACGGGTCAGCATATCAAAAGCCAATTGATTATCCATGGTCACGCCCGCAGACATGGGTCCATGCTCCGGTGATACCGATGGCGACAATACCAACCACCCTTTGTCCGTATGCGCTGGGTGTTCGATCAGTGCCGTCAATAGAAAATCAGCAGCACCTTTCATCACCGGATATACCTCACGCAAAAAACCCTTATCGCCCGTGTATAGGTAGTGCTCCCAGAGGTGTTGTGTGAGCCACGTTCCACCAGTGGGCCACATCCCCGCTGCAGCAAAATCTATAGGGCTTGTTACACGCCAGATGTCCGTGTTGTGGTGTGCTACCCATCCATCCGCCCCGTAAAGCTTTTTCGCCGTCTCTCTACCACTTTCGTTCAGTTCTTTAATCATCTGAAATAAAGGCTCATGGGTTTCCGGAAGATTGGTTACCTCAGCTGGCCAATAGTTCATTTCCGTATTAATATTGATCGTGTATTTACTGTCCCATGCAGGATGCAGCGAATTATTCCAGATACCCTGTAAATTAGCTGGTTGCCCACCGGGTTGTGATGAGCTGATTAACAAATAGCGTCCAAATTGAGTCAATAGGGTTACTAAAGAGGGATCTTGTGTCGTTTTGAAATTCGCTATACGCTCCGTCATATCCCGTTTTGAATCTACCGCCTTTCCGAGGTCCAACGAGAAGCGGCCAAATTGTTTATAGTAAAGCGCACTATGCTCCTTTTGCGCCGTTTTGAAACTTTTTTTCTCCGCCAAATCAAGTTTGGCAGAAGCGCGAGAAGCCTGATTGTCATCCAGCGTTTTATAGTTAACAAAATTAGTTCCGATAGCAATATAAACAACAACAGAAGTTGCGTCGGATACCGTTAACGTTTTATCGCTCAATGCTACTTTTCCATCTTTATTCTTAACAGCTGTGTATGTTCGATATACTAATTTACCATCAATCCCCTCATGTGTTGTCCCTCTTCCCTCCAAGACTAAACGCTTACCGTCTTTAAAAATTCGATGCTCAGACGGATTACGATACTCCACGGTGAAATTTAATGCTCCTTTTTTGCTAGCGGTCAGCTGCATGGCGATGACGTCGTCCGCAAAAGATGAAAATACTTCGCGGGTATAGGTGACACCATCTACGGTATACCTAGAGGTCGCTACTGCTTTCTCTAAATCTAATTCACGCGTATAATCGGTATAGGCATCATGGCCGGGAAAATGCATGATGACGCTTCCAGCTGTCTGAAATGGCATACCGTGCGTCTTTGTGAAGAAGGTTTCGTTAATCAGCTTGTCCGCTTCTCCGGTTTTACCATCAAAGATCAACTGCTGGATTTGGGGCAATGCCGCCCCTCCTTTTTCGTTGTCGTTACGATAAGGCCCACCTCCCCAGATGGTCTCCTCATTAAGTTGCAATTCTTCACGCTGCGGTATGCCGTATACCATAGCGCCTAAGCGTCCATTGCCGATCGGTAATGCCTGTTCCCAGACTTTCGTGTCTGCGGGTTTGTCATACCACATCTTTAATTGACTCGTATTCTGTCCATAACTTACCGGAGAACAGATTAACTTCATGGAAAAAATTAAGCCAGATACATATAATAACTCTTTTAATTTCATATCTTCAGTTTTAAATTTGGATATACATAGTTATCTGAACAGCAGTTGGCTTATTTGATAAAGATCATTCTTCCAGACGTTAAAATCATGCCCTCCCGGTTCGATGTAATAAATATGGGGAACTTCATACGTTTCCAAATATTCATGGGTACGCTGTGTAAAGCGCATCAATCTATCTTGATCGCCGCAGGAAATCCAAAGGAGTTTTAATTTATGTTTCGCTTCCTGTGGATTAGGCAATAGTTCTTCGGGCGTCCGGGTATTTGGTGCTGAAGAGAAACCGCCCACCCAAGCAAAAGCATCCATGTTTCCCAATCCGAAATTCAGCGCTTGTCCACCCCCCATAGAGAGACCAAACAGTGCTCGTTGCTCCCGATGCTTTTTCACCGCGTATTTTCGCTCCACAAACGGAATCAAGTCGTCTAGCAGATCACGTTCAAAGGTCGAAAACGCTTGCACTTTATCCCGCGCCATGATGTCGCCGGTCGCCCGGTCATCCTTCATGGCCCGGCCATTGGGCAGTACCACAATCATCGGTTCTATCTTCCCATCCGCATATAAATTATCTAAAATAATATGCGGAACACCATTTTTAAACCATTCGAGTTCATCCCCGCCTATGCCGTGGAGCAGGTACAATACCGGGTATTTCTTTGATTTATCATATCTCGGAGGGGTATAGACCAATGCTTTACGCGTAACGCCAACGGTTTTGGAATCGTACGAAACCGTATCTATTTTGCCTCGGGCGATATCGGTTCGCTGTACATCGAATCCCTCTGGCGCCATTTTTACATTTTGTGCGTTCGAAGCAGCCCATACTAGTACCGCTCCTAAGATTAAAATGATCTTTCTCATAACATGTTTATATATTTAGGAATTAGACAACACCGTCTATTATAATTCCTTCCGAGCCAAAACCTTTTGCACGGCGACAATAATAGCTTCCGCATTCAAACCATATTTTTCCATCAACTCGGCAGGCTTTCCAGATTCACCAAAACTATCGTTAACCGCTACGTACTCCTGCGGTGTAGGTAATTCCCTCACCAGTAATTGTGCAACACTATCGCCCAATCCGCCCAAACGATTGTGTTCCTCTGCTGTTACTACGCACCCGGTTTTCCTAATCGAATTCAAAACAGCTTTTTCATCCAATGGTTTTATCGTGTGGATATTGATAATCTCGGCATCAATCCCTAAACGCTCCAATAGCTCCCCTGCTTTGATCGCTTCCCATACCAAGTGCCCGGTAGCAATAATCGTCACGTCCCTGCCTTCATTTAACATCACCGCCTTACCGATTTCGAATCTCTGATCCGCTGGTGTAAAGTTCGGCACAACCGGGCGTCCGAAGCGCAGATAAGCTGGCCCTTCATGATCGACCAATGCCAAGGTTGCTGCCTTTGTCTGGTTAAAATCACAGGGGTTAATCACCGTCATGCCCGGCAGCATCTTCATTAAACCGATGTCTTCTAGAATCTGATGTGTAGCACCGTCTTCACCTAATGTCAATCCGGCGTGCGAAGCGCATATCTTGACATTTTTGTCCGAGTAGGCAATAGACTGTCTAATCTGGTCGTACACACGGCCCGTTGAGAAGTTTGCAAATGTACCTGTGAACGGTATCTTGCCGCCTATAGTCAAGCCGGCTGCTATTCCCATCATATTAGCTTCCGCAATTCCAATCTGAAAGAAACGCTCTGGAAACTCCCTGATAAAATCGTTCATTTTCAACGACCCGACCAAATCGGCACAAAGTGCCACTACGTTGTCATTCTGTCTCCCGGCTTCTAATAGACCTGCGCCGAAACCAGAACGTGTATCTTTTGATTCTGTATATATGTATTTTTTCATTATATGCAATTAATAATCTCCTAAGGTTTCTGCATTCTGTGCCAATGCAGATACTAATTGTTCGTCGTTAGGGGCGATACCATGCCATTTGTGCGAGCCCATCATGAAATCGACACCGCTACCCATTTCTGTATGCAATAGTATCATGACAGGTTTACCCTTACCTGTGCGTGATCTAGCTTCATCTAAACCTTGGATCACCGAGGCCATGTCATTTCCCTGTTCTACTGCCATGACATCCCAGCCAAATGCCTCCCATTTTGCGCGAAGGTTTCCTAGAGATAGGACTTGCTCTGTAGCTCCATCAATCTGTGCGCCGTTATAATCCACAGCTGCAATGATGTTGTCCATTTTGTTGTGTGGGGCATACATCGCTGCTTCCCAGACCTGCCCTTCTTGTAGTTCACCATCACCCATCAATACATACACCAAGCTATTATCCTGATTGAGCTTTTTCGTCTGTGCAGCGCCGATAGCCACAGAGAGTCCTTGCCCCAACGAACCGGAAGCAACACGGATGCCAGGCAAGCCCTCATGTGTTGTAGGGTGTCCCTGCAAGCGCGAGTCAATTTGCCGAAAAGTAGCCAGCTCCGCCGGATTAAAGTAACCCGCACGTGCCAGTACACTATAAAACACCGGCGAGATATGTCCGTTCGATAAGAAAAATAAATCTTCTCCTATCCCGTCCAGATTAAATTCTTGATGACGTTCCATCGCTTCAAAAAATAAAGCGACGAGATACTCTGTACAACCTAGCGAGCCGCCCGGATGTCCCGACTGGCAGGCGTGCACCATCCTGACGATATCACGTCTTACCTGTGACGAAATCGCCTCCAAGTTGTGTATGCTGTTTTTTATCATGACCATTCTTATAGCTTATTTTAGATATGTATGTTTAACACTTATTGAGTTTCTACAGATCTTGGTATGTACAATATTTTTGTATTTCACTAGGTTCATTTCGCTTATATTTATTAATTAGCTTATCGCTAAATTACAAACTTGTTCACGCCTTCACCAAAAGGCATTGGCGATAAAAAATAACAACCACATCCTAAGATCGAAAAACGACACTATTTGAAATAAATAGAAAGCAATTTGCAACATCAAGAAGCAAAAAATCCGGAAACCTCGCTTTGGTCAAATTCTCGATCACGGGAAAAACAAAAAAAGAGATAGAATTTTAAAAAACTGATATTATGATAGTTACATAATTATGTTACAAACAGAAATCAGAATGAAACACGAAAATTTGAGCCCCTAAAATGTTTTATAGACATTTATCTCCATAAACGAACAAATCGTTTACGACTAACGCTAAAAATATAGACCTAGAACAAGTTATTTTCTTATCTATAGGAAAATATACAACAAGAGACAAGAACTAATTTATATAACCATTTTAAACAAACTAATATGCGTAACAAACAGGGTCCATAATCATCTATTAAAAGATAATATGAAGGTGGTACGCAATCAATAAACCTAGGCGTGCCTTTATTAAGAATCAAACAATCAATTTAAATAAACTATGATAATAGAATCTACTAATTCTCACTGGAGATATTGGCGGCATCTGAATCGCTTCTCCCGTCGATCAGCGATGATCCTTTTTATCGGTTGGATCAGTTCCATGACGATTGCTTTCGCCCAAAACACCCGGACTATCCGGGGTACCGTGGTTGATCAAGATCAAAACCCCGTAGAGAATGCAAATGTTGTTGTGATGGGCAGCAGCATTGTGGTGTCCACCGATGTGAACGGCGCTTTTACCTTGCTACAGGTGCCACAAAACGCGAAAACCATCGTTGTTTCTAAAATCGGCCACAGCCGCACAGAAGTAACGATAGGAAATCAAGACCAATTTCGTATCAGCATTACTAACGAAAGTATCGAGATCGAAGAGACCATTGTTGTCGGCTATGGAACGCAGAAAAAGGAAAGCTTGGTAGGTGCCATTGCACAAACCAGTGGCGAGGTGCTAGAAAGAACAGGCGGAGTTACAAATTTGGGTATGGCGCTAACCGGGAATCTGCCGGGACTGGTGACCTCTAGCTCTTCTGGGATGCCTGGAGGCGAAGATCCGCAGATATTAATCCGCGCACAGACGTCCTGGAATAACAGCTCTCCCCTTATTTTAGTAGATGGTGTCGAACGGTCTATGAGCGCTATCGATATCGGATCCGTAGAGAGTATTTCCGTATTGAAAGATGCTTCCGCAACTGCCGTATTTGGGGTAAAAGGTGCAAATGGGGTTATTCTGATCACGACAAAACAGGGTAGATCGGGAAAAGCGACTATCCGCGGCCGCGTGAATAGCACCGCAAAAGTTGCTTCGCGACTGCCCGCAAAATATGATGCATACGATGCTCTTTCACTACGTAATCGGGTCATCGAGAATGAAATTATCGTTGACCAAATCGGATGGGGAAACATACGACCCGAAGAAATATTATTAAAATATCGGTATCCAGCCAATGCCGAGGAGTGGGATCGATATCCCAACGTGGATTGGGAAGATGAACTTTTTCGATCACATGCCATGTCCTACGGCGCGAATGCGAACGTATCCGGAGGGACGGATTTCGTCACCTATTTCGGATCGGTTGATTATGTGAAAGAAGGCGATTTATTCAAATCTTTCGAAAACAACCGGGGTTATACTACCAATTATGGCTATAACCGTGTCAATGTACGTAGCAACCTCGACTTTAATCTAACCAGTACGACGAAATTTTCAACGAAGCTATTTGGGTCTAACGGTGTACGTCAGTTCCCTTGGGATTCGGCAGAGCAAACCGATAATGCCTTTTGGGCCTCCGCCTACCGATCGTCTCCAGATGCGATGCGCCCGATTTATTCTGACGGTACTTGGGGGTGGTATGCACTCAGAAACGCCGATGTTCCCAACTCGGTTTATAATTTAGCCGTTTCCGGTTTAGAGAAACGCACCAATACCCAATTGACAACCGACTTTATTATTACACAGGATTTAAGTATGGTAACAAAAGGACTTAGCCTCCGCGCCAACTATTCCCTAGACAATACCTTTGTCGAACATGAAAGGGGAATCAATGATCTATACAATGGTCCGCCACGCAAATGGATAAACCCTGAAACGGGTTTAATAACTTGGGAAGCACAAGTTGATGGGTCCACGCAACTCGATTATTCCGATCGTATCCGTTGGACGACTGCTTCCGGTGCCCTAGATAAAGGAGCAACCTATCGTCGTATCAATTACTCTGCCCAATTAAACTATAACCGCCAGTTTGATAAACATGACGTGGGTTTGATGGGATTATTTTTGAGAGAAAAATTTGCCACCGGCAGTATGTTTCCGCGTTATCGTGAGGATTGGGTGTTCCGAACAACTTACGCGTATGACTCCCGTTATCTTTTCGAAGCAAACGGCGCTTACAACGGTTCGGAAATGTTTGGCCCGGATTATCGCTTTGATTTCTTTCCCTCGCTTTCTGCCGGTTGGGTAATCAGCAACGAAAAATTCATGCAAAGCCTTCCATTCATCAATACGCTAAAAGTCCGCGCATCTTGGGGTAAAATCGGTGACGACAATGTAAATGGACGTTGGTTGTATAGAGACCAATGGGCATTTGGCGGTAACGCACAAATGGGTAGCCCTATTCAAAATACGCCATTTACTTTTTATCGGATTACGGATTTAGGTAACCCCAATATCTTTTGGGAGAACGTGGAAAAACGTAATTTGGGCATCGATTACTCCTTCTTAAATGGGATGCTCTCCGGCAGTGTTGATTTCTTTCGGGACTTAAGAACCGACATTATTATCGACGGAAATGGACGGGCTATTCCCAGTTATTTTGGACAAACTGCGGCGAAGGCCAATCTCGGAAGTGTGCGCGGACAAGGCTATGAACTGGAGTTAAATTTCAATCATCGGTTCGCCAGCGGCCTACGCTTATGGGCTAACACTAACATGACACATGCGGTTAATGAAGTATTATTTCGCGATGATCCAGAGTTATTACCTGTCTATCGGAAGCAAGCCGGATGGCAACTGGGACAACATAGAACCCATATCGACCATGGATATTTAGCTAGTTGGGACGATATATACGGTAGCACCGAACGCACCTCGAATAATCATTTAAAATTACCGGGCGATTATAACATTATCGACTTTAACGGCGACGGTATCATCGATCTATTTGATTCCGCACCATACGGTTATTCGGGTTCTCCACACAATACCTATAACGCGAGTATAGGTGCAGAGTGGAAAGGCCTAAGCCTGTTTTTACAATTCTACGGCGTGAACAATGTATCTCGAACGGTAGACTTTCCGACCTTCAACACGTACTCGGGATCAAATGTCGCATTTGTGGAAGGCAGCTATTGGACGAAAGAAAACGGCGGTGGAGACATTCCGCTTCCGAGATGGGGCACACTCAGTCCCTTCGCCGGAAATGGAACCCGCTATTTATATGACGGATCTTATGTACGCTTGAAAAATGCGGAAGTAGCTTATACGCTCAGTGGACAAATCGTAAACAGATTAGGGATCAATGCCTGTAGAATCTATGTGAACGGGAATAATTTGCTTTTATGGACAAAGATGCCAGATGACAGGGAATCAAATTTCGCAGCCAGTGCAGGCGGTGGAGCTTACCCCACCGTACGTCGCTTTAACTTGGGTCTGGATATAACCTTTTAAAACTAGCTAAAATGAAAACATATTTTAAAAAGATACTATGGCAATTCGTTGTCATATCCACATGTTTAGGTGCCAGTTCGTGTCAAAAATACCTGGATAAATCGCCGCTTGCGGATATTGACGAAACGGAAGCCTTTAAAGATTTTCGGAATTTTCAAGGATTTACCGAAGAATTATATAATTGCGTCCCCGTGATTACCGCCATTGGTTCGCACAATAACTGGAATTTTGGAGACGAAGAAATGTGGGAACCGACGGAAACGCGACTACTTGCCTATAATATAGACCATGGAGATTATTGGGCATGGAATACTGCAATTTTTGGGTCCTGGTTCAAATCTGGCGGAAATCCGAACAATCAGGTTCGCGAGAACAAAGGAAACCTATGGGGACTATCTTGGTATGGCATCCGCAAAGCTAATATCGGTTTAGCCAACTTGGATTTACTGATTGACGCAACACCGGAAGAAAGACGCCTGATCGAAGGTCAATTATACTTTTTCCGAGGATGGTTTCACTTTATGCTCATGCAATATTGGGGTGGGCTACCTTATATTGATGCCGTGTTGCCGCCAGATGAAGCTCCTAGGGTCGTTCGTCTAAACTATCACGAAACGGCGGAAAAAGTAGCTGCAGATCTTCGGAAAGCAGCCGACCTGCTTCCTGTATCCTGGGATGAAACCGCTGTAGGTCCCACCATCGGAAATACCGATCGTCGGGCAAATAAGATCATGGCCTTAGGATTTCTGGGAAAAAATCTATTGTTGGCTGGAAGCCCACTCATGAACGAAGAATCTACCGGCGAGCGATCTTATCACACGGAATATTGCAAACGTGCTGCAGATGTATTTGGAGAGGCCCTGAATCTTGTAGAATCTACCGGCCGTTACCAATTGGTGCCTTTCTCGCATTATTCGCGCATTTTTTACACCTTTAATCAAAATTTTGCTATTCCAGGCTCCGTGGTCGTAAATAATCAACGCTACACAGAAGCTATTATGATGGAAAATCCAGCGAATGTTCCCGACAATCGTTTCCGATGGAATCAGGTCAATGATTATCGTCCGATGACCATTAATGGCTCCGGAATCAAAGTGTATCCTACAGCAAATTATGTGGATTATTACGGTATGGCGAACGGCCTCCCTATAAAAAATCCGACGCAGGCAGATCCCGAATCGGGATATGATCCGGAGTATCCTTGGCGGGACCGCGATCCGCGTTTCTATCACGATATCATGATTGATGGCGAAAAAGCCGTCAATAACGGTGGCCTTATTGGCAATAACGAGTATCGACAATACGCCAGTCTGTTCACCGGGGGGTTTTATCGCACTGACTACCCAACTAAAGCCGTGTTTACCGGTTATATGTTCTCCAAATTCGTCTCCAAACAGATGAATGAGTGGGAAGGGTTTGCTGATGGAAATGCTGTTCTTTTGAGTCTACTGCGCCTATCTGATGTATATTTAATGTATGCTGAAGCGGCATCAGAAGGATATAACTCTCCAACCGGGAAAGCGGCCGGTTATAGTAAAACCGCTGTAGACGCCGTTAATTTTGTACGAGATAGACCGGGCTTAGAAGTGGGCCATGTCGCTCCTCAATTTTTAGTCTCGCAAGAAGCGTTCCGGGAAGAATATAGGCGAGAACGTGCCGTCGAGCTGGCCTTCGAGGGACATCGATTCGTAGATCTTCGTCGTTGGCTTCTGCTGTCCGAACGCCCTTATACTTATAAGAAAGGGATCGAGTTTGATCGAGCCACACCCAACGACGAAGTATATGCCGATCCGAGAAACGCTCGGGTAAGAAATTTCCGACAAACGATTTTATTCGAGAGACACTACACCAAACGACATTATTGGTTCCCGTTTCTCGTAGACGACATCAGTATATATGAAGAATTTCCGCAGAATCCAGGTTGGTAGTATAAAATTGTAGCTAAAATGATGAAAAAACATATAAAAGCTTGTTGTATCTTTATTTCACTCTCTTTAACGACGGTTGGATTAGAGGCACAAGAAGTCGTAGAAAATAGGTCACATGCGAACCCAGACAGTTCCATTCATGTGGCATTCGGGAAAATCAACGAAAGAGACGTATTAGGTGCCGTCACTTCCGTGGATGTTTCTTCCCTGATAGATAAAAACTATAGCACGTATAGCTTAGACAATTTAGAAAGTTTTGTCGGCGGATATAGCGGGAATATCTGGGGACAGTCGCCGCTCATCCTAATCGACGGTGTTCCACGCCGTGCGGAAGATGTCCGTATGGTCGAGATAGAATCCATCACCGTATTAAAGGATGCGAGCAGCGTCGCTTTATATGGGAGTGCGGGCTCCAAAGGCGCTATATTGATCAATACACGCCGGGGATCGATCAAACCGCTCAGCATTGATGTCCGAGCTAACACCGGAATATTAGTTCCGAAGCGCTATCCTACGTATCTAAATGCGGCAGAATACATGACCCTTTACAACGAAGCATCACGTAATGATGGTATTGCAGAGCGGTATACGCCCGAAGCGATCTATAATACGACGATAGGGTCAAATCCTTATCGGTATCCGGATCTTAATTTTTTCTCGGACGAATATTTAAAAAAGTATTCGTCTAGATCTGATATAACAACAGAAATCTCCGGCGGGAATGAGCGTGCACGTTACTATACCAACATCGGGATGTCTCACTTCAATGATATCCTCAAACTTGGAGAAGGTAACAATAACAAAGACCTTTCCTTCAACATCCGTACGAACGTGGACATGAACCTGACAAGTTGGTTAAAAGCTTCCACAGATGCCGTTGCCATCATCGCCGATAACAACTACGCTAGAGGTAATTTCTGGGGGGCCACGGCAAATATCCGCCCTAACCACGATGGATTTCATCCCTTTGTAGCTATTGATCGGCTGGATCTTACTAATCCAGATTTACAGGCTATCGTTCAAAACAGTAATCACATTATTGATGGTAAATACTTGTTAGGGGGATTATCCAATATGCAGACAAACGATCTTTCGCAAATGATTGCATCCGGTTACATCAAGAATAGAAACCGAACTTTTATGTTCAATGTCGGTGCGGAAGCAGATTTGAGCAGCATCACACCGGGCCTAAGTTTCAGCACCCGTTACAGCATGGATTATACGACGCGTTACACCGAAGGATATAATGTGCCCTACGCTACGTATCAACCCCACTGGCAAATGGTCGATGATCAAGAAATGATTACGTCACTAACCAAATTTGGTAACGACGGGAACAGTACTAATGAGTTTATCGGTACATCACTGTATTATCAAACGATGTCACTCACTTCTCAATTTAATTATAACCGTACTTTTAATCGACACCACCATATCACGGGCACTTTATTAGGTTGGGGGTACATGCAGCAGTTCTCTAGTGACATCGATACCAATCAGGGGGGAAGTGAGTATCAGCCCTTCCGAAATACCAATCTCGGTATCCATGCCGGTTACAATTACAAACAACGGTACTATATCGATTTTACGGGAACTGTTGTTCATTCCGCCAAACTGTCTAACGACAACCGAAGAGCCTTTTCACCTAGTGCGACACTCGGTTGGCGAGTCAGCGAAGAAGATTTCTTCAAAGAAAATGTCTCCTTTGTTGACGATCTCAAATTAACTGCTTCTTACTCCTCCTTAAAACAGGATCTAGATATCAGCGGTTATTATCTCTACCGAGAGAACTATGGCAATAGCACTGCGGAAGGTGCGCTGGGTGCATGGTATCAATGGCGAGACGGAGGCACCACAGGCGGTGGCGGCGCCACTGTTCTGTCTGGTCGTGGGGCTAACCCGAACCTAACCTTTGTGGAGCGCAAAGAGTTCAGAATTGGTTTAGATGCATCGCTTTTAAATAACCGTATCCAATTAAACGCCAACTATTTCAGACAATACACCAACGGTTTGCTTACTCGAGGAGACGCTACAGTTTTTCCATCTTATTTTTTGGGCAATGGGGATTTTCGACCTTGGCTTAATTTCAACAACGATATGCGTACAGGCGTTGATTTCTCCGGAAATTTCAACGATAAAATCGGCAATGTAGATTATTCTTTAGGCTTTGTGGGAATGATATACAATTCTAAAGCAACAAAGAGGGACGAGATATACGAAAATGACTATCAGTATCGGACAGATAGACCACTAGACGCTTCTTGGGGATATATTGCAGAAGGATTTTTCCAGAACCAAATCGAAATAGAAAACCATGCCAGGCAAACCTTTGGCGGAGATTTAAAACCTGGAGACATCAAATATCAGGATATAAATGGTGATGGACTTATCGATAGTAGAGATCAGGTTGACTTGGGACATAATGGTGGAGCCGCCAATCCGTTTAGTTACGGATTGAACCTAACCCTAAAATGGAAAAACTTAACGTTTTTTGCGCTGGGATCAGGACACGTCGGCGGTATTGGCTTCAAGAACAATTCCTATTATTGGGTAAGAGGACTAGGTAAATACTCGGAAGAAGCTTTAGGTCGTTGGACAGCCGAAACGGCGAGTACAGCCACTCATCCTCGCCTAACTACTACCGGGAATAGTAATAATTTCCAAAATTCCACTTTTTGGATGTACAAAAATAACCGCTTTAACCTAAACCGTGTACAGTTTACTTATGATCTTGGTGAGCATCTATTCGATAACTCTTCCGTCGTGAACCGTATGAGTGTTTATGTAAACGGGGACAACCTACTCGTTATCTCAAAAGAGCGAAAAATGATGGAAACCAGCTTTGGAAGTGCGCCGCAAATGCGGTTTTATAACGTAGGAGTCAAAGCTTTCTTTTAAATCTAATCAAACGTACTATAATATGAAAACGAAGTTATTTATGATCGGTATCATCGCTGCAACACTAAGTAGCTGTGAAAAGTGGTTAGAACCCGATCCCGAAAATATAAGGAACGCGGAGCAAATGCAAGTTGATACACATTTTGCACAGGGTTTTGTAACGACCGCATATAGAGCCATTCCTGCTTATTACAATAATAGCGATTTTGCAACGGACGATGCTGTTACCAACCTGCGTACACATTCCTTTCTGCAAATGGCGACCGGCTCATGGAGCGCTGCCAACAATCCGTTAAGTGTTTGGAACCAATCTTATGCCACCTTATTATATCTCCACCAATTTTTGGAAAATTCACATCAAATAAAATGGGCGGAAGACGAAGAAGCATCCGTACTTTTTAACACTAGGTTACGAGGAGAAGCGTACGGTCTACGGGCATTATATATGTACTTTCTGTTACGTAATCACGCGGGGTTCACACCGGATGGACAACTACTGGGCGTTCCTATTGTGACCGAATTCCTACCCACCACCGCGGATTTCAATACGCCTCGCGCTAGCTTTGCAGCCTGCTTAGAGCAGATATACCATGATCTAGACAGTGCCGAACGGTTTTTGCCCCTAGAGTACAATGATATCAGTAATGCTTCTCAAATACCCGAACGGTTCACTTCGATAACACAGAATGCATCCACTTATAACCGCGTTATGGGTAGATACAGTCGTCAGCTTTTTAATGGGCTTATCGCTAAATCTTTTCGAGCAAGGACAGCCTTGTTAGCAGCCAGTCCGGCCTTTCAGCATTCATCTAATCCGGTGACCTGGGAAGACGCCGCCAATGCAGCGGCGGCAATCATTCAGTATAAGGGAGGTGTTAATGCTTTGCCTGCTAATGGACTGACTTTTTACAATAATGTGAATGAAATAGATGGTTTAAGTGATGGTAACAATCCACCCGAAATGATCTGGCGGGACAATATCCAATCAAACAATGGTGATCGCGAGGCACAAAATTTTCCGCCATCATTATATGGCGAAGGTTTAACAAACCCCACACAAAACTTAGTGGATGCCTTCCCAACGGTCGACGGATACCCTATCGATCATCCAAATAGCACCTATAATGCGGACAATCCTTATTCTGGACGAGACCCTCGTCTGAATTTTTATATCATCTACAACGGTAGTACAGCAGGTGTTACAAATGCCGCTATCTATACGGGGAGTGCTTCCTCCACTGACGATGGATTGAATAAGCTGGCAACGTCTACCCGGACTGGTTACTATATGAAGAAAGGGTTGCGGATGGACGTCAATAGAACCCCGGGCAATATCGTGGGGAGAAACCGTTACACGCCACGTATTCGATATACAGAGATTTACCTATCTTATGCTGAAGCAGCGAATGAAGCATGGGGCCCAACCGGCACCGGAACCCATTCATTTTCCGCATATGACGTTATCAAAGCCATACGTCAAAGAGCTGGTGTAGGGGCGAGCAATAATGATCCCTATTTAGAAGAGTGTAAAGTCGATAAAGAAAAAATGCGAGAATTGATTCGAAATGAACGTCGATTAGAACTGTGTTTTGAGAGTTTCCGTTTTTGGGATCTTCGCCGCTGGAAACTCGGTTTGACAGAAACCACTCGTGGCTTAGATGTAAATGGAACCAATTATACACCAATTACTGTCGAGGTGCGATCCTATCAAAACCATATGTATTACGGCCCCATTCCTTTTTCCGAGATTCTCAAATACAACAACCTAGTACAGAACGCCGGCTGGGAATAACGTAAAGGTTAATTTAATTTTAGAAGAAATGAAAAGAAATAGAATTTTAATAGGTTTAGCGATAATTTTCAGCACTATGAGTAGCTGTAAAAATAACGCTTTTGACTTCCCGGATTTCGACTACCAAACCGTGTATTTTGCCAACCAGTATCCAGTCCGCACGGTGGTGCTAGGCGAAGATGCGAACGTAGACAATACACTAGATAACCAACACAAGGTCGAAATAAAAGCTACTTTGGGTGGAACCCGAGATAATAAGGAAAATGTCGTCATTGATATCGAAATAGATAACAGTTTATTGGACAACCTCCATTTTCCAAATAACGGACCGAAGATTGAGCCGATGCCGGCCAACTACTACAGTTTGGCTTCCGATAAAATCACCATTGCTCCAGGAGATATTATGGGCGGTGTACAAGTGCAATTAACGGATGCATTCTTTGCTGACCCTGCAGCCATAGCAAATACCTATGCGTTACCGTTGAAGATGAAAAATGTACAAAATGCAGACTCCATTCTATCAACGAAAGACTTTGTACTCTATACACTTAAGTTTATCAACCAGTGGCATGGAAATTATCTACGCCGTGGTGCGGATATGATGACCGGCGACGTCGTTCGCAATGTTAGACGTCATGCGGCATATGTAGAAAATGACGAACTCAACAAGTTGAATACCCGCTCGCTTCATTCCATCGCTTTTCCGGTACAATTTAGAGACTCGGAAGGAGGTAATATTTTTTCCTGTACGTTATTATTAGATTTCGATCAAGAAGGAAAGTGTACGATTTCAACAAACACGACGGGTTATACAGCGACAGGGACAGGTTCTTTCGTCACGAAAGGAGAGAAAAACAGTTGGGGTAATAAAGATCGTGATGCCTTGTATTTAGATTATCAAGTAACGTATAGCAATGTCTCCGTGGGTAGTAGCGATAATACGAGAATCATCAGCGGCAATATCGCTAGCAAAGATACGCTCGTCATGCGTGACCGTGCGGTGTCGCCAGAGTATATTACCCCTGTAGTACGTTAATTTCAAAAAAGACAAATTATGAAAAGTAATACAAAATGGAATAAGAGGCTTGCTATTTGCTTAGCAGCCTCTGCTCTACTCGGTAGTTGTGCCGAATTTGAAACCCGTGATTTCTTTGCTGACAGACCTCAAAGTTTAATTAACCAAGAAGAACGGGATGCCTACAACGAGCTCAAAACTTACGCCAATTATGACGGTCAACCGCATTTTAAATTGGGGGTCGAGCTTTCTTTAGCCGATCTGGCGAGCAACAACGTATTCTATCGGTTGATGCAGCAACATTTTGACGAGGTCAGTTTAACTACGGATTTGAGACACGTGAACGCTGTCCAAGAGGATGGGTCGATCGTCTTAAACAATAATGTGAGTGCAGCAATGGAAACGCATGTGAACACCGAAATGTACACACATATGGGGCATCTGGTTTGGCATGAAAATCAAGCATCGGCTTATTTGAACGCTTTAGTTGCCGATATTATTATTCCCGGAGAATCCGGGACAGTGATGATGCTGAATTTTGAAGAAGACGAATTGGATACGTCTTATCCTGTCATCGGCTCCGGAAGCACGAGCGTGAAAAACGATCCGGACGGGAAGAGTGGTAAAACGTTACATGTGCTAGGCCCACAAACCTTTCCACAATTTGAGATTAACTTACCCGAAGGGCTTACATTAGGTGATTCGAAGTCTGTCACGATCGATTTTAAAGGCGCAGGCTGTTGTGGTTTATACGGAGCAGGTATGCGTATGGCTATCAGCACTTCATTAGGATCAGTAACATTGGTTAATTATGGTAGCCCTTCCAGCTTCGGTGCGCCTGATGGTCAATGGTTCAGAAACGGTATTATTTTACCGATTGCAAACCTCAACCTCACTAATGCGCAGAAACAGCTCACAAGCTTTGTCCTAACCATTGGCTCCGCGACGGGAGGTGCGGATTATCTAATAGACAATATTTCCATTCAGTGGGAAAAAGTCGGAGGAACAATCATCAAAACTCCAGAAGAAAAAGCCGAAATATTTACAGGTGAACTTGATAAATGGATCGCCGCTATCGGCGCTACCGGTAAAGATAGAGTTAACTCTTGGAGCATTGTATATCAGCCTATGGATGAAGAAAACCCTTCTGAATTACGCAGCGGCATTGGTGTAGCCGAGTTACCTGCCAACACGTTCTATTGGCAAGACTATCTCGGAAAAGATTACGCCAGCATTGCCATCGGTATGATTAAACAACATGCCAACCCAAGCGATCAGATATTCTTTACAGAAACAAATTTAGTTGACAATCCAGCTAAGATCCAAGGTTTAATAGATTTAATTGACTATACCGAAGATAAAGGAACATCTGTCGATGGTATTGTAGCCGAATTATCGCTAAATGTCAGTGACAACAAAGAAAAAATTGAATCTACCTTACAACAGTTGGTCGCAACCGATAAATTAATAAAAATCTCGTTCGATATCGGTACAGGAACGACAACTAATCAAGCGACAACCGCTTTATATCAGCAACAAGCTGCCATGTATAAATGGTTTGTGGAAACCTATTATCAAATAGTTCCGGCAGCTCAACGAGCAGGCATTATATTCCGTAGCCCGGCGGATCGCGCTTCTAATGCGACTTGGCGACCAAATCAACCGGTAGGTCTTTGGACCAATAGTGGAGGATTTCAACGCAAGCCAGCTTATGTTGGGGTTGTTGAAGCATTGGAACAACAAAAATAACAATGACGTCAATTAATTGATTTTTCTTAGGTTAGGGATCTACTCGCACAGACGATAGATCCCTTTTTTTAGCCAAGAACAGCGTTATTATTAGTTTACGTTCCGACATCTCTAGCTATTCCAAATGAATTTTATGCGTATATTTAGCTAGCAAAAAACAAGACATGATGTTTAACACACGAATCTTACAATTTTTTATAAGCACTGTATTGCTATCGAGCTTGCATATATCTTTAACCTATGCCCAAGACCAAAACGTCTACATTTTCTTATGTTTCGGCCAATCCAACATGGAAGGTACTGGAAAAATAGAAGCACAGGATACCATAGCGGATATTCGGCTATTACATTTACAGGCAGTCGATTGCCCAGACCTTAAACGACAAAAAGGACATTGGTACAGGGCTAAATCTCCACTTTCCCACTGCGATACGGGAGTAAGCCCTGCTGAACAGTTTGGTAGGACCCTTGTACAAAACTTACCGGATAGTATTACCGTAGCGTTAATCCACGTGGCCGTCGGCGGTTGCCACATTCAGCTATTCGATCAAGATAGCACCGCCGCTTATGTGGAAAGAGCACCGGACTGGATGAAAAGCAAACTCGCTTTATATGATAACAATCCTTATAAAAGATTGGTTGAAATGGCGAAAATAGGACAGCAGAAAGGTGTCATCAAGGGAATTCTCTTACATCAAGGAGAAAGTAATACCGGCGACCAAGACTGGCCTAATAAGGTTAACAAGGTTTACACCAATCTGTTAAATGATCTAGATCTCGCGGCGAACGAAACACCTCTTCTTGCGGGCGAAATGTTATCCGCACAGCAAGGAGGAAAATGTGCCAGCATGAATGAAATCATTAATACTCTGCCACAAACCATTCCAAACGCACATATCATCTCTTCCAAATATTGCGAAGGTGCTCCCGATGACATACACTTCAGTTCGGCCGGATATCGCAAATTAGGAAGCCACTACGCTGATGTATGGTTGGATTACTATTACAATCGAAAATAACACGTTTCGGGAAATATTGCTGATAAGCAGCACATATAGAAACAAAGAGGTTGTCCGTATATTGAGACAGCCACTTTGTTTTAACAACTCATTGCGAACAGATCAATCCTCCACCAACCGCACTCGAAACACGCGCCCAGCCCGATGTCCATTATGCGGAACAAACTTCACTGTAACAAACGCTGCATCTTTCAAATACGCTTTCGGTATCTGATAACTAATATCGAAGAACTTACTTTGATTCCATTTTCCGCCCAGCTTTTCCGTTGCTAGAAGTTGTCCATTAATCAAAATATCAAAATCGCGATTTCCAGATTCGTACCCCCAATAGGTAATCAACAGCGATAGGTCTTCCTTTTTGGCAGTTTGTAATTCAAATGAAAAATATCCCCCATTTTCAGCTTCCCGCCAGGACTGACCATGATGTACTCCACGAGCGGATTTTTCTTCTTTAAGGCGATGATCTACCTCGGGTTGCTGCTCTCCCAGTTTTACGGCATCAACCGTGCGTTTATCCAACTCAAGTTTTAATCGTTCCTCCTCTTTTTTATCCGCCTGCAATTTATCAAACTCCGCTCCTGTCATCGCTAGCCAATACATCATATAACGGCTATCATGGATTTCATAAAAAGGCTGTAAGGTAAGTTTACTAAAACGTTTGTCGATAAATGATGCGGGCACCTCAAAATGTAACGGTTCGTTCGCCACGGGGATAGCTTGATTTAGCGTGTTGATCAATGCTGCACGTTCGCCAATAAGAGCAGGCGTATCAAAAAGAGACACCAAGGAACCGTGCGCGATATGCCCCCAACGGTGATCATCGGCGACCAATCCGGACACGTCACCACCCCCTACTTTGCTGCCCATCAAAATCGGCCCTCTAAATAGCGAAATATACTCCGGATGCTGCTTCAGTTCCTCCACATGGAACTCCATGGGCATATCAATTTCTATCTTATCGCCTTGCTGCCACTTCTTGTCGATCACAATGTAAGAACCCGGTTGAAACGATTTCGCATAATCCTTTCCGTTGACAGTGACTTTCATTTTTCCGGCCGGCACCCAACTCGGATATCGGATTAGCATCTTAACCGGATTTGATTTTGTTTCTTGTATCGTGATGGTACTGCTGCCGGAAGCTGGAAAATCCGTGTATTGAATCAATCGTACCCCCTTTTCTTTCCAGTTTAATTCCGAAGCCACAAATAAATTGACATATAATGCATGTCCATCATGTGTATAAATCATCTCCCCATATTTTCCGTGATTTTCCATTCCTGTACCCACACAACACCACATGGCACTATTCACCCGGGAGTATACACGATAATGCGCAGGACGCGCCGATGTAAAATAAACATAACCGCCATGTTCGGGGTGCTGTGTAGAAAGAATATGATTGTACAGCGCTTTTTCATAAAAGTCCATATATTTCGCATCGGGTTTCATACGGAACAAGCCTCCCGCCAGCTTCAGCATATTATTGGTATTGCAGGATTCCGGACCTTCCCGTTCTTCCATATAACTTAGAAAATCCTGTTCGGACGGAAAATGCTCCCGTCGGCTATTCCCGCCTAAGGAAAGAGAGCGATTCTGGGATACAGTCTCCCAAAAGAAATCAGCAGCTGTTGTATAGTCCTGCTCATGCGTCAACTCTGCCACACGCTGATAACCGACGGCTTTGGGTACCTGCGTATTCGCATGCATATTGTCCAAGTTATCCACACGTTTTGATACAGAATTGAAAACCTGTTTGTGTGAAAAGCGCTTCGCTGTAGTAAGGTAGCGTTCATCGCCCGTTATTTGATAAGCATCTGCATACACTTCATTCATTCCTCCAAACTCATTGGCCAACATCGACTCCATTTGTTCATCGCTTAATGCAGCTATAAGATTAGCTCCCCAATCACTCAACTTGACAAACATCGCTTTGGCTTCTTCATTATTCCCGTAAAGCCATGCATCACGTAAGCCGGCATACGTTTTATGCAGGTTATACCAAGGCACCCAATATTTCCAAACCTCGCCTACGTTTCCTTTTTTTACTTCTTTCCAAAGGTTTTCGCCGTTAGGCACACCACCCAGGTAGCCATCACCATTCTTATTCTGGCAACGCTTTAGTTCGGCCAACATATAATCCATGCGCTCTTTACAGCGCTGATCACCGGTAGACGCAAAGTGTATAGCCACTGCAGAAAGATAATGTCCGCCGACATGACCATCTAAATCTATCCAATTCGAAAAACTAGGCGCTTTCGGATCTAGCCCCGCTTCTTTTAGAAAGGGAGCTAAGAGACGGTCAACATCGTATTCCAACAATGTTTCTACATTCAAGTTTTGCGCATGTAGAAATGGGCTTTCCAATAATTTAACATCCCCCAGATCGAAGGTATGATGGTATAATTTTTCTTGCGCCATCACGCTGCTGCTCAAAGTCAGTGCTAACAACAAAATCGCGCTCGTGTTCTTTTTATTGATCATCATATTTTAAGGTTTAAAAAAATAAACGGGGCTCCACGGAGTTGGAGCCACCGTTCGAGCAACAAAACTAAACTAATTGATATGTATGTCATTCGCCGATGTGGCATATAGTCCGATCATAGCGCCGGTAAATCCACCGGCTACATCAGTCGATAAGATATCACCTGATACGGTTCCACCTAAGTTCTGAAATTCGTCATTGTCCAGGGCGTATGAAAATTGATAATCATCTTCGTTAGCTTCCACTTTCAGGGAAATTCTTCCCGCCTCCGTTAACTTTGTCTGCGCAATAATAGCTGACTCGCCTTTCTCCGTTCTTTCTAAAACGAGATAATAATCAGCACCTGACTTGGTTACGCCGAATACGTAATTAAACGTTTCGCTTTGTACGCAAGCTAAACCTGCCAGGTCACTTTCTGTTTCCGGCTTATAGTTCATATCAACGGATGCCGAAAAAGTAGCGTGCTGCTGGCGATAAAATAAGGTAGAGATCGGCTGCTGGGCTTTAATATTCACATCAAACGGTTTAATGACCAATCCATTTGTACCCTCTTCAACAAATTTTTCACGTGGTCCACGCAAGGCTACCCAACGATCATCCAAACCATTTCCCTCAAATTTATCTACAAACGTAAAATTGCCGTTCGGAAAAAACTCGCCGTTGTTCATCTTGTTTTCTGTACCTTGAGGCATCGCTATAAAAGGTTTAAGCGGTTCCATTCCGCCCTCGAATATCGGCCATTCGCCAGACCAATCAACGGGTAAAATAAATGTCTCGCGCCCCGTATTTACGCGATTCTTTTCATTCGGGCGAATAGCAAGAAATACACCGTACCAATCGCCGGTCGATGTTTCCACCAGATCCGCATGACCGGCCCATTCCACTGGATTAGGCCGGCTCTTATCCAAATGTCGCTGCGATAGAATAGGGTTCGTTGCAGCTGGCTTATAAGGCCCCCGCGGGCTGTCACTTACGAAAATGACCTCGCTGTGGTTCGCGCCGGTTCCACCTTCAGCACACATCAAATAGTATTTACCATACCGCTTGTAGATATGAGGCGCCTCAATCCAGATTGGTTTTTGTGTAATATCTACGCCACCATCAACGATAATCTTGTCTGTACCGGCGATGACCTGATCCTTCTCCACATCATAATCCCACACTTTAATCACACGGTGCCCTTTATATCGTTCTTTCCCTTCATCTGGTGCATCGTTATGCACCACGTATGCTTTTCCGTCATCATCAAAGAACAGCGCTGGGTCAATCCCATCAAAATTTAACTTCATGGGATCCGACCAATTGCCCTGAAGCGGGTCCTTGGTTTTCACAACGATATTCCCAAATCCACCGGCAAATTGCGTCGTAATCATGTAAAACGTATCATTATGTGGGTTGTACAGAATATCCGGTGCATAAACACCCATGCTAATACCTGCATCACCCACCTTCAATTGCGATTCTCTATCCAGCACATGCCCGATCTGCTTCCAGTTCACCAAATCCTGGGAATGGAAGATAGGGACACCTGGAAACATCACAAAGGAGGATGCTACCAGATAATAATCATCTCCCTTGCGGGTGATGCTGGGATCGGGATAACATCCCTGTAAGATTGGACTGTAAAAATACCCTTCGGGTAAAGGGTTTTCCGCATATATCTTGTCATTCCCAACATATTCAAAGTTCTGGAAAATTGGTTCGTTACCTGCAACAATATTCGCTTTTCCATCGCCCTTATCTTGGACATGCTGACACGCAGATAACGTCGTCAACGTAAGTAGACATGACCACATGCCCGTCAGCTTATACCTGCTCTTTCTCACTTTGTTTTGCATCCTATTTTTCTTTTTTATTTCTTCAAATACTTTGTTTATTAAAAGATAACAATCCCGCCTTTTGGCTGAATCGTGACTGCTACTTGACCTGTTTTATCAATCTGAGCATCCGACTGCAGAGTCGTGCCATCCGTTTTATCGGAAATCAATGTCACTTGTTTATCCCCCAGCATCGATACATCCAGCATTAATTTTAGGGCTTTGTCCTCTGCATTTACACCGGCGACATACCATGCCTCGCCATGCCTGCGGGCAACGACCGCGTATTTACCGGGATAGCCTGCTATAAACTTCGTTTCGTCCCACGTCGTTGGTACTTTCTTCATGAAGTCAATCTCGAAAGCCGGTACATCGGTTAGGTTATTGGGTGTTAAAGCGAACGGTTGAACGGGATTTTGAAACAGAACGGCCGTAGCCAACTGAAAAGCGTCGGTTGTTAAACGTTTGTTTCTATTCTTATTCTCTTTCGTGAGGTATTTATTTAGCAAAACCCCACCGAATTCCATGCTGCCTACTGTATTGCGCATAAAAGGATGTAACGTAGCGTAAAAGGCTTCATTATCCCGGGCGTGTTGCGAAAAAAGCAGCATTTCCGATGCCAATACGGCTTCACTTCCGACATAATTAGGATACATCCGCTCCCATCCTCTCGGCAATGTTGCACCATGGAAGAAAACCATCAATCCATAATCGTTGGCATCGGAAAGAATATCTTCGTACAAACGCATGGTTTCCTGCTTATCGCCGCCCAAAAAGTCAACTTTCATTCCCTTTACTCCAATCGACTGCAACCATTTCATCTCTTTCTTACGCGCTATTGATGTATTCATTTTATTCCGCGGGCCTTGTGGCGCATCGTTAAACGCGCCATTGGAATTGTACCACAGCAACACGTCTACATTTTTTGAACGAGCATAATCGACCAAGTCTTTCATTCGATCGTATCCTATATTCTCATCCCAAAAGGCGTCAACCAAGATAAATTCATACCCCAATTCGGACGCGAGATCGATATAACTCACCTGATCGTCCCAATTCATACTTTGGTCTTGCCATACAATCCAGCTCCAAGTTGATTTCCCGAATTTATATGCTTGAGAGGCTTCATATAAAGGTTCAACAACATCGAACGGAATCGTAGTTTCCACAATAGGCTTCAAATCACTTCCTACTGTGATCGTACGCCAAGGCGTTACACCCGGCAACGATAGTGCAGCGCCCGTGCTACCAAAACCATTGTTCTGCGCCATATCAGGATAAGCAACATGAAAAATGCCATCTTCAGATATCTCACGAAGGTGGGAAGCACAATACAGACTGCTTACGCCCGTCTCGGAGAGAAGTACCCAACCTTTATCGCCTGCTTTAAATAAGCCTGGGAATACAAAGCCATACTTACTTTTGGCGGAAGCTATTGGTGCATCCGCGATGTAGCCACTTTCATAACTTGGTGCCGTTCTGGCAAAACCAGTCATGGGCTTCATCATATTGGATAAAAATGCAGTAGTTTCTTGCGGAAAGCGGTACCCTGTTTCCTCCTGATGAACCACTACGCTTCGTCTCTCTCCCCAAACGGGCAGTTCGTATCGAAAAGCTATATCGTTGTTGCTCACTTGGAAAACAACGGATAAAAGTTGTTTATCCTCGTTTTCCACCGTTAAGGTCAAAACATTCGCTTGATAGCTGATACGCGATGCTTTTATACGATCCTGCTCATAAGTTTTTTCAATCTTCCCTGTATCTGACGTGGCAAACTTTAAACCATTGATAAAGTTACTTTCGTTCGTATGTAAGCCCAATGGCGACTTATCTAACAGCACAGCACCTTTGTAGTTGACAGTATAATACAGTCGCCCCTGCTCCACCGAGCAGCTCACCCGCAGATTTTTATCCGGGCTTTCGATGGACACATCCTGTGCGGCCAATCTTACAGTATAAAGTACAACAAAAAAACAGATCAGCAAACGTATATATGCCATAAGTTTATTTGATTAATTTAATAGAAACAATCGATTTTGACCCTACGTTAAGCACCGCACCTGTTTTGTCTGCAGTCAATGCTATGTTCTTAGCGGTCATGTTATCTGCTTCCGTAGTCTCGATAGCCTCTGCACTCGAAACTTCTACGGGGAGATTAAACTGTATCGCTTGCAAATCCACTGTTCCATGGTTTTGTAAAACAAGCGTTATATCGTGCTCTCCTTCATAGGCCGTTACCAAGAAATCATTATTTCCTGCTATCCCCTCAACCGCGATACGTTGTCTTCCTGTCACAAAATTAGCATAATGAGCCAGGATAGAAGATCGAGGTAATAATTGGCCAACAGTAGTCCCTTGTTGTCCATCACCGATCATACTGTAATAACGTTTTAAATACCAGTAAACGTAGGCATTAAAATTCGCTTCCATACATCCGTGGACTTCTTCACCAACCATTAGTGCCTGATCCCATGACCAATCGTCAGGAGTATTAGAATTATGCAAATGTTCGGTCATCCAAATTTCTTTACCGTGCTGTCTAGCTAAAGGATAATCACCAATTCCTCCACCATATAAATGCGTCCCTACAATATCCAAGTTTTGGACCGCGACGGCATCATTTAAAACCGGATCTGTTAGTTCTTTCTTGAAATTGACGGCTTCCGCTGCGATGACTTTAACTTTTATCCCATGAGCGTAATCCCGCATAAACGCTAAAATTTGCTCCGGCGACCAAACACAAGCATCATATTCGGGATCCCAGTCTGGTTCATTTTGAATGGAAACCGCCTCTATAGTCACACCATTCTCTGCCATATAATCAACGAAGGCATTTAAATGATCTACATAATCTTGATAAAATTCTGGCAAAAGATATCCACCGTTTCCTCCAGCTTGCTGGTTACTACTTTTCATATGAGCGGGTGGCGTCCACGGTGAACCAAAAATCCGCGCCCCTAAAGATTGGGCTTTCTTGGCGATTGCCAAATCCCTATTCCAATTCGCAGGATCGGGATAAATCATCATACGGAGCATTTTAAAGCCCAAACCACTGCTCCCGAAGAGAATTTCTACATCATCTTCTGTCAATTGATTATCCCCCAACCATAATGCAGGATTCAACATCCCTCCAAAACCAGTAATAAACTGATATTTTATCGCGGTATTCACCGCTAATTCAACCGGAGGTTTCGGCAATTGGCTAACCACAACAGGATATTCTTCTCCGGTAGTACGGTTACGGAAGACTACCTGTTGCTGACGTTCTTCTCCGGTCGTGTTTTCGGCATAATTAAAATGGATCCGGGTCGTACTCGCATGGGTCAAACTTCCGCCCTGTCTAAACGTAAAATCGGACAGAAACCCTTCTTCAGCTGACTGCAGTTCCCATTCGGAATAAGCCCAGCGCAACGTAACTTCGGCCCGACCTGCCGCGTGTGCAATGGAAATTTCGTTGTTGGATACTTCCAAGGCTGGACTTTTTACATCTTCATTTTTCTTACATCCAATCAATAGAAGCGGTAGTAGTAATAGTAATAAAATAGGTTTTTTGTACATTTTTTTAGGTTTATATGCGTAAATGATTAATTATGATGTTTCATATCCAGTTTTATCTTTTTCAATGCTTCCAGCTCGTGAATAGGTCGTTCCAGTGCATAAGTTATGGGCATGTTAGAAAATGTCTGAAAATACAATAAACAAGCATCTTTCCACCAAACCGCATCAGTTGTCTGTATCTTTAATTTCGATTGCACTTCCTGAAATCGCTGATGGTCTATATATTCCTCCAAGCGATCCCATTCCTTCTGAAATTCGCGCGCTTCCTGCACGCCCTGATCATAACGAAAACAAAGTTCATCCCATAGCGTACGGCCACTTTTCAGGGTATAGGTCCACGGAACATGGTGAAACCATAGCAACAGGTTTTCCGGACAGCTGGCAATATTTCCATATAAGCTATCCAAAGGCGGATAATACTGAGACACAGCGTTGCTCCCCGTAGTTGTGCGATCAAAACCGAGACCAATCGTATCCGCATTATGGTAATACCACGGCATCCAATCCGGACGCCCCCCTTTCCTATCGCCCCAAGGTTCTGGTCCATAATGGTGATCGAAAGCAAAGATATGGTGCAGTCCGAGGGGCATCATGTAACTAACGACCGCTTCACGTGAATCCATCATGAGCTGGCGAACAGGTTGCACAAAATTCGGCTCGTCCGTAAAGGTTTGGCAAATCCATTCTTCCGCAATCTGTTCTGACGAAAGCTGGTGATTCCAAGCCAGACGACCGAAAGCATACCAGTTTGCCTGTGCAAAATGATGCCCCGTCCAATTCGTATCTTCACCGATATTGGCAACAGCAGATATGGCTGTTTTCTTATGGTTACCTATACTACCGTCCGTAATCCGTGCGACCGAGCTATTTGGTCCTTGGCTAAATGTCTCAGCGTCCAGTGTTTCCTTAAACAAAGGAGCCAAGTATACGAGATGATTCGAGAATCCTAAATACTCTTGGGTAATCTGAAATTCCACCATTTGCGGCGTTTTCTTCATCGCGCCAAAAAGCGGTGTAAACGGCTCCCGTGGTTGAAAATCAATAGGACCATTTTTTATCTGTATAATCACGTTATCTCGAAATTCCCCATCCAACGGCACAAATTCCTGATACGCTTGCTTCGCCCGATCCTCTTCGGAGGGGTTATATACAAAGGCACGCCACATCACCAATCCGCCATAAGGTTTCAAGGCATCCGCCAGCATATTCGCACCATCTGCGTGCGTACGTCCATAATCCTGTGGCCCCGGTTGTCCTTCCGAATTTGCTTTGACGAGAAAGCCTCCAAAATCCGGAATATGCTGATAGATTTCTTTCACCTTTGCTTTCCACCAATCCTGCACCTCTTTGCGCAATGGATCGGAGTCGGACAAACCGTCCAGCACTTTCGGCGAAGAGAAGTTTGCAGACAGATAAACCTTTATACCATACTTTCGGAAAACATCCGCTAACGCCTTCACCTTTTCCAGATAGTCCGCTGTTAAAATTTGCGGTGAAGCATTGACATTGTTTAAAACCGTAGCGTTTATGCCTATAGATGCATTAGCCCGGGCATATTGCTCGTATCTCGGTGATAGCTGTTTCGGCAGTTCGTCCCACTTCCATAACGAATAACCGGCATAGCCCCGCTCCACCGTCCTGTCTAAATTATCCCAATGGTTCAGGATGCGGATGTCATAATCCGGTATCTCTTCGATATCCAAATGTTCGATATCTGTTTCCGTTTCTTGCAGCCTTAATAAATGGTAAGCGGCATACAATAGCCCCGCGGGCTTCGCGGCGACCACCTCCACCCCTGTTCCGTTTCCTTTGATCTGATAGCCGTCCCTTAATTTTTTTATTTTCTTATCCAACCGTAGCGAGATCGATGAACCCCGCCAGTACTTTTCCAACTCCTGTTTTGCTAACTGCGCCGTTTGATCTTTAGCTTGGAGACTGATCGTGCGTTGTTGCACCATATGCTTGTCTACAGGAGTGTATCGTAACCAAAGTTGGCTCCCGTCCTCTGCAAACAGCGAACAAGGGGACAGTAAAATCAGTAAAAAAAATAGTCGTTTCATCATCAAAGGGTATCGCTTTAAGTTATTGTCCTTCTATGGTCTTGATTAATCCCAGTTCATCATATTCCAACTCCACCATCTTCATGCTCCGCAACCATGTTTTCCCGCCAGACGGAACAGCATCATGGTAAAAGAGAAACCACTTTCCTTTAAACTCCAAAATACTATGGTGGGTCGTCCAACCGACGACCGGTGTCAGTATGACGCCCTGATAAGTAAAGGGGCCATATGGATTATCGCCAGTCGCATAGCATAATAGATGGGTATCTCCGGTTGAATAGGAAAAATAATATTTGCCATTGTATTTGTGTATCCAAGAAGCTTCAAAGAAACGGCGTTTCGTATCTCCTTGTTTTAAAGGATTACCCTGTTCATCCAGAATGAGCAGATCACGCGGTTCTTCGGCAAATTCCAACATCTCATCATGAAGCCTAGCGACTTTAGGACAAAGCGCTGGTTCATGAAAATGCGGCAAATGGCAAGGGGGTGTTAACTTATTATCCCGATAAAACTGCAACTGTCCACCCCATATCCCCCCGAAATAAAGGTAATACTCTCCATTATCTTGAAAAGCACAGGGATCGATACTGTAGCTGCCTTTTATTGGATATGGTTGAGGAGTAAACGGTCCTTCAGGTTTATCGCTGATCGCTACACCTAAGCGAAAAATATCATTCTTGTCTTTTAGCGGAAAGTACATATAGTATTTACCATCCTTATAAGCTACATCAGAATCCCACAATTGCCGGCCAGCCCAAGGGATGTCTTTGACCGATAGTGCAACACCGTGATCGACCACTTCAGCATCTACATCATCCAGGGAGAACACGTGATAGTCCTGCATATCAAAATGATCGCCATTATCATTTTCGGGAATACCACTTTCGCGGTCGTGTGATGGGTATATATAAATCTTATCTTCAAATACGTGAGCAGAAGGATCTGCCATATAATCATTGGGAAATAAATATCTCGACTTCTTCATAAATTTTTAAAATGTATCTACTTAACTATTTCTAGAATATCAGCAAAGAACGGTTTAGGTTGATAGGCACGGTCAAATAATAACGGATAATCCGTACGTCCATGAATAGGCCAATCATTTTTCCACGAATCTCCATCGCCGACTCCCCAAAGCGTAACACGGGTAATCTTATCCTGATGCTTGGCGTATAACGTAAAAAAGTCGACATAACGTTTGCCTAATTTCTCCATCGTATCAGCCGACAAGCCCTCGCGGTATGGGTCTAACGATTTCTTGTAAGCGGAGGTATCACTCAGTTCCGCTCCTACATGCGATCTTGCGTGCGGTAACACGGATATATCCATTTCCGTTACCATCACCTTTGTCCCCAGAGCAGCAAATGCCTCAATTGTCCCTTCTACGTCTTCAATAGATGCATGCTCCAATCCATGATGTTCCTGCATACCTAACCCATCAATTTTGATTCCGCTATCGAGCATCTTTTTGACCATCTTTACGATTCCATCGCGTTTTGCTGGTATTGCCGCGGAATAATCATTGTAATATAACTCCGCCTCTGGATCTGCTTCCCGTGCAAATTGGAATGCTAATGGAATAAAGTCTTCGCCAATAATCTCATAAAACTTACTTTTCCGATATTCTCCGTTATCCAATATAGCCTCGTTAACAACATCCCATCCATGGATCCTGCCTTTATAACGGGTTACCACGGTTTGAATATGATCGCGCATGCGTTCGATTAGTACCTCCCGGGAAACATCATTTCCCTTTTTATCCGTAAAAAACCATTTCGGCGCCTGCGAATGCCAAATTAAGGTATGTCCCACGATGTGCATATCGTTTTCTTCGGCGAACTTCACAAAGCGGTCCGCATCTTCAAAATAAAATTCGCCTTCCCGCGGTTGTAAAAACATACTTTTCATACAGTTTTCAGCTACTACTGAATTAAAATGCTTTTTTACAACTTCTATTGCCGCTGGATTACGACCCCGGATCTGATCTAGATTGAGTGCGGTACCCATATGGAATTTATCCGCGTACGCATCTTTCAATACTGCAAGCGGTTCTTCTGCTTTCTTTTTAACTACCTGCGAATTCGTGGACATGCAGGCCACACCTAACGTGGCTACGCTGGCTAAAACTATCGTTTTTACTATATTCATGTTTTATCGTTATATTTCTTTCTAAAGTTTGTGTCTATTTTCGATTTCTATGTTGATTCTGTCAATGACATCATCTTCCAGCTTATATTTAGAGATGATGAACATGGCTACAATCAGCAGGATTGCCGGAATAATGGCAACGAGCCAAAGAATACCTTGTTCTGCAAATACGGATTGTGTGATGGCATTGTCTTTATCAAAACCGACATACGCCAGTACCAAGCCCGGAACGACACCACCCAGTGCCATACCGGCTTTGTAGAAAATACCAGTCAACGCATTGACGATACCGGAGATACGTTTACCTGTGGCGTGTTCTCCATAAGATATAACCTCCGGCACCAACGCCCACATATAACCTGTAGCGACTATGACGCCGGTGGATTTAATGAACTGCGCGACCAGCACCAGCCAAACCTTTGTTTTCAACGTGGGCACGACGGAAATAACATATAGCATAATCATACCGCCGATAGCGATGGTGAGAAAAACATAAAACATCTGTTTTTTACCAATGGCACGCTTTATAGAAGGAACCAAGGGCATGAAAATAAATGCCGGAATAGATCCAAGTGCCATAAAATAGGGCAACATCTCCGGTGCCTGAACGTTGTAGATCATGTAGTAAGAGCCTGCTGAGTTGCCGATGGCCATCATGGCAAACGCCGTAATGAAGAAAAATGCGAGTACACGAAGCGGTCCGTTATGCTTAAACTCTACCCACAGGTCGGAAACTTTTACTTTCTCGGTATCTTTTTCATCCATGACCACCCGTTCTTTGGTCTGTGTGTAACAGAACAGGAGTAAAGCCAATCCAATAATAGCATAAATGGTCATCGTCATAAACCAGGCTTCGCCCGATTCGCGGGAGTTGATCTTCCCATCAGGTGAAAAATACTGGACCACCAGAGGCACACCGTATCCCACAGCCAGTCCACCTAAATTCGCCATGAACATGCGCACGGATGTTAGTTTCGTGATCTCATCCGTATCCCGTGTTAACGAAGCATTGAGTGCGCCATACGGCACATTGATTAGCGTATAAAGCATAGACAACCCGACATAGGTCACATAAGCATAGACCAGCGATCCAGAAAACCCATTCCAAAAACACAGGATCGCAAATCCGGTGAGCGGTATCCCCCCTAAAACTAGATAAGAACGGTATTTTCCCATTTTGGGATTGCGTTTATCCACAAAAGCCCCCACAATGGGATCCCAAATGACATCGACTATCCTCACCACTAAAAACATAACGCCGGCAGCAGCGGCTGAAATACCGAAAACATTGGTATAAAAAATAAGCAGGTACATGGAAACCGTTTGATAAATAAGGTTCTGGGCCAGATCACCTGATCCAAAACCAATACGTTGCACATGAGAGAGCTTATAAAAGCCTTTTGATTCGTTAACCAAACGTGTTTCTGCGTTCATTATATAAGGTTATCTATGGTTTATGTTTTATAATTCGATTATGCGTTGTGTACTCTCGGGTGCACCGAGATAAGAAGGTTTCAATCCGCCAAAATCCAACATTATTTTTTGAATGACGATACCGTGTTCTAACGGTCGGATACGAATACTATATTCGCCCGCTTCGGGAAAATCATGCTCGGTGACATTTTCGATAATGCGATTGGCTTGCCAGCGCCCTAACTCTCCCTTGTAGTGACCGTTAATATTAAGAATTTGCTCTTTCCCCCCATTTATGGAGACGGCATAGCGTAGACCGCGATTGGCATTATAATTCAAAGTTGGCGAGGTTAACACTATTAGTTTAGCCTGGCCAGTCGATTGTACGTCGACCTTATATTCTAAGTATACCTGTTCATCCAACGGCGCCGTAACCGGTAAGGTTGTGATAGCAGAAGCGGTTTTACCCAGATTCGGCAGCTCTGTCCACGTCACCTGAGTAGAATTACTTGCCTGATGGAAATTCATGGCTTCCATCGATACATACCCATTTTGTTCCACAAAAATATTTGCATCCATTTTCACCATGTTCGAATCGACATAAGTTACCTTTGGCATGATGTTATGTGGTGGATTATTCCAACTGGTATAACCTATACGCACCTGGTCCATCATGTGTTTCCATTTACCGTTAGAGAGCGTATTGAAATGGCGTGTTAGCAATGAATCTCGCTCAAAACCTTCTTTTACTTTATCAGCCCAGTAGTTAGCCTGTATATCGTTCTTGGCTACATAGAAATCATTTTTGGCTTTGGCATAATACATATCGTACAGATTGGACATCCCATTAATAGGGAAAAGTACCAATTGGTCAAAAGTATCTTTATAAGCATCCGGAAGCTGATTATATAAGCGCAGGGCATCAAGCAACAATTGGCGATATTCCCGTACAACCGTTTCAAATTCGTTATAGTTTTCTAAGCTGTACGTTTTATGGTCTAATAGTTCGGGCGTAACACGATGATTAAACTTTGTATACATATCGATTAAGCGTGCAGCTTCTTTAGCGTATTGTGTGCCAAATTGTTGCGCGCACCATTTTTCCGTATGAGCCAACAGGTTAGCCGGGTTAAAACGCGTCGGATCCCAGGCCATATCTAAAAAGAAGGAAATAGGATACTCCATGGGCTTGAGGTCGCCGACATTAACTACCCAGATTTTATCTACACCATGCGCATAAGTGAGATTCATTTGTTCCCATACCCGGGAAATCTGGCTCACGTTTAGCCATTTGGTATTCCGAGGCCCACCGACATAGTCGAAATGATAATACATACCATATCCGCCTTTACGAGGCTTAGCATCCAATGCCGGGAGCTTGCGCACATTGCCCCAGTTGTCGTCACAGAAGAGCAACGTGACGTCATCAGGCACGCGCATACCATCGTCGTAATAATCTTGCACTTCCTTATATAAGGCCCAAACTTGGGGAGTGCGTTCTGGTTTCTTTCCGGTAACTTGTTGAATAATTTTACGCTGGTCGCTTACGATCTCTTCCAATAAACTGGTATTCTGCTCATCGCTCATCGGTTCATCGCCGTCGCCGCGCATCGCAATGGTCACAATGGTCTCCCAGTCTTTCGTACGTTCCATGCCGCCTCGCCAAAATTCCTGGAGACCTTTTTTGTTTTTGCTGTAATCCCAAGCACCAGCATTACCATGACGCTTCCATTCCGCCTGTGCCCTCGCCATGGGTTCGTGGTGTGACGTGCTCATGACGACGCCCATTTCATTGGCCAGTACACCGTTTCGAGGATCATCGTCATAAAAAGCATTACCCCACATAGCCGGCCAAAGAAAGTTACCTTTCAAGCGAAGAATGAGTTCAAAAACGGTTTCGTAGAACTGGCTATTGTATCCACCAAACGTATGATTAACCCATCTCGTCAAAGCGGGGTATTCGTCGTTTAGAAAGATGCCACGATATTGTACTGCAGGTTCTCCATCGGTATATACACCAGGTTTGATATACAGATTGGGCTTGCGTTCGACCGGCACATCGGCCCAATAATACCAAGGCGACACGCCCATTTGTTCGGACAATTCATAGATGCCGTAAATTGTCCCTCTTTTATCGCTACCGGCTATAACCAAAGCCGATTCAACACCGGGCGCGGGTTGTTTCACCACTGTAATGATAAATTTCTCTCGCTTCCCGGCCATCTCTTCCTTGGAGAGTCGTCCTTTAGTAATCAAACCATCAATTAAAGTAGATTGCCCGACCGTCCCGATCCAAATAGCCGACTTCGCTCCAGACGCTACGTCGGCCTGTTTTCCGGCTACTTTTTCAAAATCTTGCTGTAAACTTTCGACGGCGCGCAAAACACCTTTATCATCATTTGGGTCTATCTGCAAGGGAAGAGGCTGTCCTTCTTTTATCAGGGTTAGGTATCCCTTCGCCGGGTCCTTGGACACAAATACATCGTCCGATTGCGCATAAATTATTGCATTGGAAAAAATAAGGCAAAAAACAATTAGCCATTGTCTCTTCATCATAATGATTTATTAACGTGTTTAGCATATTCCTATTTTTCACATCAGCTCAGCACGTCAAAAGACACAACAAGCCGATCAAAAACGTGAAGTAAAGGTAAATCAATCGGTTAGCAAAGACAATCCAACACGTTACATTCCATCTTTCTTTTGTTGCAAAGACCTTTTTATATGTTACATATTCGTTTCTTTCTGTTTCCCACCCAGATTCGTTACATCTTTTACGTCAAAAAAAAACATTCCGGCATCGAATAGAAAAATAGATTTTGTATCTTTCCTTTTAATAACCGTGAAAACCGATGTTAAGAGTATTTTTGCTTTCGATATTTTCCTTCTGCACACTCCTGGTTAGTGGACAAGCCACCCGCATCTATGATCATAGAGACTATGGGTTTGGCGAATTATCGTCCAATCTGATCAAAAGCATCTCACAGGATAAACATGGATATGTATGGATCGCTACGGAGTATGGCCTTAATAAATTTGATGGGATACGGTTTATACAGTATTTACATGACATACAGGATAGCACTTCCATTTCCAGTAACCACGTGACCATTCTTCATCGCGATTGCCGTGATCATCTATGGATCGGGTGTTCAAATGGCTTACAGTACTACGACGAAAATACAGACGAATTTATACACATCCAGTTTCCGGATCAAATAGCCCCGCATATCACCGATATATTAACACGTCACGATGAATCACTCTTGGTCACCACTTCGGGATGGGGACTTTTTTCCATTGATATTACCAACCGCACGGCTATTCCACTAGAGGGAGCAAATCAACGAATAGGTGGGATGTATGGACGCAAGCTTGTGGAGGATAAGGATAAACACATTTGGATTGCCATGGATCGCTTGGGTGTTTTCCGACTGTCGCCAGACTTCAAACAGGTTCAAAAACTATCCCGGGAGGAAGTACCTTTCCCTGGTGGAGACAAATATAATATGCTGGTGACAAAAAACGGTGAGGTAATCTTGAGTTATCGTGCGCATATCGTCGTTAGCGATCGGTCTGCCCGTCGTTTTCAACCGATTACTTTTAACGGTAATCGACGACCGTTTATTAACGACATCCAGCTCAATGCAGAAGGAACCACGGTCATTGCCAGTACCGACCGCGAAGGGATTTGGCAATTACCACTGTCGGAACGTCCGCTGCAATTCAGACAGATGGAGCTTTCCAATCTCGATAAAAATTACAGCATTGCCCGGATATCGAGCTTCCTGCTGGATAGAGAGAAAAACTTATGGCTCGGCTGGTTTCAGCGAGGCTTGGTTTTCATCCCTTCCAGCAATAAACAGTTTGAATTCTGGCGGGTATTGGAATTAGAGGAAACTGATAAACACAAAATAAACGCAGTGACAACCGACGCTAATGGGAATATATGGTATAGCGTAGAGGACTTAGGCGTTTTTCAGGCCGACAGCGGAGGACACGTTATCCAAACTTTCCCTGACCTACGTAATATAACGCAGTTGCAGATGGATGATCAAGGGGTTCTTTGGTTTTTGTCATATCAACAGGGATTGGGCAAAATTATTGATGGTCAAGATGTACACTATCTAAATCTATTCGCCGGGGAAGAAACCAATGCGATGGTCTTCGGAAAGAATAACAAACTGTATATCTCTTCTTTCGGCCGTGGTTTTATTGAATATGACCCGCGCACGAATACCTCCAGACAATTTAGCATGAACAATACCACCGCTACTATTGGGACATTGGGGAATGATTGGATCAATACCCTTCTGCGTGATCAGGAAGGATTGATTTGGTTAGGCCATCATAAGGGAATCAGTTGTTATGATCCGCGAAAAGATGCCTTCGTCAATCAACAGGCAAATCGTGAACTCTCCGAACAAATCGTACTTTCACTTTTACAAGATAGACATCAAAATATTTGGGTTGGGACGTACAATGGACTGCATAAAATTGCTAAAGATACACGGCAACTATCGAGCTATACGACCAACAACGGGCTCTCGAGTAATGTTATTTCCGGACTAGGCGAAGATAAACAAGGTAATATCTGGTGTAGCACCTATAACGGCATCAATTATGTAAACCCAACCGATAATAAAGTTGTAAACTACTATACGGGAGATGGGCTGGTCGACCGCTCGTACAATAGTTCTGTTTATCATCAAGATGCAGATGGAAAGATCTACTATGGCGGAAAACAGGGCATCACTTCATTCTTTCCGCAACAGATTCACATATCCGAATATACACACCCCGTGTATATTACGAACTTATACATCCGAAACCAAACCATCAAACCGGGAGACCTGTCGGGCGGGAAACCAATCTACACACAAGGACTTTCTACGGCTAACACGTTTTATTTTGGGAGTCAGGATGATAGCTTTACGTTGGAATTATCAACTATGGATTTCAATAGTCCGGAAAACATCCATTATGAGTATCGATTGAAAGGCTTCAACAAAACCTGGAACACGACCCTACCGGGTGTCAATCTCATTACATATAACAATCTGTCGCCAGGGGAACACGAACTAGAAATCAGAGCCTGCAAATTCGGCGCCTATTCGGAGAGCAAATTCGTCACGTTGCATGTTATGCCTCCATGGTATCGTAGCACGCTTGCTTATCTCATCTACCTAGCAGTATTCATTGGCATACTTACCCTGATTGCCAATTATCTTCGGGAGCGCCGGCTGGAAAAGTTACATGCCTATAAACTTCAGCTTTTTACAGATATCTCCCACGAGATCCGTTCTCCCCTAACACTTGTTCTTAGCCCCATCGATAAGTTGATTAAAAATGCGACCGATATACATGCAAAAGAAACCCTGCAAAATATGCGTAGAAATGCACATCGCATTTTAAATCTTGTCAACCAACTGCTCGATATCCGCAAATTGGAAAGTGGCCAGCTTCAATTAAAATTTCAAGAAACAAATCTAGCTGCGTTTATCATGCAGTGTGCCGACTCTTTTGAACAACAAGCCGAGGAAAGAAATATAGCCTTTCAGATCACTGCCGATGCTACCTACATACCGGTTTGGATGGACACGAATAGTCTGGATAAGGTACTCCATAATCTGCTGTCAAACGCTTTTAAATATACACCAGAAGGCGGTACGATAGCGGTCCACGTCACGTCACATTTCAACAAACAGAACACTAAACACCCTAGTTATGCTGAAATAACGGTCTCAGACACCGGTCCAGGTATCCCAGAAGATGATACTGTCAAGATTTTCAAACGATTTTATCAGGGCAACAACCAGGTTTCCGGAGGACAACAAGGATCAGGTATCGGCTTGCATCTTACCCAGGTATTGGTTGAGAAACACGGAGGAAGTGTATTTGCGGAAAACCGGACAGATAGGTCCGGAAGCCGCTTTTTTGTGAAAATACCATTGGGTACCAGCCATTTACCAAAAACACAGTTGATAAAAGATAATGATGATAAAAATACAGTGATTGAAAAACCACGTATCACATCGACCGCAGCAGAACCTGTCGTTTCCAGTGTCATTCCGCACAAAACAAATTTCAAGGTCCTTGTGGTTGACGATGAGAAAGACATTCTACGTTATGTAAGCCAGGAACTGCAAAGTATCTATAAAATTATATCTGCGGAAAATGGAAGTGATGCCTTTCAACTTGCCCTTTCACAGCTTCCTGATTTAGTTATATCAGATGTCTCCATGCCCGATATGGATGGGTTTGAACTCGTCAAAAAAATAAAGAGCAATAGCTCGACCAATCATATTCCGGTTATCTTACTCACGGCCAAAATAAACCACGAAGACCGTATGCAGGGAATCGGCTTAGGTGCCGACGCATATCTCACCAAGCCATTTCTTATCGAAGAGTTATTGATCATGGCCGAGAATTTGATTAAAAACCGGATGACGGTTAAAGGGAAATATTCGGGCGCGCAGGAGCAGGACGGAAAAGTAAAGACGATCTCCTTTAAATCAAGCGATGAAATCCTGATGGAACGCATCGTTAGCATCATTAACAAATACCTGGAAGACCCTAGCCTCAACGTGCAGTTGTTAGCCGATGAAGTTGGATTAAGCCGAGTACAGTTACACCGTAAAGTGAAGGCTTTAACGGGTATTTCGACGAGCGAGTTTATTCGAAATATCCGTCTGAAGCAAGCCGAAAAATTACTCTTGGATAAGCAAATGAATATTTCTCAGGTAGCTTACGCATTGGGATTTACCAATCAAACACATTTCTCGACACTGTTTAAAAAAATGTATGGTTTGAGTCCATCGGAATACATTAACCGACACGCGAAGCAGCATAGTTGATACGCAGCGATCTTTAAAGCATTTTATTTCATAGGTGTTGGTTAAGAAATATTTAATTAATATAAACGTAACCTTAAAATCATACGAGCATTTTACTTTTAAACCTATTACCTCCATTTCACATAGGACTATAATTTAAGATGGCGATTTTATTCAGGTATTTATATCTTTTGGTGTTCCTTTTATGTATGGGCAAGATGCTTCTTGCTCAAAACGATGCTCCTTCTCCACCGCTCATACGGGAATCGATGCGTGAAAATCCCGATTTGGCATTTAAACAGATAAGAAGAACATTGCATGCCGCTTTAGCCGATGGCCGTGACTACCAGGCGGCAGTCTGCTACGGACAACTAGGTGAGTTATACTATTTTCAAGCAGCCTATCGACAAGCACTGGACAATTTCTACCGGGCCGAGGCCCTGCTCAGAAAACAAAAACAGCTGCCGGAACTGGCAGCGATATGGATTAAAATCGGTGAAACAAAGTTCCATAACAAACAATATCCTTCATCCTTAGAGGCCTTTGAACAGGGACTTGCCTTATATAAATCGGTAGACGCAGAGGAGGGTATAGCCGACGCCCTGGCACACATCGGACAGGTACACGAAAAAAACGGAAATCTGGAAGAAGCTAAATATTATCAACATCTGGCACTTGGACAGCTCGGCGATAAAAGCGATTGGGCACTTGCCGCCAAAATCCATGAAAATATCGGTAGTATTTATGAAGACATCTTCCAGCTCGATTCGGCCCGTTTATATTTCAGCAAAGCTTTGGAAATTGCCAAGAAGACCCAAGATAAGACACTCCATATCAGTGTTACCAACAATATGGGCGATATTTATCGAAAAACGGGCGAATACAACGATGCACTGGCCTATACGCATAAGGCGGCCTCCTTGGCAAAAAAGACGAACGAACATTATCAGCTGGCCAGTGCTTACCGTGATCTTGCCAAAATATTTTCCTTGATGGGACAACACGACAGCGCCTACTATTACAGTGAAGCCGGAAGGAATATCCATAGCGAGATATTCTCAGAAGATAATGCCAAACAATTAACGATACTACAAACGTTGTTTGAACTGGAACAGAAAGAGGATGCTATTACCCAATATGAACGGGAACGGAGAGTCCACTTCACCATGTTACTATTCGGTATAGCCATTGTCCTGCTCCTCCTATTCTTAGGGCTCAGCATCATCAGCCGGCAACGATCAAAGATTGCTAACGAGCGTAAGCTTAACGAGCAAAACCAAAAACTCTACGAGACGCAGAAGCTGGCTATGGAAACCGACCTCTATAACAAACAGCTAAAAGCCGAAAACCTTCGAAACGAGTTAGAGCTCAAAAGCAAAGAATTGACAAGCCATACGCTCCACCTGATCCAGAAAAATCAACTACTCGAAGAGCTGAAGGAAAAGCTTGGCGAAATCGTTAAAAGCGATAAGCGAGATCAACGTAAAGAATTAAAACAGCTCTTGAATCTACTCCAACTCAACCACAACCAAGACAAAAACTGGGAAGATTTCCGCGTTGTATTCGAACGTGTCCACGAACATTTCTTTGAGAGTCTAATAGCACACTGCAGCAAGTTAAGCGCTGCCGACCTGCGATTGGCCGCACTATTAAAAATGAACCTGAGTTCGGCCGACATATCCACGATGCTGGGCATATCACAAGATAGTCTCCGAATTGCCCGATACCGGTTGCGAAAAAAACTCGCTTTACCTGAGGGGAAAAGCTTAAGCACCTTTATCCAAAAGCTCTAACGCGCTCGTTAAAGATAAGCCAACATAGGTTTAATATAAACTTAATGGCTTTTAAAAAAAACAGTAAACATCTGATAAACAGGTTTTTGAAAAAACAAAAAAACGTAATGTTGCTGTGTTGTATACGTTTAAAAAGCAGGTGTTAATGTTTTGTTTACGGCATAAAATTGTATTTGCCGGCAAGGTCTCTAACCTTTGCCAAAGTATTAATTAACGTTATACACATCAAAAAAATTATTATGAAATTTATTTACACGATGTTGCTTTTATTATGTTGCACAGCATCTTATGCGCAGACAACAATCTTAAAAGGCAAAGTTTTGGATGTCAACGACAGCTTTTCCCTGCCGGGCGCCACGCTAAAATTAGAACCCAGCAACAGATATACCATATCGGATATCGCTGGAGACTTTGAATTTCTAAATGTTCCTACCGGCACTTATACACTTAGCGTGAACTATATGGGGTATCAAGTCTATACGCAGCAAGTGGCCGTAAACGGTAAAAACGAGCAAATGAGGGTCTTTCTTTCGCCACTCGCACAAACTATCGGTGAAGTCAGTGTAATGGGTGACATCGCCAAAGGACAAGCTAGAGCACTAAACCAACAGAAAAACAACAGTAATATTACCAATATCATTTCCAGCGACCAAGTTGGCCGTTTCCCGGATCAGAACATCGGCGATGCGCTAAAACGCGTACCCGGTATCACGATGCAGAACGATCAGGGCGAAGCGCGTAACATCATCGTGCGCGGTCTCTCGCCGGAGCTGAACTCTGTCACGCTGAATGGCGACCGCATTCCTTCCGCTGAAGGCGACAACCGAAATGTACAGATGGATTTGATCCCGGCAGATATGATCTCCACCATCGAAGTAAACAAGACCTTAACACCCGATATGGACGCGGATGCTATCGGCGGATCCGTTAACCTGATTACCCGTGCAGTACCGAACAAACAGCGTATTTCCGCTACATTAGGTGGTGGGTATATGCCTATTCGCGAAAAAGCTATCTACAACGGTTCAATCGTCTATGGTAATCGCTTTGCCGACAACAAATTGGGTATCGTACTAAGCGGTACGATTCAAAGTCAGGATTTCGGGTCAGATAATATTGAAGCCGCATGGGAACAAGAGGATAATGACCCATTTGTGGAAGAGATGGAGATCCGTAAATATGATGTACAACGTATCCGTCGTAGTTTCTCCCTGGCAACCGACTATGAGATCAACTCCAGAAACCGTTTGGAATTGAACGCCATCTACAACTGGCGTGATGACCGCGAGAATCGGTACGCGGTAACCTACACCGATCTGGAGTGGGATGCTGACCAAAATTCGTATGTAGGCGGTATCCGCAGACAGACCAAAGGTGGTATTGACGACAATACCAACAGAAATAGACGTTTGGAGAGACAAACCGTCATGAATTTCTCGTTACGGGGCGAACATTTGCTTACGTCTAAATTGGATTTTGATTGGGCGGCTTCCTATTCTAAAGCTTCCGAAGACCGTCCGAACGAGCGCTATATCGAATTTGAGCAGGACGATGTGGTATTAAACAACGATTTTTCCAATCCGCGAAAACCTTTTATCGGGGGTGATAGCCGAAATTATGCACAGTTGAGCCTTGGCGAATTAACGGACAACCAAGATTACACTTCGGAAGACGAATTTGGGGCAAAACTCAATTTCCGGATCCCGTTGAGTGTTATTGCCGATCAAAAAGGACGGTTTCGTTTTGGTACCAGATTGCGCATCAAGAACAAGAAAAGAGATAATATCTTTTACGAATATTCGCCCGTCGAAGATCTAGGTGCCATGAGCACGCTGCCTATCGAAAATTGGGCCAACAGCAACTTCGCTCCGGGTAGCCAATATGTTCCCGGTGGTTTTGTAGACAAACGCTATCTAGGTGGATTAGACCTGCACAACACATCGCTATTCGAACAGGATGCTGCACCTTCTGAATACCTCGCCGAAAACTACCATGCAAAAGAGCTCATCGGCGCAGGGTATGTCCGCTGGGACCAAAACTTTACCGAACGGACATCCATGATCGTCGGTGCCCGTGTAGAATACACCAAGATCGACTACACCGGAAACTATGTACAGGACGAAGAAGAGCTATTAGGTGAGGTAAACAACAAAAATGATTACGTCAATATATTGCCTAGTATAACTTTCAGACATGATGTAACCAAGGATTTTATTCTACGCGCCGCGGTTACAACGAGCTTAGCCCGTCCGAATTACTATGCATTGGCACCTTATGTCAGCGCTCTTCCGGGAGACTACGAGGTTTTTGCCGGAAATCCGGATCTGAAAGCAACGTATGCGACCAACTTCGATTTGATGGCAGAAAACTATTTTGAAAATATCGGGATCGTATCGGCCGGCATTTTCTATAAGAATCTGCAAAACTTTATCTATAGCTACCGCGATGCCAATTATACCCGGAGTAAATTCACGGCGGACTTTCCAGATATCACGAACCCTATCCCGGCAGATGCAGATAGACAATGGACATTTGTACAGTCCCGGAATGGTGATAAAGTCGATGTATACGGTGCAGAAGTAGCCTTTCAACGGCAACTGGACTTCCTTCCGGGAAAATTCTTAAAAGGTTTCGGTATTTATGCCAACTACACTTACACACATTCGGTGGCCAAAGGAATTACCAGTGAAGATGGTGAGGAAAGAACAGGTTTGGGCCTTCCACGTACAGCTCCACACATGCTGAATGGTTCGATATCTTGGGAAAATGACAAGTTTTCTGCACGGGTATCGGCAAATTATACCGCCGCTTATCTAGATGAAATCGATGAGGCTGACTTCTATGACGCCTATTATGATAAGCAATTTTTCCTGGACGCCAATGCGGCTTGTAAGATCACCAAACAACTACGTATTTTCGGGGAAGCAAACAACCTGACGAACCAGCCTTTGCGCTATTATCAGGGAAGCAGTAACCGTACCATGCAATTGGAATATTATCGTCCGCGCTTTAATTTAGGTTTGAAATTTGATTTATAATGAAAAAAATATTTTTAGCAACCATTATCTGTTTCAACCTAGCACTGGCATTCGGACAGGTAACTCCTTTCGAGTATGAGAAACAGACCGGGTATAAAGGGAAGAATATTCCTGATTTAACCTATATCGAAGACAGCTATAGCTTTTTGGTATTGGGTGATTTTGGGCGTGTAGGCGATTATTACCAACAGGACGTGGCACGGGAATTGGGACATGCAACGATCGCTCTTGAGGCAGAGTTTATTGTCTCGGTTGGCGATAATTTTTATCCTAACGGCGTGGCAAGTACAACCGACTATCATTGGATATCTTCTTTTGAAACTATTTATAAAGATCCGAGCCTGTATACGGATTGGTATGTCGCGCTAGGAAACCATGACTACCGGGGAAATGTCCAGGCGCAAATCGACTATTCCAATATCAGCAGACGGTGGAACATGCCAGCCCGGTATTACAGCAAAACATTCGAAGTAAACGACAACGAAAAGCTGCTTCTGATTGTGATGGATACCAATCCATACATCGATAGCTATCATGAAAACCCCGAAAAATATACTGGCATAGCTGCGCAAGATACGGCTAAACAAACCCAATGGTTGACCGAACAGCTAAAAACAGACGATCCACAGGTAAAATGGAAGCTCGTCGTGGGCCATCATCCGCTATATTCCGGAGGGAAACGTAAAGAAAGCGAAGACACCAAATTATTTGAGAAAAAGTTTGCGGACTTATTTGACCAACATCAGGTTGATGCCTATATCTGTGGTCATGAGCATGATTTACAGATTATCAAGCCCCAAGGTCGGTTTACCACACAATTTCTTTCCGGCGCTGCCAGCGAAGTGCGTGCATCCGGAAATCGGGAAGGAACGATTTTCGCTGCTGCGGAGCCGGGTTTTATGGCATTTTCCATAGTCGATGGCAAAATGCTTGTACAAACTGTCCGCGCAAATGAAACAGGTGCAAAAGTCCTCCATAAATATGAACTCACAAAATAAACACACCAAAAACACAAAACGATGAACAAATTATTTATTTGGTCCACCCTACTCCTTTTGGCAACATCCTGTCAAGACCGTATGGCTCCGGTAGCCGATAACGCGATTAAGCCGACGGTCATTACCGAACCGACTCCAAACGATACGGATGACCCCGCTATCTGGGTACACCCCGACGATCCGACGAAGAGCCTCATCATCGGAACGGACAAGGAAGTCGGGGGTGGACTTTACGTCTACGACCTGCAAGGGAAGATCGTCAACAAATTTATCGATATGGAGCGCCCGAACAACGTAGATGTGGCGTACGGCTTAATGATCAATGGAAAAAAGACCGATATTGCGGTGACAACCGAGCGTAAAGCACACCGTCTCCGCGTCTTCTCCTTACCAGATCTAGCACCTATCGACAATGGCGGTATTCCGATTTTCGAAGGTGAAACCGGTGAAGAAGAACGCGACGGAATGGGCATCGCACTGTACACCAAACAAATCGATTCGGCCAATGTAGAAATTCAGGCGATCGTGGGGCGTAAGAACGGTCCATCGGGCAGCTATCTATGGCAGTATAGACTATCTGGAAACAGTGATGGTACTGTATCTGGCGAAGTTATCCGTAAATTCGGAGCATATAGCGGGGAGAAAGAAATCGAAGCTATCGCTGTCGATAACGAACTGGGATACGTTTATTATTCGGATGAAACCATCGGTGTTAGAAAATACTATGCCGACCCGGAAAAAGGAGACGAAGAACTGGCTCTTTTTGCGCAGCAGGATGCGCAAAGAGATCATGAGGGTATCGCCATTTATAAGAAAGACGAAAAAACAGGATATCTATTAGTTTCCAACCAGCAAAACAACACTTTTTTGGTATACAAAAGAGAGGGCGAAACCGGTAATCCGCATGAACATACACTGATTGCAGACATCCCGGTTTCGACGGTTGAATGCGACGGTGCAGATGCGCTGCATCTAAATTTTGGAGATCAGTTTCCCAACGGCATATTTATCGCGATGAGCAACGGCAATGTATTCCATCTATATGACTGGAATATTTTACAAGATTGGATAGATCAAAATCCCATCAAATAAAAAAACAAAATGGCGGAACATGAGAAATGTCCGCCATTTTGTTTTCACGTATATTTTGAGGACACCTCTTATTAAAAGGTCTCGAACTCTGCCTCAGAAGACGATTGTACATCCTCTTCGCTTACCAATTTTCCATTGATGGTTACATTATCAAATTTCATTCCTTTTGTATAGTTCGCCTGAATGGGCACATCAACACCTTCAATATTCGAATTGATAATCCGGAGGTTTTCTGCAGGCGATTCTTCATAAGCGTTGATCAATACGCCGAACTTCCCTCCTTGTTTTACATTCAGGTTCTCTACGGTAATATTACGTACGGTAGGCATAAAATCGCCCGGGTTTTCGTAATACATATCTACTAGAACGGCCGCCTCTTTATAGGTTCCTACTTCGATATTACGCACATAGATATCCTCTATAATCCCACCGCGGAGTGAGCTTGTTTTAATCCGTAATATCCTGTCCAGTTCCGGGCTATCCATTTTTAGGTTCTGGGCAAAGATATTCTTGGCTCCACCAGATATCTCGCTACCTAGAACAATACCGCCGTGACCATCTTTCATCTCACAGTTTTCAATAATATGGTTTTCCGCCGGACGTCCAATCTCACGACCATCTTCGTTTCGCCCTGATTTAATCGCAATACAGTCATCTCCCGTATCAAAATAACAATCCGTTATCAATACATTTTTACTGGACTCCGGGTTACAACCATCATTGTTGGGTCCATGCGTGACTACACTGACATTCCGTACCGTAACATTCTCACATAATACCGGATTGATGTTCCAGAACGGTGCGTTAATGATTTTTACATCGGCAATTAAAATGTTGGACGAGTTATAAGGTTGAATAAACGGTGGACGCAAGAAATGCCCGTCCCCATACACACGCTTTTCTACCGGAACCCGATCTTTCACATCCTGTGTCAGTTTTTTGACCGCAGCAAGCTGGTTATCCATCCCTTCAACCCAGCCGTGTTCCTTCTTGGCTTTCCATGGCCACCAGTGTTCATTATTCGCATTTCCATCGAGGACACCTTTTCCAGTGATAGCAATATTTTCTTGACCATAAGCGTAAATCAAAGGCGAGTAATTCATGCATTCCATTCCCTCCCAACGCGTTTTGACTAATGGCTTGTAGTCTTCGGTATTGTGGCTGAACAGCAATTTTGCGCCATCTTCCAGATGTAAATTGACATTGCTTTTCAAATGGATAGCACCGGTCAAAAACGTTCCTTTCGGAACAACTACTCGACCTCCTCCATCTAAATGGCATGCCTCAATCGCTCCGTTGATAGCTTTGGTGCTTAGCACGGTGCTGTCTGAACCGGCACCGTATTCCGTGATGACAAAATCTTTTTTCGCGAAAGTGGGCTCCACAATCAGCGTACGTATGCTATCAGCAGTTTCCCATGCCTTGTCCGTTTCTGTCACTTTCTTGTCTTGGGTCTCGCCACAACTGACCAATAAACCCATCGGTAAAACTGCGGCTAAGATTAGATTACGTATTTGTTTCATATTATAGTTCACTTGGGTAAATGATCCGTAAGATATAAATAAATTTCTGCCTGTCGCGCCTATATGGATTTTGTTACAATCAAACGCACCGTTAACCCTGTTCTAAAAATTGGGCAACCAGCTCATTGAACGCCTTGGGATTCTCGGCTTGTACCCAATGCCCTGCTTTTGGAACGGTTTTAATCTCCGAATTCGGAAACATCTCCTTGATCATCGGATAATCCTCTTCCAGGATATAGTTTGATTTCTCGCCAGACAGGAATAGCGTTTCCCCATCATACACGCCAGGCTCCACACCCACTGTAATAAATTCCGTGTATTTTTCGGTTAAGGTTTTTCGGTTGAAACGCCAATCTAACGTTCTGTCTTCTTTTATATAAACATTCTTAAGCAAAAACTGGATAACGCCTGCCTCATCCAAATAACGGCGCAGTTGCTCTTCCACTTCTTTACGATTGCTCAGTCCGCCGATCTTAACAGCGGCCAATGCTTCTAATATCTTTTGATGGTGAGGTGGATATGCTTTTGGCGCTATATCAACGATCATAAGTTTTCGAATGTTTGTCGATTTCGAAGTAGCATATTGCATCGCGACTTTACCTCCAAGCGAATGCCCAAGGATATCGACTTCTTGAAGCTCATGATGTTGTATATACGCTTCCAAGTCCTCTACCATGGCCGACAACGACATATCATCATCATGAAAACTATGTCCGTGGTTTCGCAGATCAATTAAATGTATCGGTATTTTTTCTCCGAACTCCCGGCCAAAACTTCCCCAGTTATCAGACATGCCAAATAAGCCATGCATAACTAATAGCGGTGTACCGGACTGGTCTTCTCCGTATATACGTGAATGTAAAATGTTCATAATGGGTAAAGATAAGGTTTTTCATTGTCCTTTTTTTTAGAAAAAAATGGACCAAAAAAATCGCCACTTCGGATATTTGAGAGGAATGGATAGTGCTAAGGATAAATTTCTACAGACCTCAAACATCCGGATGTGGCATTTACTGTTAAGGAGGGGATAATGCAGTCGTTCCTTTATTATCATTACTTTCGAATTACATTATTCCCCGTTGTCACACGTGTTGTTTTTCATAAAACAAACACGTATTTTTGTATAAAGGAGGAAATCATGAGTACAAAACTGACCTTGACATTGGAGAAAGAAGTTATTGAAACTGCAAAAAAATATGCGAAAGAGCGAGGACAAAGCCTCTCTGAAATGGTTGAGAACTATTTCAAGCTGTTAACGGTAGATAGAAGAAAAATTAAGCCAAAACAACTTTCTCCTAAGATTCAAAAACTACGCGGAATTATAAAAACTGACGAAAATATCGACTACAAAAAAATGCTGGCGGAAGAATTATCTAAAAAATATGGCCTATAAATTATTTATCGATTCGGACGTCGTCATTGATTTTTTTACGGATAGGGAACCTCATGCAAACCCAGCCAGTGAGCTTTTTGAACTGGGCGAAAGTGGGGCTGTTGTTTTGTTTTTATCAGCTGTTAGCATAAATAACATCTACTATATCGTAAGACGGTTTTTAGGGCATAAAAAAACGTTGGAAGTAATAGAGACACTTGCAGAAATGACGGAAATTATCGGTACTACGAAGAAAGAAATTCTACAGGCCCTAAAAAATGAATTTTCTGATTATGAAGATTCCATTCAATATTCTTCAGCATTAACCGTTAAAGGGTTAGACGTGATCATCACCCGAAACATAAAAGATTATAAAAGTGCAGATATATCGGTGATGACTCCTGTAGATTTCCTAAAAATGTTTAGAAAAAATAGGGATTAACACTATACATGGTTATTTCATGACAGTATACATCAAAAATATGGTATGCAACCGCTGCATCATGGTTGTTCGACAAGAGATAGAGAAACTCGGTCTCCATATACAGGCGATAAAATTAGGAGAAGTGGTGTTGACGGAGGCATCGGGGCAAGTGCAATTAGACAGGATTGCCGACGTACTGGAGCCACTCGGATTTGAGTTAATAGACGACAAAAAGAGCCAACTCATTGCGCAGATAAAAGCCATTGTAATTCAATGGGTACGTGATCAAAATAGTGAAAGAAACAGCAATCTATCGGATTTCTTAGCCGAGGAACTGCAGCACGATTACAATTACCTATCCAACCTCTTCTCCGAAGTGGAAGGTGTTACTATTGAGAAATACCATATTGCGCAGAAAATTGAGCGTGTTAAGGAATTATTGGTATATGACGAATTATCGCTTAGTGAGATTGCCTATCAACTAGGTTATTCCAGCGTGGCATACCTAAGCAACCAGTTTAAGAAAGTCACGGGATTGACACCTAGCCATTTTAAGCAAATAAAAGAAGATAAGCGCAAACCTTTAGATGAGATTTAGAGAAGTAAATCTTACAACTCTTTCCCAAAATAGTGTAACAGCTAACCAACTGTTTATGGCGAACTTTGTTATTGTATTAATGAAAGGAACCATATGGCAACGGATAGTAAACAAACAGTAGTCCTCCCTCTCGAAGGAGTAGATAGTGAACATTGCGCTATGATTGTCGATAAAGGTTTGGCGCAAGTGGAAGGTGTTGAAAGTCACCGTGTGGAATTGAACAACGAACAAGCTAAAATCGTAGTAAACGACATATCTGCTGTGGACAAAGCGATCAAAACCATTAAAGATTTAGGTTATGGTGTGACCACGATGAGGCAATCATTCCCCGTACTCCATATGACCTGCGCCGGATGTGCTGTCAGCTCAGAAAGTACAGTAAAAGCCCTATCAGGCGTGTTAAATGCTTCCGTAAACTTTGCAAATTCTACACTAACGGTAGAGTATCTTCCTAATATGATCGATGCCTCTGCTATGCAAAAGGCATTACAAGACATTGGTTATGATCTGTTTCTAGAAGATGAAAGCTCCCAACAGGAAACACTCGAAGCTATCCATGCAAAAAAATACAAAAAACTGAAAAACAAAACGATCTGGGCAATTATATTAACGCTTCCCGTCGTTGTTATCGGGATGTTTTTCATGCATATGCCCTATGGCAACGAAATCATGTGGCTTTTTTCAACTCCAGTTGTCTTATGGCTAGGTAAGGACTTTTTTGTCAACGCTTGGAAGCAAGCAAAACACCGTTCTGCGAATATGGATACCCTCGTTGCTTTGAGCACCGGAATAGCTTATATATTCAGTGTATTCAACATGTTGTTTCCGGAATTTTGGTTAGAAAGGAATCTGGAACCCCACGTGTATTTCGAAGCCGCAGCGGTTATTATAGCTTTCATTCTATTAGGCAAGCTTCTGGAAGAAAAGGCTAAAGGTAATACCTCTTCCGCCATTAAAAAGTTGATGGGATTACAACCGAAAACAGTTGTTCTAATACACCCTGATGGCACAGAAAAACAAGTTGCTATTGACGATGTAAATGTCGACGACGTCATATTGGTTAAGCCGGGCGAAAAGATAGCGGTGGACGGTATGGTTACCTCAGGTAATTCTTATGTAGACGAAAGTATGCTCAGTGGCGAGCCTGTTCCCGTGCAGAAAAAAGAGCATGAAAAAGTATTCGCCGGTACCATAAACCAAAAAGGAAGCTTCCAGTTTAAAGCAACTAAAGTCGGTAAAGAAACGATGCTGGCGCAAATCATTAAAATGGTGCAGGACGCACAAGGGAGTAAAGCTCCGGTGCAAAAACTGGTTGATAAAATCGCCGGTATATTCGTACCCATTGTGATAGGTATTGCGTTAATCACCTTTATCTTATGGCTCGTATTAGACACAAATGAAGGCCTTATACATGGTCTTTTAGCTGCCGTCACGGTCTTGGTCATTGCCTGTCCTTGTGCATTGGGTCTTGCAACGCCAACCGCCATTATGGTAGGTGTTGGAAGAGGGGCTGAACGTGGTATTTTGATTAAGGACGCGGAGAGTCTAGAATTGGCAAAAAAGGTAGATGCGATTATCTTGGATAAAACCGGTACTATCACAGAAGGCAAACCAGAAGTAACCGAAGTGCACTGGCTGCGCGATAGCGATGCCGACAAAAATGTGCTGTTCAGTTTAGAAAAACAGTCTGAACATCCGTTGGCCGATGCCGTAGTGAAACACCTAGAAAACAGCCCTATACTTCCGCTATCTTCGTTTGAAAGCATTACCGGCAAAGGTGCAAAAGCAGTTTACGAAGGCAAAGACTACTATGCTGGCAACAAAAAGTTATTAGCAGAAAACAATATCCCAATTGCATCCGAACTTCAACAATATGCTGATACTTGGAGCGCGCAATCCAAAACGGTAATCTGGTTTGCTAATAATACAGAGGCTCTTGCCGTGTTGGCAATCTCAGACAAAATAAAAGATACATCGATCGAAGCTATCAGACAGCTGCAAGACATGGGTATCGAAATGTATATGCTTACAGGCGATAACGAGACTACGGCCAAGGCAATTGCAGAACAGACAGGAATTGCCCATTATAAAGCGGAAGTATTACCGCAGGATAAGGCGGATTTCGTTAAGAAGTTACATCAGCAAGGTAAAATAGTCGCTATGGTTGGAGACGGAATCAACGATAGTACCGCTCTAGCGATCGCCGATGTAAGTATAGCTATGGGTAAGGGAAGTGATATTGCCATGGATGTAGCGAAAATGACCATCATTTCCTCCGATTTAAAAAAGATCCCTGAAGCGATCAAGTTATCCAAACAAACCGTGGCTACCATCAAACAAAATCTGTTTTGGGCGTTTATTTACAACTTGATTGGCATCCCAATTGCGGCAGGTATATTATATCCGCTAAATGGGTTCCTACTCAATCCGATGATTGCTGGTGCGGCGATGGCGCTCAGTAGTGTTAGCGTGGTAAGCAACAGTTTGCGGCTGAAATGGAAGCAATAATATCGGATAAATCACACGGAAAAAATAGTATAATTCATTAAATACAAATCATAAGCATGGAAAATAAAACATTCAAATTCAAAACAAACATCAATTGTGGCGGCTGTGTATCGACCGTAACCCCTTTCTTAAACGGAGTGGACGGGATAACCGGATGGGAAGTCGACACGAACAATAAGGATAAAATACTGACCATTGTTACGAACACCGCAACGGAACAAGATGTGATGGATTCCGTACAAAAAGCAGGATTTAAAATAGAACCTGCACAAGATTAATAAAAACGATAAAACAACAGAAAATGAAGAGATTATCTTATATCATCACCACCTGTTTGGTGCTATTATCTACGCTATCCATCGCGCAGATTAAAAATGCGAAAACGGAAACAGCGAAAGTCAACGGCAATTGCGGGATGTGCAAACGTACGATTGAAAAAGCCGGCAATATGAAAAATGAGGCACAGGTTGTTTGGGATGCCGATAACCAAAGAGCTTCCATCACATACAATGCAGAAAAGACAACGATAGATACTGTCCTCAAACGTATTGCGCAGGTGGGTTACGATAACGAAAAATACCTGGCTCCCGATGAGGCTTACGCTAATTTACATGATTGTTGTCAATATGAACGCAAACTGAAGCAATCGAAAACCGATACAAAATCTGATGAACATTCGCAACATAAACCCAATCAAGGTTCATCCCATCAAGGAAAGCATCATTAAAAATAATAACGTTGTAAAAAAATAAATATGTGTAGCCGGTATCTGTCCTTTCTATTCACGTTACTATTATCCATTTCTACTGCTCTTGCCCAGAAAGTAGTCCGTTACGATCTGTATGTTACGGATACAATGGTTAACTACAGCGGAAAAGAAAAACACGCCATCGCCGTCAACGGACAGATTCCGATGCCTACATTAACCTTTATAGAAGGTGACACCGCTGAAATCGTATTGCACAATCTGCTTAAAGAAAGCACCTCTCTGCATTGGCACGGCGTGCAGTTGCCCAATCGGGAAGATGGTGTTCCTTTTCTGACACAAATGCCGATCCCCGCTGGGGAAACGTACACCTATCGTTTTCCCGTAAAGCAAAACGGTACGTATTGGTATCACAGCCATTCTGGTTTTCAAGAACAAATAGGTATGTACGGTTCTCTTATTTTTCTCAAACGAAAAGGAGATACAACATTTCGAAAGGGGGTTGACGACGTCCCAACCATCCCCATCGTATTGAGCGAATGGACAGATCTCCATCCCCACAACGTACAACGTATGCTCGCCAATGGTAACGACTGGTTTGGCATCAAAAAAAATACGGTCCAAAGTTATGCAGAAGCGATCAAGGCAGGACATTTTAAAACAAAAGTGACCAACGAGTGGAAGCGCATGGAAGCGATGGATGTGAGTGATGTATATTACGAAAAGTTTCTGCTAAATGGGTCAAGCGAACAGCAACTTTCTCAGTTTAAAGCGGGCGACCGCGTACGTTTACGCCTGATCAATGGAGGAGCTTCTTCCTATTTTTGGATTACATACGCGGGCGGTAAAATAACGGTCGTTGCCAACGATGGCAACGATGTTGTCCCCGTGGAAGTAGACAGGCTGATTATCGGTGTATCCGAAACCTATGATATTATAGTCGATATTCCCGAAGCGCACACTGCTTATGAGCTGATGGCAACAGCGGAAGACCGTTCTGGTTCAGCTTCTATTTATATCGGTGAAGGGATTCGCCAGCTCGTTTCGCCCTTGCCTAGACTACGCTATTTCGAGGGCATGAAGATGATGAACGACATGATGAAAATGAATGGAGATATGGATGATATGGGAATGGATATGGGGCTTCAAAAAATGGATATGAATGCTGTCATGTATCCGGAAATTCCTTCGAACGACATGCATCAACATCATGGTGCAACATCCGCAGATGATCATGATCATACACACGAAGAACGTCATCAGGGCCAGCAACAATCCGAAACAGAGAACCATCCCAATCATGAAATGCATCAGCAGGCACAGCAACATGCCCATTATCAAGCGCAGGTATCTGATCAAGATCAACACGAGGCACACGGACTATCTTCCCAGAAAATTGTCACTTTAAATTACGCGATGTTGAAATCACCGCACAACACAACTTTGCCTAGCGACGCACCTGTCAAGGAACTTCGCTTCGAACTGACGGGAAACATGAACCGTTATGTGTGGAGTATGGATAACAGAGTGCTATCCGAAACGGATAAAATTCCAGTCGACAAAGGAGAAGTCTTACGTATCGTTCTGTATAATAACTCCATGATGCGCCACCCGATGCACCTGCATGGTTTTGATTTCCGTGTTCTTAACGGTCAGGGTGATTATGCTCCCTTAAAGAATGTGTTAGATATCATGCCGATGGAAACGGATACCATCGAGTTTATGGCAAACACGGAAGGAGACTGGTTTTTCCATTGCCATATTTTATACCACATGATGGCAGGTATGAACCGCGTGTTTGCTGTCGGTGATTACAAGAATGATTTACTTCCTGACAAGGAAAAGGCTTATAAAGTGCTACAAAGAGAAAGCAATATGCTCCATTTTATGGCAGAAAATGATTTTGCGACCAACGGTAATGATGGACAGGTCATGTTGCAAAATACACGCTGGAGTTTAGGCACAGAATGGCGATTGGGTTATCATGATATGCACGGCTATGAAGTAGAAACCCATTTTGGGCGATATATCGGTAAAATGCAATGGCTTATGCCGTTCGTCGGTTTCGACTGGCGCTATCGAAAAATGGGGCACAACGAACAGGAAAAGAATATGTTCGGGCAAGTAAACAAGAAGGACAACCGGAGCGCTTTTAGTGTCGGGGTTATGTATACCTTACCTATGCTCATAAATTTTCAGGCGGAAGTATATCACGATGGTATCGTGCGTTTAGCCTTGATGCGCGAAGATATTCCTGTCTCCAGACGAGTACGAGCAGGTTTTATGGTCAATACCGATAAGGAGTATATGCTGGATTTACGCTATATCTTGACCCGAAACTTTGGTATCCGCACGCATTATGATAGCGATATGGGGTTTGGCGTAGGATTGGCCGTGAATTATTGATGCTCAAAATGAGATTCGATCAGCTTTAGCAGCTCTTCATAATCTTTGGGATCATTAGAAATACCTTCGTCGTTATAATGATCTTTGCTCCTGTATACCTCTCCATCCCATACTATTTTCTCCACATTTGCCTGCAGGCCAATGCGAACAGCATGGCTATCCGACGACCTTATCAAAATATTGTAAACAATTCTATTACCAGAATCTTTGGAAAAGATACCTTTCTTTCCTTCTTTAATGAATTTCACCTGAATAAACCCGACCTCTTTATTTACATTTTGGATAAAATAATCGCTATCTCCCAAAAGCTCTATCAGCTCCTGAAACGCGGTTGATTTATCAATATCTTTCACTGTCAAGAACGGTAGTTTAGTTTGACTAAAGCCGAGTACGCTAATCAAAATCAAGTTTAATGTGATTGCAATTTTTTTGATAACCATAATAGAAAATCTTATTGATTCCCAGTATAAAAAGAATGGAATTACGAAGTTAATTTCAAAACGTTCAAATCAACGTGTTTACCAATTTGATCAAAGTCCCGGTCAGTAGGTATAAGCGGTACAGAAAACCATTATGCTACGCATCTGATCTAAATCACCTTCCCAGGTATTTTCCGCTCTTAATGACAGTATATTTTTACGCTTCAGCGACACGACATAGTGCTTCAAAGCCTCATGTACGACATCTTTTTTCGTTTTTAGATGACCAATTTGCATAGCCTGTTTAATCAATTGTTCATCTAACTCAATATTCGTACGCATAGTACCTCCGTTTATATATATGTAAAGATATGAAACTTTATACAAATCATAAACGTGAGGGGAAACCCTAGCTATTCATTTACTATTCACCATTCATTTGCTGGATAATATAATAATACCACATGGCCTTTTGATCTACTGTACCACCAATATCACGGGCAACAGAACGCAGCTTGCCATAGAGATCATAATTAAAGCTATAGTTACCGATTTGTCTTATCCGTCCATCCAGATCATAGTCAACGCTTCGGTTTCCAAACTGTCGGACCTTACCATCCAGATTGTATTCTACACGCTCCGCTCCCCAATTTCGGACACGGCCATACAAATCATAATCTATCCGGATATCTCCGATCTGCCTTACCCGATCGTCCAGGTCATAATCGACTTTAGCACTGCCTAAACTTCTTATTCTTCCCCATAGATCATAGTCTATACTTTCGGTACCCACGCTACGCACCCTGTCATATAAATCGTAATCTACACGGTATTCACCAACACGGCTTACTTTGCCGTCTAGGTTATAGGAAATATCCATGCCCCCAACAGCTGATAAACGATCATATATATCATATTTTAAATCGATGTCAGCTATCTCTGCTATGGAAATATAGTGTAAATCGCCCTTACTATCCAGTATAAACATGACGAGATCGTTCTGTAAGGTAACAAGCGGTTCTTTTTTATCTTTAGAAACAGATAACTGTTGTCCAAGACTCCATCCGAAGATGAAGTTACAGACAAATGTAAGTAAGATTATTCGAAGTGAACATGTCATATGATTTCCATTGAAGTCGGTGAACGTGAAAATATCAGCTTATTTCTTGTCTGTAATCTCTTTTGCCAAAAACAGAGCGTATTCCATATCGGGCAGTCCATAACCATAAGGAAGAAGCGGTGAAGCGTATCTATTCGCAGATTTCAGGATCACGTCAAATAGTTCTTTATTGGTTAATGTTGGATAAGCCTGCCATAAACAAGCAACAAGTCCGGTCATAATTGGACTGCTAAAAGACGTTCCATACCGAGATCGTGATATGCTCCCATCAGATTCTACAATATAAAGTGATGATTGACCAAGTGATACAATATCGGGTTTCACCCGACCATCTATTGTTAAACCATGCGACGAGAACGCAGTTATCGTTGAGTCAGCCCTTACTGCACCAACCGCTAAAACGGAAGGGGCATCCGTAGGCGCAGATACCCATCGATTTTGATTTCCGGCTGAAGAAACGATAAACATACCCTTTTCAAAAGCCATATTCGCAGCCCGACTCGAGATTGCCGTTTTTCCATCCATATCTTCAAATAGATAGCTCCCCATAAAACCTTCAAAATTATCATAACTTAACGATATATTGACAACATCAATCCCAATACTGTCAGCATATTCCAAGGCATTGACGAGGTAATCTTCCTCCACAAGGAATTCTGTATCGGAATCGTCCGTGCTAAAAAGCCAATACTCGGCCTCCGGTGCAGTGCCTATATAAACAGAAGGTTTATTAATAGCCATTAATCCCGCTACATTTACGCCATGCTTATCCAGGAGATACGGATTAGGCTGCTCAAAGATAAATGATTTTACTTCCTTGATTTTGCTGTTTGAAAATAGGGGATTAACATCCAGCTTTTCATAACCACCATCAATCACCGCGATAGAAATTTCATTCCCCTTAAAGCCTTGCCGATGAAGCGTTCCTCCATTATTTACTACAAGGTGCCCCCAGGACTCCTTATACGCTTCCTTATCAAAAGAAAATGACTCCGCATTTTGCCAGATAGCGGATCCGGGAGGTACACTAACTATTGGTTCGTTGTTCTGCTTCGCATATTCTGTCCAAACGGGGATTACATCCTGTACAAAAGGTAGTTGGCGATATCGCTCCACTGCAATCGCATTCTCATTATGGACAACTACTGTGTTTAACCATTTACTTTTCGCGACAATAATACCCCCTACTTGCTCAATCTGTCTCAAATAATCTGAAGAAATAGGCATATCCGTTTCTGTAATTTTAATATCTTGTCTATTTCGCCGATTGACGGCTTGCTGGGAAAGAAACTCCAAAGGTCTATCTATACTATGGGTAGAAGCTCCCTTGTTTTTAAGGATTATTCGAAACTTATATGGTTTACTATCTACGACTGTTACCTTACATCTCGCCTCCCCTTCACCGTCACGGAATTTAGCTATTATCTCTGTCTCTCCGATCCATAATCCATATACGACACCTCGTTCGTCCACCGTAGCTATACGCTCATCGAGCGAAGACCAGTCAAACAAACTATTTCCAAGGAACTCTCCATTGAAAGACACTTTCAGCACTTTGCCGGAGATGTAATTTTGCTCCACGATAGCTGTGCCCGGCAGGATTGCAAAGGTATCAGCAATCGGCTCTATTTCCGTTGGGCTTTCTTTTTTGCAAGACAGATTAAGTGTCAGTATAACCACAACCGAAATAAAGGCTGCAAATATTCTTTGAATATTCATAACTAAAGATAGATTGTTAAATAAAAAATTGTTTGTAGACAATGATTGTTCTCTTTCAAAAGTATCAAACAAATAAATCATGTTTATTTTATTAATATTATTAAATCATTAACATAAAGATCACTAAATAAACAATCTCATAGTTTTTACAACGTTATCAAGATCCGAGTATTTCTCTTAAAGCAAATCGATATAATCCAACAAATGTTACTCCTGGTCTTCATCCCGTCCTTTCCATTCGTCCATGTATTACTATTTTACTTATCCGTTCTGCTCCCATCAAGCATGCTCTTTGCCTCATCAATCATTATGCATAAAAAAACCGGTTCCATATCGGAACCGGCTTTGAGAGGTATTTATTTAACTTTTATTGTTCTGAAGCGTATCTACGCTATTGTTGTTTAGAAAGAATATCCTGTCCAGCTGAATACAGACGTATTTGCACCAGTAGATGTATCATTCTTCGTAATCGTAGCACCACCACCTTTTACTTTTGAATCAGCATACGGTAAAGCTGTATTCAATGAGTTAAATGTATATGTGATCGCTGAAGCTGGATTACCAGGTGTAACATTACCATCACCATCTGTCAAATCGATAATATCTGTATATAAGCCACTGGCTCCGATTTCGATTAAAAGATTAGTGATTGTTGCTGTAGCACCTCTTCTGATTTTTACCACATCCTGCATTGTTCCAGCAGCACCTGCTGTTGTTGAATTCTGCACAATAGTCATACCGTTAATCTTAAAGTTCGACTGAGCAACGTCTTGCATTGTCTTGCCGTCCAAGTTACCATCTGCTTCTATACCTCTTGGATCACCTTCATTTGTGGTAAAGGCCGCTTCCCAAATACCATAAGCATTTGTTAAAGTTCCTGTATAACCTTGTGTAAAATCAAACATGTCATCTTCAGAGTTTACAACTAAAAGGTTGGTGACATCAACTGAACCCCCAAAGAATTCAATAGCATCATCCGCACCATCTTTGATATAGATGTTGCTGATTTTTGTTCCGTTACCAACACCATTCAAAGTCAATCCATTATGCTCCGCAGCATCATTGATATTGGCACCAGTATACTCTAAGATTACGTAATCCAATTCACCTGAGTTATCAGCTGCATTATCACCACCGTACAGGATATTCGGGCTAATCTCCGTCTGTCCTGTACTTGCAGAAGCTTCAGTTGGACGTGAAAGCGGTGCATAACCATTGATAATCAAACCACCCCAAGAACCAGATCTTTTTGTTGTAGAAGTAAACCTGATTGGAGCAGATTCTGTTCCTTTAGCAATAATTTTACCACCACGCTCTACCAGGATAAAAGCACTTGTTCCTTCAGTAGTAGCATTAATTGTAGTACCAGCAGGAATTGTCAATGTCGCTCCCTCTTTTACATAGGTAGGACCAGTCAAATTAATTGATGTTCCCACTACGATAGCATCTTCTGCTGTAATGTTACCATTAAGCTCGGTAATTTCTGTCCCGCCAATTGGATTTACATCGTCATCGTCACTACACGAAGTGAATGCAAAAACCGAAACGGCAATAATTGCAAGTAGTTTTGTTTTCATGTTCTCTTTCTTTATTTTATGTTACAATATTAAGCCACTTATTCAACCTTATGGTTAAGCCTATGTTATTAAACTGTTAAAACTTATACGATACACCTATGCTTGCATCAACCCCTCGCCTATAAGACTCCAATACGATATTCTCATTAAAATCAGTCTCACGTTCCAAATTAATCTTCGGGTTGAGCATATTTCGCACACGCAAATTAACTCCCCATTTATTTGCGATAGCGGCATTGGCTACAAAATCGAGAGTAGGCACGCCTTTTTCAATTACGTTTTTAAAGGAAGTGGTTCCAATCATAAAAACGCGATCACTAAAATAGTTTGCCACCAGGGAAGATGTCAGGTTCCAACCACTTCCATGATATAAATAACTGACGTCAGCATTAACCAATAAAGGTGAGGCACCTTGTAAAGCACTTCGCTCTTCAACAAATTGTATAGCAGGAGTTTTCAATTCTTGATCGGAATACAGATACGACACATTTGCTCCGGCAGCAAGCACATTATCTCCATAAGCAGTTGTTGTTCTCAGCAAGTTTTTCTTTATTTCTATTTCAGCTCCGGCTACTTGTGCAGTCGAACCTATATTGACATAATTCATTAGATTATTAATGGTCTCGACACGAGCAATGGGGTTTTTCATACTTTTATAAAAAACACCTACCGAAATCAATTCCCCACTACTAGGGAACAGCTCCCATTTTAAGTCAAAATTTGTATTTTCCACGGGAATCAAATCAGGATTTCCTTCTGATCTGAATGTTGCAAATGTATTTTGGAAAGGTGCTAATTCGATAAATTGTGGCAAGGTGTAGCTCATACTCGCTGCAGCTCTTAGATTACTCTTTTCCGTGAGCGCATACTTCAAGTTTAAACTAGGTAGAATATAATTTTTATCAATAATAGAAGGATCCACAGTGCTACTTCGGAGCTGCAACTTATATTCGATATCCTGATTTATTTTATCGTAACGTACACCTAAAATACCGGTAAACTTTTCTGAAAATTGGTAAGTGGCAACAGCTAAAGCAGAGTGGATATCTTTTTTTGCCTTGTACCAATTCGGTTCAAAAGACGTTCTGCCCCAATTCGTTCCTAGCTCAAAATAGTTACTTTGCAAAGTCTTCGCGTTAAAACTGCTATTGATATCATCAATACCATTAGTAACAGTTAAATCTCCCAATACATTATGATAGAACATTCTTACATCAAAATCTCTAGTGATTAAATTGCCATTGTAACCAAATTCGATCTTCCGATCCAGATCTTGTGGATTATCAAATTTATACGTAGCAATAGCCTTCAATGCCCATCCTTTCTCCAAAATCTCTGAATAGTAACGCTCATTATCCGCTCCATTTGCATTATTGTAGAAACGGTAATTCCCATCGCGAAATAAGAGGTTTGTTGTTCGGCGATCCGGCTCATTTGCCGCAACATAGTTGTATCCCACACCCAAATCAAGTTTCCAATTATCGGTTAATTCTAATTTCGAAAGCAATTGATTCACTAACAAATGGTTATCCACCACATGCTGTCTTCTCCAAAGTCTTATATCTCCATCTTCTTCTGGTATATTCATCCCATAATTCTGACCATAATCCTGACCTTGATCACCTATGTACATCGAGTTAAAAGCTACATAGTGCTTACCAAATATATATTTCAGATTAGCCATGGCAGTCTTAGAAACATTATATTGGGAACGAACCATCTCCTGATTGGCAATAAGTGCACCGCTGGTGTTTGTCTGACGGACAACACCGTCAAAATAGCGATACTCAGAATTCATATTTCCCATCACAAAAAGATTTAAACTCCCATTGCCTACATTAAATTTCTTCCCACCTGACAATGTAAAACTGGAGTTGATAGGGGTTTTAATCTGTGACGTATTCCAGCTATTTTTAAATTCATATTGCCGCAAATCCGTAACAGGGGTTTTACGTTCGCTCAATGATCCAAACCAATTAGTTCCATCAATCTTCTTAAAATCATCAGCTGAAATAGCTTGAGAGTTTCCGCCCGAAGAAGCACCTATCTCCAAAAAGTCTTCTCCTGAAAATTCTTTGGATACGATATCTATATTCGCACCGCCCACATCGCCCAATAAAGCTGGATTAAATGTTTTGTTGATGGATATATTCTCAATAAATGATGTTCCGAAGAAATCCAATGAAATATTCTTATTCAACGGATCTTCGGATGGAAGAGCTAAACCATTTAGCGTAGTACTGTTATAGCGATCACCCAAACCTCTCACAAATACATTTGCTCCACTTGCGGATTTGGTTACGCCGCTCATTTTGGTCAACGCTCCTTCTGCATCACTTACTCCCTTTCTCGACAACTCCTGCGCGCCGATCTTCTCGACCATCAAATTCGACAAACGTCGTTCTTCCAATAGTACGATTTCGCTCGCACGTTCCCTTCTTCTGGTAATAACGACTTCATCCAACGTAGCGTTCGCATTTACCAAAGCCACGGGGATAAATTCCCATTCGCTCTGCTCCAGGTTGAACGTTGTTGAATCGGTATTATATCCGACGAACGTACTCACAAGAACATATTCCGTTTGTTTCTCGGGTAAAGTAATCGAAAACTCCCCGGCATTATCCGTAGATGTCGCATATTGGGTGTTTGCAATTTTGATACTAACGCCGGAAATAGGTTGATAAGTTTCGATATCCAAAACTTTTCCCTTTACTCCAAATTGTTGTGCTTTAATAGTCGAGACTGAAATAATCAGCGCAAAAATGACAAAAGCAACATAATAACTAAACTTAATCATGGTGTGTTAATATTATGTTGCAATATTATGAGCATAATATTAGCTAACTGTTAACAACCGATTATTAAAACATCACTTGTTTGTTAATAAATTATTAACTCCGATTCGAAACAGATTGTATTTTTTTCGTTAAATCCTTGCATCACTCATTTGTTTATTCGGAGTTGTGTATAATAGTTAGTAATTTGGTCCCTTAAAAACAGAAGACTATGGCAGATACGATATTATCGTCCGTCCGGCTAAGTTACCAATACCCACAGGGTGTTAAATTAGAATTTCCGGACATCCATATAGTAAAAAACCAACATAGCTTGCTCTTAGGAGACTCTGGAACAGGTAAAACCACCCTTTTACACTTATTGAGTGGGCTGTCTAAACCAACTACAGGTGAAGTTCACCTTATAAACCATTCGTTGTATACGATGAGCGGGGCGACACTAGACGGTTTCCGGGCAAAGAACCTTGGTTTTATATTTCAAGAAGCGCATCTTTTGCGAAACCTCACCGTAACAGAAAATATCAAGCTAGCACAACGCTTAGCCAAAAATCCGGTGAACGAACAGACTATTGTCGAGACGTTGGATTATCTGCAATTAAAAGATAAAGCCGATGTATTGCCGAACCAATTGAGTCGTGGGCAGAAACAACGTGTTGCCATTGCTAGAGCCGTCATTAATCGGCCGGGATTATTGTTGGCCGACGAACCTACAGCATCATTAGATGATAAAAACACAGATTTGGTGCTACAATTGCTGTTCAACATCGCTAGCAACTTCGGTTCGACACTGCTCATCGCCACCCACGATAGGCGCATAAAAGATCATTTCACGAACTCTTATCAGCTGTAGCCATGAATAATTTGCAACTCGTCTGGAAAAATATCACGCAAGAACTGGGTTCAACCCTACTCAGCATATTACTCACCGCCTTCGGCGTAGCCATCTTATGTGTCATCTACATTACGGGGGATACCTTTGAGAAACAATTGACAAGCAATACAAAAAATATAGATCTTGTTGTTGGTGCAAAGGGAAGCCCGCTACAGCTCATTCTGAGTTCACTTTACCATGTAGACAATCCTACCGGCAATATTGCATTGGCGCAAGCTAGGCAACTTAGCGAAAACCCTTTTATCGAAATGGCCGTTCCTATTTCGCTAGGGGATAACTTCAAAGGACATCGGGTTATTGGGACAGAACCATCCTATCTGGAGTTATATGGCTTATCCATACAAAATGGTGAATTATGGGAAACTTCCTTCGAAGCGGTAATAGGCAGTGAGGTAGCACGTAAAAGAGGTCTGGGAATAGGAGATGAATTTTTTACCGCACACGGTCTTTCGGAAGATGGTCATGTACACGATGATCATCCTTTTAAAATAGTAGGTATTCTGGAAAAATCGGGTTCTATTGTGGACAACCTTATCCTGTGTAATTTAGAAAGCGTATGGGATGTGCATGGACTCCACCATGGCGATCACGACCATTCTCATGCTCACGAGCAAGGAGAACAGCATGCCCATGAGCATAGCCATGAAGACGGACACGATCACGGACACAGTCACCAAGATGGGCACCAACATGACCATGACCACGATCATCATACACATGATCACAAAACACACGAGCATGTCGATCATGTGCATCATGAAGACGACGTCCACGACCATGAAGAAGTGGTTTCCGAAAAACCGAACGACATGTTTGTCAAGAGTATCGGAGCGGATATGCTAGAAGACCGTGGTGAGGAAGTGACCGCATTATTGATTAAATATAGCTCACCAGCGGCTTTAGGCGTTATCCCGAGATTGGTCAACGAATCTACGGATATGCAGGCTGCATCGCCAGCTATCGAAAGTACCCGCTTGTTTTCTTTATTGGGCGTAGGGCTGGATTCCTTCGCTATATTAGCCTATATTATCATGATCATAGCCGGCCTAAGCGTATTTATCAGCCTTTATAATGCCTTAAAAGAACGAAAATATGACCTTGCCGTCATGCGCTCCTTGGGTGCATCTAAAACTAAACTTTTCGGTCTGGTGTTAGTCGAAGGGTTGGTGATTACATTAATGGGCGGAATAGTAGGCTTACTGCTTGGACATGCGGCGTTGTATGCCATCGGTCGACATACTACGGAAAGTGCCGATTTTATTGAGGCATTTAACATTCACGGACAAGAGTTTATTTTAGTACTTGCTGCTTGTCTACTTGGCATTTTAGCGGCTGTCATTCCAGCTATTAAAGCCTACAAAACATCCATTTCAACGATTTTAGCAGATAAATAATATGTACCCTTGTCACACCATATAACAACAAATAAAAAATGAAGCAAACAACAATATTAACATTCATTATTACATTATTCACCTTCGGTATAGCGAAAGCTCAAATCGGGCAATTTCCAGAAATGAACGTGCCCGACCATACACCCATGATGAACAGTACTTGGGAGGCCATCGACAAGATGATGTATAAAGTAACCACGGAGAACAATAAAAAAATATACACGCCTCATTATCCACCCGCTCTAAAATCGTTAGAGCATAAAGTAGTGGAACTTCCGGGTTATCTTGTACCCTTAAATAGCGGCCGTAACCACAAAACATTTATGCTTTCTGTACTTCCTGTTATGCAGTGTGCTTTCTGCGGAAGCAATGGTATCCCACCCATGGTCGAAATCTTTATGAAGAGCGAATCGGTAAAATTTACGGAGGAACCTATTAAGATAAAAGGAAAAATGGTATTCAATCCGGAACCTCTAAAAGGGAATGCAGAGATTCAAATAGTAGATGCCGTGTTGATAAAGTAACGTCAACGGTTTAAAACCGAAATCTCCAAACAGCAAGCTACCGCAGCTGTTTCGGTACGGAGACGACTGTTTCCTAATGAAACAGGTTGATATCCTAAAGATAGCGCTTGCGCAATTTCATTCTCGGAAAAATCACCTTCTGGACCAATCAAGATCAAGTATTTCTCCCCCGGGGAGCAAATATTAGCTAGATATTGTCTTTCTCCATCGGCACAGTGCGCAATCGCCTTAGTCTTATATTCTTCTGATTTTATCTGATCGAAAAACTGCTGAAGGGAAACAGCAGGATTGACTTTGGGGAGATAGGCTTTGAGAGATTGTTTCATAGCAGGAATCACCACTTTATGCAAACGTTCGTTTTTCACTTCCTTCCGCTCTGAATGGGACGAGACAATAGGTGTAATTTCCTGTATCCCAACTTCTGTAGCTTTTTCCAAAAACCATTCCATCCTATCCATATTTTTTGTAGGCGCGACGGCCACATGCAAATAATAAGCTGGCTTTTCATAATCCTGCTCTACGTGCAATATAGACAATGTAGTCCGCTTAGGATGTGGATCCAGGATTTTGGCCGTATACCATCCTCCGACGCCATCAACTAAGTATATTTCATCCCCAGCCGTTAAGCGCAACACGCGAATAGCATGCTTACTTTCATCTTCCGTGAGCATAAACTCCGTATAATGCGGCTCAATAGTAGGTGTATAAAATAGATGCATACTTTATTTAATCTTCATCAATATCATCGTATGGCGTCTCCATCAATTCCAATTTCACAAATTCAATGTTTTGTTGCGTTTTCTTGATAATAGTGAATGAATATCCTGCTGCTTCCCGCACCTCACCAACATCAGGGATTTTCTCAAAATAATGGCTTACTAAACCCGCCATGGTATCATAGTCAGAACTTTCGGGTAACTCTAACGGTAAGTATCCGTTAACATCATGTACGCTTGCACCGGCATCCACCATATACTCTGTTTCCGAAATCTTTTCCACAACCGGTGTTTCTTCATCATACTCATCTTGAATCTCGCCAACTAATTCCTCTACGATGTCCTCTAATGTCACCATTCCTGCCGTACCCCCAAATTCATCCAAAACGATAGCAATTTGAATTCGTTTTTGCTGGAATTCAGCCATCAAATCGTTTATTTTCTTCGTCTCCGGGATAAAATAGGGTTTACGTATAATATTTTTTAAGATAACTTCCTTACCCTGTACAATAATGGGTAATAAATCCTTCGTGTGGACAATGCCGACAATCTGATCTATATTGTCATCATAGATTGGGATACGGGAATAGCCTTCCTCGGTAGCTGTAGTAATGAGTTCTTCGGCCGTATCTGTAATCTCTACCGCAACAATCTTGGTACGTGGAACCATGATATTCTTCACAATACGTTCATTAAAATCAAAAACGTTCTTAATGAGTTCATGTTCCGCATTATTCAGCGCACCACTTTCTTTCCCTTTTTCTAACAGATATTGTAACTCTTCGGAAGAGTGATGGGCTTCGTGGGCGTTAACTTCTATGCCAATTAAGCGTAATAAGAAATTAGCAAACCCATTGAGTAACCAAATAATTGGTCTGAAAATATAATAAAAAAACTGAAGTGGTGCCGCAATCCTCATGGTTGTCGCTACGGGACGTTGTATGGCAATGGATTTCGGTGCCAGTTCACCAAAGACGATATGCAAAAAGGTAATAATACTAAAAGCAAGAACATGTCCCAAGTTTTTCGCTATTGTTCCGGTCAGTTCGACATTGAACAGCCCAAAAAATTCATGGACAATACGTGTCATCACCGCCTCTCCCACCCATCCGAGTGCAAGAGAGGCCAGTGTAATACCTAGCTGTGTAGCGGCTAAATAACCATCTAAGTGTTCGGTGATATTCTTGGCAATTTTGGCGACTTTACTTCCCGACTTTGCTTGTAGCTCAATCTGTGAAGCCCGAACTTTGACAATTGCAAATTCCGCAGCTACGAAAAAACCATTAGCCAAAACCAAAAATACCGTCCAAAAAACATCGATAGCCATGCTAAAAATTATTTGTTACCGAATTCTTTTTTATACAATTCGATACTTTCCAATAAGATTTCCTGTGCACGCTCGCGACCGTGGATACCGTCTACACTCACTTTTTTCTTTTCAAGCGCTTTGTAGCTTTCAAAAAACTGAACGATTTCCTTCATGATATGCGGTGCTAAATCTTCCATATGATTCAGATAGCTATACTTAGGGTCGTGCTTCGCTACAGCAATAATTTTATCATCCTGTTCTCCGCCGTCAACCATATTCATCACACCGATTACCTTAGCCTCTACCAATGTCATTGGTAAAATATCTACCGAGCATATCACCAAGATATCCAACGGGTCCTTATCGTCACAATAAGTTTGTGGGATAAAACCATAATTAGCAGGATATATAACAGACGAACTTAAAACACGGTCCAATAAAAGAAGACCTGTTTCTTTATCTAATTCATACTTCCCCTTTGAGCCGTTTGTAATTTCAATGATGGCATTGACCGAATTTGGCACGTCGCTCCCAGGAGCTATCTGATGCCAAGGATGTTGTTTGTTCATTAATTAATTAACGTTACTGTTATTACTGTTTGTTTTATTTGTTTCTTTTTTCCTATTCTTTAGCCACCTTTTAAGCAATGCGATAACAATGGGTAAAAAGGCGATAACTATCAATCCAACAATGATATATTCTACATAATTGATAATGGCGGGAAACTTAACCCCCAGAAAATATCCGGTCAAGGTCAACAAGCTAACCCATAAAAGTGCACCCGCGACGTTATAGAAAATAAATTTTCGAAAATTCAATTTCACGACACCCGCAAATATGGGTGCAAAAGTACGAACGATCGGCACAAAGCGCCCTATAATTAACGCGGTCCCCCCATATTTTTGATAAAATTCTTCCGCCATAATGACGTATTTACGTTTGAAAAGAAGAGAATCTTTTCGTTTGAAGAGTACGGGCCCCGTTCGATAGCCAAACCAATAACCCGTAAAGTTCCCTAAAATTCCGGCTCCGAGAATCCCGAAATACATGGTTACGATATCAACATCAATTTTTCCTAACGCACAAAATAAGCCCGCTAAAAATAACAAGTAATCCCCGGGCAAAAAGAAGCCAAAGAATAGGCCTGTTTCAGCAAAGACAATCAGCACTACGATATAGAATCCGCCATGGCTTAATAAATATTCCGGATCCATCAATTGCTGAAAGGACAGCCACAAATCTTGCATAATTTCTATTTAGTCTATCAGCAAAAGCCGATCTAAAATCTTTCGTTTCTCGTTTAGATACTATTAATCACGAATTCGTCACTTCCGAAATGGCTTCCCTAATATCTTCAGCTATTTTCGTCATTTCATCATTTGACAAGCTCAATTTAGGACGGGCAAAGTTCATGTCGTCCACTTCATTTAAAGGGATTAAATGAATATGAGCATGTGCTACCTCCAAACCGACTACAGCAATTCCTACTTTTCGGCAAGGAAAAACGTTTTTTACACCTTGAGCTACAATCTTCGCAAACACCCACATACCCATGTATTCGTCGTCATTAATATCAAAGATATAATCTGTTTCTTTTTTAGGGATAACCAATACATGGCCTTTAGCTAAAGGACTGATATCCAAAAAAGCTAAATAATCGATACTTTCTGCTACTTTATAAGCAGGGATCTCACCCGACACTATCTTTGAAAAAATTGTTGACATCTTTTATCTTTTTTAAAGAAAAAACAAACAAACTTACATAAATTCACTTTTATGTGCAATATAATGCGTCACATATAAAATGAATTTATGTAATTCTCCTCTGCCATCAAAGACTTTATTCTTAGAGGAAATATAAAAAAACGGTTGCAAGATTTAGCAACCGTTTCAAATTATCTTCTTTAAACGATGTGCGGTTATGGCAGAAACCGCACATAACCGTTCATCTTTTTATCTTGAAATTTCCAAGATTTCAAACTCCATGACACCCGCCGGCGCTTCTACTTGGGCAACCTCTCCTACAGATTTACCAAGAAGCCCCTGTGCAATGGGTGATTTCACAGAAATTTTCCCTGCCTTCAAGTCAGCTTCCGTCTCCGAAACCAGCTGATACGTCATTACGGCATTGTTTTTCTTGTTTTTAATTTTCACATAAGATAACGCCAATACCTTTGACGTGTCTAGATTCGATTCGTCAATTAGGCGAGCACTAGCTAAGACACCTTCTAACTTAGCGATCTTTGCTTCATGTAAACCCTGTGCTTCTTTTGCAGCATCATATTCTGCATTTTCGGATAAATCTCCCTTATCCCTTGCCTCTGCTATCGCTTTCGCGATGTTCGACCGGCCCTCTGTTTTTAGATACTGTAACTCCTGCTTCAGCTTATCTAATCCCTCTTGTGTGTAATAAGTTACTTCTGCCATATTTTTACATTATTTTTTCCAAAAAAAATTAAAAAAAGACAAGACCATACCGCCCTTTGTCAGGACAACATGGTCTTGCTCATTATCTGCTAAGATAGCAAGCAAGTTCTATAAAAACAAATTTCTTTTGTTATTCTTCCTCGTCTGTATCGACAAATTTATACCCCAATCCGCGAACAGTCTGTAAATAATGTGGTTTATCCGGATTCGTTTCGATTTTTTTGCGAAGACGTACCACATGCATATCTAGCGTTCGCGTATTTACGTTTGAACTATAGCCCCAAACAACTTCCATAAGTTCCTCGCGTGTAATTTCCTTTCCGACATTTTGAAGAAAATACAGCAATATTCGATTTTCCAATATCGTCAATTCTATTTTCCGTCCGTCTCTTACCAAAGAATGTATCGTGGGATGGTGCTCTGTTTTACCAAACGTATAAACATCATTGTTTTTCGGCAAAAAGAACCGTACTTTGTTTTCAATCATGGCTACCAACACATCCATATTAAAGGGTTTCGTAATGTAATCGGTTACACCATAGCTATAAGCATCAATCTTGTCCACATCCTGCGACTTAGCCGTCATCATGATAATGATATTCTCAAAACCAGCTTTGCGGACAGATTCACATACATCAATACCTTCTTTTCCCGGAAGCATCCAATCAAGGAGAACCACATCAGGCTTCTCTTGTAGTATTTGCTCTTCAGCTTCCAAGCCATTAGCTGCCTGAAGAACCTTATATCCTTCTGTTTGCAAGCGGTGTGCTACCAAAAAACGCAAATTTTCGTCGTCTTCTATTACAGCAATCGTGATATCTTTACTCATAATATTATTTAGTTCTTTTTGGTCCTAGCGGCAAGAGTAATGTAAACGTAGTACCTTGACCTGGCATACTATCTACTTTAATCTCTCCCCCCATGAAATCTACAATTTCCTTGCAGAACGCTAAACCTAAACCAATGCTTCCTTGTTGATTGAATTGGTTCTTTACTCTATAAAATTTTTTAAAAATACTATTAAATTCCTTTTTATTTATGCCGATCCCTTTATCTTTAAATTTTATAACAAAATTTTTCTTGTTTTGTTGTACATCAATATGTAGGAACTTGCGTTGCGGCTCTGAATATTTATAGGCATTATCAATCAAATTTTGAAACACACTCAACAAAAGCGTTGTATCCACGACCATATTGTTTTGGACATCGATGGCATAGGAAAAGTTTAAATCAGCATATTTTAATCTCACTGCTTCAAAAATTGGTTCGCAAAACTCTTCTACTCCCACCTCTTCTTTATTAGGTTTGATAGATTTATTTTCAATTTGTGCAAATGATAATAACTTATTCATCAAACTGTTTAATTTATCTGCTTCCTGGTCCAAAATCTTCCCATACATACGTTGCTCCTCTGCCGACAACTTCTCGCTGCTCTGAATATTGTTTCCCGCAATCTTGATCACACTGACTGGTGTTTTAAACTCATGGGTTAGATTATTGATAAAATCATATTGTAATTGAAACAGTCTACTGTTAATAGTTACATTCCGATAAATCAGATAGGCAATCAAAATCAATATAAGGTATACCGCTGATATGCCAAGGCTAACCGGAAAAAACCGTCTGTTAATTTCTTTGTTAAAAAACTCCTCGGAACTTGTATACTGCAATTTATAGTCGGACAATGCCCCCGGAAGGGGAAGTTCCGTCTGGAGATAGAAATGCTGATCGCTCACACTACCCGATACAATAGGTAATATCTCTATTTTTTCATATAAATTTAAAGCGACGTTTTTAATCTGAATCTTGCTTGGGTCAATTAAGAACATAAACATATCCTGATCATAGGCTACAACGGTCGTGTCAGGAGCAGACATCATACGTTTGTATACTAGTAGATCAGCAATACGTGGAATATTCATGTAGGTCACCTTTCCAGGATTCAACGTATAAAAAACCCGATAGATATCGTTGTCCGACATACTGGTCGATTCATTTACCCGATCGAGAAAACCAACAAACTTTAACACCATCGTATTAAAGTCATCTATATAAGCTCGTGTCAGTGTATTTTCAGGACGTTGGGCAATAAGTCTATTGTCTTTATCTAAATGAAAGGACGTTATACTTTTTGGATAAACCAGTAAATGATTATATTTAATCCCAGTCTCTATAGAATCAGAGTTGGTAATGGTGATATCGTAAAATAGCACGCGATCAACAAAAGCATATTTTCGAATCACATCACTGACGTAAGATGCCGCTTTTACAGAATCCAAATACCCCTGATAATACGATATCTCTGGAATTTTGTCATTAAAGAACTCATGAAAGGGTTGTACCGAACGATCGAACACCTCTACTTTTCTATTATTGAATTCTGTTTCAATAAAATTTGCTATCATAGATCGTGCAGCGAACATAGCGACACCAAATAACATCGTCACCAATATTACAAAGGCAATCAGCAACCCAAAGTTCTTTCGGTATTTAAGCTGGTTATACGCCATGCTGCTTATAGATACTTGTTCAAGAAGTCCTCTACTTCCTGATAATAGTTTATAATGTTTTCTTCACTTTTAAAGCGCCTTCCCTCCTCTTCTCTATATATATACTTAATCGGCACGTTATTGTTTTTCAATTTTTGCACAAATTGGTTCGCGTCTGTCAACGAACTAAATCTATCTTTTCCACCTTGTGCAAAAAGAACGGGAATCTTTACTTTATCCGCATGAAAAACCGGTGAGATTGCCTTAAACATCTCATATTCACTACTCGGATTACCGATTATTTTATAAAATAGGCGAACATACTGTTGATGATGAGGGGGAATTTCCCTGAAATAGGTAAAAAGGTTTGTATATCCCGACATCGAGATAGCGCACTTATAAAAGGAAGAGTTGTAGGTAGCCGCATGTAGCGCTGAATATCCTCCAAAACCACTCCCCATGATGGCGACTCTATTTTTGTCAACGATTCCTTGATGTATCAACCAGGTAACACCATCGATCATGTCGGCTTGTATTTTCCCTCCCCATTCTTTAAAACCAGCTGTCCAAAAATTCTTCCCGTAACCAGCCGAACCTCTGTAATTTAATTGAAAAACCAGATAACCCCTATTGGCCAGAAACTGTACCTCAGCATCAAAATTACTTGTTTCACGACGATATGGTCCATCATGTACCAACACCACTACCGGTAGCTTTTCCCGTTTTCCAATTAACGGATAAGTAAGATACCCATGCAATGTCAGTCCATCCCGGCTTTGAAAACTAACAGCTTCTTTCGGAGACAAAGTTGCCGTTGATAATTTCGGGTTCATTTCTTCCAGCAACTCCGCTTTATCATTCAAAACATTATAATGATAAATTCCACCGGCATGCACATCGGTATAAATTTTAACAATCCAATGATGCATACTCGTATCGGTATCCAAAATATCCATAGATTGGTTATCAAATTTAGCCGATAACTTATCAAAATATTGTTGAAAGGTCGGATCGAAGAAATGCCTTTTCACCTTGTTAATCGTATATTGACTATAGATAAGCTCCTGCAAATGTTCGGAATACCCAGCCGATTCCAGATCTACTTCCTCGTTTTCAAATATTAATTGCTCTTCTTCTCCGTTAGACACATTATATTCCACCAACGAAAGTCGATCTCTGTTGTGGTTAGACAAAGCATAAATATGGGTATGGGAATCTTTTACAAATCCCAAAGGTCTTATTGATGTTTGGTAATCTGTATTAGCGACCTCTTGAAAAGGCATATTTTCATCAGCTCTATACAAAATGCTTTCCTGTACACTATCATTGGTCATGGCCAACCTCACTTTTCCGTCTGGCGAAGCAAACCATTTAGAAATGTTACCGGGGTTACGTGTTAACAGCTGCGGGGCGGAACCATCTACAAAAATTTTATACAGATCGAATGTCGTCGAATCTCGATCGTTTAAGGTAGCAAGCAAATAATTACGATGGGTTGTGTGTGGCGCTAGCCAGCGAAGTTTGGCTTTCTTCACGGGCAATAACAGCGTGTTTTTTTCGGAATCGACCGAGATACTATATATGCGTAAACTATCTTGCGGTGAATGGCTATTGGAATATACAATCAACGAATCGGAAGCCCAGAAAAAATACTGAACATTCATATCCGATTGATAGGTAAGTTGCTTTGATTTATTTTTGTCCTGCAAATCCAAAACAAAAATATTCTTACAGTGGTCGTCTATTCCCAAATAAGCAATCCTATGACCATCCGGTGATATTTTGAAACTACTTTTTTCGGGCTTGACGAAAAAATCTTCAATGGGGATTAATTTGTTCGTACTTTGTTTATTTCCACATGAAACTGAAACAACAAACAAACACACAGCAAATATCCAAAGCAAACATCTAAACATATTCCAATCCTATTGCAATTTCAAATATTGTTATTTTTTTATAATAATAGGCTATGTGCAACCTTATTTTTACACGAAAAGCACTTCTATTTCCTAACCGGTTAATCCTTATTTTTCATCTACTTACGGCAGGCAGGCTCATCACGAGTTACGCATCACGCATTACGCATAATTTGTTATCTTTACGGATGATTTTATATAACATCTCTATTATTATTGAGGATCGTAGTCACGATCAAGTTGTTAATTGGCTGAAGTCCCACTTACGCACAAGCACCTACGAAATAAATTTTTTGAAAATGTTGGATTCTCCACACGAAGGAACCACCTATTGTGTACAACTTTTGGCTGCGGACGATACTGTAATCTTTAAGTTCCAAGAAGATGTAGTAGCCGAAATGCAGACCTATTTGACTGCCCATCACCCCGAGAGAGCTTTCATTTTTGAAAGCAAGATGCAATATCTATCGTTAGAATAACGAATTAAACAAGGCGTTAATCTATCTCTTTATCCAGTCGCTCTTGGTAAGCTGGGTTATAAACGATTTTGGGTGAAAGGTAATGCAATAACACCAAGCGAGAATATCGAAGGTTAAAAGGTGCAAAGATCAATATGGCCGCAAAAAGAACAGAAACATATACCCAAGGCGATTCACTTTTCGTCAACATAGCGGTTGTTAAACCTAACGTAACCACCTCTCCTACGGAAAAAGCATAGCTCACGTACATAGCCGCATAAAAGTATCCCGGTTCTACCTCAAACTTTAATCCGCAATGCGGGCAATGCTCATGCATTTTCTGCTTTTTAAAGCCGTATACGGGACCCTCAAATACCTTTCCAACTCTACACTTCGGGCATTTAGACTGCACCATGGCAGTAAACCTAGAAGTCGCCATATAATTAGATTTGTTCTCCGAACGGTGAAACCTTTTTCGAATTATTCTTACGATATTTTTTATACCATAAAAAACCAATTCCTATGGCAATCAAATAGGGAATAGCCAATAGGAAGAGGATGCCGTCATTCAGACCTTTTCCCTGTGTGTTACCGTTAGCGGCACTATTCTCCGCGTTTAAGGAACACATAGCACATTGGGCTGATACGTCAGTATAGCACAAGATACTCAACATAGCTACAGCGAGTATAACCAAAAAAGGCGTCCATTTTGAAATCATATACAAAAATACCAAAATTTTATGGTTTAGTACAATTTTGAAAGGAATGAAGAAACAATCCATGACATTACACTGTAAACCGTGTTATCACGAATAATCTATAATAGAATTTTTTACATGTATAATCTTATTTTTCAAAAACAACATCTGGTTATTGTTTGATCGATCTAAAAGATGTAAATTAGTATCATACACCACATAAAACGAATATTATGAAAGCCGTAGAATATAGATTACCAAAGGAGTTTGACAAATCATTTATTGTATTCAAAGAGCAAGGTCTATACTTTCCTTGTCCATGGCATTATCATCCGGAATATGAGTTTGTT
>PJTZ01000075.1_pt1 | contig 107478 bp, 112 predicted proteins | sample 1512131 | NCBI WGS metagenome assembly PJTZ01 (sample SAMN08177679, study PRJNA422409) | Soil metagenome, whole genome shotgun sequencing project. | reverse complement strand
TGGCAATACCGGGGGGACCATGTCGGGCCGTTCCGGCTGCACCGGACGGCAGCTGCCACGTCGCCAGCAGGGCGAAGACGAAGCAGTCCCTCATGGATGGCACTATGGATGCAAATCCGCCCAACCAGCGCGATGAACGAGTCTCCGGTGCATGGGGCGAGGTTTTCCTCACCTATACCAACCCAGCCGGACGACCGGCACCGAGGCGAACCTCGCCCCATGCCGCAGCTCTTCTAGGCGGCGGCACAGCCGACAAATCGGTCCAGTGGACCGATTTGAGCCGAGAAGGCCATGAGAGCTATGCTCGAATGGCGGCGGCGACAAAGAGTTCAAACCCGGAGGCCATTGGCCGTCCGGCGTTTCGGCGCGCCGGTCACGGCAATCTATTTATGGGGATGTCAGTCGAAGACTTCGTCCGGATAAACGCCCCAAAGCTCTTCCTGGCGAACCCAGCCGGAATAGGTGGCGCGTTCACCCGGCTGCCCCGCAGAAACCTGGCACCAATCGCCGTTGCATTCATTAATGCCAACGCGCACACCAGCCGCCAATCTGGCGCGCAAACCCGCGTCGGGCGACGGATTGGCCCGCATCTCGACCTCACCATTGGCCATGATTGGCTGGACATAGCCCGCGCGACTACCAATGAGCAGGCTTTGATGCACCCAACCCTCATCACCCTGGCTGTCGCGAATTTTCCGCCAGGTATCGAATTCCTGAATGATCTCGACAGGCACGCCCGGCACAACGAAGTTCCAGGCGATTTCGTAGCGCGTGCCCGGGCCGACGCGGACATTGATGGGGCTGGACCGCGTGCTGACAAAGCGCGGCAGCTTGAGGCCTGAGGGATTATCCTGCGCCAGAATCGGTTGAGGCCAGGCCGGAACGGCCATGACCAGAGCAAGCAGAACCAAGAAAAAGGGGCGCACAAGGCCCGAAAAAGCGGGCAAACGGAACATCACTTTGCAGACGGAATGGAATTGCCCTATCACTAGCCCATGATCCTTAATGGTCGCTGAAGGGCTGCGCGAAAGCACGGCCAGGCCGCTTTTATCCGGTACGCATGACATCCAGCAAACCCAAGATTCTGGTCACGAGACGCCTGCCCGCGGGCATCGAAGCCCGCATGGCGACACTGTTCGAAACAGACATCAATGATGCCGACATTGCATTGACTACCGAGGATATCCTTGGCGGTCTTGAGGGCAAGGATGTGCTGGTTTGCACCATCACCGACCGCATTGACGCTGATCTGATTGCTCGCCTGCCCAAAAGCGTGAGGCTCATCGCCCAGTTTGGCAATGGCGTCGACAATATCGACCTTGAAGCCGCTTGGTCCGCTGGGCTGACCGTCACCAATACGCCCTCGGTCCTCACCGAAGACACTGCGGATATGGCCACTGCACTGATGCTGGCGCTGCCGCGTCGGCTGGTGGAAGGCACGCAGATGTTGCTGCGTGACCGGGCCTGGGCCGGATGGTCGCCCACATCCATGCTCGGCCACCGATTGCGCGGCAAGGCTCTGGGTATTGTCGGCATGGGCCGCATCGGCACGGCTGTGGCCACGCGCGCCAGGGCTTTCGGCCTTTCCATTCACTATTATTCGCGCAATCGCCGCCCCTCCGGCATCGAAGCCCCGCTGGAGGCGACATATTGGGATGATCTCGACGCCATGCTGGCGGAAGTCGATATCGTCTCGCTGCACACGCCGCTGACGCGGGACACCCACTATATTCTGTCGGCGAAACGCCTCGCGGCGATGAAGCTGGGCGCCTATGTCGTCAATGTCAGCCGGCCCGAACTGATCGATGAAAAGGCGCTGATCGAGCAGTTAGAAACCTGTCATCTGGCCGGTGCAGCGCTTGATGTCTTCGACAATCAGAACGGCATTGACCCTCACCTGTTGTCGCTGGCCGAGCAGGGGCAGGTGGTCCTCACCGGACATATGGCTTCGGCAACGCTCGAAGCGCGTGTCGAAATGGGCGAGACGGTAATCGTCAATATTCGCACCTTCATGGATGGGCACCAGCCCCCGCATCGCCTGCTGCCGGAAGCGCCCTTGCCACGCTCAGCGTGAGGCCAGGTGTTGCAGCAATTCCGCAGGCAGAGCCTCATTGCAATCGAGGAGCTGCCACATGCTTGCATCGGGCAGGTTTCAACCCTAATCGTCGCTTGATCCGATGACATGCCGGGGGCGCATGTTTCCGGGCGTGAAGAGGCAATGCCTCATGGTCTGGGTTTTAGGAGAGCCCCCGTGTCGTTGACGAAGTCTGCAATGGCCCTATTGGCCAATCTGGTTCTGGCTTTGCCCGTTCTGGCTCAGGGAGCACCGACCCTGCCATTGCAGGCCGACGAACAGCAATTCGTGCTCCAGACCTTTGAGCAGGGCATTTCAATGCCGCTGCCGGACTGGCTGGAACTGCAGGGCGCGACGCCAGACAGGCTTCTCGACCGGGTTTCCGTTCACTTTCGCGAGGACGAGGCCGAGTCGCGGCTGGATATCTATCCGCGCGGCGAAGGCGAAGCCTTGTGGAGTCGTCTTTATGGCGCGCGCTTCTTCCGCCAACCCAACCTGACCCTGGCAAACCTCCGCTCAGCTATTGTCAACGTCTATAGCCAGACCTGCCGCCCGGATGCCGTGGCACTGTTCCAGCTCGAACCCGATGACGGCGACAATATCCCTCCACTCGGCTTTGTCTGCGGTGCCTATCTGGATCTGCCGGGCTATAGCGGGCAAGGCGAAGTCATGATCATGGGGTTTTACCGCTCTGCATCCGGCGTCGCCACGATCTATCAGGAATGGCGCGGGCCAGCCTTTGATCCGCAGGACACAGCTTCATGGCCGGTCCCGTCAGAAACGGTGGAGACACGCTTTTCCCAGTTCAAGTCCGAAGCCGGCTTTGCCAGTGCGGATTGACGGCGAACGCGGGAAAGCCTAAGCCGCTTGCCCATGAAAAAAGACCAAAAGCAAACAGGCCCCAGCCAGCGAATGCTGCGCGTCGGCGAACTGGTGCGCCACGCTCTGGCGGCTTTGTTCGCACGCGGGGAAATCGAGGACGAGGCGCTGCGCGGCTCAGTCGTCACCGTGCCCGAAGTGCGCATGACGCCCGACCTCAAGCTCGCCAATGCCTATGTCATGCCGCTGGGCGGCGTGCATGCCGAAGAAATTGTCGAGGCTCTCAATCGCCATCGCAAGTTTATCCGTGGCCGCATCGCGCCGCAGATCAACCTTAAATATGCTCCTGAAATCCGCTTCTTCGTCGATGACACATTCGAGGAAGCCGGGCGGATCGACGAGCTCCTGCGTTCGGACCGTGTGAAGCGCGATCTCGACGACGATTCAGACGACAGCAACGAAGGCTGACCTTGACGCAAGCCAAGTCCAAGAAGCGCGCCATTTCCGGATGGATCGTGCTCAATAAGCCCTATGACATGACCTCAACCCAGGCCGTGGGCAAAGTGCGCTGGCTGCTTTCCGCCGCCAAGGCGGGCCATGCTGGCACGCTTGATCCGCTGGCCACCGGCATCCTGCCGATTGCGCTGGGCGAAGCCACCAAGGCCGTGCCGCAGGTTCAGGATGGAACCAAGGTCTACCGGTTCACCATCGGCTGGGGCAAGGCGACCTCGACCGACGATATCGAAGGCGAAGTGATCGCCACGTCCGACGTGCGGCCCGAGCGGGCGGCGTTGGAGGCGGTGCTGCCGCGCTTTACCGGAACGATCATGCAGCGCCCACCTGCCTTTTCCGCCATCAAGGTCGATGGCGAACGCGCCTACGATCTGGCGCGGGCCGGCGAAGTGGTCGAACTGGCGGCGCGGCCTATCGATGTCGACGCCATCGCGCTGGTTGAGCATGGCACCGATGCCAGCGTGCTCGAAGTGACCTGTGGCAAAGGCACTTATGTTCGCGCTCTGGCACGTGATATCGCAGAGGCGCTCGGGACTGTCGGGCATGTCACGAATTTGCATCGCGCGGCGGTCGGTCCGTTCAGCGATGCAGATGCCGTCACCATTGAGGCATTGGAAGCGGCCGAGCCCGGCGCTGAGCGTGATGGCCTGATTGCCCCGGTTGATGCCGGGCTTGGCGATCTGCCGGAGATTCGGCTTGATGCAGGGCAGGCCAATGCAATCAGCCACGGCAATGCCATTCTGCTGACCGGTGCCAGTGCTCCGGCGCGCCTTGATGAATGCTGGGTCAGTTTCAAGGGCAAGGTGCTGGCGACTGGATCGGTCGAATTCGGCCAGTTCAAGCCGCGCCGGGTGTTCAACCTTTAGGCTTGCGGCCAATCAGATGCGGGGGCCGGGATCCATCAGGATATGGATGCGGTCGGCCCCCATGCGGGCGAGCTTGAGCATCAGCGCCTTGCGTCGCGCCGGGGCGAGAGGCGTGTCGGGGCTATCGCGCAGGATGGCGCCATCATGGCCATCGGCAACAATTAACCCCTCGCTTTCGGGAAAGATTTCAGCGTCCAGCTCGGGCGGTTTGGCGAAGAAGAACCGGTCAGAAAAATCACGATATGCGGGCCATTTACGATCGACCTGAAAATCGATGAGGCTCGACTTGATTTCGATAATCCAGATTTCGCCCTTTGGCCCAACCGCCAGCACATCAGCCCGCCGGCCATTGGCCAGAGGGACTTCGGCATAACAGGCCATGTCATGCCGCTCGCGCAGCATCCGCATGACGCCGCGCTGCACGCGCAACGCCGTCGCCGATTGCCGCAAATCGACAATGGGCGGCAGGTCTTCAGCCATTGGGGCCGACGGGCTCTGGCGGCATGCCGGCAGGCACCTCCAACTTTTTGGTGCCCAGCGCAAAGCTCGATGCCCATAGCCCGGCGAGAAGCAGAGGCAGGCAGATGAGATAGGATGCCCTTATGTCGATGAATTCAGCGACAAACCCCAGAAGTGGCGGCGCAAGGAAGAAAACGACGAAGCTGACCTGCCCGAGCGCGGCGACATTAACCGCCGCAGGGCGGTCGGTGCGCTGGGCGGCAGCGGAGACCGCCAGCGGATAAACGGCAGAGCACCCTGCTCCCATGAGCGCAAAACCGACAAGAGCAAGCTCGGCCGCGGGTGCGATGCCGACCAAAAGCGCGCCAATGCTGGCAAAACTGAGCATGACCATGGCGACATGGCGCGGACCGTATCGGGCTACGATTGGATCGGCGGTGAGTCGCATGAGTGCCATGAAGAAGGCAAAGAGCGTCAGTCCCATGCCGCCGATGAACGGCTCGACGGCAAAGACATCGCGCATATAGATGGCTGACCAGTCAATGCCAGCGCCTTCGACGAGGAAGGCGGCAAAGCCGATGAGGCAGAGCGGCAGGAGGCCGAGCGTGGGGAAAGCAAAACGGTGATTGTCGGCATTGTCGTGTACCCGCACAGGCTTTGGAGCATTGGTTGCACCATAGATGAGGTATCCGCCAAGAATGACAACGACGATGGCAAGCAAGCCCATATGCAGGCCCGCAGAAAGGCCTGACTGGCGGATCATCGCACCGAACAGCGCGGTAACGAAAAAGCCGACGCTCCAGAAGCCGTGCGCCCGGTTCATGAAGCGCTTGCCGGTCTGGGTTTCCAGCCGGTCGATCTCCACGTTGAGATTGATCTCCAGCGCACCGGACAAGAGCCCAACGATGAAGAGCACGCCGAACATGGCCTGCGCATTGGGCAGCCATGGGATGGTCGCGAACAGCAGAGCGGGCCCAAGCGTGGTAAAGAAGGCAGTGGTGCGGAAGCCCAGCCTTTCTACAATGGGCGCGCCCAAGGTCAGTGAGATCAGTGAGCCGATGGCCATGCCGATCATGGTGAGGCCCAATTGACCCTTGGAAATATCGAGATGGGTCTGAATATCCGGCAGGCGCGCCATAAGCGCGCCGGTTGTGACCGCGAAAAAGAAGAAACAGGCATAGATGCGGTGTTGCGGCGCAATCATGGTTTTACGACCTTCGCAACCGGGCGCGGGGCCAGAACATGAGCCGTGGCAAGGCCCAAAGCCACTAGCGGCAGGCCGACTCCAAAGGTCCACTGGATACCGTAATGCTCAGCGACAAAGCCAAGGAGCGGCGGCCCCAGAAGGAAGGCGGTGAAGGAGAATTGTGCCAGCGCCGCGACGTTGATTGCAGCAGGACGATCGGTCTGTTGCGCAGCGGCGGACATGGCGAGCGGGAACAGGGCGCTGGAGCCAATGCCGATCATGGCAAAGCCGAGATAGGCCGCCCAGGAAGCGGGCGCGAGGAAGACGATGATGACGCCGACGCCCAGGACGCAGAGCAGGGTACGGGCGACATTCACCGGGCTATAGCGCTCGACGAAGCCATCGGCAAAGAAGCGGGCAAAGGCCTGCGAACCCGCAACGACGGCCACGGCAAAGCCAGCCCAGAAGGGTTCGGCACCAAAGATATCGCGCATATAGATGGCCGACCAGTCGATGCCTGCGCCTTCCATCAGCATGGCCGAAAGGCAGACGCCGACCAGCATCATGATAGTCAAAGTCGGCTTGGCCAGACGCGGGGTTTCCTCGGTGCTGGAGCCGGTGCGATGTGGGGCGGGCTGGAATTTTCCGAGCAATAACAATGTGACAAGCAGGATGACGGGGATCATGCCAGCCAGATGAAGCTGGGGCGAAATGCCCATCTGCGCGATGAAGGCGCCGACCATGCCGGCAGTGAAAAAACCAAGGCTCCAGAAGGCGTGGGCGCGGCTCATGATGCGCTTGCCCACGGCATGTTCGACCCGGTCTGCCTCAATATTGATGATGATCTCGATGGCGCCGATGGTGAGGCCAACCGGCAACAGCAGCAGGAAGAACATGAGCGGGCCATCGGCCCACATGGAGGCTGCATAGAGCACAGACAGCAAAGGAATGGCGGTCAGCAGGACGCGACGATAGCCGAATTTTTCGAGGAAGCGGCCGGCAAAAGTCAATGAAATCAATGTGCCGAAGGCCGAACCGATCAGGGCGAGGCCGAGCTGCCCCTCACCCACGGCCATGGCGCGCTGGATATCGGGCAGGCGCGGGAACATGGACCCCATGCAGAATGAATATACGAAAAACGCCCCGAAGATCGTGATCTGGGGCGGCAAAGCCAGGCCGAATCGCATGTCAGGAAATGCTCAAAAAGATCAGTCGCGCGCCAAGCTATGGCATTTTGTGTGCGCTGAGAATGGGCTTTTATAACGTTGCCGTAGCTTAGCACCTGACCTCAATACGTTAGCAGACTGTTGACGTTGAGCGCAGCCAAACGACAAAACTGAAAAGGGCCGCTCTTCTGAGCGGCCCTTTTCAGCGTCCTGGGGAGGAGACGGCTCTTTTACTGTTCTGCGATGCAGACCGAGGTGACGCCACGATTGCGGAAACCGAGCGCGGTTGCTGCGGCCTTGGACAGATCGATGATGCGCTTGCCGTGGAAGGGACCACGATCGTTAATGGTGACCTCAACGGTATTGCCGGTATTCTGATCGACGACTTCGACCTTGGTGCCGAATGGCAGGGTGCGATGGGCCGCCGTCATGGCGTTTTCGTTGAAGATTTCTCCCGAGGCCGCGCGCTTCCCATTGAAGCCGGGACCATACCAGGAGGCGCCGCCACATTGGGCATAGGCTGCACTGGAAAAACTCAAGACACTTGCAGCGCAGATGGCGGCGATAACGGCTTTCTTAGTCAATGATCCTGGCTCACTGATATTGATGATGCCGGGGGTTTAGAGATGCGCGGGGGCCAGAATGTGAGCAAATCCGGCCATCTCCGCCTCAATCGGGAGTCTGTTGCGCCTTTGCCGCAGGTCGAACGAGGAAATCTGTTAACTGTGCCAAGTAGAGTCTTGGAAACCTTAGAAATCGAATCCGCGATTCAAACGAATCAATGCCGCGATCGCGCCGAATTCACTACGGATGGAGAACCAGTTTGCGGCCTGTGGCCGATGCGCAACGGTTCCCGCAAAGCTGGCTCAGACGCCTGATTTTCGGGGCTCCATGTGGAAAAAGTGCCGAAATCCGGGCTTTTGCGGCATGGTTTGGGGCAGGAATGTGGCGGGATAGGTGCTCGGCAAGGGGTGCTTTGACGTCGTGACGCCGCGCGCCCGTGAGTGGTCCTCGGGTCAAGCCCGAGGACAGCACCGGTGGTGATAACGCATTGGGGCGTCGATGACCGGGTCCTACGTCGAGGCCACGGGTGGCCGTCGATGAAAAGAAAAGGGCGATGGCAAAGCCACCGCCCAGTTGTCAGGGAGACCTGATGGAAAAAGGGTTCAGCCCTTGGGCTGAGGCACGATGCGCAAATAGGGCTTCAATTCTTTCCAGCCGCCGGGGAATTTGTCCTTGGCGGCTTCATTGGACACAGCCGGGACGATGATGACGTCTTCGCCGCTCTTCCAGTTAACCGGAGTGGCCACCTGATGCTTGGCGGTCAGCTGCAGGCTGTCGATGACGCGCAGCACTTCATCGAAATTGCGGCCGGTGGAGGCCGGGTATTCGATCTTGAGCTTAACCTTCTTGTCCGGGCCGACGACGAAGACCGAACGAACGGTCAGCGTATTGTCGGCATTGGGGTGGATCATGTCATAGAGACGGGCCACCTTGCCTTCGGTATCGGCGAGCAGCGGGAAGTTGAGGGCAGAGCCTTGGGTTTCTTCGATGTCCTTGGCCCAGCCGCTATGATCTTCGAGCTTGTCGACCGACAGGCCCAGCACCTTGACGCCGCGCTTTTCAAATTCAGGCTTCAGCTTGGCGGTGTAGCCCAGCTCAGTGGTGCAAACGGGGGTGAAGTTCTTGGGATGGCTGAACAGCACTGCCCAGGAGCCTTCGATGTAATCGTGGAAATGGATGGTGCCCTCGGTGGATTCGAGGGTGAAATCGGGGGCGGTATCGCCAATCAGGATCGCCATAATCGTCTTCCTTGCCCGCAGAGGCGGGTCCATTCGCTCGGTCGTCAGAATATCGTGCTCCAGCCACCTGCTTAAAGCGGTAGGAGGCGGAATGGTTTTGCCTTGTTTGCGCGATGAGGGGCAAGCCTTTGCGGCCTAATCCGCTGGACAAAAATGTCGCGACTTACTGGACTGTCGCGCTGGCCGCACCCTGATCGACCCGGGCATTGGGCGCGCCATTGGTCCAGGTGACGTCGAGCCCGTTCAATGGCACGACGGACAGGCTCATCTTGCCCGAGCCCTGCTGAATCTCGCGGGAATGGCCCAGATAGATGAGGGCGTTATTGGCGCTGTCATAGATGCGGGTGACGCGCAGCGACTTCCAGATCAGTGAGCGGCCCTCGCGGAAGATTTCCTGTCCACCGGCACTGGTGCGGATATTGCCAATGGTGATGGGGCCATTTGCGGAGCAATCGAGCGCGGAATAGGAGGGATCTTCGAACCAGTTGCCCTGGCTCATGCGGTCAATGAAGGACCGATTGAAGAAGGCCAGATGGCATACTACGCCCTTCACGTCGGGATCAGCTACAGCCTCGATAGAAATGTCATTGCCGGTCCAGTCGACCCCGACATTACCCACCTCGCCACCGCGACCGCAGGCGGCCAGAGCGACAGCGGCAAGGCCAAGAATGGCAAAGCGGGCGAGTTTATGCATGGCGAGCCTCCAAAGTGCTGAGGAGAAGATGGAGATTTGTGGGGTTGGGTGCAAGGGTGGCGCGGGTTAACCGCCCTCGATTCGTGGGAGCATTCAGTCGAGGCGCTTTTGCCTTTTGTCACAAAAGCTGCGCTGCCTGCGGGCTTGACCCGAGGGCCTGCCAGGGGGTGATTTCGACGGCTGTTTGTATGGCAAATGGCCTCGGGTCAGGCCCGAGGGCAGCGCGGTGATAGGGGTATATTTGAGCCCAGACGTTCAGCCAAAGATGCGCATTACCTTTTGACTTTGCTGTCCATGAACCGTTCCAGCCCGCGCACCAGCAGGGAAAGAGTGATGGTCATGGTGAGATAGAGGAAGGCGACGACATTGTAGGTTTCAAAAAACAGAAAGCTCGATGAGGCCGAGAGCTTGCCCAATTGGGTAATGTCCTGCACGCCCAGCGCCGAAACCAGCGCTGAATCCTTGACCATGGAGACGAAGTCATTGCCCAGCGGCGGCAAAATGGTGCGCAGCGCCTGTGGGAAAATAATCAGCCGAAAGCAATGCCAGCGGGACAGTCCGAGCGAGCGGGCCGCCTCGATCTGACCGCGCCCCACCGCCTCGATGCCTGCCCGGAATATTTCTGCGATGAAGGCGGAATAGCAGACCGTCAGCGCAAAGATGGCGCGCCAGATAAAATCGAAGCCACGGATGGTCGCGGGCGCAACCCAGCCCCATTCAATCAGCGGCGCCATGACCCAGTTGAAGGCCCCGACCATGGCGGGAGCTGCGACAAAAGCCACATAGAATAGAAAGACCAGAATGGGGATGCCCCGAATGATCTCGATGTAAAAGGTCGCGATCTCGCGCAGGACGCGGACATTGGACGTGCGCGCCAGAGCCACGCCCAGACCCAGAAGCGTTGCCGCAAGAAAAGCAATGAATGTGACCCAGAGCGTGGTCAGCACGCCACCCGTCAGCTTCTGGAAAATTCCCGAATAGGTCTCGTCCGCCGTGATGGCCCAAAGGCCGAGCACAAAGAGCAGCGCGATAGCCAAAAGCCAATAGGGCAAACGAGAAAACAGCGATGGGCGGCGAGGTCGTGAGGTCATTGCACAGATGAATAGGAGAGGATTTTGCGCCTGACCATCCCCCTCTCCGCACGAGGCAAATGCAGCGCAGGGATTTACGGCCGTTTTGCGCACTAAAATGTGGTTCGCCATCAAGCCTGCGACAAAGTAGTGCGGGAGAAAAGGTTGCAGTAGAGCCGCTTCCGCCCGATCTTTCTACTAGGCCAACACATTGGCAGGACCGCTATGCGTCTCACCCAGTTCACCGACTATGCGCTGCGCATTCTGATTTACGCCGCAACGCATGCCGACCGCCTGATCACCATCGAGGAAACTTCGGACGTTTACGGGATTTCCCGCAATCATCTGATGAAAGTGGCCAATCTGCTGACGCGCGAGGGTTATTTACGCGCGGTGCGTGGACGATCGGGCGGGCTAACGCTGGCGCGGCCAGCGCAGGATATTGGCCTGGGCGATGTTGTCCGCGCCACCGAGCCGGATTTTGCCATGGTGGAGTGTTTTACCCATGGCAATGCCTGCCGGATTACCCCGGCTTGTAGGCTCAAGGGCATTCTGGGGCGAGCACTGAAAGCGTTTCTGGCCGAAATGGACCAGCACACACTGGCTGAACTTGCTGTGGACCCGGCCATGTTTGGCATCGAGCGACCGGCGGCTTGAGGGAAGCTCTATTCACTTTACCAAGCTGCTCTCGGGCTTGACCCGAGAGCCATTTTGCGAGCCACAGACAAAATATGCTGCGTGCCGATAATTGCCCTCGGGTCAAGCCCGAGGGCAGCGCGGTGATTGATTGGGTCGACACTGGCTCAACAGAATGAAAAAGGGCGGCACTGGAGGCCGCCCTTTGTTTATCGTGTGAGGAAGCCTTAGAGGCCCAGTTCTGCAAAGGCGTCGGCGAAGCGTTCGCCAACCTTCTTGGGCACATTGGCACCCTTGACCGCATCGAGGTTTGCGTTGGTTTCGCCAACGGCCACGACCATCACCATGCCCATGCCAAAGTGCGGCGTGCATTTGAGGCCATAGATGCCTTCGACATCGAAGGTCACCGTGATGTTCTCATTGATCTTGCTCTTGAAGGCTTCAGCGCCTTCAGGGATCAGATCCTTGATGGTTTCGACATTGTGGCCCTTGTCGGTGGGAATGAAGGTGACTGTGTCACCGGCCTGAATTTGCAGCGCGGCTGGCTCAAATACCATGGCGCCGGCTGCGCCCTTGTTGAGCATGTGCACTTCATAATCGGCGGCAAAGGCCGGGGCGGCAAACAGGCCCAGGGCGGCAACGGCGATCAAGGTCTTTGCAAAGACACGCATTTCTTTCTCCTTCGGAAAGTGGGCCACTTCGGGGAGGACGGCCCTTCGCGTTCTTCTTATCAGTGGCGTGGATGAACCTACTTTGACCGTGATCAAACTGCCCAAAAAAAGATGCACAAAGAATGCATGATTATTTGATCCGGATCAATGTCTTGTCATGTCGGAGGAATAGTTTGAATTCGAAGACGCGGGGCGCCCGCGTTGCATGATGGAGAAGAAAATGGCTGAGCAGAACATGGTATCGCGGCGCGCTTTATTGACCGGCGCAGTGGCGATCGGCGCTGCAGCCCAGTTGGCTACAGTATTGCCGGCAGCCGCGCAGGATGCTGTGGCCGCAGCAACTGGCCCGGTCGACATCAATACGCTCGAACGCGTGAAGGTGGATCTCGTCGCTCCGCCTTTCGTCCATGCCCATGAGCAGGTTGCAACGGGCGGGCCGAAAATCGTCGAATTCACCATGACGATTGAAGAAAAACTGCACGAAGTTGAAGACGGCGTCGAAATCTGGGGCATGACCTTTAATGGCTCGATCCCCGGCCCGATGATGGTGGTGCATGAAGGCGACTATGTCGAACTGACACTGATCAACCCCGACACCAACCTGATGATGCACAATATCGACTTCCATGCTGCAACCGGCGCGCTGGGCGGGGCTGGCCTCACCCATGTCAATCCGGGTGAGAAGGCGATCCTGCGCTTCAAGGCCACCAAGGCCGGTGTGTTCGTCTATCACTGCGCCCCCGAAGGCATGGTGCCATGGCACGTCACAGCTGGCATGAATGGCGCCATTACGGTGCTGCCGCGCGACGGGCTCAAGGATGCCAAGGGCAATCTGCTCACCTATGACCGTGTCTATTATGTGGGCGAGCAGGACTTCTATGTGCCCAAGGATGCAGACGGCAATTACATGACCTATGAGAGCATCGGCGATGGTTATGCCGATACGCTCGAAGTCATGCGCAAGCTGATCCCCAGCCACGTCGTGTTCAACGGCAAGGTTGGCGCGCTGACGGGCGATAATGCCCTTAAGGCCAATGTCGGTGAAAAAGTGCTAATCCTGCATTCGCAGGCGAACCGCGATACGCGGCCTCACCTGATCGGCGGCCATGGCGACTTTGTCTGGCCGACAGGCAAATTCCACACCCCGCCCGATGTCGATCAGGAAACCTGGTTCGTCCCGGGCGGTGCAGCGGGCGCAGCCTTCTACACCTTCCTCCAGCCCGGCGTGTACGCCTATGTGAACCACAACCTGATTGAGGCTTTCGAGCTGGGCGCTGCCGGTCACTTCGTGGTCGAGGGCGAATGGAATGACGACCTGATGACCAGCGTGCTGGCCCCCACGGCCATCTAGGCCCGGACCACGATGCAAGTTTTGCCGGCGCCCCGATATTGCGGGCGCCGACATAACCCGGGAGACAGAAAATGGCGACCAAGGCTGTTCTCGACAAGGATGTGGCCAATCTGGCGTTGCCGGGACTTCTCCTGCTTCTGGCACTGGGTGGGCTGGCCAGCCAGCTCGGCCCACTCCCCACACTCTGGCCCAATGGTTCGACAATTGCGCCGCAGACGGTAACGCTGCCTCCGGGCACACTGACCTATCGCGGCCCCGGCGTTTACATGCGCAATGGCGCGCAGGTGGATGCGCCGCTGCTCGAGACGGCGATCACCGAGCCGCTCACGATGATGCAATATCAGGTGCGCGCTGCCGATTATGCAGCCTGTGTCGCGGCCAATGCCTGCGCACCGGCAGAACCGGCCAATATCGGACAGGGCGATGTGCCCGCCACCGGCATCAATTACAATGATGCTATGGCCTATGCGGCCTGGCTATCGGCTGAGACGGGGCAGGTCTGGACGTTGCCGAGTGATGCCGAATGGGCCTATGCCGCAGGCGAGCGCTTTACCGATGACGCGCTGGGCCTTGACGACGATACCAACCCCGCTCTGCGCTGGATTGCCGATTACAAGAAGGAAGCGGCGCGCAAACGGGCAGCCGATCCGACGCCGCGCGCGCTGGGCGGCTTTGGTGCCAACCAGAATGGCGTCATGGATATTGGCGGCAATGTCTGGGAATGGACAGACACCTGCTACAGCAAGACCCATATCGACGCCGCAAACGAGATCATCAGTCAGACCAGTGCCTGCACTGTGAAAATGCTGAATGGCCAGCATCGCGCCCCCATGAGCACCTTTATCCGTGACGCCAAGAGTGGTGGTTGTTCGGTCGGTACGCCGCCGGATAATCTGGGGTTCCGGCTGGTGCGGCGGCCTGCCTGGCATGAACAGGTGCTGGCGCATTTCGGGTTGTGACCCGCAAGGGGTGCGGCAGCGGCGCAGGTTTTCCTCATCGGTTTTTTGATGTATTCCCAATGCATCAAAAGCTGGAGGACAGCGCATTGGCCGATATCGACCGCTCTCTTGTGCGTGCGCTGCCACTTTTTGCCAATATGGCCGACGCCGATCTTGACCGCTTGCTGGCCCGCGCCAGCATGCGCCGTGTCATGCCGGGCGAAAGCGTGTTCGAGCAGGGGCAGAAGGCAAGCCAGTTCTTTTTACTGCTGCATGGACGGCTCAAGGTGGTGCAGGTGACCAATGAGGGCCAGCAGATCATTGTGCGCGTCGTCCATCCCGGCGACCTTTTCGGCTTTGCCCAGGCTTTACAACGCGACGATTATCCCGGCACGCCCATTGCGGCAGCTGAAAGCATAGTCCTCTGCTGGCCCAATGACGTGTGGGGACATTTCGTCGAGCAGAACCCGCATATGGCGGTCAATGCCATGCGCACCATTGGCCAGCGCCTGCAGGAAGCCCATACGCGCATTCGCGAAATGGCCACCGAAGAGGTGGAGCGCCGCGTCGCCCATGCCGTCTTACGGCTGATGGATCAGGCCGGACGCCGCGAAGCCGATGGCGTGCATATCGATTTTCCGCTGACCCGGCAGGATGTTGCCGAGATGACCGGCACGACGCTCCATACCGTCTCTCGCATTTTCAGCGCCTGGGAAACCAGAGGCATAGCCAAGGGCGGGCGGCAGAAATTGCTGGTGAAAGATCGTGCCAAGCTGGAGGCACTGGCCGAAGGCGAAGGCTGAAGCCCCAAGTTTGCGCCACGACAAGGACCGAGCGCCAATAGCTCGATAGCGCTGGGGGCGACTGGAACCACCCCCCCGAGGTCCTGATGACTGTGTCTTCCCCCCGTAAACCCGTGCCCCGTGGCCTGGCCCATTCCGGCCCAATCATTCTTGCCTATGGTTTTCGTCCGTTCTTCCTAGGGGCGGGCATCTGGGCCATTACCGCCATGGGATTGTGGATCGGCGCATTGGCCGCTGGCATTCCTATCGGCGGTTCCTATGGCGGGCCAGCCTGGCATGCCCATGAGATGCTCTTTGGTTATACCTCAGCCACGCTGGCAGGATTCCTGTTGACGGCCATTCCCAACTGGACGGGGCGCTTGCCGGTATCGGGCACGCCGCTGGCCATTCTGTTTGCCGTGTGGGTCGCCGGTCGGCTGGCGCTGATCGCGCCGGACGTGATCGGCCTGCCTTTCGCCATTGCCATCGACAGCGCTTTCCTGCCGCTGCTGCTGGCCGTGTGCCTGCGCGAAATCGTCGCCGGAAAGAAGTGGCGCGACCTCAAGGTTCTGGCCGGTCTTGCGGCGCTCGGGTTGGCCAATATCGGTTTCCACGCGCTCATCGTGTGGGGCGACGACCCGACCATGGCCAGCCGGCTCGCCATCGCCGCCTATATCATGCTGATCGGCATTGTTGGCGGGCGCATCGTGCCCAGCTTTACCCGCAACTGGCTGGCCAAACGGCATATCATCTCGCTGCCAGCGCCCTATGATCGGCTGGATACAATTGCCCTTTTGGGCAACCTTCCTGCGCTGGCACTCTGGGTCGCCCTGCCCGAGCACGGCTTGACCGCCATTGCTGCTTTCATGGCCGCTTTATTGCATTTCTGGCGGCTGGGCCGATGGCAGGGCTGGCAGACGGGCGCCGAGCGACTGGTGCTCGTCTTGCACCTTGCCTATCTCTTCGTGCCGCTCGGTTTCCTCGCCATTGCACTCGTGCCCATGGGCTGGCTCGATCCGGCTTCGGCGCTGCATGTTTTTACGGTGGGCGCCATTGGCCTGATGACGCTGGCGGTGATGAGCAGGGCAACGCGCGGCCATACCGGACTGCCGCTCACCGCGCCCTGGAGCACCGCCCTGTCCTATGCGCTGCTGTTTGCCGCCGCTATCCTTCGCCCCAACGCCATGCTGATGCCGGAGCTCTATATGCGACTGATCGAATTGAGCGGGCTCTGCTGGATATTGGCCTTCGCGCTCTATGTCGGTGAATATGCGCCAGCCATTCTTGGCCGCCGCAAGCCGCGCCCCGAATAAATGCCTTATTGAATGCCGTGGGTGAGGCGGGTCAGTTCTTCACCCTCAATGGTCCGCGCTTCATCGAGACTGAGCAGCGGCACGCCGCGAACGATGGGAAAGGCAAGCCGCGCCGCGATAGAAATCAATTCGCTCTTGTCGGCAGACAGGGTCAGCCTTGTCTTGGTCAGGGGACAGACGAGCATTTCAAGCATGAGCGGATTGATGACATGGCGCGGGTCGGTGGTCGACGTGCTCATCAATTGATCGGGGCGGCGTTGCCGCGCGCCATCTCATATTCGGTCATGGCGATCAGCGTTTCGGCGCGGGCATCCAGCGTTGTCGCTTCCAGCAAAGCCTGCTTTTCCGCCGGGCCATGGGGGGAAACCATGCAGCAGAAATTTACGAGATCTGCCGTGCCGGTGCTTTCGATCTCTTCCCAATTGAGCTCGATATTGGCGAATTCGGCATAGTCGCGCATCATCCGCACAAAGCGGGTGCGGTCCACCGCCTCTTCGCCAAAATTACGGGTGAAGTCGCTGGCAAATTCTTCAGCGCCGATCCGGGCCTGCCGATAGGGCGTGTCCACATTCAGCTCTTCAGCCAGCCGAAATCGCGAGACGCCCTCGAGAATGACGAAATAGCGCCCGTCGCCGCTTTCCTCGAAATGGGTTATTCGACCCAGACAGCCTATGCTCTGCAAGGGCACCGCGCCTTTGGGGCTTTCCTCGCTGGTGTCCTGTGGCTGCACCAGTCCGACCAATCGGTCGCCACCCAAGGCCGCATCAATCATCTCCACATAACGCGGCTCGAAAATATTGAGCGGTCGATGTGCAAAGGGCAGCAGAAGCGCGCCACTCAAAGGAAAGAGCGGCACGGTCTGCGGCAGGTCTTGAAACTGTTGCGGGCGCTTGGGCATCAGGCAATCCGATCAGGAAAAGAGCGCCGTGGACAGAAGCCGCCGCCCCTTGAGCGTTGCGGGGTCTTTGGGGCCCCAGGCCTCGAACAGTTCGAGCAGCTTCTTGCGCGCACCGTCTTCGTTCCAGTCGCGGCTCTTCTTGATGATGGCGACCAATGCCTCGGCGGCTTCCACCTTTTTGCCTTCAGCATTGAGCACGATGGCAAGATCGAACCGCGCCTGATGATTGTCGGGATCGGCTGCAATAGCCGCTTCCAGCGCCGAGGCTTCGGAGAGGCCAGCCGCCTCTTCCTTTAAGCGCAGCGCATTGACGATCGCCGTATAGGTATCACCATTGCGCTTGTCCTCGGGCAGCAAATCGAGAATGGTCTTGGCCTGATCGGCTTCGTCGGCGCTCATATAGATACCGGCAAGGCCGATAATGGCTTCGGCATGATCGGGCATACGGTCGAGAATCATGCCGTAAATCTGCGCGGCCTGACCCAGTTCACCTGCATCGCGGGCTGCCGTGGCCATTTTGAGCGCTTCGGCCACCTGGGCTTCGAGCGATTCTGCGGGGGCCTGAGGCGCACCGGCGCCGGCAATGACCTTTTCGGCAAAGCGGCGTACTTCGCCTTCGGGCATTGCACCCATAAAGCCATCGACAGGGCGACCGCCCGCAAAGGCGAATACGGCGGGGATAGACTGCACGCCCAATTGCCCGGCAATCTGGGGATGCTCGTCGATATTGATCTTCACCAGACGAATCTGGCCGGCCTTCTCGGCCACAACCTTTTCGATGGCCGGGCCCAATTGGCGGCAGGGGCCGCACCATGGGGCCCAGAAATCGACCAGAACCGGCACATCGACCGAGACATCGATAACATCGGCCTTGAAACCCGCATCGCTGCCATCGCGGATGAGATCGGCGGGGTTTGGCGCGCTGGCAGGAGCGGCATTGAGATTAATCGTCATGGCGAGCGGCCCTCGATCATATTGAAACTGGCTCTGTTCCGGCCTTTTTGCGCTGTCCGGCATGCCTGTTGCAAGCCTTCTTTCCCACAGGCTTTCAAGAAGATGACAATGACGCAAAAAACTGGGTTGCATTCAGTCCGGCGATTGGGCATATAGCGCCCGTCGCCGCACTTACAAGTGTCGGGGATATGGAGTGCGGGTGTAGCTCAGGGGTAGAGCATAACCTTGCCAAGGTTAGGGTCGTGGGTTCGAATCCCATCGCCCGCTCCAATTTTCCAAGGTGTGGCAACGCCTTGGTTGCAAAGGGTCCGCAAGGACCCTTTTTGCATTTCTGGGCTCGTGGGATTTGCAGGGTGGTTGATCTGCGTGGCGGCACGCATGATGGGCTCGCAACGCCAGGCTGAGCAAAACCAGCGTTGTTCACCCAAAGGCGCCAATGCGTTTCCGTTGATGGGATTGTTTGTGCGCCGCGCAAGACATAGCTCACAGGGGCCGCTATTGCTGGTGGCTGCAAACACCTTGTGAGGCGCTATGAAAAAGATCGGCTTTCTGTCCTTCGGCCACTGGAACCCCTCTCCACAATCGGGGACGCGTTCTGCTTCTGACGCGCTGTTGCAATCGATCGACCTGGCTGTTGCTGCCGAGGAGCTGGGGGCCGATGGCGCCTATTTTCGTGTTCATCACTTTGCGCGGCAATTAGGTTCGCCGTTTCCGCTGCTCGCCGCCGTGGGTGCACGCACCAAGACAATCGAGATCGGCACTGCCGTTATCGATATGCGCTATGAAAATCCGCTCTATATGGCCGAAGATGCCGGTGCCGCGGACCTTATCTCCGGCGGTCGTCTGCAATTGGGTATTTCGCGCGGTTCGCCCGAACAGGTGATCGATGGCTATCGCTATTTCGGCTTCCAGCCTGAAGAGGGCAAGACGGATGCCGACATGGCCCGTCAGCATGCCGAAGTGTTTCTCGAAGTGCTCAAGGGCAAGGGCTTTGCCCAGCCCAATCCACGCCCGATGTTCCCGAACCCACCCGGCCTGTTGCGGCTCGAGCCGCATTCGGAAGGCTTGCGCGAGCGCATCTGGTGGGGTGCTGCCACCACCGCCACCGCCGAATGGGCGGCAAAGCTGGGCATGAATCTGCAAAGCTCGACGCTGGTTTTCGACGAAAGCGGCAAGCCGTTCCACGTGCAGCAGGCTGAGCAGATCCGCGCCTATAAGGCCGCATGGAAGGCGGCGGGACGTGCGGGCGAGCCGCGCGTTTCGGTCAGCCGTTCGATCTTCGCGCTGGTCAATGATCAGGACCGGATGTTCTTCGGATCAGGCCGCCCCGAGCAGGACCAGTTCGGCTATATCGAGCCGGAAGTGCGCGCCGTATTCGGTCGCGGCTATACTGCCGAGCCGGACAAGCTGATCCGCGATCTCAAGGAAGACGAAGCCATTGCAGAAGCGGACACGCTGCTGCTGACGGTGCCGAACCAGCTCGGTGTCGACTATAACGCCCATGTGATCGAGAGCATTCTGACTCATGTCGCGCCCGGTCTGGGCTGGCGCTAAGGCAGGCTGAACGGCGAATTGGCGCAATTATTGGCGCGCCAATAGCGCTCGACCGGTGTGTACTGGCCGAGCGCAAGTTGCTCCAGACGCGCCGCAAAGGCCATGGCGCGACATTCGTCGGGCCCGGCAACGACATGGACCATTTCATGCAGAATGGTGAGCCGTCGCAAGGAGTCGGCACCCGGCGATTGGAATTGAGGGCAGAGGGCCAATGTCACTACCCCATCACGCGGCGGCAGGCTGACATAGGCGGCAAAGCTGTTGCAGCCGGGATCGGATGCCTTGGCGCTGACGATTGAGACATTGATCGCTTCGCCCCAATAGCCCGATACGAAACGAGCCTGTGTCAGCGCCTCGTGATAGGCCCGCACATCGACGTCAAAGGTCTGGCGGCCAAGGCGGGGCGCCGCCTTCTCGAAGACGGCAATAGCGTCATCCAGAGCAGAATTGACCAGCACTTCGGCATGGGCAGAAGAGGCTGTAATGGACGCGAGCAGGCAGATGAGGACACGAAGCATATCCGCTCTATCCGGGATCACGATATTCTTCGTCAATGCATCTTAACTGTGCTGGCTATGCAACAGCGGGAAACTTCCCGAAAAACCTCACATAAACCGGCCACAATTTGTCAGCACAAGCGGGATGCTTAAAGCCGCAGACGAGGTGTGGGGTTCATTATCCGGTCCGCCCTTTGTGTTAACCTTCCGCTTACCATTGGTTTCCCTTGGGCGGCGAACAGGATAGAAGCGGCACGAAACTCTTCTTTTTCAGGTTTGCCCGATGGATTTCCGCATTTCGGCCGATGACCGTGTTGGAGCCCCTGCTGCCAAGCAGAACAAGGCACAGGCCCGTCCTGCTGCGGGAAAAGGCCAGCGGGTCGAACCCAGCATGGGATCGTCCAATATCGGCCAGTCCATGGCATTTTCCGTCGACAAAACCGAGCGCACAGGTGGCGCGGGTGGTGGCGGCAAACCGCCTAAGAATAATGCGAAGCCTCCGCGCAAAGGTAAGGCCGAACCAGCCAAGCCACGCAAAAAGAAGCGCCGGTCTGGCGGTTTCCTCATGGGCCTCCTCTGGTGGGGCTTTGTTGCCTGCCTATGGGGCGGCCTCGCCGTCATTGGTGTGATCGTTTATTACGGTGCCCAATTGCCAGCGTCCAATACCTGGGCCATTCCCGAGCGCCCGCCCAATATCCGCATTCTTGCAGCAGACGGCACGCTGATTTCCAATCGCGGCCAGACGGGCGGCGAAGCCGTGGCGTTCCGCGAATTGCCGCAATATGTGCCAGCCGCCTTTATCGCTTCGGAAGACCGGCGCTTCATGAGCCATTTCGGTGTCGACCCCATCGGCCTTCTGGCGGTGGCGGTTGAATCTGTGCAGGCGCGCGGCGTGACCCGCGGCGCCTCGACGCTCACCCAGCAGGTTGCCAAGAACCTCTTCCTGACCCCGGACCAGACTCTTGGCCGCAAGGTGCAGGAAGCCATTCTCGCCGTCTGGCTGGAGCAGAACTACACCAAGGAAGAAATCCTCGAACTCTATATGAACCGCGTCTTCTTTGGTCAGGGTGCGACGGGTATCGAAGCGGCGGCGCAGACCTATTTCGGCGTCTCGGCGCGCAATCTGTCGCTTGGCCAAGCCGCCATGCTGGTCGGCATTCTTCCCGCGCCGTCCGTCTATAATCCCAAGACCAATCCGACCCGCGCCGCTGAACGCCAGCGGCTGGTGCTGGGCCTGATGGCGCAGGAAGGCTATATTACGCAGGAAGAGGCCAATGCGGCCCGCATCGACCCCGACCAATCCGTCCGCACCGTGGTGCGCGGCTCGGAATCCTATGTGGCCGACTGGGTCGAAAGCCTGATGACCGCCTATCTGGGCGAGATTTCGAGCGACGTGATCGTGCAGACCACGATTGACTACAAAATGCAGCGCGATGCCGAATTCATCGTCAAGGAAGCGGTGGCCAATGAAGGCAGTAATCGCGGCTTCAGTCAGGGCGCCTTGGTTGCCATGGATGTCGATGGCAAGGTGCGCGCCATGGTGGGCGGTGTCGATTATCAGGCCAGCCAGTATAACCGCGCCGTGACGGCCAAGCGCCAGCCAGGCTCCACCTTCAAGCCCTTCGTCTATATGGCCGCCATGGAAAAGGGCTATACGCCCGACACTTTGGCCGAAGATGCCCAGTTCGATTACAATGGCTGGAGCCCGCGCAATTCCACCGGCAATTATGCCGGGACGGTGACACTGCGGCAGGGCCTGGCCTATTCGCTCAACACGATTGCCGGGCGTCTGGCCATCGACGTCACGCCTGAAAAGGTGATCGAAGTGGCGATGCGTATGGGTATTTCGTCCAACCTTACGCCCGTGCCATCCATCGCGCTTGGCACGCAGGAAGTGAACCTGCTCGAACTCACCAGCGCCTATGCGCCCTTCGCCAATGGCGGCTATGGCGTCATTCCCAATGTCATCACCAAGATCAGTGATGTCGACGGCAATGTGCTTTACGAAGCCTCCGACGCCGGGCCGGGCCGTGTGGTCGATCCGACCGTTCTGGCGCAGATGAACGACATGCTGGAAACAGCCGTTGAAGTCGGCACGGGCCGTGGCGCCAAGGTCGGCGGCTGGGAATATGCGGGCAAGACCGGCACCAGCCAGGAATCCCGCGATGCGCTGTTCGTCGGCTATACCTCTGCCATGGTGACCGGCGTTTGGCTGGGCAATGACGACAACAAGGGCACTCGGCTTTCGGGCGGCAATGTGCCGGCGTCAATCTGGTCGCAGTTCATGACCAAGGCCCATGCGGGCCGCTCACCGCAGCCCATTCCGGGTGGCTCCTATGCCGGGCAGCTCATATCCCAGCAGGTGACAGACCCGACAACGGGACAGACCGTGGTTCAATATGTCGATGGTGGCACCGGCCAGCCGGTGCAGACCATGACCGATCCGGCGACTGGCCAGACCTATGCCGTGGACCCGGCGACCGGGCAGCGGATCGAAGGCTTGCAGCCCATCGGTGGTGACACGATGTCGGCCAATCCACCGATCCAGACCGGCATCATGACCGACCCGGCGACAGGCATGCAATATGATGCGACGACCGGGCAGATGGTGACCAATGGTGGCGATGCAACCTGGGGCCAGTTCGACCAGAACCAGAGCGTCACCTATGACGCCAATGGGCAGGCTATTGACCCGGTGACGGGCTATCCGCTGCAAAGCCAGACAAACGGCTTTGATAACGGCTTCAACAATAGCGCCCCTATCGACCCCGATACGGGCCTGCCGATGATTCTGATCACCGACCCGGCGACGGGCCAGCAGGTCTGGGTGCCCAGCGCCCCAGCCACGCAGAACCAGCAGGTTTATGTGCAGCCGCAGCAGGGCCAGCTCGCCCCGCCGTCTGATCTCGGACAGCAGCCGGTCTATCAGCAGCAAGGCTCCCAGCGTACGCTTATGGACCTGATCTTCGGCAACTAAGTCCGCCCATACAATCGCGTAAAAAAGGCCCCGGTTTCCCGGGGCCTTTTTGCATTCCGTCATCGCTCGATCAGATGACGACGATGGGGGCTCCATTGGGAACCCTGTCATGCAGATCGATAATGTCCTGAAAGATCATGCGAACGCAGCCGCTGGAGACAGCCTTGCCGATGGTTGCGACATCCATAGTGCCGTGGACGCGATAGAGCGTGTCGCGGTTGCCCTGGTGGATATAGAGGGCGCGGGCACCCAGCGCATTGAGCAGGCCGGGCGGCTGACCATGGCGGTACATTTCCAATTCCGGCTGACGGTCGATCATCTCAGACGGCGGCGTCCAGACCGGCCATTTGCGCTTATAGGCGATATGGCCCTTGCCGCTCCATTCGAAGCCAGCCCGGCCGAGCCCAACGCCATAGCGCATGGCGCGGCCTTCGGGCATGGTGAAGTAGAGCACGTAGTTGGTTGTGTCGACCACGACCGAGCCAGCGGGCTCACCGGTCGTGTTCTCCACTTCCTGACGCCAATAGGCCGGATTGAGCATGGAAATGTCGGCGGCGGGAACTGGATAGTCTTCCTCCGGTCTGGCGGCATACATGGCCAGAACATCGGCGGGGATGTTGGGACGTACAGGCTCGACCGGAGCGGTAACGCGGGCAGAGCCGGTGGTGGAGCAACCAGCAAGAGCAAGTGCGCTCACGCTGACAAGACCTGCCAGCATGGCGCGGCGCGACATGGTCGCGTCGATAACAGAAGACATGATTTAATCCTTGGCCCAGCGGGCCTTAAGCGAAAAAAAACAGATAGGGAAAGATTTCGCTCAGGCAGGCTTGGGCGGGCGCAAGGGCAGGTGGATTGTCCACAAAGGCTCGGTGCTATCGAGCATCGCAACAGGTTCATCGCATTGCGGTACGACCGGAATTTGAGGCGTTGCTATAGGGATGGCGTTATGCGGTCCACAGGGCATGACAATGCCTGCACCAAGGTCGATCTCGCCGTGCTGGATAACGACCATGACCGGAATGGAAACGTTGTTGGCATCGACGTGGTTGAGCACCACAATTGGCGTGCTGACATAGCGATGGGCATGCGCTGTCGTCGTCCCGGCAAGGGAGGCGAAGGCAAAAATCACCGAAATGAGAGCCACTAAGCGCTGCATGTCACTCTGATAGAAGATCGATTGCGGCAGGAACAGGGCGCAACCGGCCTCTAGCTGCCTTCGCCCGGCGCTTGCCATGCCATTAGCCCGCGACCGTGTGCTTTTAGCCACGCCCTGCCCCGTTCCATGTCCGGCAGGGTGCGGGTCACTGTTGCCCAAAAGGCGGGCGAATGGTTCATTTCGACCAGATGAGCGACCTCATGGGCGGCGACATAATCGAGCACAAAAGGGGGCGCCAGGATCAGGCGCCAATTGTAATTGATATTGCCGGTGGATGAGCACGAGCCCCAGCGGCTCGACTGGCTGCGCAGACGCACCTGTTTGACGCTCACGCGGAGTCTTTGGGCATGAAAGGCGCTCCGCTCCTGAAGGTCGGCCAGTGCTTCAGCCTTGAGCCAGTCGTAAAGCCTGCGCGGCTGATGCTGGCTGTCTCCTGGCACGAGCAGGCGGTGCCCCTGTTCGTCCTCATCCCGCTCCACACGGCCACGCAGCATACCAGAAGGCTCGACGCGATGAGGCACGCCACGCAGCGGTAGTTCGATGCCGGTTCCGAGAACCCGTGCCGAGGCGATGCGCGGTAATCTGGCAGCAAGCCAATGGCGATGCCGATTGAGAAAGGCTTCCGCATCGGCCCAGCGCGCCCGCTCTGGCAGGGTCAGCAGCGGCCCACTGGCAGGCAGGGACAGCCGGAAACTTTTCGCCCGCTTGCTGACCTTAACCGCTACCGGCGTGCTTACACCATCAAGGTCAACATGGGTGACCTTTGGCGGAAGCTCGGGGCGCTGGCGCAGGAAAGAGAACATTGGAGCGAGGAGCCGCTGAGGAATCAATGAGCCAAGTCTATTCGGCCCTGCAGATAAAGGCCGAAAAAAATGACGCCCCTTGCGGGGCGCCTTAGTGGCCGTTGGGAATGACCGGCTTCAGGAGGTCGGGAAGTCGAAGGCTATAACGGGTCAGGCGTTATTCGGGTTGCCCCAATTGTTCTGATTATTTTGGCCCTGGTCGCCAAAGCCCTGACGGGAGCCGCGATGCTCGCTCATGAAACGATCGAATTCTTCGCGGTCCTTGGCCTTGCGCAGGTTGGCCATGTATTCATGGAAAGCGTCGATCTCGGCGTCGAGACGGGCGCGTTCTTCTTCGAGGCGACGCAGCTGATCGGAACGGTAATCGTCAAAGGCAGCATTGCCCGAGGAGGAATAATTGGTGCCGCCAAAGCCGGCATGCTTGGTATTGCTGCGCACGTAGCTGCATCCTTTGTTCCAGTAAGCCTGAGCCTTTTCAGCGGAGCCGCCAAACTTTTCACCCCAGAGGATGTAGGCAAGGACGGCCAGGCCGATGGGCCAGAAGAGGATAAAACCAAGGACCATCAGGCCGATGGTCAACGGCGACCATTGTGGTTTGATAATTGCAGTGTTCATGTCGTTTCGTCTCCCAGTCACGATGACCTTAAAATGGCCCGCGTCAGGGAGGGATCAAGAATGTGCCTATAGGTTTTTTGGTCTTGAAATGCGCAAAAACGTCCCTATACGCGGCATTTTGTCAGTAGTTCTGGCAGCGAAATATATCCTTCAAAGCCAATGATGCGCTAAAGAAGCATCATGACAAGCAAGGCCCTGACGCCCAACATCAATCCTGCCGGCTGGCGGCCGCTGCGCCTGCAATCGCTGTTGCTGCTCCGCTGGCTTGCCGTTGCGGGTCAGACCATTGGCGTTCTGTTCGTCTATCTGGGTCTGGGCTTTCCCCTGCCGCTCTGGGAATGCTTTGGTCTGATCGCGCTGTCGGCGGCGCTTAATGTTGGGCTGGTCTGGCGTTTTGGCACCAATATGCGGCTGACCCCCCGCATTGCCGCCCTGCAACTCTGCTTCGACCTGTGCCAGCTCGGTGGCTTGCTGGCGCTGACGGGCGGATTACAGAATCCATTCGCGCTCTTGCTATTGGCGCCGGTTTCCGTGGCCGCAACGACGCTGCCGCAACGACAGACATTGGTGATCGCGTTTCTTGCGTGTCTGATCGCCTCCGTCATTGCGGTTTTCCACCTCCCCCTGCCCTGGGATCCGGCGGAACGCCTGATTTTCAGCCGGATTTACGTTATCGGCATCTGGGTTTCGATCATTTGTGGCGTGGTGTTTATCACCGCCTATACCAATCGTGTTGCGCACGATTCCCGCGTGATCGCTGATGCCCTGGCCGCCACCGAACTGGCACTGGCCCGGCGCGAGCAATTGTCAGCGCTCGATGGTCTGGCCGCCGCCGCCGCGCATGAATTGGGCACGCCCCTCTCCACCATTGCGCTTGCGGCTAAGGAAATGCGCGCGGAAGTGGCCGAAGGCAGCCAGCTTGCCGAGGATGTGGAGTTGATCATCAGTCAATCGGCGCGCTGCCGCGCCATTCTGGCTAAGCTGCGCAATCTGGGCAGCGAGCCGGTCGATCTGTTTGCCGAAGCTCCGCTCACCGACATTCTTGATGAAGTGGCGCGCCCGCATGAAGGTCGCGGCAAGGTCATCCTGTTTTATTCGGAAAAGGCCGCAGGCCCTGTTCCCATCTTTCCGCGCTCGGTGGGGCTTCTCTATGGATTGGGCAATCTCATTGAGAACGCGACCGATTTTGCCAAGCAGAGTGTCAAAATCGAAAGTGCCTGGGACCAGAGCACGATCAGCGTGTCGATCACCGATGATGGCAATGGTTTCGCGCCAGAACTGATCGCCAGGCTGGGCGAACCCTACCTCACCAGCCGCCCACGCGATCCTGGCGGCAGCGATGCCCACCAGCCCGGCGGGCTCGGTCTCGGCATCTTCATCGCCAAGACACTGCTTGAGCGCACCGGAGCACGGCTGCGCTTTGAAAATGCCGAAGCATCGGGCCATGCGCGCGTGACTATCCTCTGGCAGCGCAGCGCGCTTGAAGAGCGATCCAGCGGATGAATTTTGACGTATTGTCCACAAGCGAATATGGAAATGGCATGAACACGATCGAAGACCTTCTCGCAGCCGATCCGAGCCTTTTGCTTGTCGATGACGACGCCGCATTTCTGGGCCGCCTTGAACGCGCCATGGAACGGCGCGGATTTGAGGTGCGGATTGCGGGGTCGGTCGCTGAAGGACTGGCTGCCGTCAATGAACGGCCCCCCGCCTATGCCGTCGTCGACCTGCGGCTGGAAGACGGCAATGGGCTCGATGTGGTTTCGGCTTTGCATCAGAAGCGGTCCGATGCCCGCGCCATCGTCCTGACTGGTTATGGCAATATCGCCACCGCCGTGACTGCAGTGAAGCTGGGGGCAATGGATTATCTATCCAAGCCTGCCGACGCCGATGACGTGATCAATGCCCTGCTGGCCACTGGCGAAGACAAGCCCGAGCCGCCGGAAAATCCGATGTCGGCGGATCGTGTGCGTTGGGAGCATATTCAGCGGGTTTATGAATTGTGCGACCGCAATGTTTCGGAGACAGCACGCCGCCTCAACATGCACCGCCGCACATTGCAGCGCATTCTGGCCAAGCGCGCCCCTCGCTAGAGGTGTGCCGACCAGCCGCTGGCGTCAGGCGAGCGGCTGGGATGGGCGGCTAAGAATGAAGGTCGAGCAGCAGGTCAGGATGAGCGCGAGGCCGAGCTGAAGGGCCGGACGTGGATCGGCTGAAACCAAAACAATCGCATAGCTGAGCAGCATTGATGCCACGGCCACGGTTTTGACCTTGGCCGGAATGGCGCGATGACGCCGCCAATTGCGCAATGGCGCACCGAACCGGGGATGGTTGATCAGCCAGCGTTCCAGCGGCGGGCATGAGCGGGCAAAGCACGCCAAAGCAACCAGCAGAAACGGCGTGGTCGGCAGGAGCGGCAAGACGGCACCCAGAGCGCCCAGCGCCACCATTAGGACGCCTGCAGCGATCAGCAGGAAACGTTTGATGCTTGCGGATGCATTACCGCTCATTATGCAACCCAACTCATTCCTGCACCGCCGTGGATGAAGCCATTGGCATAGGGTGCGGCGGAATAGACGGAACGCAATTTTTCTACCCCCTCCTCCGCGCCAATCATGCCATCGCGGACTTCAGCGTAAACAGAGGCGACTGCCACCATGTCACAATCCTGCGGCGACAGACGCAGATGAGTGATGCCGATTTCGGCGAGTTTGGGCAGCTCAGCGAGCAGGACCTGGCAATGGCGTGACATGGTCTGGACGCCATTGATGGTGAGGAAGGCCTGACCGTCCAGCGTATCGACATCGAGACCATCGGGTTCATCGCCACAGACAAACTGGCAATGATCCTTGTCGCGCCCCTTGGCGCGGGCATGAGCGCAACGCGCCGAGATGGCCAGTGGCAGGCGCCCGAAAGCGATGATTTCGTAGTCGAGGTCCGGTGCGCCAGAAATGATCTGAGCAATCGATGACGCAGGCAGTTCCGGCCCGATGCAGATGCGCGTCGCGCCCTTGCGTGCAAGCAGTTTTGCCGTCGCACCATTATAGACATTGACGAAGGGCCCGACGTGATGTGGCCGGCCTGCCAGAAGGCGCAGGGCCGACAGATCATTGGCTTCCACTGTTAGCTCGCCTTCGGCCAACCGGCGCGTCGCGGCCACTTCGCGCTCCTGGGTCACCAGAGCCAGCGAGCCAATGGCGACACTCTTGCCGCTTTGCTCCAGCCGTTCGATGACATCATCAAGAAAGGGCCGGATGAAGTGATCACGCTTGGAGCAGACCACTTCACCCAGCGTCACCGCATCGACATGCCCCGACTCAGCGATGCGGTAATAGAAATCGCGCCATTTTTCTGCAGACCAGAGATAGGGCACCGGGCCCATGGCAATCTTGAATTTACTCGTCTTCGTCATGCTCAGCGCCACTTCTTTTCATAGGCGCCGGAGGTCGTCTGCTGTCCTTCGCTCAGGCGACGCAGATGGGCGAGGTGAGCAGCACGCTGCTCGGCAGGCAGGTCGAGCGCTTTGCGCAGACTGGACACGACTTCGGCCACATAGGCCTTGCCGCGCTGACGCCCCTCGATCTTGAGGGCAATCACCCCGGCATCGCGCAGCGCATCGAGATGATCCATCACATCGAGACTAACCGGGTCTTCGAAGGCATAGCCTTCCTCATCGGCGATGTGGAACCGGCCTTTGCAGAGCGTCGGATAACCTGCGGGTTCGCCAGCACCGAAACGGTTGATGGTAAAGCCACCAAGTTCGGACAACATGTCCTCGCCATCGTCGCGATAGCGCACGTGGCTGGCAGGGGAGCAGACGCCCTGCATATTGGGCGACTTTCCTGTAATGTAGGAGGAGAGCGAACAGCGCCCTTCCGCCATGACGCAGAGACCGCCGAAGGCAAAAACTTCAAGCTCGCAATCCACCTGCCGCGCCAGATTGGCGATTTCGGCCACGGTGAGCACGCGCGGGAGAACCAGCCGCTTGGCTGAGAAACTCTCGACTAGAAAATTGACCGCTTCGGCATTGGAGGCCGAAGCCTGAACCGACACATGCAGCCGCTGATCCGGGTAGTTGCTGGCGACATAGTCCATCAGCGCCATATCAGCGAGGATGAGCGCATGGGCCCCGGCCTCGACGGCGTCGTCAGCGGCGCGATACCAGATGTCTTCCGAGCCAGCACGCATGAAGGTGTTGAGCGCGACATAGGTGTGAACGCTATGTTTCTTGCCCAGCGCAATGGCCTCGCGCATTTCCTCGCGGGAGAAATTGAGGCCGGGGAAATTGCGGGCATTGGTTTCGTCGCGAAAGCCGCAATAGATGGCATCGGCACCAGCTTCGAGCGCTTCACGATAGGCGGCGGGCGTTCCGGCGGGGCAGATCAGTTCCATGATCAGGCCATCCCCGCCAAAGCGCGTTCACGGACGATTTCAGCAATGCGCCGCGCTGGGAAAGCCAATGGCCCGGCCAGCCCGGCAAGGTCGCGCGGCAAGTCGAAGCCACAATTGTCCAGCCCGTTGCGCAGAGCCAACATGGCCTCCATTTCGCCAGTCACCTTGAGCTCACGAGAAAAGAACACCGCGTCGCCGTCGATGCGGCCTTCGAGCAAAGCCAGCAATGTCAGCATGGGCCCGGACATGGCAGCATCGACACGCGGCATTTTCTTCGCGCGATAGACACGGATGGAGGGTGCCGAAGGATGCACGACAAATCCAAGATCAAGATCATCGGGCCGGAAGCCAAAAGACTTGACGGCATGATCACCGAGCCGGTCGAACAGGTCCGGGTGCTGCCAAAGGGCCTGCCCAAACGCGAGCGCAACGATCTTTTGCACCAATGCAAGCGGCGTCCGATTAATCGCTGTGACAAGGTGTCTGGGCAGTTTCATTACACAAGTCCGGCGTGTTGACTGGCCCGAATCTAGGCCAGCCATCCGCTGCGCGCTTTGATGCAGCGCAAGGAAAGGGGCCATTGCCGCCTCTAGGCTTGCGCCCATGTCCCTCCTGCCGCCCCTCCGCCATCCCATCGCTGCCAACCTGACGGATTTCGTCATCCTTCTCGAAGAAAGAGGGTTGCTGAAGCGGCTGAGCGCGCCGATTTCAGTCCAACATGAACTGACGGAAATTCACCGGCGCGTGCTGCAACTGGGCGGTCCCGCGCTTCTGGTTGAACAGCCGATATTGGCCAATGGCACCACGGCCAAAATGCCGGTTCTGGTCAATCTCTTCGGCACGCTCGAACGGGTTGCGCTTGGCATGGGGCTGGATGCGGCCGACCTTGGAGCGCTCGGCGAAGGCATGGCCGAAATGCGCGCCCCTAGCCCGCCCCGCAATCTTGGTGCAGCATGGGAAAAGCGCGCGCTTTTGAGCGCGGCCCTGTCTATGCGCCCGAAAAACACGCGGCACCCAGCCTGCCAGCAGCGTATCGAAACTGGAGACGAAATCGACCTGACAGCTCTGCCTGTGCAATGGTGTTGGCCGGGCGAGCCAGCGCCGCTGATCACCTGGCCGCTGGTGATTACGCGATCTCCCGACGATCCGACGGATATTAATGTCGGCATTTATCGCATGCAGGTTCTGGGATCGAAGCGCGCAATCGTGCGCTGGCTGCCCAGCCGGGGCGGGGCGCGCCATTTTCGGCAATGGCAACAATTGGGGCAGGACATGCCGGTTGCCGTCGCCATCGGCGCCGATCCAGCGACAATTCTTTCTGCCGTAATGCCGCTGCCCGAGGGCATGAATGAAATGGCCTTTGCCGGAGTTTTGCGGCGCAAGCCGGGCCTTGTTGCCAGAGCCCATAGCGTCGACCTGCCTGTTCCGGCTGAAGCTGAAATGGTGCTTGAGGGTTTTGTGTCGATCACCGAGACCGCGCCCGAAGGCCCTTATGGCGACCACACGGGCTATTATAACGGCGTCGAGCCCTTCCCGGTGATGACCCTTTCGGCCATCACTTCAAGGCGCGACCCGATCTATCTGTCCACCTATACCGGTCGTCCGCCTGACGAACCCTCGGTGCTGGGTGAAGCGATGACGCCGCTTTTCGTGCCATTGGCCAAGCAGCAATTTCCCGAAATCAAAGATCTCTGGCTGCCGCCCGAGGCCTGCTCTTACCGCACCATGGTCGTGGCTATCGACAAACGCAATCCGGGGCAGGCACGGCGGGTGATGATGGGTCTGTGGTCCATGTTGCCGCAATTCAGCATGACCAAGCTGATCATCGTCGTTGATCCAGATATCGATGTTCGGGATTGGAAGGACGTGATGTGGGCGATCTCGACACGCTTCGATGCGCCACGCGACCTGGTCATCATACCCGACACGCCCATCGATTATCTCGATTTTGCGTCGGCCAAGCCGGGGCTGGGCGGCAAGATGGGGATTGATGCGACCAACAAGATCGGCGCGGAAACGACACGCGAATGGGGCACTCCGCTCAAGATGAGCGCTGAGGTCAGCGCGCGGGTCGATGCACTTTGGTCGTCATTGGGGCTGGGAGACCAGCCATGACCAAGCGCGTCATCATCGCCATTACCGGCGCATCAGGCGCGGCGCTCGGTCTGCGCATTCTGGAGCGGCTGGCTCGTGCACAAGAGGTCGAAACGCATGTTGTTCTGTCCTCTGCCGCCGAGCGCACTCTGCTGCACGAAGTCGGCGATGACGCTCTGGCGCGGGTTTGCCAGCATGCCGATGCGCTGCACGACATAGCCGATATTGGCGCCAGCATTGCTAGTGGATCGTTTCGCACCGAGGGCATGATCATTGCCCCCTGCTCGATGCGCAGCCTCGCCGCCATCGCCAATGGCTTGACCGACAATCTGATCATCCGCGCCGCCGATGTTCAGCTCAAAGAGCGGCGGAAACTGGTGTTGCTGGCGCGGGAGACACCACTGCACCTGGGCCATTTGCGCAATATGGTGTCGGTCACCGAAATGGGCGCCATCGTCATGCCGCCCGTGCCCGCATTTTACCAATTGCCAGCCGACATTTCGTCCATCATCGATCATCTGGCGGCGCGGGCCATCGATCTTCTGCGCCTGTCGGGGGAGAGCGAAACACCGGAATGGCGTGGCCTGGCAAACTAGATTTGCGTCATCAACAGTGGATCGGCGCCGAACAAGACCGCGTGCCCCCCAACCAGCATCCAACCCGTCAGAAGAGCCGAGATGGCAAGGGCGATGACCATGCTGCGGTCGACTTGAAAATCGGCTCGGGCTGAAAGAATAGCCGCAAAGGGCAGGATAGAGGTGGTCTCAAAAAGCGAGACGACCAAAATATCGGCCTTCTTGCGGGCGCGCCTGTCGGCCATGACCATGCCGAAAATCGAAAACAGAGCAAAAGCGCCGAACATCAAGAGGCTGCGCAGATCGCCATTGGCGATGATGTGGCTTATGGACCAGAGCAGAAAGCCCCAGAGTACCGGATGGCGCGTGACGTTGACGATAGCGCCGGGCCTGCCCTCGCCGCGCCGCAGAGTCACGGAAGCGGGATTGGGGCTGATCAACCCCGCGACCAACAGAAACAGCGCTATGGGAGAGAGGATGATGGGGAACCAGGCCTGCCAGGCGGCGGGTGGCCAGAGTTCCACATAGTCGAGGCGGAAGGCGGCATGAAACACCCAGCCCAAGGCCAAAAGAGAAACGATAGAGTAGACAATAAGATAGGCGCGGCGGCCAAATCGGGCAATCAGGCCTTGGCGGATGGATGGGATGGCTGGCACTGAATGAAGCGCCAGGAACAGGGCGAGCGCAAGTAGGAATTGGATCAATGCAGTGGTCCATCTGGCCTGGGAAAGTGACCAAGCAAGGCCAGAATATCCTGCTCGGCGCTGACATGTCGCCTTAAACTCTCGAAAAAGGAGCGCAGTTGATAGCCTGTGGCATCAACTGAGAGCGTCAGGCGGTTCTCGGCAAGTGCAAGAAGCGTATCCTGAATTTCCATCACATTGGCCTGATCCAGACCATGCTCCCGGCGCAACCTGCTGGCCAAATTACGCATTTCAGGCAGCTTCGAAACGGTTAGGAGCGGCAGAAGAATGCGCTCTTCCTCGGCATGGGTTTGCTGCAGCGCCAGTGGCAGTTCCACGGCCAGGGCGGCACAAGAGCGGGCATCGAACCGCGTCGGCAGGGAATCAGCTATATTTTCCAGTCGGTTGCAGATGTCGAGCATCCGGCTGTAACTGCGGTAAAGCGCATCCATTTCAGCATCCTCGTGCCGGGTCAGGTCAGCACCATAATGAGCGGCGGGATGGAGCGCTTTGAGCATGGTCAAACCATACGGTCTGGGCGGGGACGATCCTCGTCATAGAGGATGCGCTCGGAGGCGCCGTCGAGATCGTCATACTGGCTGTTGCGCAGAGTCCAGAGGAAGACCAGCAGACCAATCAGGCCCAAAATGATAGAGACTGGAATGAGATAGAAGAAGTCGGTCATGCTGTGACCTCCCGGGGAATGGATTGCTTCGGCGGGCCGAACGGATGCCAGCCGAGGCGGAGGGCGTTGAGGACGACCACCACCGAGGAGGCCGACATGGCGACTGCGGCGATGAAGGGATTGACCAGACCTGCCACGGCGATGGGCAAGGCTATCGCATTGTAAAGCATAGCTAAAATCAGGTTTTGCTTCACGAGTTCACGCGCTTCGCGGGCGATGGTGAGGGCTGTGGGCACGGCGCTTAAGTCATTGCGCAGGAAGACGAAATCGGCGGAGGAGCGGCCGATGTCGGCGGCGCTGGCGGGAGCCATGGATACATGGGCGCGGGCCATTGCCGGGGTGTCGTTGAGGCCGTCGCCGACCATCAGGACATGATGGTTTTTTTCTTCGAGATCAGTGATTTGGGTAAGCTTATCCCCGGGCATGAGGCCGCCCTGCCCCAAAACACCGAGCTTATTGCTCAAAGCGTCGACAATTCTCGGCCGATCACCGGAGAGAATGCGCACTTGATAGGAATTGGTTAGCAGACTGTTAACACTGAGTGTCGCGTTGGGCCGCATGTCGTCGGTGAAGGTGAAGGCGGCGACCAATTTGCCATTGGCAGAGAGGATCGAGCCCGATTCCATGTCTTCTTCAGCGCCCGACCAGCCGGGACGACCGAGACGATAAAGCTTGCCATTCACCCTGCCCTCGATGCCGAGACCGGCATGTTCGACCACGTCCTGCCAGGCCAGTTTTGCCGCGGCGGGAAAGGCGCGCGCGATGGCCATGGAATAGGGATGACGCGATTGGGCGGCGAGGCTGGCCGCGATTGCCAAGGCAGCATCGTCGCCCTGTGTGGCGACGGGTTTGGCGAGGCCGGTGGTGATGGTGCCGGTCTTGTCGAAAATGACGGTATCGACCTCTGCCAGACGTTCCAGCGCCGAGCCGTCCTTGACCATGACGCCAGCTTCGAACAGACGGCGGGCGGCGACGACCTGCACCATGGGGACGGCAAGGCCAAGGGCGCAGGGGCAGGTGATGATGAGAACGGCAATGGCGACGGTGGTGGCGTCGTGGAGGTTGCCGGAGAACACCATCCAGCCGATAAAGGCAAGCGCGGCGGCGAGATGGACGACCGGCGAATACCAGGTGGCGGCTCGGTCGGCGATGCGACGGTAGCGGTTGCGGCTGGACTCGGCATCATCGAGCAATTGCACGAGCTTGTTGAGGGTGGAGTCCTTCTCGTCTGCGGTGGCGCGCATGGCGAGCGGGGCAGTGAGATTGAGTGCGCCAGCGGCAAGCGGCTGGCCGGGACCGACCGCTTCGGCAAGGCTTTCACCGGTGAGCAGGCTCCGGTCGAGCGCGCTATTGCCCTCCACCACTTCGCCATCAACCGGGATGCGATCGCCGGCATTGATGGAAATGGTCATGCCGGGGCGGATGTCGGCCAGCGGCAGATAGGCCGGGCCAGACGCCGCATCGAGCACCAGAGCACCTGCGGGGGCCAGCCGGGCGAGGCCCTTAACGGCAGTGCGGGCGCGCTCGCGCATGGCGTGGTCGAGCGTGCGCCCGATCAGCAGGAAGAAGATCAGCGAGGCGACGGCATCGTAATAGACGCGGTCGCCGGAAAAGACGGTGTCGTAGAAGCTCAGCGCGAAGGCCAGCGCGATGCCGATTGTGATCGGCACATCCATATTGGTGCGGCCCGCGCGAATGGCGCTCCATGCCGACTGATAGAAGACCTTGCCCGAATAGAGCAGAGCCGGGAGCGTCAGGAGCGCACAAATCCAATGCAGGATGTCGCGCGTTGCGCCATCGGCACCAGACCAGACCGAGCCCGACAGCATCATGATATTCATCGAGGAAAAGGCGGCGACGGCAAGCGCGCGGATCAGGCTCGACAGACCGCTATCCTTGCCGGCGTCTTCGAGAGAGAAAAGATTGGGCTCATAGCCCAGAGCCACCATGCTCCGGACCATCGGTGGCACAGCGCCCTCATCGCGCCAGCGCACGGTGACGCGCTTGCTCGACAGGTTGACGCGGCTGGAGACGATGCCGGGAACGGCGTCCAGCGCATCTTCGATGGTCTTGATGCAAGCGCCGCAATGAATGGCGGGGGCGGAAAATTCGGACTGGCGGAGATTGTCATCCAACGCGCGGCTGGCGAGGCGCACTTCATTGTCGGATGGACCGCGATTGGGTCCACCGGCAAGGGCTTCGGCAAATTCGGGGGTGGGGACGCAGCAGGTCATGGGTGAGCCTCATGTGACTGCGGATGAGCGATAGGAGTTGCCGCAGGCGCGATGCGCACCCTCCCCTTAACGGGGAGGGCTGGGGAGGGGTGCTCACACACGCAAAAATCGTGGCTCTCGCACCCCCTCCCATCCTCCCCCGTCAAGGGGGAGGTGCTGGGCCGGTGCGTGTGAGCGCATGGTGCGCTAACCCCGCCGCGATTTGTCTGTCCGCCAGCCTGCGCGAGCATATCGGCCCCTACCCTTCCCTGACAGCCAGATAGGCGTGCCAGGTGGCGTGGCCGAGCAGAGGGAAGATGACGATGAGGCCGACAAGGCCGGTCAGAAGGCTAATGGTGACGAGGCCGACGACCAAAGCGGCCCAGACCAGCGTGGCGGGCATATTGGCGCAGACCAGCGAGAGCGACAGGCCCATGGCCGAGAAGGCATCGCGCTTTTTGTCCAACACCAGAGGGATAGAGAAGGCGCCGATGGCAAAGGAGAAGGCAGCAAAGAGCCCGCCCACTGCCGTGCCGACGACGAGCAGCCAGAGGCCCTCCGGTGTCGTCAGCAAGGTCTGGATGATCTGATCGAAGCCGGGGAAAGGCCGCCAGCCGAAGAACAGCGCATAGAGCAGAACGGCGGCACGGACCCAGACCAGCATCAGCGTCATCAGCACGGCGCCGACGAAGAACAGGTGCTTGCCACCGCGCGGGAACAGCATGGCGCCGAAGGTGATCTTTTCGCCCGTACCCAGACGATGGCTTTTGACGTAGAGGCCGGTGGCCAGAAGCGGGCCGACGACCAGAAAGCCGGCGAGCGCGGGAAACAGGATCTGCGCCCAGCCGAAGGTGAACATCAGATAGATAATGCCCCAGGAGACCAGCGTGATGCCCAGACCATAGGTTAGGCTGGTCAGCGGCTGGTTCCAGAGATCACGCCAGCCGGCCCCAAGCCAGGCGAGGGGCGCGGAGGCGGGCAGGTGACGGTTGTGATCGACCAACCGGGGCGCTGCGGGCTCATAAGGGGGGATGACGTCGGCTGTATTGGTCATGACGGTTCCAGAAAAGATGTGCGCGAAAAAGCAATGCATGCTCGATGCGGCACCCTCCCCTTTACGGGGAGGGTTGGGGAGGGGTGCTTCCACCCGCAAAATCCGGCCGGTCCGCACCCCCGCCTAGCTTTGCTACGGCCCTGCGGGCCGAGCGGCGCTACCTCCCCCGTCGAGGGGGAGGTGGAGATCGAGCCTAGTGCGGACATCGACACCATCATCAGCACCCCGATTTCGCGGCGCGGAAGTGTTCATTGCTGCCATCGGGCAATTTCAGATGGCTGACGCAGTCAGGCTGCGAGGTGAAGGCGACATAGACGAGGTGGGCATTTGCGGCGAGCAGCACGGCAACAATGCCGAGGCCGATCAACCAGCCAATCCGCACCCATTTGCGGGCGGAGGAGACTTCGCCCGCCGTGCTCATGGATTGGCCCCCCGGAGGTCGAGGACATAAAGCGCCAGCATGCGAATCTGTGCAGTGCTGAGGCGCGCTTCCCAGGTCGGCATGGTGCCTTCGCGGCCATTATAGATCGAGCGACGAATGGTGGCGCGGTCGCCGCCATAGGTCCAGAACGGGTCCATGAGGTTCGGCGCGCCGGTATCGGTCATGCCGAGCCCATCTTCGCCGTGGCAACTGGCACAATTGTTGGCGAACAGTTCAACAGCGCCGTCCATCTGCTCGCTGTCGAGTGCGGGACCATCATGCATGGCCACAAGATAATCGGCCATAAGGCTGATCTCGTCGCCCGAAAGCATCTGATCGCGACCAAAGGCCAGCATCTGCGCATAGCGGGTTTCGGGATGGTCGGCATTGATGCCGACGCGGATGGTTTCGGCGATGGTATCGGCGTCCTCGCCCCACATCATCGGCGCTTCGGCAATATTGGGATAGCCCACATTGCCCGTGCCCTGAACACCATGGCAGCCAGCGCAATTGTCGACGAAGAGCGCGGGACCGGCTTGCCGGACCACGCTCATGATGTTCTCGTCATTGGCCAGCGTGGCAAAATCCTCATCGGCCAGACGATCCATCCAGACTGCGCGCTGGGCATTGGCTTCCGCCAGGCTCTGTTTGACCGCCTGATGCTGATCGACACCCAGAACACCCCGGAAATAACCGGAGAGACCGGGCCAGCTCGGCATCAGCACTGTCCAGACCAGAGCAAACAGGACCATGGAGATGAGGAAGGCCCAGAGCAGGCGTGGCACGGGCGTGTTCAGCTCCTTGATGCCGTTCCATTCGTGGCCAGTGGTCATCTGGCCCGAGAATTCGTCACGTTCCTTCAGCGCCATGGACGATCTTCCTCTTCGAGAACGGGCACTTTTGCGGCTTCGTCGAAGCTCTTCTTGTTGGATGGCCAATAGGTCCAGGCCAGACAGATGGCGCTCAACCCAACGAGGTAGAACAGGCCAAAAGACTTGGCGAAACCAACGACTGCTTCATGATCAAAGGGCATTATTCAAGCTCCTCCTGCAGACTGGTATGGGCGACATCGGTGAGATTGCCGAGCACCTGGAGATAGGCCACCAGCGCGTCCATATCGGTGAGCGGACCGGTCTTGCCATCAAAGGCGCGGATATTGGTGTCCTCGCCATAGCGCTCGGCCACGCCCGCCGCTTCCGGGCTATCCGGATTGGCCTGCCCGTAAGCATCCTGGGTCGCATTGGCGATCTGTTCGTCGGTGTAAGGCACACCGACCGTGCGCAGAGCGGCAAGGTGATCGCCCAGATCGTCGATGCGGAGCTGGTCGCGCAACAGCCAGCGATAGGCGGGCATGACCGATTGCGGCACGAGATCGCGCGGGTTGTTCAGGTGCGCAACATGCCAGGCGTCCGAATATTTGTTGCCCAGCCGGGCCAGATCGGGCCCGGTCCGCTTGGACCCCCAAAGATGGGGGTGGTCGTAGCTGGACTCGACGGCGAGCGAATATGGGCCGTAGCGGTCCACCTCATCGCGCAGGGTGCGGATCATCTGGCTATGGCAGGCATAGCAGCCTTCGCGGATGTAGATATTGCGCCCGGCCACTTCGAGTGGGGTATAGACGCGCATGTCTTCAGCCTTTTCCACCGTCTGGTCGATGGTGAAAAGCGGCGCGATCTCGACGAGGCCACCGATGGAGGCGACGATGACGATGAAGGCAACAAGGCCCATGGCGCTGCGTTCAAGGCGGTAGTGCAAACCAAACATAGGCTTATTCTCCAGCCTGCATGACGGGTGTGGCCGGCAGGTCGCCCTGCTGATCGGCTGCGCCGATGGCCGGCATACGGATGGTCATGATCGTGTTGTAGAGGGCGATAGCGGCACCGAGCACGAAGAGCAGGCCACCGAACGCGCGGGCAATGTAGTAGGGATGCATGGCTTCCAGGCTTTCGAGGAACGAATAGCTCAGCGCGCCGCTTTCATCGTAAGTGCGCCACATCAGGCCCTGGATGACGCCCGAATTCCACATCGCGAAGACGTAGATAACGGTGCCCGAAAGGGCGAGCCAGAAGTGGACCTCGATCAGCTTGTTGGAGAACATCCGCTCGCGCTTGAACATTGGCGGCACCAGCATGTAGAGCGCGCCAAAGGAGATCATCGCCACCCAGCCCAGGGCACCGGCATGAACGTGGCCGACGGTCCAGTCAGTATAGTGGCTGAGCGAATTCACGGCACGGATGGCCATGAACGAGCCTTCGAAGGTGGTGATGCCATAAAAGATCGCGGCCAGCGCCATGAAGCGGAGCACGGCATCGTCGCGCACCTTATGCCAGGCGCCATTGAGCGTCAGCAGGGCATTGCCCGCCGAGGCCCAGCTGGGCACCAGCAGCACGACCGAGAAGGCCATGCCAAGGGTCTGCACCCAATGGGGAAGCGCGGTATAGTGCAGGTGGTGCGAGCCGGCCCACATATACATGAAGGTGATGCCCCAGAAGGAAATGATCGACATCCGATAGGAGAAGATTGGGCGACCGGCACGCTTGGGCAGGTAGTAATACATCATGCCGAGGAAACCGGCGGTGAGGAAGAAGGCCACCGCATTATGGCCATACCACCACTGGGTCATCGCATCCTGCACGCCCGAGAACAGCGAATAGGACTTGGCGCCGCCGAACGAGACCGGCACGGACAGATTGTTGACGATATGGAGGATGGCCACGACCAGAATGAAGGCCATGTAGTACCAGTTCGCCACGTAGATATGAGGCTCCTTGCGGCGGGCAAGGGTGCGCATATAGACAACGAAATAGGCCACCCAGACCACGACCAGCCAGATGTCCGCATACCATTCGGGCTCGGCATATTCCTTGGACTGGGTCATGCCCATGAAGTAGCCGCTGGCGGCGATGACGCAGAACAGATTGTAGCCGAGCAAGACGAACCACGGCGTAATCGCGTCCGGCAGGCGGGCGCGCGTGGTGCGCTGCAGCACATGCAGGGATGTCGCAATCAGCGCATTACCACCAAAGCCGAAGATAACGCCTGATGTGTGAACCGGACGCAGTCGCCCCCAGCTGAGCCAGGCAACATCAAAGGTGAAATCGGGATAGGCCAGCAACAGTGCGACCCAGAAGCCGGCGCCCATACCAACCAGGCCCCAGATCAACATCAGGATGAGGCCGGCGCGGGTGGGCGCGTCGTAATATTCGGAGAGGCGGGCAGCATCTGGCTCGGGCAGCTCCATGCCGCGGATCATGACGGCTATGCCCGCCACGCCCGATGCGGCCACGATCCAGCCGTGGATGCCCATCAGATCGTGACGCCCGGCAATCGCCATGGCGAGCCCTATCAATGTCAGCGCGCCGAGCAGGATCAGCGCCCCTACCCTCTCGCTGCGTGTAAAATCCGCGACCATGAAATTTGCCCTCAACGACGTGAAACCGCGCGCGCAGAAATGCGCACCTAGACCATGCCGTAGTGATTTGGCCGGGGGTTTCTTTGATCTGGATCAAAGATGCTGGAGATATGCATGTTTACGGACAGAGCGTGCCCAGTTTGCGCCGCGACAAAGTGCGCAGAAGGAAGTGGCTTTAGGTCTGAAAGGGTCCGGGTGCCTTGGCCGCCGCCCGACGACCAATTCAGGCGCGGCCAGGACGGAAAACATGACCGATCTTTCCCCCGAGCTCGATTTCATTGACGTGCGCACCATTGCCCCGCGCGAACGCCATCCGCAGATTTTTGCCAAGGCCAATGGCCTCAAGGTCGGCGAGGCTTTCGTGATCGTCAACGATCATGACCCGCGTCCGCTGCATTATCAGCTCAGCGCCGAATATCCGGGCCAGTTCTCCTGGACTTATCTTGAATCCGGTCCCGATGTCTGGCGCGTTGCGCTTGGCCGCGAAGTGGCTGCATAGGCGGAGTTAAGCGGATGCCGATGGCCAGCATATCACGATGGACCCTCGCCTATTTTGGCTGCGCGCTGACATGCCTTGTCATCGCGCTGGTTCTGATGGCTGCTGGCTTCGGCTATCCGCATGCCGGGCTGATGGAGCCGCAGACCCTGATCGTGGTGCATCTGGTGGCCATTGGCTGGCTGACATTGCTCATGCTCGGCGCGCTGTTTCAATTTCTGCCGGTTCTGGTCGGCGGACACCTGCGCTGGGCCGGGCTCGCGCCTTTTGCGCTCGGATTTCTGGTGGGAGGGCTTAGCCTGCTGATTGCCGGGTTCGGAGCCATCGACGGCTGGCCCCTGCCCTCGGAGGTTTTACCGCTGGGTGGACTATTGCTCCTGACCGGGCTTTGCCTTGCCGTCGCGCCGCTGGTGGCGACACTGCTGCATGCCAAAACCATTCCGGTGCCTGCCGGGTTTGTTGCCATTGCGCTGATGAGTGTGCTGATCACTGCCCTGCTCGGTGAAACGCTGGCCAGCGCCATTGCTGGCCTGTTTGGTGGCGATTTTGCCGTGGCCATCATTACGCATGGGGTAGCGCTGCATGCCGGATTTAGCCTCGGCGGCTGGCTGACCTTTGCCGCCATGGGCGTCAGCTATCGGCTGGTGTCGATGTTTCTGATTGCGCCGGAGCGTTATGGCGTGACGGCGCGCATCGCCTTTGGCGGCGGGTTGATGGCCTTGTCCGTTTTGTGCATGGCCCTTGGCGTTCTCATCGCCTCCAACACCAATCTGCCATTCGCCCTCGCCATTGCTTCCATTTTCGCCTTCGTGGCACTGGGCGCCTATAGCGACGACATCATTCGGCTCTACAGGGCCCGGCGGCGGCGCGAACTGGAACTGCATATGTGGGCTGCCATTGCCGCCTTTGCTGCCCTGCCTGTTTCTGGCGTGATGCTGGTCCTATCCGTCATGCTCGAAAGCGAAGGTGGGCTCGCAGCGGCCATCTCTGTCTTTGCTTTGGGCTGGCTGGGCGGACTGGGCCTTGCCATGCTTTACAAGATCGTGCCGTTTCTGACCTGGCTTGAATGCTTTGCCCCCTTTATGGGGCGCAAGCCAACGCCGCGCGTGCAGGATCTTGTGCGCGAAAGCGGCGCCCGGCTGTGGTTTATTCTGTATTTCGCGGCCCTGCTGCCCTGCGCCATAGCGATGATCGCCGGACTGCCGATGCTGTTGCAGATAGCTACGGCTGTTCAACTGGTTTCAGTCCTGTCGCTGATCCATCAATTCTATCGCGCCCGGCAGTTGGCTGACTTGCCCGCAGCCTGGCGCGATCACGAGCCACCCAGCCTGTTCCTCCCCCGACAAAGGAGCTTTTTATGAGCGATTTCGAACTCGACGTTCGCCCGATGCTGCGCGATGGCGGCGAACCATTTGGCGCGATCATGGGCGCTGTGGCCGGTCTCGCGCCCGGCCAGCGGCTCAAACTGATAGCGCCGTTCAGGCCGGAACCCTTGTTCAAGGTTATGGCCAGCAAGGGCTTTGGCTTTGATGCGTCCCCGCTTGACGGCGGCGATTGGCAGGTGATTTTCACACCAGAGGCACCTGAACTGGTGACCGGAGAATCAAGTCCTCAAAACCCCGATAGCTGGGCAGAGCCAAGCCACTATCTCGATCTGGCCGATCTCGATCCGCCCGAACCGATGGTGCGCATTCTCGGGCAGTTGGAGCGGATGGAGGAAGGCGAGGTCGCATTCGCGCTTCTGGCGCGGGAGCCGGTCTTTCTATTCCCAGAGCTGACGGCACGTGGCCACGCCTGGGCTGGCGATTTTGATGAAACAGGCAATGTCTATCGCCTGATGGTCCGCGCCGGAGCAGCGAAATGAGCTTTCCAAAGCACATGGAGATCGAGGCCGATATTCGCGCCGCCTTGCGCGAAGTGATCGACCCAGAGCTTGGCTTCAATATTGTCGATCTGGGCATGATCTACGATATAGACGTGGCGGAGAGCGGGGCCGTTCATATCCTTATGACCACGACCACCCGCTTCTGTCCGGCCAGCGGTTTCCTGCAGGATGCAGTCAGTGAAAGGGCCTCTGCCGTGCCGGATGTTGGGACGGTATCGGTGGAATTGACTTACGATCCACCCTGGGGACCGGAGAAGATGACAGCGGAAATCTCCGCACAGTTCTAGGCGCCGGAGACTGGCTGCTCCGCCATGGCAAGCCGTCTAGCCCGCGCGAAAAGATAGCCGAGCAGGACCGCATACATCACGGTCTGAGGAAGCACGCCGAACATGGCATTGCTGACGCCCAGAGTGGCCTGACCTGTCACTAGAAGGACTGCCCCAAGCACAATGGGTCGGTCGCGTCGCGCTGCCCTGTCTCGAAGCAGCAGAAGCGGGGCGAGAAGCAGAAGCAGCCAGGCGAGAAGGCCCAAGCCCCCCGCCATGGCTGCAAAATTGGCCCAGTCGGCATGGAGATTTTCCAGCCCGAAGACCTCTGTCTGCTCGGGATAAAGCTCTTGTGCAGCCTGCATGATCTGCCCGAATCCGACGCCGAAAATCGGTGACTGGCCCAGAACATGGATAGCCGAACCATAAAGCGCGGCCCGAATATCGTCGCTGCCGCCGGTGAAGCGGAATATGTTCAGGGCTGTTGAGGCCAGATTGGTGATCCGGTCATTTCCGGTGGCGACCAGATAGCTCACCAAAGCGACCCCGATCACCACGACAACCGCGACCGAAATGCGCAGCAGTCTGTCCGCGCGATACCAATAGAGCAGGAATAGCGTGCCTATTCCGGCTAGCGCCAAAGCGCCCACGAGAGGGCCGCGTGAGCCGGAGAGGATGGCCGCGCCGATGCCGAAGATCGGGCCTAGCAGGAAAACATAACGCCAGCGCGATTGCACCGCCACCACGCCCACGAGTGCCATACCCCCGACCATTGCGGCCAGCGTTCCATAATGGATCGGGTTATTGCCCAGACCGACGCGCCGAACACCGAGCACGACATCCTCATAGGCTCCGGCGACAAAAGCGACGAATGCGGCGAGAAGACAGATCGTCGCCATAACACTTGCGCTGGGCGTCCAATCCAGCGGACGCGCCAACAGGCCGAGCGCGATGCTGACCAGCATGGGCAGGATGAAGACCGGGGCCATCAGATCGGCTTCGCCCTGATAGACGAAGGGTAGCGTGGCAGAGACCAGCGCAAGAGCAAGAAGGATGGCGCGTGCGGTGGGATGGGAGAAGGTTTGCCGTTCCGGCCAAGCGAAAAGCACCAGCGCAAGAGCGCTCAGAACAAGGGCGATATAGGCGCCGGTATAGGCCGCAAGCCCCGGCAAAGCGACACCCAAGAACAGCGCGAGCAGGAGCAGAGTGCGGGAGAGGTATCGTGTCACGACTGCGTCTCTTCTTATGCTCAGTTTGCCAAAGGTTGGCTTATGCGCCTGCCTCTTCGACCTACGTGGTCATTCGAGGCGCCATTCGAGCGGCCACTCGAGCATAGCTCTCGTGGCCTTCTTGGCTTCAGTGGCTCCACTGGAGCCACTCATCCGCGTTGCGGACCGCCGGCAAAGTCTCATGGCCTGCTCACCTAAAATCTCTCCACTGGAGAGATTTTGCCTTCGGCACGCGCCGCCATTCGAGCGTAGCTCTCATGGCCTAGCCTGCTAAAAACTCCCCACTGGGGAGTTTTGCCCTTCGGGCCGCAGTCTAGACATCAAGATTGCTGACGTTGAGGGCGTTGTCCTGAATGAAGTCGCGGCGCGGCTCCACCAGATCGCCCATAAGTGCGGTGAAAATCTGGTCAGCTTCGTCGGTCTGGCCCATTTCGACGCGCAGCAAAGTGCGCGCATTGGGATCGAGCGTGGTTTCCCAGAGCTGCTCGGCATTCATCTCGCCCAGACCTTTATAGCGCTGCAGCGACACGCCCTTTCGACCGGCATCTGTGACAGCTTTGAACAGGGTCGAAGGACCATAGATATTGATGGTATCGCCCTTACGCGTCAGCGTCGGCACGCCGCCAAAAAGTTCGTCGAGGCGGTCGGCCAGAGCACGGAGCTTGCGCGCATCGGCACTCTGCAACAGAGCCCGGTCGATCTGATGGGTCTCGGCCACGCCGCGCACGGTGCGCGAGAAGGCGAGCGCCTCGTCCTCGGTGATTTCACCGGACCAGCCGCGCTCCAGCTCGTCGGAAATGCGATCGAGCCGCTGGGCAACGCGTTTCAGCGTTTCACCGCTCTTTTCGGGGTCGGACATGCCATCGGGATCAAGCCCGCCGACGATTGCGGCCTGTTCGACCAGATTGCGGTTGTAGCGGGTGTTGAGATTGTTGATCGCCTTGGTGATGTCGCGGGCTTGCTGGAGAATGCCCAACAGGTCCTGTCCGGCATGGACGGCGCCATCGCGCGTGGTGAACACGGCGTCTTCCAGCCCGCCCTGAAGCAGATAGTCTTCGAGCGCTTCCTCGTCCTTGAGGTAAAGCTCGGAGCGCCCGCGCGTCGCTTTATAGAGCGGCGGCTGGGCGATATAGATATGCCCGCGCTCGATCAACTCGCGCGTCTGCCGGTAAAAGAAGGTCAGCAGCAGGGTGCGGATATGGGCGCCGTCCACGTCGGCGTCGGTCATGATGATAATCTTGTGGTAGCGCAGCTTGTCCGGGTTGAACTCTTCCCGGCCAATGCCCGTGCCCAAAGCGGTGATCAGCGTGCCGACCTGATCGGAAGAGATCATGCGATCAAAGCGTGCGCGTTCCACATTGAGGATCTTGCCGCGCAGTGGCAGTACAGCCTGATTGGAGCGGTCGCGACCCTGCTTGGCGGAGCCACCTGCGGAATCGCCCTCGACGATGAAGATTTCTGACTTGGCCGGATCGCGTTCCTGGCAGTCGGCGAGCTTGCCGGGCAAGGACGAGATTTCGAGCGCGCCCTTGCGGCGGGTCAGCTCGCGCGCCTTGCGGGCGGCTTCGCGAGCGGCGGCGGCTTCCACCACCTTGCCCACGATGGTCTTGGCCTCGTTGGGATGCTCTTCAAACCACTGACCGAGCTTTTCGTTGACGATGTTTTCGACAACGGGCCGCACTTCGGAGGAGACGAGCTTATCCTTGGTCTGGCTCGAAAATTTTGGGTCCGGCACCTTGACCGAGAGGACGCAGGTGAGCCCTTCACGGGTATCGTCACCCGAAAGCTCGACCTTTTCCTTCTTGGCGATGCCCGAGGCATTGGCATAGCCCGTCACCTGGCGCGTCAGCGCGCCGCGGAGGCCCGCCAGGTGGGTGCCGCCATCGCGCTGGGGGATGTTATTGGTGAAGCAGAGCACGTTTTCGTGGTAGCTATCGTTCCACTGCAGCGCCACTTCGACGGTAATGCCGTCCTTTTCCGAAATCATGGTGATCGGCGTTTCGATCACCGGCGCCTTGGACTTATCCAGATAGCGCACAAAGGCTTCGAGGCCGCCCTCGTAGAACAGCTCGACCTCGACGGGCTCGGGATGGCGACGATCGGCAAGCAGGATGCGGACGCCGGAATTGAGGAAGGCCAGCTCGCGCAGGCGGTGCTCAAGCGTCTTGAAGTCGAATTCCACCATGGTGAAGGTTTCGGTGGAGGGCAGGAAGGTCACCGCCGTGCCCGAACGCCCGTCATATTCGCCCACAACTTCAAGCGGGGCGTCGGCAACGCCATGGGTGAAGCTGATTTCGTGCACCTTGCCATCGCGGCGGATGGAAAGTTTGAGGAAGACCGAAAGCGCATTGACCACCGACACGCCCACGCCATGCAGACCGCCGGAAACCTTGTAGGAATTCTGGTCGAACTTACCGCCGGCATGGAGCTGCGTCATGATGACTTCGGCAGCCGAAACGCCCTCTTCCTTGTGGATACCCACAGGAATGCCGCGGCCATTATCGGTCACCGTCACCGAGCCATCGGCATTGAGCGTCACCGTCACGAGATCGGCATGGCCGGCTAAGGCCTCGTCGATGGCGTTATCGACCACCTCATAGACCATGTGATGCAGGCCTGAACCGTCGTCGGTATCCCCGATATACATGCCCGGGCGCTTGCGCACCGCGTCGAGGCCTTTGAGCACCTTGATGCTGTCGGCGCCATACTCGTTCGGGGTCGGGTTTTCGCTGTCGCTCATGAGGTCCGAATCAGTCGTTAAAACTCAAATTCCGTTCTAGCCGAACGAGGGTAAATCCCCAAGGAAATTGGCCGTTTCTGCGGCTTTAGCCGGGGATTGGCAGGGCTAATGGGCTAACCGCCCATCGCGCACCGAAATGCGCTGCGCCCGATCCTCCAGCGCTTCGAAGAGCATGGGGTCAGTACCAGTCAGAAAGCACTGGGTTTCCAGCCCGTCCAGCGCCTGAAATAAAGCCCTGCGACGATCGGGATCGAGATGGGCCGCGATCTCGTCGAGCAACAGGAACGGCGTGATGCCGGTGCGCAGTCGGACAAGGCGCGCATGGGCCAGGATCAGGCCGATCAGCAGGGCTTTTTGCTCGCCAGTCGAGCCCAAAGCCGCGGGCATATGCTTTTGCGCATGCACGACCTCGAGATCGACCCGGTGTGGCCCTGATGTGGTGCGCCCGGCGGCGCGATCAAGGCCGCGCAGACCATGCCAGCGTTGCGCCAGAAGGCTTTCGAGTTCGGCGGAGGTGTGCGGCTCGCTCTGATCCTCGAACAGCGGCGTCAGCGACAGGATGGCTGCGGGGAAATTGGCGTCTTCAAGGCTCTCGGCAATGAGGGCCTGGAGCGAGACAAGACTATCGGTGCGGTTAAGGTGAACCGAGGCTCCCAGTTCGGCCATCTGCGCTTCGACGGCGGAGAGCCAGCGCGGGTCGCTGTCTTCCTCGAGCAGCTTGTTGCGCTGCCGCATGGCTTTTTCGAAATCCGACACCGCCGAAGAATGGGCGGGAATGAGCGTCGTTACCAATCGATCGAGAAAGCGCCTGCGCTCGCCTGCCGGGCCGGAGAACAGGCCATCCATGGCGGGCGTGAGCCAGAGCACGCGCAGATAATCACTCATCGCCTCGATGGAGCGGGCATTGGCCCCATTGATGCGGACACGGCGACCGCCATCGGGCGTTGCGCCGGTACCGATGTCTGCGGGGCCAATATCGGTTTCGACTGATGCCGCGACGGCCCATGGCAGGTCCGAGCCCTGCGCCTGCAAGGTATCGAAACTGGCGCCGCGCAGGCCACGCCCGGGCGACAGCACGGAGACAGCTTCGAGCAGATTGGTCTTGCCCGAGCCATTGGGGCCGGTCAGCACGACATGGCGCTGGTCGAGATCGAGCGCTGCTGAGGCGTAGTTGCGGAAGGATGTGAGCCGAAGGCGGGAGAGGTGGCGGATCATTTCGCCTCTTCTTTCCCTCTCCCCTTGAGGGAGAGGGTGGATCGGCCGCAGGCCGAGACGGGTGAGGGGTTCCGGCCCCTCCGGGCATTCGATGAGGCGGACAATCCTGAACCCCTCATCCGCCCCTGCGGGGCACCTTCTCCCTCAAGGGGAGAAGGGATCGGGCATCGAGTTTGTGGCGCATTCGCGCCCTGCGCACATAGCGCTTCGGGCCTAGTCGACTTAAATCGCTCCACCGGAGCGATTTCCCCTGCGGGACGCCGACTAGACACGCATTGGCATCAGCACATAAAGCGCGTTGGCTTCGCCTTCTTCCTTGACCAAAGTCGGCGAATTGGCGTCATTGAAGAGGAAGACGGCGTTTTCGGACCGGATCTGCTGGATGATGTCGAGCAGGTAACGGGCGTTGAAGCCGATCTCGAATGTGTCGACGTCGAAATCGACGGCCACTTCTTCGCTCGCCGTGCCATGGTCCGGGTTGGTGACCGAAAGTTCGAGCAGGCCATTAGTCGCGGAAAGCTTGACCGCCTTGCCGCCGCGATCAGAGGCAATGGTGGAGACGCGATCCACGGCAATGGCGAAGCCGGATTTATCGACCAGCATCTGTTTGTCGTTGTTCTTGGGCGTTACCCGGTCGTAATCGGGGAAGGTGCCTTCGATCAGCTTGCTCAAAAGCACGACGGTGCCGACGGTGAAGCGAATTTTGGTGTCGCTGACTTCGACATGCACGTCGCCATCAACGCCATCGAGCAGTTTCTGGACTTCGCCGACGGTCTTTTTCGGCACGATGATGCCATGCATACCTTCGGAGCCAGCTGGGGCGGCGATTTCGGCGCGGGCCATGCGGTGACCATCGGTGGCCACGGCGCGGAAGAGGCTGCCAGTGGCGGAATTTTCAATGGCATGGAAATAGATGCCGTTGAGATAGTAGCGCGTTTCTTCATTGGAAATCGCGAATTGCGTGCGCTCGATCAGCTCGCGCAAGGAGGCGGCGGCAATATCGAATTCATGCGCGAAGGCGCCGGACTTGAGGTCGGGGAAGCTCTCCGGGCTGAGACAGGCCAGATTGAAGCGCGACCGACCAGAGGTGAGAACCATGTTCTCGCCGCCATCGGTTTCGAGCCGCACTTCAGCGCCGTCGGACAGCTTACGGACGATTTCATAGAGCGTGTGTGCGGGGACAGTCGTGGTGCCGGGCGTCGAGACCATGGCAGGCACGCTCTCGGTCACTTCGATATCGAGGTCGGTGGCGCGCAGCTCAACACGGTCATCGCTGGCCTTGAACAGAACGTTGGCCAGGATGGGATAGGTGTTGCGGCGCTCGACCACGCGATACACATGGCTCAGAGACTTGAGCAGATGATTGCGTTCAAGCGTGACTTTCATTTCCCAACCTACCCTGACACTCAACACGCGCCTCAAACGAGACGACAAAACCCCGGCGAAGCGGGGCTTGGACATTTACAATTCATGGACAAAAACGCAAGGGCAAGGGGGCGTTTGGTCGCGGTGAGCTGTGGATCAGCTCTGGAAATTGATCTTGATCGGCAATCGCGCATCCGGCGCGACGCCCAGCCGGTCAAAACCGGTGAACGGCGCGCAGCGCTCAACCGCTCGCACGGCGCTTTCGACCAATGGGGCGAGTTTGGTTTCAGCCTTGATTGAATTGAGGCTCACCTGCGGCGGACCTTCAAGGCTACCGTCGCCAAGCAAGACGACGTCGATGATGACGGTGTGGCCTTCAAAACCGTTTGGCAGGTTCCAGCAGCGCTGCACCTGCTCCAGCACGGACTGGGCAACGCGCATATTGTCCTGCGCCTGTGCCGGCAGCAGTACGCCGCCGGTCAGGATGGTTGCAAGAAGCAAACAGATCTCTGGAATCCGTGCCCTGCGCGCATAGCGGTCCGAGCGTTCGGCCCTCACTCTTCAAGCATGCGCTTGAGCAGTTCGATTTCCTGGCCGAGTTCCATATCGTCCTTGATCATCTGCTCGACCTTGCGCACTGAGTGCAGCACGGTGGTGTGATCGCGGCCACCGAAGCGACGGCCAATTTCCGGCAGCGAGCGGGCGGTCAGTGCCTTGGCCAGATACATGGCGATCTGGCGCGGACGGACGACATCGCGGCTGCGGCGGGCGGAGAGCAGTTCATTGCGCGGCACTTTATAGTGGCGCGAAACGGCCTTCAGAATGTCTTCGATGCGGACGCGCTTGGCGTCGCGGGCACGGATCAGGTCGGCCAGCGTCTTCTCGGCCAGAGGCACGGTGATCAATTCGCCGGTCAGCTGATTGGCAGCAACGAGGCGATTGACGGCGCCATCGAGATCGCGGCCATGGCTGATGACAGCGCGGGCGATATAGTCGATGACAGCCGTGGGAAATTGCATGCCGAAACGGGCATTCACCTGCTCGGCGCGGCGCTGCACGATGTCGCGGCGCAGATCGAGATCGAAAGTGGTGATCGGCACGACCAGCCCGCCCGAGAGCCGCGAGCGCACACGCTCATCGAGCATTTCAAGATCACGCGGCGGCGCATCGCCGGCCACGACAACCTGCTTGGCCCCGGTCAGCAGCGTGCCAAGCGTATGGCCGAATTCGGTGGCGGACTTGCCTTGAAGGAATTGCATGTCGTCGATCAGCAGCAGATCGACCCGGCGCAACCATTCCTTAAAGCCGAGCGCCGACTGGCGCTGCACGGCGGTGATGAAATGGTACATGAAATGGTCGGCGGTCAGGTAGACGATATTCTTGGACGGATCGGCCTGAGAAACCTGATGCGCGATGGCGTTGAGCAGGTGCGACTTGCCCAGGCCAACGGTGGAATGAATATAGACCGGATTGAAGGTCACGGTGTTGTTGATCGCCGCATTGGCAAGCTGCTTGGCGACGCCAAAGGCCATTTCATTGGCTGCGCCGGGCACAAAGCTCTCAAAGGTCATGCGCGGATCAATCGCGCTACCGGCAAGGGCATCACCCTTGGCACTGTCGCGCACCAAACGCGGCGCGGCGGCGGGGGCAGCAGAAATGACGGGCTGGGCAACATCGCTTGCCGGAGCCTCGGGGGCAGTCTCAACGGCAGCGGGAGCAATGCGGGGGCGCGCCTGACCATTGACGCGCATGGTCACCTGCAGGCGGGCTGCTTCGGGCACGTCATTGCGGAAGGCTTCAAGAATACGCTCTGCATAGTGGGACTGAACCCATGAACAGAGAAAGCGGGTGGGCGCGGAGAGATGAACCAGATCATCGACCAGCTCTTCGAGCTCAAGCCGGGCAAACCAGGAAGCGAAAACATCTTCGCCAACCGTGGCTTTCAGGCGTGCCCGAACACGGGTCCAGAGATCGCGCTGCGCTTCGGTAGAGTTATCGGACATGACAGGATTATCGCCTTTTTGGGAAAGTGAAAGAGAAGCAGCGTCGGCATCAGCCCAATCGCTTCTTCCCGCAGTCGCCTGTCGCGTCATTGTTTGTAGCCCCATTGTGTTGCCCTGACCGGCCCGCAAAGTCCGGCAGTGATTGTTCTTGATTTTCCCAGCCCTGCCCGACCCTTGATGGGCCTTTATGGACACAGCTTCGCCCCTGCACCCGCAAAGCGAGCACATATTTTCGCAGCGGTTTCATCCGCTACTGACTATTGACCTATCCCTTGAATCCGGCCTGACTTGGCCTCTGGTCTCTTGAACGGCACCAATCCGGATTTCCCCGATCGCCGCCTAAAGCGACCGACAAATTCTGCATCGGCTTTTACTCCCCGGCCTGGCCGGTACTGCCCCAAACTCGACCCCGGCAAAGGGGCCCGCCATCGGTGAAGAGGATCGTTCCGCCCCTCTTTTTCTCCGTCGGCAAAAATACTTTAGAGGCTGGTTTTGACCCCCGCAACACGTGAATCATTGAAATAGGGGCTTGACTCTGAACTAGCGAATTTCTTGCCCTATCCCCAACTAAAGTAGCCTCCGGCAAGAGCCTGTGACTCAAGGCAGATTCCAACACTTATCCGGAATGAGAGAGCGAAAAATTTATTCCATCAATCTTGATTGGCGGGGGTGAAGCCGCCGTCGGATGTATAGGCGCGACTTGGTTAAGCCATTGCCAACAATCAAAGAATTGCGATGTGCACCAAACGTTCCACCGCTAGGCTCGCTGTCATGGTATCGTCACAGAACTGACCTGCGACGAAAAAGCATGCCCTCATAGCAACCAACAAAAAGGGCTCCTTGCGGAGCCCGTTTTCGTCTTGCCACGTCTGCCTCTGGGGCGCCGTGGCTCAGTGCAATCAGACTGCGAGAGCCTTGACGCGGCTGTTGAGGCGGCTGACCTTGCGCGAGGCGAGGTTGGTGTGGACGATGCCCTTGCCAGCAGCGCGGTGGATTTCCGGCTCGGCAGCCTTGAGCGCTGCGAAAGCAACGGCGTGATCACCGGCGGTGATGGCTTCTTCAACCTTACGGATGAATGTGCGCACGCGGCTACGACGCGACTTGTTGACCGCGGTGCGGGCAGCAATCTTGCGGGTGGCCTTCTTGGCTGACGGCGTATTGGCCATGTGGTCCTCTTGAGCGTCCTGCAGACAGGTTCTGCGCCATTTATGACGCCAGCACCTGCTGGAATAAAATGAAAGCGGCGGCACGCTGCCGCCAAGTCGGTGGGTCTATAGGGGATAGGCGTGGAGGCGTCAACTGGATTCCCCTTCTTCTTTCCCGGTGGGGGCGGTGCAGAACACTGATCCGACTTGCCGCGCCGTCCAAACCGGCTCGATGGAGCCCCCTCCCCTGAACGCGGAGGGTTGGGCAGGGGTGCTTTCCGGCCTGAAAATCGAGTGCGCTCTACACCCCCTCCCAGCCTCCCCCGTCAAGGGGGAGGTGCCCGCCGGTGGACGCGGCAAGATTGGAGCCGATTTTTGCACACCACCATGCGGGAGAAGGGAAAAATCTTACGGCGCCTTCTGGCACACAGGACAATAGAATGTCGATCGTCCCGATTGCACGATGCGGTTCACTACGCCGGTACATAAAGGTGTCGGGCAGGGATCGCCTTCGCGGTCATAGACGGCAAAACTATGCTGAAAATAGCCCGCGCCTTCGACGCTGCGGAAATCGCGAATGGTCGAGCCACCCACCTCGATGGCCGCGATCAGCACTTCGCGGACCGCGGCAGCCAGATCGTCCAGCGCTTTTTTGGGCGCGCCATCGGCCTTAACCAGAGTGCGTGCCTCTATGTTGGGCAGGATATGGGCGCGATGCAGCACCTCGGCCACATAGATATTGCCCAGCCCGGCCACCACGCGCTGATCGAGCAGGGCGGCCTTGATTGGAGCTTTCTTGCCTTTGAATGCAGCGGCCAGCGTGAGGGCGCTGAAATCATTGCCCAGCGGTTCCGGTCCGAGACCTTTCAGATATGGGCTTTCTTCGACATCATTATAAAGGTCGATGAAGCCGAAGCGGCGCGGATCGGCGTAGATGAGATGGCTTTGCCCGTGCTCGGGATGGCTGAGCGCCCAGATCATATGATCGTGTTTGGGCTCGGTGCCCGGCTCGTAATAGCGCGGGGGCTTGTCGATGCCATGTTCGGCAAAGCGCCAGGAGCCGGTCATGCCCAGATGGCTGAGCAGGGTCTTGCCATTGGACAGGCCTAACAGCAGGTATTTGGCGCGCCGCCCGACATGCTCAACCCTCTGGCCTTCGAGCGCAGGCTTCAACCCTTCTGGAAAGGGGAAGCGCAAATCCTTGCGGTTGAGCGTCACGGACTCGATTCTCGCGCCCTTGAGCCAGGGCTCGAGGCCGCGCCGGACAGTTTCGACCTCGGGCAGTTCGGGCATCAACAAAACTCCTTCACCCTGCGCGCCTTTGCGCATGGGCATTTTCCGATGCCTTATATATGGTGCGCGAAAATTCTTCGACCATCGAGGTCCCATCATGGCTCAGGCTAGCGAAACCACCCATTTCGGCGAGAGAACAGTCGCGCTCGATGAGAAGCAGGGACTGGTCGACAAGGTCTTTCACGACGTGGCCGACCGCTATGACCTGATGAACGATCTGATGAGCGTGGGCGTGCACCGGCTCTGGAAGGACGCGATGGTGGCCGAACTGGCCCCGCCGAGATCGGGCTCGCGGCCTTATAAAGTGCTCGATATGGCCGGGGGCACAGGCGACATTGGCGAGCGGATCGTCAACCGCTCGCTGGGTTATGCCGAAGTCGTGGTTTCCGACATCAATGCCGACATGCTGCGTGTGGGCGCCGAGCGGGCCAAGAGCTGGCGCTATCCCGGCCAGGTGCAATTCGTTGAGGCCAATGCCGAGGAATTGCCCTTCGAGGACAATTCCTTTGACGCCTATACGATCGCTTTCGGCATTCGCAATGTGCCGCGCATCCAGAAGGCGCTCGATGAGGCGCATCGGGTGGTCAAGCGCGGTGGACGTATTCTGGTGCTCGAATTCAGCCAGGTGGACGTGCCGGGCTTTGATGCGGTCTATAAGCTCTATTCGGACAGAGTCATTCCGCCCATGGGCAAGCTCGTGACCGGCGATGCGCAGCCCTATCAATATTTCATCGAATCCATCCGCAAATTCCCCAATCCGGCGGATTTCACCTCCATGATCGCCAAGGCCGGGTTCAAACGCGCCAAGCATCAGAGTTTTACCGGCAATATCGCCACGCTCTTTTCCGGCTGGAAGATCTGACGCATGGGACTGGGTTCAACGTTCCGTCTGATCCATGCCGGCTGGGTATTGGCGCGCGAAGGCGCTCTGTCCATTCTGCCGGCGGAATCGCTGCCGCCGATGATGAAATTTGGCATCGGCCTGGGCCGGATGGTCGAGCGGCGCTCGGTGCGCCAGACTGGCTCGATTGAGCGACTCAACGCGGCCCTGCACAAGCTGGGGCCGAGTTTTGTCAAATTCGGCCAGACGCTGGCCACGCGCCCCGACATTGTTGGCGCTCAGGCTGCTGCTGACCTTGCGGGCTTGCAGGACCGGATGCCGCCGTTTGATCCGAAACTGGTGCCGGATATTCTCGATGAGGCTCTTGGCGCCAAGGCAGCGGCGCTGGCCGAAATCAGCGAGCCGGTTGCCGCTGCGTCTATCGCACAGGTGCACAAGGCCAAGCTGCGTATACCCGGCGAAGCGCCCAAAATCGTGGCGGTCAAATTGCTGCGGCCTGGCGTCTCAGAGCGTTTCCATGCCGATACGCAGGCGCTTTATGCCGGTGCGCGACTGGCCGAAACTTTCTCGCCCGCCAGCCGCCGGTTGCAACCGACGCAGGTGGTACAGACGCTGGACCATTCCATGCGGCTTGAGCTCGACCTGCGGCTCGAGGCTGCCGCCATTTCGGAAATGGCCGAGAATATCAAGGACGATACCGGCTTCCGTATTCCGGAAGTGCAGTGGGATCAGGTGGCGCAGAATGTGCTGACCACGACATGGGTGGATGGCATTCCCATCCGCGACCATGCCGCAATCGACGCTGCGGGGATAGATCGCAAGGCGCTGGCGGCCAAGGTGTTGCAAGGTTTTTTGCGCCACGCCATCCGCGACGGCTTCTTTCATGCCGATATGCATCCGGGCAATCTCTTTGCCGATCCGAAAACCGGCGATGTGATCGCTGTCGATTTCGGCATTATGGGGCGCATCGGCAAGTTCGAGCGCCGGTTCCTTGCCGATATTCTCTATGGCTTCATCACCCGCAATTATCGGCTGGTGGCGCAGCGCCACTTCGACATCGGCTATGTGCCCGCCCACCAATCGGTGGACGATTTCACCCTCGCCATCCGCTCCATCGGCGAGCCGCTGCATGGGCGCAAGGCGACCGAGATTTCGATGGCCAAGGTTCTGGGCCAGCTTTTCACCATTACCGACCTGTTCGAGATGCGTACCCGGCCCGAACTGGTGCTACTGCAGAAGTCGATGGTGCTGGTGGAAGGCGTTGCCCGCAATCTCGATCCCGAACTCGACATCTGGACCATTGCCGAGCCGGTTGTGGGCGATTGGCTGCGCCGCGAGGAAGGACCGATGGGGCGCCTGGAAGACCTTGGCGGCCATCTCAGCCGTATGGGTGAGGCACTGGGCCGCGTGCCCAATCTCATCGCGCAGGCAGAACTGACTATGGCCGAGCATCGCGCCATGATGAACCGACCCCGCGATGGTCTGCTGCGCAATATGATGATTGTGGCCTTGGGTTTTGCCATTGTCGCATTGGGCGCCGCTGCGTTCCTCGCCCTGCGCCTGGCACTAAGCTGAGGCTTCTGGTCCGGCATGACTTGCCGGAGCAGTGCTTCTCCCCCTAGATTGCGCCCAAATGCGGCAAGGCCGCGCTTGGGAGAATTCTTCATGCACTTCAATCTGTTCGGCAAGCTGGCGGGCGTCGCGGCCCTCGCGTTCAGCCTGTCCGCCTGTGTGGACGTCAATATCGACGTAGCCCTGACCAGCACGACCACCGCACGCGCCAGCATGACCCAGACGATGAGCGCGGATCTCTACAGCATGGTCAAGATGAGCGCAGAGAGTGGCGAGAGCACCGAAGCCGGTTTCTGCGATGAAAGCGACTTGACAGAAAATGCCGATGGCAGCGCTACCTGCTCCATTGTCGAGGAAGGCCCGTTTGACGATCTCGATCTTGGCCAGGACGAAGGCGGCATGAGGTTTACCGAAGCCGGGCCGGGTCTGGTGCGCATTGCCATATTGACTGCCGACATGACGTCCGAATTGGGTGTCGACGATGAAATGGACGAAGAAACCAAGCAGATGGTTGTCGCCTTCTTCGAAGGCCATAACCTCACCTTGTCATTTTCGGGCCTCGAAGTGACCGACACCAATATGACCAAGTCCGGCGACGGCAAGAGCGCCAGCCAGGTCATCCCGATGCTTGACCTGATCAATGGCACGCTCGACCTGCCCGCCGAGCTTTATGCCGTGGTGCGTGCGCCTTGAGCAGCGCATCGGTCACTATAGGTCTCAAGTGGTTGCCGCATGGCGAGGGGCTCACCCCGCCCGCGGCGGCCAGCGCCCTTGCAGCTGGCGCAGACCTCCGCGCCGCCCTGCCGCAAGGCCAGCCGCTTGAACTCAAGCCGGGCAAAAAGGCCATCGTGCCCTGCGGCTTCGCCATGGCGCTACCGGCTGGCTTTGAGGCACAGGTACGGCCCCGGTCGGGCCTTGCCGCCAAGCACGGCATTACCGTGCTCAATTCGCCGGGCACAATCGACGCGGATTATCGCGGCGAGGTTATGGTCATTCTGATCAATCTGGGCGAAGAGCCCTTCGTGATCGAGCGGGGCGAGCGCATTGCACAGATGGTGATTGCGCCGGTTATCCAGCCAGTCTTTATCGTCAGCGAGGAACTTGATGAGACAGAACGCGATGCAGGCGGGTTCGGGTCGACCGGGCGGGGTTAATTGCGCAAAACACGCGATTATTCCGTTCATCATGGCGCTCCTGACCCCGGGACTTGCTGTGGCGGGCGACAGGGCGCTGATCGACTATATCGGCTTTTCGCCCGACTTCCGCTATTTGGCCTTCGAGGAATTCGGCATTCAGGATGGCTCGGGCTTTGCCTATGCCAATCTCTATGTCGTTGATCTTGAAAGCGACAGTTGGGTCGTGGGCACGCCTATCCGCGTGCAGGCGGAAGCGGAAGAAAACAGTCTTGCTGACATCCGTGCCGAGGCGATGGCTCAGGCCGAAAGCCATATTACCGGCTTTGGCATTGATACGCCTGTAGAAATCGTCGCTTTGATCGGTGACGGGGTACCCGAGCAAGATGGCAAGGCGCTCAGCTTTGGCGCCCCCGGCTATGAACCGGGCGCGGTGATCGGCGATTTCACGCTACGCCTTTCCACCTTCCCCACAGAAGCCGCCAGCCCCTGCACCGAATGGTTCGATATGGAGCCGCAGGGCTACCAACTGGAGATCAGCGATAGCGGCATCGACAGGCTGGTGCATCGTGATGAGGGCCTGCCGCGCTCGCGCGGCTGCCCCGTGGATTACAGGCTTTATGGTGTGGTGATGCCGTTTGGCGGCGCTATTCCGGCCAATGCCGTAGCTATTGTCTCTGTCTATCCGCGCGGTTTTGAAGGGCCGGACAGGCGGTTTCTGGCGGTTCCCCTTGGCCTCTGACCTGCCCCTGTCGCCCGAAGAAACCAGACGCTATGCCCGGCATCTGGTGCTCAAGGGCATGGGCGGAGCAGGCCAGCAGAAGCTGAAAGCAGCCAAGGTTCTTGTCGTGGGAGCGGGCGGGCTGGGTAGCCCTGCAATCGCCTATCTCGTCGCCGCGGGCATTGGGCAATTGGGGATTGCCGATCCCGATAGTGTCTCACTGTCCAATCTGCAGCGGCAGATCGTGCACACCGGCGCTGGCATCGACCGCAACAAGGCAGAAAGCGCGGGGGTTTTTGCCCATGCGCTCAATCCCCACGTGCAGCTCAATCTGATCGACAGACCCATCTTGGCCAACACCGCCGAAGCCATTTTGTCCACTTACGATCTGGTGCTCGACGGCACGGACAATCTGGCGACAAGGCGGGTTGTGGCCTCGGCGGCAGAGACGCTGCGCATTCCGCTGGTTTCGGGGGCCGTGTCGATGTTTTCGGGACAGGTGACGGTGTTTGCACCGCATATGGGCGGGCCGCGGCACAATACGCTTTATCCGCCGGAGGCGAGCGATGACGCTCTGCCCTCCTGCGAGGCCAATGGCATTCTTGGGCCAGTGACCGGCGTGATCGGCTCGCTGATGGCCATGGAGGCGATCAAGCTGATCACCGGCATTGGTACGCCGCTGGTCGGCCGGGTGCTGGTATATGATGGGAAAGACGGTGGGTTTTCAGAACTGGACTATTAGGCGAGCATAGATGCCCCACCCCGCCTCCCCCCTGAAGAAGGGGGAGGAGCCCCTTAGTGGCTCTCTTGGCGCGAGACAAACCCGATGCGTCCCTCCCCCTTCTTCAGGGGAGGCTAGGTGGGGGGCTGCGAAGCCGCCTTAGGCGTCGGGGTGCTTGAAGACCAAAGCCGCATTGGTGCCGCCGAAGCCGAAGCTATTGGAGAGCACATAGGCCAGATCGACGTTATCGCGGCGCTGGCGCAGGATGGGCATATCCGCGAAAGCCGGATCGATGGTTTCGATATTGGCGCTTTCGGCGATGAAACGATGCTTCATCATCAGGATCGAAAAGATCGATTCATGCACGCCGGTCGCGCCCTGACTATGGCCGGTCAGAGACTTGGTGGCCGAAATGGGCGGGCACTTGTCTTCGTTGCCGAAAACGGCGCGCAGGGCCTCGATTTCCTTGAGGTCACCCACAGGGGTCGAGGTGGCATGCGGGTTGATATAGTCGATCGGCGCCTTGATGTTTTCGAGCGCCATGCGCATGCAGCGCTCCGCGCCTTCGCCGGAAGGGGCAACCATGTCGAGGCCATCGGAGGTCGCGCCATAGCCGACGACTTCGGCCCAGATTTTCGCGCCGCGCGCCTTGGCATGCTCGTATTCTTCGAGCACCAACACACCTGCACCACCGGCAATGACAAAGCCGTCGCGGTTGGCATCATAGGCGCGAGAGGCCTTGGCCGGGTTCTGATTGAAATCAGAGCTCATCGCGCCCATGGCGTCAAACAGGTCCGAAAGCGTCCAGTCTAGGTCTTCGTGGCCACCGGCAAAGACGATGTTCTGCTTGCCGAGCATGATCTGCTCATAGGCATTGCCGATACAGTGTTTAGAGGTCGCGCAGGCGGCACTAATCGAATAGTTGATGCCCTTGATGCCAAAGGACGTGGCCAGCGTTGCCGAGGCAGTGGAGCCCATGGCTTTGGGCACAGCCAGCGGCCCGATGCGCTTGGGGCTGGTATTCTTGCGCACGGTGTCGGCGGCTTCGACAATGGTGCGGGTGGACGCGCCGCCCGAACCCATGACAATGCCGGTGCGCGGATTGGAAATATCCTTATCCTCGAGCCCCGCATCGGCAATGGCCTGCTGCATGGCGAGGTAGTTCCAGGCCGCGCCCTTGCCCATGAAACGGGTGACGCGACGATCGAGCATCTCGAATGGATCAAGGCGCGGATCGCCCTTGACCTGGCTGCGGAAGCCGAGCTCGGCATAGTCCTCGGCAAAAACAATGCCGGGGGTAGCGTTGCGCAGGCTGGTGGTCACTTCATCGAGCGTATTGCCGATAGAGGAAATGACACCCATGCCGGTGACGACAACTCGTCTCATATGATCCTCAGCTTGATAGTTTCAGGCCGCCCCCTGAGGGCCGCACCTTCTTATATGGTTCAGAACAAAGCGACTTTAAGGTCGGGGCCTAAGCAAGTTGCCCGGCTTTTGCCTGGGCGTCTGTAAACAGGCCAACGCGCAAGTTGTTCGCTTCGTAAATCACGTTGCCATCAGCCTTCACCCAACCATCGGCGATACCAAGCGTCAGGCGGCCCTTCATGACGCGCTTGAGGTCGATTCCATATTCGACCAGTTTGATGTCGTTGGTCACCTGGCCGGTAAACTTGATCTCGCCACCCAGGGCCCGGCCCCGACCCGGCTGGCCGATCCAGCCCAGGAAAAAGCCGGTCATCTGCCATATGGCGTCGAGGCCAAGGCAGCCGGGCATAACCGGATCGCCGATGAAATGGCATTTGAAGAACCAGAGGTCCGGGTTGACGTCGAGCTCGGCACGGACAAAGCCCTTGCCATGCGCGCCGCCGGTTTCCCGAATATCGGTGATGCGATCAAACATCAGCATGGGGGGCGCAGGCAGGCGCGCATCGCCCTGCCCGGGCAGTTCGCCGCGGCCATGAGCCAGCAATTCCTCATATCCAAATGCATGTTGCCGCTCGGTCATGGACGTGTTCCCGCTCTTAAACTCAAGTTCCGTCTCGTATAGAGGTGAGGTTTTGGGGTCAAGACAGCCAAAGGTTGGGATACAAGACTGTTATAGCGGACCAACTTGTGCCCAAGCCCGTCGCACACTATAAGAAAAGCTGGAATTTTGGACATTATGACGAGTATTCCCGGCCCCATGACCGACCGCAGCCTTGCCGCCCGGCCCCATCCGTCCCGCAAACCCTGCCTGACGGCGGTTCTCCGCATGGCCGGACTGCGCCCGACCCGGCAGCGTGTGGCCTTGGCCGAATTGCTGTTTGGCGGCCCGCATCGCCATGTGAGCGCCGAACAATTGCATGGCGAAGCCGCAACCGCCAGCGTCAATGTTTCGCTCGCCACGATCTACAATACCCTGCATCAGTTTCATGAAGCCGGGCTGTTGCGCGAAGTCGCCATCGACGCCTCGCGTTCCTATTTCGACACGGACACGTCTGATCACCACCATTTCTACGTCGAAGACGAGCAGCGGATGATCGATATTCCGGCCGATGCGGTGGAATTCAAAAACCTGCCGCAGCCCCCGGCTGGCATGGAAGTGGCCTATGTCGATGTGGTGATCCGCGTCCGCAAGGCATCTGCCTGAGCGTGAGCTAACGCGGCCTGTCAAGCACCTCTCTGCGCATTCAGCGTCAATGCGCCCGGATGACAAAGCCGTTTTGCGTGCCCATATTGAGCTCGGTTTAAACAGCAAAAAGGTGGTCGATGTCCGAAAAGGTCAATCTGAACGCCTATTTCGAACGAATCGGATTTTCCGGTTCCATTGCCCCAAATCTGGCAACGCTGGAAATGCTGCATGCTTTGCACCCGGCGGCCATACCCTTTGAGAATATAAGCCCGCTGATCGGCGATAGCGTGCCGCTCGATCAGCCGAGCCTTGAGCGCAAGCTTTTGAGTGAGAAGCGGGGCGGCTATTGCTTTGAACACAACCTGATGTTCAAACGCATTCTCGAAGACCTCGACTATAGCGTGCGACCTTTATTGGCGCGCGTCCTCTGGACCAGTCCCGAGCGCATCAATGAACCGCCCAGCCATCTGCTGCTGCGGGTTGAGGTCAATGGACAGGCCTATATTGCCGATGTCGGCTTTGGCGGGTTGACGCTGAGCGCACCGCTGCGCCTGCGCGCGGATGTGGAACAGGTGACGCCACATGAAACCTTCCGCCTCAGTGGCGGCGAGCCGGACTGGACGCTGGAGGTCCGGATCGGCGATGCTTGGAAGCCGGTTTATGTGTTCACACTCGATGAAGCCAGCAAGGACGACATTACCGCCATCAACCAGCGCCTTTCCAGCGACCCGACATCCCCCTTCACCCATGAGTTGCGCGTGGCTCTGGTGCGCGAAGGCGCGCGTCTCAAGCTGCACAATGACCGCTTTACCCTCCAACCGGTTGAGGGCGAGAAGGAGCAGCGCGACATCACCAGTATTGAAAGCCTGCGTTCGGTACTGACCGAGCAGTTCGGCATTGTACTGCCGAGTGACGAGCGGCTTGAGCCGGCTTTGGCGCGCCTGCTGCCGCAGTCCCCACCACCGGCAGAGCCCGAAGAATAGGCCATGGCGCCCGTCACGGTTCCGACCGACAAGCTGCATGAGTTTGCCGATTTCCGGGCCTTTTATGACTGGCTGGCGGCGAAGCACGACACGGCAGACGAAGTCTGGATCCGCATTTTCAAGAAAGCTTCGGGCCATCCAACGATTACCCCCGTCGAAGCCATCGACGCGGTTTTGTGCTGGGGCTGGATCGATGCGATCAAGAAGAGCTGGGACGAGGTTTCCTTCGTGCAGCGCTATTGTCCGCGCCGCGCCAAATCGGTCTGGAGCCAAATCAATCGGGACAATGTTGCTCGGTTGTCCGAAGCCGGGCTGATGACGCAATACGGTCAGGTTCATGTTGATGCCGCCAAAGCCGACGGACGCTGGGATGCCGCCTATGCCACGACCCAGGCGCCGCCCGACGACCTTCTTGCGGCCATTGCCGCAGAGCCGCAGGCCCAGAAGATTTATGACCAGCTAACCGCACAGAACCGTTTTGCGCTGACCTTTCGCACGATCAGCCTTAAAACCGCGGCAGGACGGAAGAAGAAGATCGAGACGCTGGTTACCATGCTGGCGCGCGGGGAAACGATCTATCCACAAAAGCTGGAGCGAGACTGATGCCGATCTGGGGCGCTTTCCTGCGCGGCATCAATCTGGGCAAACGGCAGATGAAAATGGCCGAGCTCAAGACCTGTCTTGAGGCGGCTGGTTTTGCCGATGTGAAAACCGTTCTGGCGAGCGGCAATGTGCGGCTTGCGGCAGAAGGCAGCGAGCAGGAGATCAAACAGCGCCTCGAAGCGGCAATTGAAGCCCAATTCGGCTTCACAGTCGGCGTGGTTTTGCGCTCGGAAGACGAGCTTGTGGCGATGCTGGACAAGCATCCTTTCGGCACGCTGGACCCGAAGGCCGATCTCACCCGCCATGTGCTGCTGTTCGACAAGGCGCTGCCAGCGGGCCTCAACATCTCCGGTCTGCCCGGCAATACCGAAATTCTGCGCATCGACAGCCGCGCGCTTTACATAGCCGCCTATAAGCAGCCCAATGGGCGCTATACCGAGCATGTGGAGGATGTGCTCAAACCGCTTTATGCCGCGCTCGGGAAAGACAATCTCGACACGATGCGCAACTGGAACACGATAGAGAAGATTCTGAAATGATCACCGTTTTCGGCTCCACCAATCTCGACCAGATCGGCACCGTGTCGCGCCTGCCCAAGCCGGGTGAAACCGTTGCCGGTGGCACATTCTCGATGGCCGCTGGCGGCAAAGGGGCCAATCAGGCACTGGCGGCGCGCCGCGCGGGCGCTAACGTGCTGCATGTATCAGCCGTGGGCAATGACGCTTTTGCCGGGCTCGCTACCGAACTGCTGGAACAGGGCGGCGTCGATCTGTCAAAACTGCGACAGGCAGACGCGGCCACCGGCATCGCCATGATCTTTGTCGATGCAGAGGGCGAAAATGTCATCGCCATTCTGCCGGGCGCCAATGGCACGATCAGCGCTGACGATGCCAATACGGGGCTCGGCGCGCTTTCCGCCGATGATACTCTTCTGGTGCAGCAGGAAGTGCCGCAGGCCGCAACGCGCCGGGCACTTGAAATCGCGCGGGAAAAGGGCGCGCGCAGTGTGCTCAACACGGCGCCTTATCTGCCGGACACATCGGAACTCGCAGCGCTGGCCGATATTGTCATTGCCAATGAGACCGAGTTTTCGCTGCTTTCGGGCCGCCCCATCAGCGAATTGGATGCAGCCATGGAAGGGTGGGTGAAACAGACAGGCCGGACCATTGTCGTGACCCTTGGCCCCGATGGTGCCCGCGCCGTGACGCCGGAAGGCACGATTTCCGTCCCCGCGCACAAAGTGGAGCCCGTCGACACGGTCGGCGCGGGTGACACATTCTGCGGCTATCTCGCCGCTGCGCTCGATGCCGGGCTCGATCTCGAAACCGCCATGCGTCGCGCTGCCGTGGCAGGAAGTCTGGCCTGCCTCCAGCCGGGCGCACAACCAGCCATTCCACTAAAGGCCGATGTGGACGCTGTTCTGGCGGGATAGGACAGCAAGGGGGTGGTTTGGGGGCTGGCAGCTTTGGCGTTGGATTAACCGAGAGCGAACGCTATTGTAGCCATGTCAGCAGATGGCTAGCGGCACTTTGGTGTGCAGCCGATGCGTTGCTAGTTCCCGCTCTCAAGAAAAAGTCGTGCGCTCCTCCCTGATAAACATCGAAGGTAACCGGCACTTCAATTTGTTGCGCGGTTTTCTTCAGCGCAGCGCCAACCGACAGGGGAAACGTCTGATCGTCGCTTCCCCAAATTAACAAAAGTGGCGGTAGACTATCAACGTGCTGAGAATATCCGTTGGGGAACCCGCCATCGACCAATACAAGAGCATCAATGTTGGTCTTACCAACTGATTCGGCTGAGGCAATCTGGGCGCCCAGCGAGATACCCAGAAGCCCTACCTTGCCACCGTGCTTCGGCAACTTCTTGAGATAGGCAGCCACAGCGCCAACATCGGAAGTCCAGCCTTCGAGCCGATCAGCGTAATATGCGATGCGTGAGCTTGCGCCGTTTGCGTTGGCGATAACAGCTAGGTCGGCGGCAGTAAGGACATGGACAAGATAAGCGTTCAAGCCCACGGCGCGGAACGTCTGTCCGATCTCGTCATAGACCTGCGCTCCAAAACCCCTGCTGCCGCTCAAGATAATCACGGCAGGGCAGAAAGCCTCGGAACAATCACCAAGGCGCTCAACGATTACCTCTCCGGTTGGCGTCGGGACCAAGAAGCTATCGCGAGCTGATGCCGCCGTGGAGAGCAACGACAGCAGGACCACGGCAATGAATTGGGTTACATGGCGCATTGCCTGCCTCTCTCGTGACCGCTCCATCGCTGTGTAGCCCGCTTCCAGTAACGAAGTGCTGAATAAGCCTGGCGTGCGCCCGGTTTTGGGTTTTAGCTTCAAGCAGCTTGATGGCCGTAATGGGGTCGGAAACGGCCATTCTCCCTGCCCGGTCCCAAAAAAAAGCGGACCCGAGGGCCCGCTTTTTATCTCGTCTACGCTGCCGCCTTATTTGGGCGCCAGAACCATGACCATCTGGCGGCCTTCCGAGCGTGGCTGGCTTTCGACCTTGGCCACGGCCTCGGTCTGCTCCTTCACCTTGATCAGCAATTGCATGCCCAGATCCTGGTGGGCCATTTCGCGGCCACGGAAACGCAACGTGACCTTGACGCGGTCGCCATCGCCAAGGAAGCGGTGCACGGCCTTCATCTTGGTTTCGTAGTCGTGGTCATCGATGTTCGGACGCATCTGAACTTCCTTGACCTCGATCACCTTCTGCTTCTTGCGCGCCTCGGCCGCCTTCTTCTGGGCAGCGTATTTGTAGCGCCCCAGATCAAGCATCTTGGCCACGGGCGGCTGCGAATTGGCGGCGATCAGGACAAGGTCCAGGCCCTGCTCCTGCGCTTCGGTCAGCGCGTCACGGGTGCGTACGATGCCGCGGTTTTCACCTTCTGCATCGATAAGCTGAACGTCGGGGCTGGTGATATCCTCGTTGGCAAGCGGCCCATCTTTCTGGGGCGCAACGGGTCTCATTGGACGGCGAATGGCAAGCTTTCCTTATTCTATTATCAGGCAGGGCTGAAATCGGCCCTAAAATCGTGGTAGCGGCTCAATAAGTCAACTGGCGTGACATGCGATTTATTGGCTGTTGCGCAGAGGAAACGCCGATCCTTACCAAAGAGAAAATCCGCATGGCGAATATGAGTTCCCTAAATCGATTTCGCATCACTGTCGGCGAGAGTGTCGAGAAGCGCGAGATCGCCGTTGAACAGCGCATTGGCGGCGCGCCGGGCCTGTTCTGGCTGAATGGATTCCGCTCTGTGATGACAGGCACCAAAGCCATGGCGCTCGACGCATTGGGCGAAGAGCACGGGCTGGCGGTCACCCGCTTTGATTATTCTGGCGACGGACAATCAGGCGGGCGGTTCGAAGACGGGACAATCAGCCGCTGGCTGGACGAGGCAGAGGCAGTGCTGGAACTAACCGAGGGGCCGCAAATCGTTTGTGGGTCATCCATGGGTGGATGGATTGCGTTGTTGCTGGCGCGACGGCAATTGGCAAAGGGAAAACCCCTCAAGGGGCTGGTGCTGATTGCCCCAGCGACCGACGCGACGACGACGCTCGTGCCTGCGCGAATGACGGACGACCAGAAGCGCGATCTCGAAAGGCGGGGGTATTTCGAGCGCGAGAGCCGCTATGGCGACGGGCCTTATCTCTACACCAAGGCCTTTATCGAGGATGGCGCGCATCATGCGCTTTTCGGCGGCGTGATCGAAACCGGCTGTCCAGTCCATATTTTGCAAGGCGGGCAGGACCCAGACGTTCCGCCAGCGCACGCACAAAGGCTGCTCACCCATATTCTGCATGATCGGGTCACGTTCACACTGGTTCCTGATGGCGATCACCGGCTGAGCAGGGAGCAAGACCTTGAGCTGTTGCGGAACACGGTTCTGGGGATGATATAATCGCGCAGGGAATTACCGCAGGGACAGTTTGCTCTTCTGCCGCCCCGCCTCATCAAAATTGTCCGGCGCAAGCCAACGCTCATATTCAGCGCGCAAGGCGGGCCATTCACCATCGATGATAGAGAACCAGGCCGTGTCGCGGCTTTCGCCTTTGACGATCATGTCCTGCCGGAACAGGCCCTCATACTGAAAACCAAAGCGCGTGGCGGCGGCTTTGGAGGGAGTGTTGCGATTGTTGCATTTCCACTCCAAACGCCGATAGCCCAGATCATCGAAAGCGTGGCGGGCAAAGAGATAGAGCGCTTCGGTGGCCAGCCGCGAGCGGGCCATAGGCAGGCCCCAATAGACACCGCCAATTTCAATGGATGCATTGTGCGGAAAGATACGCAGCCAGGCCTGCCGCCCCACGGCGCGACCTGACGCCTTGTCGATGATCGCCACATAGCGATCCGGCGTGTCCTGCACTGACGCTATCCAGCTTTCGACATCGGCAAGGCTTGCAGGCGGATTGGTCGGCAACCAGCGATAGCGTTCGGCGGCCTCTTCGCCTTCAGAAATGGCGAAAAGATCAGTGGCATGTTGGGGGCCTAGCGGTTTGATCCGCACATATCGGCCATCCAGCACGATGCGCTCCGGCGCTGATTTTGCTGGCTGGACGCTCACTTCTCGCTCTCCAGAATCTGGGCCAATCCGGCGCGATAGGTCGGATAGAGCATGTCGATGCCCAAGGCCGTCTTGATCGCCTTGTTGGAGACGCGCTTATTGTCGCGATAAAAACTCTTTTGCATCGGCGTCATCTCCGCCGTTTCGAAAGGCAAGTCGGGCGGGACCGGTATGCCGATCATTTTAGCGGCGTATTCGATGACGTCCTGAGGCGGGGCGGGCTCATCATCAGCCATGTTGAAAGTGCCGTCCAGGCGCTTTTCAGCGGCGAGCATCGTGACCCGGGCAATGTCTTCGACATGGATGCGGTTGAACACCTGCCCCGGCTTGATGACCCGGCGCGCTGTGCCCTCGCGCAGTTTGTCAAAGGTCGAGCGGCCCGGCCCGTAGATGCCGGCCAGACGCAGAATGGTCAGCGGCACGCCGCGCTCGGCGGCATAATCACGCCATTGCTGCTCGGCGATGACGCGATAATCGGAGCGCATATTACGCGGCACGAGCGGGACGGTTTCATCGATCCAGTCGCCGCCGAAATCGCCATAGACGCCTACGGTCGAGTAATAACAGAGCCATTGCAGATCGGCTGCCGCATCGAGATCGGCGCGATGATGACGCAGTACGGGATCGCCGTTCTCATCCGGGGCAATCGAGAGCACGATATGGGTAACGCCCGATTTCAGCGCCTGCCCCACATCTGGTCCCGGCGCCTTGCCGTCGAAGACCAGCGCTGAATAGGCCGCATTGGTGATGGCGGCGGCTTTCTCGGGCGTGCGGACCGTGCCCAAAGTGTCGGTGAAAGCGCCGCTTTGATGCATGATCTGCGCGGCGCGCTGCGAGGAAAACCCGAGACCGAAGAAAAACGCGCGCATCAGACCACTCCATCCCATTCCATTCGAACCGTCTCGTCGCTTTCGCGTGCCAGACGATCCTGCCTTATCGCATCGGCCTTATCCGGGTCGAGCCGCCGCAGTGCCCAGATCGCCGCACCCCGGACAAGCGGCGAGGGATCATCGAGACGGGCCGTGATCGCGGCCAGGTGTTGTGCGTCTTCAGAATTACCGATGCAAATCAGGACATTCCGCAAAAAACGGGACACGCCGATGCGTTTGACGGGCGAGCCTGCAAATAGGTCGCGGAAGGTCGCGTCATTGAGCTTTACAAGCTTGGACAAGGCGGGCCGCTCGAATTCGGGGCGACTTCTGAGCTTGGCTTCGCGGCTGACACTCGCGAACTTGTTCCAGGGACAGACGGCCAAGCAATCGTCGCAGCCATAGACGCGATTGCCCATGGGGCGGCGAAATTCGCGCGGAATGGGGTCTTTGTGCTCGACCGAATAATAGGCGAGGCATTTTCGCGCATCGAGCCGGAAGGGCGCGGGAAAGGCATTGGTGGGGCAGATGTCGAGACAACGGGTGCAGGAGCCGCAGCTTTCGGCACCCGCCTTGTCGGCAGGCAGATCCATTGATGTCAGGATAGCGCCCAGAAACAGCCAGGAGCCGAACTGGCGGCTGACCAGCACCGAATGCTTGCCCTGCCAACCGAGCCCTGCTGCTTCGGCCAGTGGCTTTTCCATCAGCGGGGCAGTGTCGACAAAGACTTTGACGTCGGTGCCCGCGCGCCGGGCCAACAGACCGGCCAGCTCCTTGAGACGGCCCTTGATAATGTCGTGATAATCGCGATTGCGGGCATAGGCGGAGATGTTGCCGACATTCTTTTCCGCCAACAGCGCCATCGGGTCGATTTCGGGTCCGTAATTGACGCCGAGCAGAATGACAGAGCGGGCTTCGTCCCAGAGACGTCGCGGATCGCTGCGGCGCTCTTCGGTTTCCTCCATCCAGTCCATATCGGCATGCCAGCCCTCGGTCAGCGCATGGGCGAGTTTTTCAGGCAGGTCGGGCCGGGAATCAGCGCGCGCAATGCCGAAGGCGTCAAAGCCCAGCGCTTCGGCGCGGCTGCGCAGTTCGGCGATGAGTTTATCTGCGGCCAGTGCGCTGCCAGTGGACAAGTGTCTCACCTGCTCCAATCGTCACCCTCGGGCTTGACCCGAGGGCTATATACTCAACATTTGCATCGCAAGCGAAGACCCCTCGGGTCAAGTTTATCTTCGGGCGCAAGGCGACCCGTAGGCCCGAGGGTGACGGCCGGGGCCTGGATAGCGCTCCTAGAAATCCAGATCCGAATAACCCTTGGAAGGCGGCATGGCGACGACGCGGTCGTTGAGCAGGGTACGGAAAGCGGGGCGCGACTTGATGGCGGAATACCAGTTGCGGGTTTCCGCAGGCACTTTGGACCAGTCGATGTCGCCCATATAATCCAGCGTCGAAAAATGGGCGGCCAGCGCAAAATCGGCGAGGCTCAGATCATCACCACCGAGCCAGTTGCGGCTGGCCAGAAGCCAGTTGAAATAGAGCAGATGTTCCTGAAGATTGGCCTTGGCGGCGCGCAGCACCGAAGGCTCGGGCGTTGCACCACGAATATCGCGCTTGGCGATCTTTTCCTCAACCAGATAGCGCGTCACCTCGTCGTTGAGCTTGATCAGAACCCATTCGATCAGACGCCACATTTCGGCGCGCGCCATCGGATCGGGTGGAAAAAGCCCACTCACGGCCTCCGGTGTATAGAAGTCCTCGACGGCGTGGATGGTCGCCATAATGCCGATAATGGCGTCTTCGCTTTCGGTGAACAGAATAGGCAGGGTCGCGGCCGGATTGAGTTCGAGCAGGGCCTCTTCACGCAGCCATGGTTTGATCTCTTCAAGATCCAGCGGCACACCATATTCGGCGCACATGAGCCGGATGAGGCGGGAAGCGGGATCAAGAGGATAGTGCACGAGAGTGGGCATGAACGGGCTCTGGTTGACGCAGACCGGCCTTGCTCTCCTCGGGTTGGCGCTATGGGCGAACACAGCTATGAGAAACGCAAAACGGCCCTTTGAAACGAGTTAGGGGATCAGATGAACGCCGATCAAGGTCTTTTTGTGCCCCTTATACTGGGAATTATCGAAGGGCTTACCGAATTCCTTCCAGTGAGCTCCACCGGCCATCTGCTTCTGGCCGGTCATTTCTTCGGGCTCAGCCAGCCAGCGACCTTCATTGTGCTGATCCAGCTGGGCGCTATTCTGGCCGTGCTGACCATTTATTTCGCTAAGCTTGGCATCCTGATCCGCGATGCGTTTGCAGGCAAAGCCTATGCCTGGCACTTCGCGCTCGCGGTCATTTTGGCCAGCGTTCCGGGCGCTTTGGCCGGCGTTTTCTTCCGCGACTACATTCAGCAAGTGCTTTATGAAACTCCGCTGGTCATCTGCATTTCGCTGCTGCTCGGCGGTATCGTATTGCTTCTCGTCGACCGCATGCCCAAGCGCGAAGCCTACGACGACATCTACAAATTTCCCTGGCATCTGGCGGTGATCATCGGCCTTTTTCAGATGATCGCGCTTATTCCGGGCGTTTCGCGTTCCGGCGCTACGGTCGTCGGAGCCATGCTATTCGGTGCATCAAAGCGCTCGGCTGCCGAGTTTACGTTTTTCATCGCGCTGCCGATCATTATCGGGGCCTTTGGCTACGACCTCTATAAAAGCCGAGAGCTGATCGATATGAGCCTTGGGCTCAATATCGCGATAGGCTTTGCCGCCTCCTTCGTGGTCGGGGCATTGGTGGTGAAATATCTGCTCGATTTCGTGTCCCGGCATGGCTTTGCGCCGTTTGCCTGGTGGCGTATCGCCGTTGGCGCAGCGGGCCTGATCGCTATCCTCGCCTTCGGGCTCTGAACGACTGCTGCAAAAACGAAAAAGCCGCCCAACCGGCCGGCTTTTCTATTTGCCCATCACAGACCTTAGCGGCGTGAGGGATCGCGACTGGTATAGGTCGACGGGATGGAGAAGAAGGCCGGAGGGATCTGCTGGTCCTTCTGCACGTCATAAAGCGAGAAGGTCAGCTCCGAGCCGGATGGCTCGACCAGCGTCCATTGCGCCAGATCCTTGGTATCGACGTCGAAAATCAGCGAGACCTGCACGGTGCCGGCAACCGTGTTGTCGATGACGGTGATGGAAATATAGCCATCCGAGGTGGTGACATCGAGAACATTGGCGTTGAGCAGGTTGATCTGGTCGCCGAGGAACTGGCGCAAGGGGATCGAATCCTGCGGATAGGCGTAATAGGTCTCTTCGCGACGATCGAGCACATAGAAGCCTCGGCCCTGCGAGACGATTTCTTCGCGGCTGGGCGGCGCGTAGCGGAAGGCAACCTTATTAGGGCGTTCCAGAAAGAACGTCCCCTCGGTGCGCCCGCCATTGGTGTCGATCTGCAGGAACCGGCCCACCATGGTGCGGATCGCCGAATTATGCGCGTTGATGTCGTTGATCAGCTGCTGCTCTTCCGGCGTCAGCGCCCGATCCAGCGCCATGGCGGGCGTGATGGAAGCCAAGGCGGCGGCGGCACCAAGCATCAGGAGATGGCGTCTAATCATAAAGAAAGGTCCTCGCGGGCTTTTGTTGACCCTAGTCTAGGCAGCAAATACGGCAAATGGTGGAAAGTTCCCATTACCCTTTGTTCATCTGGAGATGGCCAGCCATGAAATCAATCGCCTCAGCCCTTTTCATTCTCACATTGGCCAGCGCCCCGGCTTTCGCAGCCCTGCCCCCGCACTATCAGCGGCAAGCCGAATTCGTGGCGGCGCTGAATGTCGCAGCCGAAACGCTTGGTATTGCCAATCCCGTGGATGCAATCACTTTGACCGAAGCCGACCGCTTCGAAATCAGGGCGGGGTCGTGCAGCCTGATCGTCAATATCGTGAGTGAAGAAGAAAAGCGCCCAGAAGGCTTTGTTGGCCCCCGCATGTTCCGCGCCGAGGCGGAAGAACCGATCTGCGAATAAAGGCGGTGGTCAGGCGCAACGCGTCGCGCCTGACCCTTTCAGATCAATAGCCGTCGGCATTGTTGCCGACGAGAATTTCGCGCTTGCCGGCATGGTTGGCGGGGCTGATGACGCCCTCCTGCTCCATGCGCTCAATCAGGGTTGCGGCCTTGTTGTAGCCGACGCCGAGGCGGCGCTGGACATAGGAGGTGGATGCCTTCTTGTCGGTCAGCACGATATGGACGGCCTTGTCGTAAAGCTCGTCGCCAGAATTGCCGCCACCGCCGCCCATGGCGTCTTCGCCGAATGAGCCGCCTTCGTCCTCTTCCTCGGTGATATTGTCGAGGTAATCGGGCGTGCCCTGGCTCTTGAGATGGGCAACCACCGCCTCGACTTCGCTATCGGCCACGAAGGCGCCATGGAGGCGCTTGGTGCGGCCACCGGAGGCCATATAGAGCATGTCGCCATTGCCCAGCAGCTGCTCGGCGCCCTGCTCGCCCAGAATGGTGCGCGAGTCGATCTTACTCGTCACCATGAAGGAGATGCGCGTGGGGAAGTTGGCCTTGATCGTGCCGGTGATGACGTCCACGGACGGACGCTGGGTGGCGGTGACCATGTGGATGCCGGCGGCGCGAGCCATCTGGGCGAGGCGCTGGATGGCCCCTTCGATATCCTTGCCCGCAACCATCATCAGGTCGGCCATTTCGTCGACGATGACGACAATATAGGGCAGCGGCTGGAGATCGAATTCCTCGCTCTCGAAGATCGCTTCGCCGGTTTCCCGATCAAAGCCGGTCTGCACGGTGCGGCTGATCACCCGGCCTTCGCGCGCCGCCTCGGCAACGCGCTGGTTGAAGCCATCGATGTTGCGGACGCCGATCTTGCTCATCTTGCGATAGCGATCTTCCATCTCGCGCACCGCCCATTTGAGCGCCACCACCGCCTTGTGCGGATCGGTGACGACGGGCGTCAGCAGATGCGGAATGCCGTCATAGATCGAGAGTTCGAGCATTTTCGGATCGATCATGATCATGCGGCACTGCTCGGGCGTCATCTGGTAGAGCAGCGAAAGAATGAAGGTATTTATACCCACCGACTTGCCCGAGCCGGTGGTGCCGGCGATGAGCAGGTGGGGCATGCGCGCCAGATCGGCGATAACGGGTTCGCCGCCGATGGTCTTGCCGAGGCAGATGGGCAGCTTACCCTTCATTTTCTCGAAATCGGAGCTGGCCAGCATTTCGCGGAAATAAACGGTTTCGCGGGTCTGGTTGGGCAGTTCGATACCGATGGCATTGCGGCCAGGCACGACGGCGACGCGGGCCGAAATGGCGCTCATCGAGCGGGCAATGTCGTCGGCCAGCGAGATGACGCGGCTGGACTTGATGCCGGGGGCCGGCTCGAGTTCGAACAAGGTCACGACCGGGCCGGGGCGGACATTGATAATGTCGCCCTTGACACCGAAGTCCTGCAGCACGGCTTCGAGCTGGCGGGCCATTTCTTCAAGGCGCGCCGGGGCATGTTCGGGCGAGGGGCCGGAGCGCTTCGGCTCTGCCAGCAGGCTGAGTTCAGGCAGCTCGAACCCCTGCGGTTCGTCGAGCAGCGAGCCCTGCGCTTCGCGGAACTGGCGCTGGCCCTGTGCGGGACGGGGAGCAGGTGCGGCCACGGGGACACGCGGCGCGGCAGCAACCGGCTCGACCTGCCCGCGCGGCGCCGTGGGGTCGGCGGGGTGGAAGCGGGAATCGCCGCGCTGGGTGCGCGAAGGCATAGGCGCGTCGGGCACGAAGGGGACACCGTCGTCCTCGGGCTCATCGGGATAGTCGATGGCGGTGTCGTCGTAATCGGGCTGCGCGAGAATGCGACCGGTTGGCTCGAAATTGGGCTCGACATGCTGCACCGGAGCATAAATCCGGCGCTGCGTGGCAACGGCGACCGGCTCCTGAGCGACATGTATGTCGGGCGCGCGGCCGTCCATGGAGGGCTCGGCATTGTGATCGAAATCGGCCATGTCCTCTTCGGCGCGGCGCTCGGCATGGGCGGCGCGGGCGCGACGGAAGGCGGTGCGCATTGAATAGCCCATATGCACAACTGCCCCCATAGCCACTTCCATAAGCGGATTGGGGTCGCGCTCATCCTCAACCTCGGCCTTGCGGGCCGCGCCGGGCTTTTGAGCCTTGGTGGGCACGGCAGCGCCGAGGCCCATGGCGATCCAGAGCAGAGTCAGCGCGGGGGCGGCAAGAATGATGGCGAAAAGCGTCGAGGTCACCGGCTGCGGGTCGGAACCGGCGATCATAGAAGCCAGAATGGAGAACATCATGCCGGTGAGGCCGCCAAGCCCGGTGGGCAGCGGCCAGCTTTCGGGCATGGCGATGAAGGAGAAGACACCAGCCGAGAGAATGATGGCGCCGAGCCACGCCATAACGCGCATGCCCAGATGGGTAACGGCATAGCGGCGCGACATGGCCCAGCCCCAAAGAGCAAGCGGCACGATCATGACGAGGCTCGAGAGCCCCAGAAACTGAAAGCAGAGATCGGCAATAACCGCGCCGGGAAAGCCGAGCCAATTTGCCGGAATTTTGCTCGTCGCCAGAGACAGCGAGGGATCATCAACCGACCATGAAGCCAGCGCGGCCAGCACTATGGCGCAAAGGCCGAGCAGCAGCAGGCCGGCCAGACGCAGCGGAATGCGAATCGCAATCGCCGGTGGTGGCGTCGGCGCCTTGGCGCTTTTGCTGGAACTGGAAGAACGGGCACCGCTCCGGGAAACAGGGCGGACATCGTCAATCATGGGCACGGGATGGCTGGGCATGGACACGCATTACTCTTTGCCGGCCCGCAAACCATCGACGGACCGATTTGGTGTCATGCTAACCCGGCGTGGTTAATCGCGTGCTAACCATCGGGGGATTGCTGGTCTGGGTGTGCGGCCCATGCAGTTTGCGAGTGGGAAGCCTCTGTGGCGGGCCAAGAGGACATGAGCCGCACGCCCCGGCCAGCCGGGACGAAATGGGTGGCGGCGCCCGCCACCCAAGGTTTGGATCAGTTGTAGGCGCGTTCGCCGTGGGTCGAGAGGTCCAGACCATCGCTTTCGGCAGCTTCAGCGACGCGCAGGCCACCAAACAGAGCCTTGACGATCAGCAGGGCGACGAAAGTGACGACTGCCGACCAGACGATGGCGACGAGAACTGCCAGAACCTGGGTGACGAGCTGCCCACCCATGGCATAGCCTTCGGCACCGAAGCCGCCGAGGGCCGGATCGGCCACAATGGCCGTGCCGATGGCGCCGACAATGCCACCCACGCCGTGGATGCCGAATACGTCGAGCGAGTCGTCATATTTCAGCATCGGCTTGAGACTGACCACGGCCCAGAGACAGACAAGGCTGGCAACCGCACCGAGAACGATAGCGCCGAACGTGCCGGCAAAGCCGGCAGCTGGAGTGATGGCGACGAGGCCGGCAACGGCACCCGAGAAGGCACCCAGAGCCGAAGCGTGGCCACGGGTGATCTTTTCGCCCAGAGCCCAGGCGAGAGCCGCAGCAGCAGGGGCAGTGATGGTGTTGAGGAAGGCCTGAGCGGCGACGCCATTGGCGGCTAGAGCCGAGCCAGCGTTGAAGCCGAACCAGCCGACCCACAGAAGCGAGGCACCGATGAAGACGAAGACCAGATTATGGGGCGCAATCGGCTCCTTCATGAAACCAAGGCGTGGCCCGAGAACGATGGCGGCAACAAGCGCGGCGACACCGGAATTGATGTGAACGACAGTGCCCCCGGCAAAGTCCAGTGCACCCATATTGAAGAATAGGCCCGCACCCGACCAGACCATGTGCGCAATGGGCAGGTAGGAGAAGGTGAACCAGATGGCCAGGAACGCCATGATCGCGCCGAACTTCATACGCTCGGCAATGCCGCCGACGATGAGAGTGGCGGTGATACAGGCGAAGGTCAGCTGGAAGACCACGAAGACCAGTTCAGGAATGGTACCGGACACCGAATCGGGGCTGGTCGCGCCGAGCATGAAGTTGGAGAAATCGCCGATGAAAGCGGAAAGACCACCCTCGCTGGGGCCGGCAAAGGCAAGCGAATAGCCATAGGCTACCCAGAGCAAGGCGATCAAGGCAAAGCCGGCAAAGACCTGCGTGAGCACCGAAAGGATGTTCTTGGAACGGACGAGACCGCCATAGAACAGGGCAAGACCCGGAATGGTCATCAGGATAACGAGGATGGTCGAAACAATCATCCAGGCGGTGTCGCCGGTATCGATAGCCGCGACCTCTTCTATGGCCGAAGGCACTTCGGCAGCGACTTCCTGCCCAAGGGCGGGTAGCGCCAGCAGGAGGGAAGCCAGGGCGGCGCCTCCGAGAATTTTCGACGTCTTGAGTGACATTTTTCTATGAGCTCCGAATGGAAACGCGGCTTAAAGCGCGGAAGCGCCGGTTTCGCCGGTGCGGATGCGGGTGACGGCAAGCAGGTCGAGCACGAAAATCTTGCCATCACCGATGCGCCCGGTCTGGGCGGCATCACGGATGGCTGTGCTGACGGCGTCGGCGATCGCGTCATCGACGGCGATCTCGACCTTGAGCTTGGGCAGGAAATGCACGGCATATTCGGTGCCGCGATAGATCTCGGAATGGCCCTTCTGTCGGCCATAGCCCTTCACTTCGGTCACGGTCATGCCGTGCACGTCGAGCGAATTGAGCGCCTGCCGAACCTCTTCGAGCCGCGACGGCTTGATGATGGCAACCACCAGTTTCATGTGACCCCCTTGGCGCCGATGCGGCGCATGCTGGAACGGACACATAGACTCAAGCCGCGTGCCAAATGATCTGGCACGAAATTCTCTTTTATTTACAGTGCATTAAGAATGAGGGGCGCAAGGCGACTCTGAATTAGGCAGAAAATTGCCTATTCAATGTGCATTTAAGGCGACCACTGCTTCGCTTTTGAGCAAATCTTGCCAGAGGTGTGCAGTCCGCGCAGTTTTGCGAGTGGGAAGCCTCTGTGGCGGGCCAAGAGGGGCGCGGGCTGCACGCCGCTGGCAAGCGGCAGGATGGCCGGACAAAGCCCGGCCATCCAAAGGCGTTACTTGAACTCGGGATAGGCTTCGACACCGACTTCGGCGACGTCGAGGCCAAGCTCTTCATCCTCTGCGGTCGGCCGCAGGCCCATGACAGCCTTGAGAATGGCCCAGACCACAAGGCTGATCACGAAGACGAAGACGCCGACTGTGACGATAGCCAGAAGCTGGACACCGATATTGGCGTCGGGGTTAGTGAAGACCACGGCAATCGTGCCCCAGATACCGGCGAAGAGGTGGACCGGAACGGCGCCGACCACATCGTCGATCTTGAGGCGGTCCAGCAGCGGCACGGTGAAGATCACGATGGCGCCGCCGACGGCACCGATCAGCGTTGCCGTGCCTAGGCCCGGCGTCAGCGGTTCGGCCGTGACTGAGACGAGACCGGCCAGCGCGCCGTTGATCACAAAGGTCAGATCGACCTTCTTGTAGAGCAACGCGCTCAGCACGGTTGCGGCAAGCGCGCCACCGATGGCACCGGCATTGGTATTGGCCATGACGCGACCAACGTCGGCGATGTCGCCAACGGTGCCCATGGCAAGCTGGGACGCGCCATTAAAGCCGTACCAGCCCATCCAGAGGATGAACATGCCGAGCACGGCCAGCGGCATGTTGGAGCCGGGGATGGCGCGCACGGTGCCGTCCGGATTGTATTTTCCCTTGCGTGCGCCGAGCAGGATTGCCCCAGCCAGAGCCGCCCAGCCACCCACCGAGTGCACGACGGTGGAACCGGCGAAATCGAGGAAACCCATCTGATCGAGGAAGCCGCCGCCCCACTTCCATGAGGCCTGGATCGGGTAAACGAGCGCGGTCAGAACCGCCACGAAGATGAGGAACGGCAGGAGCTTGATGCGCTCGGCCAGCGCCCCAGAAACAATGGACGCGGCAGTTGCGCAGAACATGACCTGGAAGAAGAAGTCCGAGCTGACCGTTGCATAGGTCAGGTCGGCGGCGTCAGCCGTCAGGCCCACCGGCTCCAGCACGGCAATACCGATCGCGCCAAGCACGCCATCCACCATCCAAGCGTCGCCCGGATACATGATCATGTAGCCGATGATGTAATAGGCAAAGCAGGCCAGCGAATACATGGTGATATTCTTGAGCAGCTGCATGGAGACGTTCTTGGTCCGCACGAAGCCCGCTTCGAGCATAGCAAAGCCCGCGGCCATCCAGAACACCAGGATGCCGCCAAACAGCATCAGGAACGAATTGAGGATATATTGCGTCTGAACGGCGGCTTCACCGCCGACAACGGCCTCAACCACGTCTTCGGCTGGCGCATCCTGAGCAAGCGCCGGCAGTGCCAGCAAAAGCGAAGCCAGCGCAACGCCGCCCGCAATCTTTAGGGGATTCTTGAACCCTGTCATTGTCATTGTTCTCCTGAAGTCGGGGGACATCACAGCGCCGACGCGCCGGTTTCGCCGGTGCGGATGCGGGTGACAGCAAGCAGATCGAGGATGAAAATCTTGCCATCACCGATACGCCCGGTCTGGGCGGCGTCGCGAATGGCCGTGCTCACCGGATCAGCGAGTGCGTCGTCGACGGCGATTTCGACTTTGAGCTTGGGCAGGAAGTGCACGGCATATTCGGTGCCGCGATAAATTTCGGAATGGCCCTTCTGGCGGCCATAACCCTTCACTTCGGTCACGGTCATGCCGTGGACGTCTAGAGAGTTCAGCGCCTGGCGCACCTCCTCCAGGCGTGATGGTTTGATGATTGCAACCACCAGTTTCATGAATGCCCCTTTCTTGCCTCTCGCATTGTTTTACGAATGCAACAGACTCAAGAGCCGTGCCAAACTGGCTTGGCGCCAAGAAAATTCTCTGAAACTAAGAGGTTAGGCAGCGTGATCCTAACGAGAACGCATTGTGGCAAAGCTGTGGCGAAACAATATTGCACATAAAATATGCAACATTTCACGCTATGCACAAAATGCACACAAAAGTGCTGTGGCAAGTGGCGCACTTGCATTTGCAAATATGTAGGCGGAAAACCGGAGCAGTTCAGGAGTGGCGGTATGAGCAGAGCTGTGGCTGATCGATTTGATGTCATTATCGTTGGTGGCGGCCATGTTGGCCTGACGCTGGCGCTGGCACTTGGCCGGTCGGCACCCGGCATCAAACTGGCCCTGGTTGACCGCCGCCCGCTCAGCGTCCCACGCGACAATCGCGCCTCGGCCATCGCCGCCGGTGTCCGGCACATTTTCGAGGCACTCGGCGTCTGGCAGGATATGGAGAGCGCAAGCCAGCCGATGACGGCTATGCGGATCACCGATTCCGGCCAGGGCGATCTGGCCCGCCCGCTGTTTCTGCAGTTTGACGGCGAGGTCGCGCCCGGCGAGGCTTTTGCCCATATGGTGCCCAATCAGGCCAGCGCCGCCGCCCTGCTCAAGGGGGCCGAGGGACTGTTTGAGATGGTCGCGCCGGCCGAGGTCAAAGATTGGTCGGGGGACGAAGCGCTGGCGAAATTGACGCTGGCCGATGGCCGCGTGCTCTCTGCGCCGCTGATTATTGCCGCTGACGGAGCCCAATCAGGGCTGCGTCAACGCGCCGGCATCGATACGTTCGGACATGATTATGGGCAAACGGGGCTGGTCGCGACCATTGCACACGAACTGCCGCATGAGGGCATAGCCTATGAGCATTTCCGCCCCTCGGGCCCCTTTGCCAGCCTGCCGCTGCCCGGCAATCGATCATCCCTCGTCTGGACGGAAACAGCCGAAAATGCGCCGCGTTTTCTGGCCATGGATGCGGACGCGCTGGCCCTTGAGATTGAAGCCGTTATGGGCTCGACGCTTGGCCGGGTTACACTCGAAGACAAGCTGATGGGCTTTCCGCTGCGCCTACAACTGGCCAAGAGATTTATCGGCCCGCGTCTGGCACTGGTGGGTGACGCGGCCCATGTCGTGCACCCCATTGCAGGACAGGGCCTTAATCTCGGACTCAAGGATGTAGCCGCGTTGACTGAAGTGATCGTCGACGCGATGCGGCTGGGGCTCGATCATGGCGCAGATGACGTGCTGGAACGTTACCAGTCCTGGCGTCGTCTGGACACCACTTCGATGGCTATCGTCACCGATGGCATGAACCGGCTGTTTTCCAACGATGTCGCGCCAATCCGCGCATTGCGCGATTTCGGGCTCGGGCTTGTGGACCGGACCGGACCGATCAAATCGGCGCTGATCGGCGCGGCTTCCGGTGCATCCGGCCCGCGCCTGTTGAGGGGCTTGCCGGTTTAGTTTGTTTGAGCCCCATTGCTCAACCCCGCACAAGGCTGTCCTCGGGCTTGACCCGAGGATCCGTTTGAGAGCCCCAATTTTTGCGTCTGCGCGTAAACGGAGTGGCCCTCGGGTCAAGCCCGAGGGCAGCGCTGTACTGGAGCGAACATCGCGGCGAAAGCGCCGCGTGTGGGGCGGTTCAAACCCGCGGCAGACAGGACGGACCGGCAGGTTCGAAGCTCTTGTAGGTCAGGATGAATTCCCGATGGCCTAGAGATTCCGACTTGGTTTCTTCGCCTGAGGCTATGTCCTCGATCAGATGCAGGATTTCCTGTCCGACTTCATCGAGACTGGCTCGGCCTTCCAGAATACGCCCGGCATCGACATCCATGTCGTCTTCGAGTTTGCGATAGGTGTCGGGATTGGCGCAGACCTTGATGACCGGCGAAACCGCCGATCCGACCACCGAACCGCGTCCAGTGACGAACAGGGTCATGTGACAGCCCGAGGCCATCATCTCGACGATTTCAGCGGTGTCGGAAATATTGGGGAAGCCGAAACGCACTTCACCATCGGGCACCACATCCATGAGATAGAGCCCGCCGGTGGGCGGAATAGTGCCGGGCTTGATAATGCCCGAGATTTGCGAGGAGCCCGACTTGGCATAGGCACCCATCGATTTTTCTTCGATGGTCGAGAGCCCGCCATCGGCATTGCCGGGTGCGAAACTGCCATAGCCGAGCGTCGCGTAATAGGTCGCCGCCTTGGCGACCGAGGCGCGCAATTCATCGGCCAGTTCGGGCGTCACGGCGCGGTCGGCCATGATTTCCTCGCAGCCGATCAATTCGCCGGTTTCCTCGAAAATGCAGGTCGCACCAGCGTCAACCAGCATGTCGAAGGCGCGGCCCACGGCGGGATTGCCGGTGATACCAGACGTGCCGTCCGAGCCACCGCAGACGGTGCCGACCACCAGTTCATCAAGCGCCATCGGCACTGTTTCGGCCTGCCGCAGGGCGACAAGCTGTTCCTCAACCCAGGCGCGACCCTGCTCGATAGTGCGGCGCGTTCCGCCATCGTTCTGAATGGTCAGAGTATGGACCGGACGCCCAGAGGCCTTGATGACGTCAGAAAGCTGATACTTGTTAAAGCTTTCGCAGCCCAGCGACAGCAGTAGCACCGCACCCACATTGGGGTGGGTGGTGAGCTTTTCCATCATGTCCTGTGCATAGGCGTTCGGGAAACACCCTGGAAACCCGATCAGGTGCACAGCGTCGCCCCGGAATTCGGCGACGATTTCGCGGCTGACGTGATGGGCACATTCGACCAGATAGGCGACAGCCACGACATTGCGGATGCCCTTGCGCCCATCCTGACGCGGAAAGCCGCGCAATTGTCCGCTCATTGAACTGGCTCCTCGATCTTGCGACCAATGATATGGGTGGCCGTGTAGTCGCTCTTGATATTGTGGATATGAACGTGGTCGCCCACGCTGATGGGTTTGGTAGCCGAGCCGATGGGGGCACCGTATTTGAGGATCTTATCACCCGGCACGATGGCGCGGCGCGCAATCTTGTGGCCGAGATCGAGCCGTTGCGAGAGAGCGACGCTGACGTCATCGATAATCAGCGTTTCGCCGGCCTCGACGGCTTCGCGCAGCACGAAGACATTGTCGCTGGGCGAGAGCAGCAATAAGCGCGCGTCGGTCACTCACATCACTCCGAACGTATCGAAGGCTTCGCGCGTGCTCATGCCATTGCGGATGGCAACGGCTACGGCGTTTTCGGTATTATTCTTTTCGATGGCGCGAGCGATCGCTTCCTGCTCGGCTTCGCGCGGAATGATCAGCACGCCTTCGCGGTCGGCGAAGATCAGATCGCCGGGAGTGACGCGAATGCCCTCGATCTCGATGGGCGTTCGGAAGTCGATGACCTTGCCGCGCACGCCCTGATCCTGCGCATAGACGCCGCGCGAAAAGACCGGGAAGCCGAGCCGCTCGATTTCGCCTGCATCGCGGATGAAACCATTGAGGATGGCACCGCCAGCCTTGAGGCGCTGGGCGCGGGTGCTCATCAGCCCGCCCCAGAGTGCGTAATTGAACGAGGAACCCGAGGCGATATAGACCTCGTCCTGTTTGAGATCGTCCAGCGCCTCGAACATGATGCCAAAGGGGGTGCGGGATAGAGGCCCCTTCCCTTCTGCGCCGACATCGTCAAACACGTCCGCTTCGAGCACCGGCATGGCGCGACCGGCAATCTTGCTTTCGCGCACCAATGGGCCAATCGCCTGCGGCAGGAATTGCTTGCGGAACCCCATGGCGTCGAGCACGTCGCCGACGACAGCGGTGAACAAATCTTGCTTGAGGACGCGGATCAGCTCCGCATCATCCAGTTTGCCCGTCATGGTTTGTCTCCTGCCCTAGTGGATAAGCGCCAGTGATATTTGGGGAACGAAGGTGATCAGCAACAGAGCCACAATCAGCGCCAGATACATGCCGAGCGACTCGCGAATGAACTCGCCGACCTTGACCTTGGTGATGTTGCAGACCACCAGCATGACCGTGCCGACCGGCGGCGTCAGCGTGCCGATGGACAGGTTGATGATCAGGATGATGCCGAAATGGACCGGATCAATCCCCGCAGCCATGACGGTAGGCATCAGGATCGGCACCAGCACGATCATCAGCGCCGTGCCCTCGATGACGGTGCCGAGCCCAAGAAACAGCACATTCATGACCAGCAGCAGCATGATCGGGTTCAGATCGAGCGCGATAATGCTGGCCGCCAGCGACTGGCCAACCTGTTCGAGCGAGAACACCCAGGCCAGAGCCGAGCTCGCCATGATCACCAGCATGACAGAGCCGGTGGTTTTGCCGGTTTCGACCAGCGCGTCGAACACATGGTGCGGGCGCATTTCGCGGTAGATCAGGAAGCCGATCACCAGCACGAAGAGCACAGCGAAAGCGCCCGCTTCGGTCGGCGTGAAGATGTTGGCACGAATACCGCCGATCACCGCCACGACGAGCACAATGGCGGGCCAGGCCTGGAACAGGACCGAGCCGGTTTCGCGCGGGGTGGGCCAGGTTTGCCTTGTGGGCTTATAGCCGCGCTTTTTCGAGGTGACATAAGTCACGATCATCAGAAGCGCAGCCAGCAACAAGCCCGGCAAAATGCCCGCCAGGAACATGTGACCAACAGAGACATTGGCCAGAAGTGCATAAATGATCAGCGCGATGCCGGGCGGAATGATTGGCGTCACCAGCGAACTGGCGGCGGTAACCGCGGCAGAAAAACCTCTGCTATAGCCGTTCTTGACCATTTCAGGCACCAGCATGCGCGAGGTCATGGCCGCGTCAGCCAGATTGGACGCGCTCATGCCGCTCATGAGCAGCGACAGCACGATATTGGCCTGCGCCATGCCGCCGGTCATTTTGCCGACAAGCAGATCGGCGAGCTTGAGCATGCGACTGGCAATGCCGGTAAAGCTCATCAGCGTGCCGAGCAAGATAAAGAGCGGAATGGCCAGCAGGGCGACGTTCTGCGTCGGGGCGATCACGCGCTGGATGGCGATGTTGATCGGCACCTGATTGATGAAAAGGAAATAGCCCAGAACGGCGACAATGATGGCGACGTAAAGGCGCATATTGAGCGCAATCAGCGCCAGAAGGACGAGAACGATCGTACCCAGATTATCCATGGGTCTGTTCCCCCTTGAGGCCGCGAATGACGCCAATAAGGCGGTGTGCCGTGAAAATACAAATGCCGACGCAGCCAACGGGGAAGGCGAGGTAAATCCAGAAATAGGGAATGCGCAGGATTTGCGTCACGCGCGTCTGGCTGGCGAGGGCCAGATCAAGACCGATCTTGGCGGCAAAGAGCAGGACCCCGATGGAGATCACCGACAGGACAATGTCGAGTATCTTGGCAATGCGGGCGGGCATGGCGTCGACCAAGACGGAAATCGTCAGATGCCTGTCATCCTTTTCGGCGGCGATCGCGCCCAGCATGATGATCCAGAGGAACAGGAAGACACTCAATTCCTCAGCAAAATGCAGAGGGCGGGACAGAACATAGCGCTGGAACACAGCCCAGTTGCTCAGCACGACGAGTGCAGCAAGGCTGATGGCAATGAGCCAGTTCACCGGACGTTCGAGGAACTTCATGATGAAAATCCTAGGGAGGGGAGCCTGCATAAAGGGCGCAGGCCAAAACGACCTGCGCCCTTTGGGATGAGCTTACTGAAGCTCGGCCTGAATGCGTTCGTAGAGACCTTCGGACCATTCAGGGAACTGCGAATAGACCGGGGTGGTGAGTGCCTGGAAGGCGGCAGTATCAACGTCGATGACCTCGACACCGGCGGCCTTCATTTCCTCGATCATCTGGTTGTCGAGTTCGGTCACCAGTTCCTGGCTGTAGAGACCGGCTTCGTAACCGGTATCGAGCACGAGCTGCAGATGTTCGGGGCTTAGAGTGGCAAAGAAGGCTTCGCCGCCGACGAACATGGCCGTGTTGGTGAGGTAGCCCATCAGCGTGAGATACTTGGCTTCTTCATGGAACTTCTGGCCATGCAGAACGGCGATGGGGTTCTCAACCGCGTCAATCACGCCCTGCGTCAGTGCCGTATAGGTCTCACCCAGCGGCATCGGGGTCGGGGTGGCGCCCATGGCTTCGAAAGCGCGGATCTGCATCAGATTGTTCGGCACACGGACCTTGAGGCCAGCAAGGTCTTCGGGGGTGCGGACCGGACGGGTCGAGATCAGGTGACGCACGCCGTAAAGCAGGTTCGGGATGACGACGCGGATGCCGTGATCATTGCGCAGCTTTTCGGATTCGTCGGCAAACCATTGGCCATCATAGATGGCCAGCAGCTTTGCCGGATCGTCGCTGAGATAGGGCCCGAACAACACGCCCAGATCCGGCTCGTAGTCGGCGAGGAAGCCCACATCGGTGATGGTGATGACGTTGAGACCCATAATGGCCTGATCGGTCACGTCCGACTTGGAGCCGAGCTGGGAGGACGGGAACAATTCAAGCGCGATTTCGCCATTGGAGCGCTCTGCCAGCAGGTCCTTCCAGAAATGCATGATCTGATCGACCGGCTCGCCTGGATTGTTTTCGTAAGCAACGCGGATGGTCACGTCCTGAGCGTAAGCTGCAAAGCTCGCAGACAGCATGGCTGCGGCAGCCAATGCGGCAAAAGTCTTTTTCATGGATAGTCTCCTCACAGGGTTTCTCTTTTGGGAACTGGAATGGCGGGATCAGAAACCGATCACTGCGCCGCCATCGACGACCAGGGTCTGGCCGGTGACATAGGCGGCAGCCGGGCTCGCGAGATAAACGCAGGCCCAGCCGATATCTTCGGGACGACCAAGTTTCTTGGCCTGAATGCGCCCTATAATCTTGGCGCGCCGCGCCGGATCGGCAGCGGTCGCCTTCTGAAACAGGTCGGTGTCGATCCAGCCGGGCGCGACGGCGTTGACGCGAATCCCGCGCCCGGCAAATTCAGCAGAAAGGCCGCGCACCGCGCCGGTCAGCGCCGTCTTGGCGACGGTGTAACCCATGACCAGCGGCTGGCCGATGAACGAGGTCATCGAGGCGGTAAAGATGACCGAGCCTGCCCCTTTGGCGATCTGGCCGGGCAGAATGGCGCGGGTCAGCTCCAGCGCCCCGCGCACATGCACATCAAAGACCGCATCGAAATCGGCCATGCTTGAGTCTTCGAACGGCTTTTTGACCGTATTGCCGGCATTGTTGACCAGAATGTCGATCGTGCCGTGGCGTTCTTCGATGACCTTTGCTGCAGGAGCGAGGTTGGCAATATCGGTAAGATCGAGCACTTCAGCGGCGGCATTGTCGCCCAGTTCGGTCAGCGCCGTGTCCAGAACGTCAGCGCGGCGCCCGGCGATAATTACCTTCGCGCCCGCTGCAGCCATGCACTTTGCAGTGGCGAGGCCCAGCCCGGAGCCACCGCCGGTCACGAGCGCGGTCTTACCCGCAAGACCGAACGTTTCGAGCAGGGTCTGGGCCAGATTGGTCACGCGGCCACCTCGATGACGACCTTAAGCGCGTCGGGGTTTGCCGCCCAGAAGGGCAGAGCCTGGTCGGCTTCAGCAAAGGCAAAGCGCTTGGAAATCAGCGCATCGGCCTTGGACCCAAGAGTTTCGAGATAGGCGACGACGGCCTCGAAATCAGCACGAGTCGCATTACGCGACCCTAGAATGTCGAGTTCCTTGAGGTTGAAGAAGCGCGTCTCGTAGCTGACTGGTGCCTTGGAATAGCCGACATAAACGACCCGCCCGGCAAAACCGGCAAAGTCCACGGCCTGCGTGAAGGTCAGCGGCAAGCCGACTGCCTCGATGACCACATCGGCGCCATCGCCATTGGTCAGCGCCTCGATGCGCTTGGCAACGTCTTCTGCCCCGGCTACGATGATTTCGCTGGCACCGAACTGGCGCGCGAACTCGGCCTTCTGCGCATTGACGTCAACAGCGATCACCCGAGCTCCACGCGCGGCGGCGCCGATGATCGCACCCATGCCAATCATGCCACAGCCCAGAACGACGACCGTGTCGCTTGAGCCGACCGAGCCGCGCTCTACAGCGTGAAAACCAACCGACAGCGGCTCGACCAACGCCAGATGTGCGGGCGCAAGGCTGGCATTGAGGATGATTTTTTCCGCTGGCAGGACCAGAAATTCGGACAGGCCGCCATCCTGTTGCACGCCCAGCGTCTTGTTGTAGCGGCAGGCATTGAGCCGACCCTTGCGGCAGGATGAGCAGGTGCCGCAATTGGTGTAGGGCACAACGATTGCGCGCTGTCCGATCAGGCCGGCATCGACGCCGGAGCCAACCGCGACCACTTCGCCGCCGATTTCATGGCCCGGAATGCGCGGGAGCTGCACCAGCGGGTTGAGACCTTTGAAGGTATTGAGATCGCTGCCGCAGAGGCCCACATGCCTGACGGCAAGCACGACCTCTCCGGCCTCCGGTGAGCGCTGGTCGACTTCGGTAAATTCGCATTGACCTTCGGCTGCGGTTGTAACGGCCTTCATTGGGGTTCGGTAACTTTCGTGTCTTGGTGTTCGGAGAGCGCCTCGGCCAGCGAAATTTCGCTGAGCGCATAGTGCTCGATGAAAGCGGCAGTGACTTTTTCCAGCGAGCGCTGTTCAAGCGCGTCGACAATGTGCTGATGGTTCTCGAGCGAGCGCCCATCGTGCTGCGGGCGCTGCTTGCCGATCTCCTGGTAGAAGACGATGACTGGACGCAGCGCGGCGAAGAGCTTGTGGATGACCGAATTGTTAGAGGCTTCGATCAGCACCTGATGGAAGGCATAGTCCGCCTCGGCACCCTGACGCACGGTCAGCGCCGCCCGCATCTGCGCCAGATGGTGCTTGAGCTGGCCGATCTGCGCATCAGTGATGCGTTTGACCACTGACGGCATGACGGCCAGATCGATGCCACGGCGAAATTCGATGACGTCCTGACAGGTCGCCAGACTGCGGTCGAACACCGTCTCGATGATGTCGAAGGCCATGGACAGGTCGGGCGTGGTCACGCGCGGGCCGCGCTGGGTTTTTTCCACAAAACCATAGGCTTCCAGAAAAATTAGCGCTTCGCGCACCGTGTTGCGGCTCACGTCAAAGCGCTCGGCATAGAGCCGCTCATTGGGCAGGTAATCGCCCGGCTGATAATTGTCCTGAATGTCGGCCTTGAGCGCTTCAAGCACGCCCTTGACCGCTGTAACGCGCGCCATGGCTGATAAATCCCCCCTTGGTCCAACAATAGGACCAATGCCCAGATTATTTTCCAAGCCATGCAAATGTGTCAACCCCCGCATGATGCAAGGGCATGACTTAGGTGCAAAAGCTTTGCCCTCTCCCACAGGAGGGAAGAGCAGAATTTCATCCGAGAGTTTTGAAATTTACCAGGAAAATGCTGAGTTCGCAGCGCCACTAGAGCCGTCGATCAGATGAAGATCAGACCCTTGTCGAGAACGCTTTTCCAAGCAGAATCAGCATGAAGTCGCGCGGCAGCGAGAGCCGCATCGCCTTTATTGGTGACGATATCGGTCTCTGATAGACTGAGCCGCGCCTGTTCCAGAATGGCGGGATGGAGATCGAGCACACCACCCACTAGTCCCACCGGCGCAACGCCGCAGCGGGCCAATAGTGCCCCGGCGAGATGAGCCAACTCCTGCCCTGCCCGATGCAGAATAGCGAGGGCAGTCGCATCGCCTGCAAAGGCAGCTTTCGCAACGGCGACGCTGAGAGTACCAATGCGGCCCCGATCACCCGCATAGACGAACTGGCGCACGTCGCTCCACGTATTGCCACCCACCGCCTTGAACATGGCCGCAGCGAGAGGCTCCAATGCGCGGAAATCGCCGTCGCGATCATAGGCGCGATACATGAGATCAAGCGCCTCAAGGGCAATCCAGCTTCCGGAACCAGCATCGTCGATAAGAATGCCGCGCCCACCAACGCGCGTGACCTTACCGTCGGCGGCCACATGCACGCCAATGGAGCCGGTTCCGGCGGAAATAAGATGCCCGTCACCGGGTCCGAAATTGGCGAGATAGGCCAGCACAATGTCGTCGATCAGCCTGATCTGGTCGGGGGGCAATGGCAGCGCCTCGCCAATCAATGTCTTGACCTCGACTTCCACCGCAGCGCCGTAGCCGGTCATGCCGCCGGCAAGAGTGACGGTTTGCAGATTTTCGGCTGCAAGCGCCCCTGCAATGGCATTGAACGCGATGGAGAGACGCTGACGCTCTGCGGGATTGAAGATATGGCCGGTCGCTCCGGCGACCTTGCCACGCGCCAGTACAGCGCCCGAAGCATCGCAGGCAACCCAGCGACTGGCCGTGCCTCCAATATCGAAGCCCAGATGCACATCGCGCATCATACAGGCACGCCGCCAGAAACGAACATTCGGGTGATTTCGCGCGGATTGGTAATCATGGTTCCAACGACGACAGCATAAGCGCCCGCGTCGAACGCCTGCCGCACGAGGTCCGGCGAATTGTAACGCCCCTCAGCGATCAACGGAACCGATAAACGGCTCGCAAGAGCCTCGATCAATTTGAGGTCCGGCAGTTCCGGCTTGGGCTGCGTAGCCTCGGTATAGCCCGAAAGCGTTGTCGCGATATAAGTCGCGCCGCTTTCCGCCGCTGCCAGCCCTTCATCAAGGGTCGAGATATCGGCGAAGACTTCGACACCCAGTTCGTCGCGAATACGTCGGATCAGAATGTCCGGCCGCTCTCCAGCACGCGGACGGGGCGTGCAATCGAGCGCCACGATCTCCGCCCCAGCCGCAACGATGGATTCGGCCGCAGCGAAATCGGGGGTGATATAGACCGGGTACTGGTCGGAAAACATCTTGTGAATGCCGATCACCGGCAGGCCCGCGGCTTTGACCGCCGCGATGTCGTCAGGGCCATTGGCGCGGATCGCCACCGCCCCACCATCGCGCGCAGCTAGCGCCATGGCACCCATGAAGTGGGGTCCATGCAGAGGGTTATCCGCCCGCGCCTGGCAGGAGACGATGAGACCTTTTTCCAGTTTCATTATTTCACCGCGCCCGAGGTCATGCCGGCAATGAACTGCTTGGAGAGCAGGATGTAGATGATGATGATGGGCGCAGCCGACAGCGTCAGGCCCGAGAACAGCACGCCCCAATCGGTCGTATATTCGCCCATAAAGGTGGTCAGCCCTTGCGGCAGGGTTTTGAGATTGTCGTTCTGGATGAAGACCAGAGGGAAGAAGAAGTCGTTCCAGATCGGCACCACGTTCTGAATGCCGGCGATCACCATGGCCGGTCGGACCAGAGGCAGCATGATCGACCACATGATGCGCGCCTCGCTCGCCCCATCCATGCGCGCCGCGTCTTCCAGCTCATTGGGCAGCGAGCGGATGAAACCGGTCATGATGAAAACCGTCGTGGGCAGGCCCATGGCCGTATAGACGAAAATCAGGCTCAGCTGATTGTTGAGGATCGACAGATCCCGCATCAGCATGAACAGCGGAATGATGGCGAGCTTGAGCGGCAGAGTCAGCCCCGCCAGGAAGAACATCAAGATGAAGCCCGAGCCGGTAAAGGTGTAGCGCCCGATGGCATAGGCCGCCATGGTCCCCAGCGTCAGGATCAGCACCATCGAGGCGCCGGTGACGACGAAGGAATTGAGCAGATAGCGCAGGAAATTGGTCTCGGTCCAGATTTTGACGAAGTTTCCAACATTGGAGAAATCGGGGATCGAGAACGGCGACTGGAAAATCTGCGGCGTGGTTTTGAAGGCCGAGAACACCATGATGAGAATGGGAGCCAGCATGATGATCGTGTTGGCGATCAGGATGATCTGCAACAGCCCGTCACGCCCCAGCGCGCCGAGCATGCCCTTGCGCTGGTAATAGGCATTATCCGCTGCCGCGCTCATAGCTGGATCTCCCTTGCGCGCAGGCGCGTGGTGATGACGCCCGCAACCACCGCAATGAAGAGGAAGATGATGACGGCCAGCGCCGAGCCGAGGCCGAAATTCTGCTGGCCAGCCGACACATTGCCGAAGGCGGTGCGGTAGAAATATAGGCCCAGCACGTCGGTGGAGCCGAAGGGCGATCCATCAAGCCCGCCCATGATATAGGGCAGCTCGAACCAGTTGAACGCACCCACGAACAGCAGCGTGAAGACGATGGTGGCGCTGGGCGCGACGAGCGGCCACACGATCTTGGTGATTTTCACCCATTCGCTCTCGGTTTCCATGCGCACTGCATCCAGAATTTCACCGGGAATGCGCTGCATGCCGGCGAGGAACACAAGCGCCGGGAAACCCACCATGTGCCAGGCCTGAGCGATGATAATGCTCCACAGCGCCGTGCCGCTCTGACCGAGCCAGGGTTGCGCCAGCCAGCCAAGTCCGATGGATTTGAGCGAGATGTTCACCACGCCAAACAGCGGATGGTAAAACAGCTTGAAGAGATAGGCGACGATAATGGTGGAGAGCACGACCGGCAGGAATACCGCAATCCGGTGGAAGCGGGCGCCGGGCAATTCGCGCCAGAGCGCATAGGCGAGAATGAAACCCAGCCCGTTCTGCAGCACCATCAGCGCGAAGAAGACGATGATATTATTTTTGAACGCATTGAGCGTCCAGCTGCGGTAGGGCTCGACGAACAGCACCGTATGGAAATTCTGCAAGCCCACAAAGTCGAGCCGGCGCAAACCCTGCCAGTCGAAAAAGGCATAGGCGAAGGCCGACAGGATCGGATAGACGACGAAAAGCGCGACAAAGACCAGGGGCGGCACGATCAAGACGGTGATCCAGAGGCCGCGGCCTGTCATCCGAAGTTGGGGCATGTTGCGGTCGCTTCGCGCTTGAGTGCCGGAGGGATACCCCTCCCCGCATGCGGGAAGGGGCCGTCCACGAGGGAGATTACTTCTTGAACGGCTCGTACCAGGCGGCAAGACCGGTGGTCAGCGCTTCGCCAATGGCTTCCGGAGAGGTTTCGCCGGCAAAGAGCTTCTGCATCTCGCCCTGGATCAGTACGGAGCCGGAGGGCTCGCCGAAGCGGAAATGGGCTAGCATCAGATAGGGGATCGAGTGCTGGTTAAGCTCATTGACTTCAGCCAGAAGCGGATTGTTGAAGACAACGCCCGGAATGGTCGAGATGTTGGAAAGCGTATCGGCAAAGGCCTGACCGAATTCGAGGCTGGCCAGATAGTTGAGGAATTTTATCGACGCTTCCTTGTTGGCCCCAGCCGCATTGGCCGCGTAGCCGCCATCGAAATAGAGGCCGACCAAACGCTCGGTTTCCGCCGTTTCGCCGGGCGCCGCAAAAATTCCCAGCTCGATATCGGGGTTCTGCGCCTTGAACGTCGCCAGTTCATAAGAGCCACCAACGAACATGCCGGCCATGCCCGAGGAGAACAGCTGCTGTGCCGATGGGTAGTCGAGGCCGATAAAGCCATCGGGGAAGTAGTTCTGGGCCAGATCGTTGACTTCAGCCAAGGCATTGGTGAAGCGCTCGTCTGTGAAGTCAGCCTCGCCGGTCATAAGGCCGTCGTAGAAATCCTTGCCCATCAGCGTCGATCCGAGGCCGAAGGTCACAGTTTCGTTCTGCCACGCGGTCGCGGTGCCGTTGGCGAAGGGGATGACGCCAGCATCCTTGAGCTTCTGGCTCAGCGCTTCGAGCTCTGCCCAAGTCTGCGGCTCTTCGAGGCCATTGGCGTCGAACAGAGCCTTGTTATAGATGACGAGCTGGGTCTGGCTGGCGAAGGGCACAGCATAGACCACGCCGTCTGAACGCATGCTTTCCGCAGCGAGCGCCGGGGCAGCGAAATCGGCCAGCGCCGGGACAACCTCATTGGACAGCGGCTCAAGATAGCCAGCAGCAGCAACGTTTTCGAGCCCGCCATAGGCGCGCACCATCATCACATCCGGGCCGGTGCCGCCGGCAAGGGCGGTCGACAGGATGGTGTTGTAATTTGCGGCTTCAAACGTTTCGAACTTGACGGTGATGCCAGGATTGGCAGCCTCGAATGTGTCGATGAACTGCTCATAGGCGGCGCGATCTTCCTGACGCCAACTCCAGAAGGTCAGGTCCTGCGCCAGCGCAGGAGCCGCCACCATGATGGCCGCAAGGCCAGCGCCGATACGGATCAGATTGGACTTCATTTGTGTTCCCTCTCCTTGAAACAACATTGGCATGGTCTGTTCTTGCCCCTTACGGGGTCAGCCGCCGGCCATCCTCGGCGGAAAAGAAATGCGCTGCGCCCGGATTGAGCGTGACACGCACCGCCTCGTCGGGCGGATAAACCTCGTTCGGTCCGGTGCGCGCGGCGACCAGGGTGCCGTCGGCCAGCCGCACATAGACATAGGCGTTGTCGCCCAGATATTCGGTGTAAACGACCTGCGCATGCAGCCCCTCGGCCGCGTTGCTGTGATGAAGGTTCACCGCATCAGGGCGAATGCCCAGCTTGAAGCTGTCACCATCGGGCAGACTGTCGATGACCAGTGAGCCGCCATCGGCAACGCTCAGCCGATTGCCCTCGCGCGTCACGTTCACCAGCGTCATGCGCGGCGAGCCGATAAAGGTCGCGACAAAGGTATTTGCCGGCTTTTCATAGAGTTCGCGTGGTGAGCCGACCTGTTCGATCCGCCCGGCATTCATCACCACGATCTTGTCGGCCAGCGTCATCGCCTCGACCTGATCATGGGTCACATAAATCATCGTGCCGCCGATATCGCGGTGCAGCTTTGCAATTTCGAGGCGCACGTCCGAGCGCAGCGCCGCATCGAGATTGGACAGAGGTTCATCGAGCAGGAATACGGCGGGCTTCCGCACCAGCGCCCTACCGATCGCCACGCGCTGGCGCTGCCCGCCCGAGAGTTCGCGCGGCTTGCGCTTGAGCAACTCGTCGAGCCGCAGCATGCGCGAGGCTTCGGCAATGCGGCTTTCGACCTCGGCCTTGTCGAGCCCCATCAGGCGGGCGCCGAAGGCCATGTTTTCATAAACATCCATATGCGGGTAAAGCGCATAGGACTGGAAGACCATGGCAATGCCGCGCCGGCTGGGCGGCACATCATTCATCAGCTTGCCATTGAGCACAAATTCGCCGCCGGAAATCGGATCAAGCCCGGCGATAAGGCGCAGAAGTGTAGACTTGCCGCACCCCGAAGGCCCAACGAACACGACCAGCTCGCGATCACCGATCTCAAGATCGATCCCGTGCAGCACGGCTGTGTTCTTGAACTGCTTCTTGATGCCGCGAAGCGAAAGCTGAGCCAAATCACCCTCCGTCAGTTCCGCCTCTGGGCCGGACCGAACTCCTCACGGCCATCCCTCACAGCCGATCCACATTGGAATACTAAATTCCAAAAAAAGATTATGTCAAGAATATATGATTACGATACAGGCAAACATCATCGCTGCCTCAGGATGGGGCAGTGAATGGCAAAACTGGCTAGCGCACCTTGAGTACGGTGACGGCGCTTTCGCTATTGTGGATGTAATCATGCGCATCGGCCTGACGGCGGATCAGCAGGATGAACAGCATGTCCATCAGCATGAGCTGGGCGTCGCGCGAGGTGATTGCCGAGGAGCGCACCCGTTCTTCGTCGGTCACGGTGAACAGGTGCAGGTCCGCCAGATCAAGCAGCGGATTGGGATGCAGGCCGGTCATTGAGATGACAGTCGCCCCGCGCTGTTTGGCCAATTCGGCAATGCGCAGAGTTTCAATGCTGCGGCCCGAATGAGACAGCGCCAACAACACGTCGGTTTCGTTCAGCCCCGAGGCATTGGACACCTGGATATGCGTATCGGTGTCGATTAGCACGACGCGGCCCAGTTTGAGCAGCTTATAGGAAAAGTCCCGCGCCACGAGCGATGAGGCTCCGACACCCGCCAGCTGCACCTTTCGCGCCGAAACCAGCGCTTCCACAACCGCATCGATGGCCTGCTCGTTATTAGCAGCCAGCGTCTCGCGCATGGAGAGCAATTTGCTGCCGATCAGCTTTTGCAGGATCGTTACGTAAGAATCGCTGCTGTCGATCGTGCCGTGAATGACGCCACCCGGCGTGTGCCATTCCAGCGCCTTAGCCTTGTTCACTGCTAGTTTGAGCTGCTGGTAGCCCCCATAGCCCATTTTCTGGCTGAACTTGACGACGCTGGATTGGCTGCGTCCCGTCGCCTCCGCCAAAGCCGCCGAGGACAGTGTCAGCATTTCATCGGGATGATCGATGATGAATTGAGCGATCTGCCGGTCGGCGACCGTCATGGAATCGAGCTTGGCGCTAAGGACTTTCAGGATGGACATGCTTGCTTCCAGAACTGGGGCCATTCGCACTAGTGCTGATAGCCAGGCGATTGCAACAGCCTTCTCCCCGCCCCGCCCTCCAGCGCAAGCGGCTCTCTATCCACATTGGAATACAATATTCCTGAATGCGTTGACACTAGGAATATTCACTTCTAGCATTCCAGTCAGACATCGAGCAAAGGCATCATGGCAAAAACCACCCTGATCGCAGAACTTGGGCAGCTCGTTTCCGAGGCCCGCAACCCGGACACTATGCAGATCGACCTTATGTCGACGCCGCAGATTCTGTCTGCCATGAACGCACAGGATGCGCAGGTGGCTGGCGCTGTCGAAAAGGTTCTGCCTGAGATTGCACAGGCCGTGGAGAAAATCGTCGACGCCTTCAAGGCTGGCGGGCGGCTTATCTACTTTGGCGCCGGTACCAGTGGGCGGCTTGGCGTGCTCGACGCGTCGGAATGCCCTCCGACATTCAGCGTGCCCGAAGACATGGTGGTCGGCATCATTGCTGGTGGCGATCACGCACTGCGTCATCCCATCGAAGGCGCCGAAGATGACCCCAAAGAAGGGCGCAGCGATCTTGAAAAAATCGGCGCATGCGCCAATGACGTCGTCGTCGGCATCGCCGTCAGCGGCCGTACACCCTATGTCATCGGCGGTCTCGACTATGCCCGCAGCGTCGGCGCGACAACGGTGGCGCTCTCCTGTAATCCTGGTTCGGCCATCGCCCGGCTGGCCGATATCGCTATCTCCCCGGTTGTCGGCCCCGAAGCGCTGACCGGTTCCACCCGCCTCAAGTCGGGTACGGCGCAGAAACTGGTGCTCAACATGCTGACCACCGCCAGCATGATCCGCATTGGCAAGTCATATGAAAATCTCATGGTCGACGTGTCCGTTAGCAATGAAAAGCTCGCCGCCCGCGCCATTCGCATTCTGGTGGAAGTGGCCGATTGCAGCGCCGAAGAAGCCGAGCACTACCTCGTCGCCAGCAATAATAATGTGAAACTGGCTATTCTGATGGCCCTAACTGGTCTTGAAGCCGACGCGGCTCAGACCGCCCTCACCAATGCCGATGGTTTCCTGCGCCGCGCCGCTGGCCAACAACCGCGCGCGGCAGGCTGAGGAAGGATCATGGACCTGCTCGTCAATCTCTATAGCCGCAAACTGGAAACGCTGGCTCAGCGCGTCCAGAGCTGCGAAGCGCGCATTCGCGTCGCCCTGCCGCCCGAGCAGCACATCGTCAAGGATTGGGTGCGCACCCATTTCAGCGAATACTGGGTCAGCGAAGTCAGTGCAGCCATGGCGCATCAGCCGCCAGGCTGTCTCATCGCCACCATCGACGGCCAGCTGGTCGGCTTTGCCTGCTACGACGCTACGGCACGCGGCTTTTTCGGTCCCACCGGCGTTGCCGAAGACCAGCGCGGCAAGCGCATTGGTCTCGCGCTCTTTTATCACACGCTGATGGCCATGAAGGCCCAAGGCTATGCCTATGCCATCATCGGCTCTGCTGGCCCGGTCGATTTCTATGCCGATGCCGTGGGCGCCATGCCCATCCCCGGCGACAAGGAAGACATTTATCAGGGCCTGTTGCGCCTCAAGCCCGCCGCGGAAAATCCATCATGACGTCTACACCACTCGCTCTTTTCGTCGGCATGCCGGGGCTGGAACTGTCAGCCTCCGAGCTCGCCTTTTTCCGCGAGACCAATCCCTTCGGCCTCTTTCTCTTCAAGCGCAATCTCGACAATCCCGAGCAGATCAAGCGCCTTGTCCACCAGTTCAGGGACGCCGTCGGCCGCGACGACGCGCCTGTTTATATCGATCAGGAAGGCGGCCGCGTGCAGCGGCTCGACAATGGCAATTGGCCGCTTTACCGCCCGCTCGGCACCTTTGGCGCCTTGGCGCGCAAGGACCTTGAGCTGGGCAAGAAGGCTCTGCGCCTGTCGACCCTCGCCATGGGGGCGATGATGACCGAACTCGGTATCGGCAGCGGTACTACGCCGGTTGTCGATCTCGCCCGCACGGACACTCATGATGTCATCGGTCAGCGCGCCTTTGGCGATGATCCCGAACTGGTCGCTATTTTGGGGCAGGTGGTCGTCGATGCCATGCTCGAGGTGGGCAACATGCCCATCATCAAACACATTCCCGGCTATGGCCGCGTGCAGGTCGATCCGCATTTCGATTGCCCAATTGTCGACGCCTCGGTCGCGGACATGGCGGGGTCTGATTTCCGGCCATTCGTCGCCCTCCGCGACGCGCCCTGGGCCATGGTGGCCCATCTCATCTTCACCCAGATCGACGCCGACCTGCCTGCCTCGGTTTCGCCGACTGTCTACAAGATGATCCGTGAAGACCTTGGCTATGACGGTGTGCTGATCACCGATTGCCTCACCATGGAAGCGCTCAAGGGCACATGGCCCGAGCGTGTTCGTGCGGCGCTGGATGCCGGCTACGACATTGCGCTGCATAGCCAGGGCAATCTGGCTGCCAGCGAGGCCGCTGCGAAAGCGGCCAATCCGCTGAGCGCGGAAAGCCTGGCCCGCATTGCCCGCGCCGAGGCGCAGCTGGGCAAGAGGCGCGTCGACGTGCAGGCCCTGCATGCCGAAGCGGAACAGATTCTAAGGGAGAATGGCTTCGCCTGAAGGTGCAGCCGTCAGACAAGGAGAGAACTTGATGCTGAGAATTTCACTCATCGCGGCCATTTCGGCGACGGCTTTGCTGTCCGCCCTGCCGGCCCAGGCGCAGGAGGGCAATGTGCTCACCCTCGCCTCCGAGCAGACCACGACCTTCGTGCGCAATTTCAACCCGTTCGGCCAGACCTCGGCGCGCTATACGACGCTCGATTTCATGTATGAACCGCTGGTCGTCTTCAACCGCCTGCAAGGCAATACGCCCCATTTCCGCCTGGCCGAAAGCTACGAGCTGGCCGACGATCTGCTGTCGATCACCTTCACCCTACGTGATGGTCTCAAATGGTCCGACGGCGAACCGCTGACCGCCGACGACGTGATCTTCACCTATGATTACATCAAGAAGTTCCCGGCGCTCGACTTCATCTCGGTCTCCGCCCAGCTCGCCTCGGTCGAGAAGATCGATGACCGCACGGTCAAGTTCAATCTCAACGAAGCCAATTCGCTGATCGCCAATACCATTGTCGGCATGCCGATCGTGCCCGAGCATGTTTGGGCCGAAATCGAAGATCCTGTGACCTTCGCCAACGAAAACCCTGTCGGCTCCGGCCCGATGACCGAGATCACTCGCTTCACCCCCCAGGTCTATGAGCAGTGCCGCAATCCGCACTATTGGGACGCGGAAAACCTATCGGTTGATTGCCTGCGCATGCCCCAGCTTGCCGACAATCCGCAGGTGCTCGCCGCGCTTGCAGATGGGACCCTGGACTGGGCCACGAGCTTCATCCCCGACATCGATAATACCTTTGTCGCCAAGGATCCCGAGCACCACAAATACTGGTTCACTCCCTCGAGCCTCGTCTCGATCCAGGTCAGCCAGGTCACGCCGGATGAAAACAACCGCAAGGCCTTCACCGACGTCAATTTCCGTCGCGCCATCTCGATGATCGTCGACCGCCAGACCATCGTGGACATTGCCGGCTACGGCTATCCGCTGGTCAATGACGATCCCGCGTCGCTGGGCGAGCTCTACAGCGCCTTCGCCAATCCCGAAGTCGCCACCGAATACGGCCAGTATGGCCAGTTCGATCTCGAAGCCGGCATGGCCCTGCTCGATGAAGCCGGCTATGTCGACGCCGATGGCGACGGCTTCCGTGACAATCCCGACGGCACCCCGATCAAGATCGACTTCATGGTCCCCAATGGCTGGACCGACTGGATCGATGCCGTGCAGATCGCCATGGAAACCATGGTCGAAGCCGGCATCAATGTCTCCATGTCGACGCCTGAAGCGGCGGTCTGGACGTCCTCGCTGATCTCGGGCGAATACTCGATGACGCTCAATGCGCTCGCATCGGCGGCCGACCCGTATTTCCCCTATATCCGCTCCTTCAACCCGGACGATTTCGGCAAGAGCCGCTTCACCGCCCCGCATTGGGAAAATGCTGAAGTGATGGAGCTGCTGGGCCAGTACACCCAGACAAAGGACCCGGCAGAGCAGAAGGCGGCGATGGATCGCCTGCAGATGATCATCGGCGAAAACATGCCGATCATCCCGCTCTACAACAGCCCGTCCTTCTACGAGTACAATACCAGCCGCTTCACCGGCTGGGCCAATGCCGAGGACCCCAAGTTCTCGCCCGTCGTTTCCAACGCCAACCCGGCCCGCCTGCTGCAGCTGCTCGATCTCGAGCCGGTTGCCCAGTAAGGGCTGATCGAGGCGGGAGCGTGCCCTTGCGCTCCCGCTTCCTTCCCATCAGATCGGGCATGTGGCGCCGTTCGTGCCCATTGCCAGCAACAGGGAGAGAACAAAAACATGGCCTTCCTTTTGCGCCGTCTCGCCTTCTATCTTGCCGCCTTCATGGCGGCAGCAACGGTCAATTTCTTCCTGCCGCGCCTCATGCCGGGCGATCCGATCCAGATCATGTTTGCCAGCGCCGGCTCGGAGCTGAGCCTTGAAAATCTCAATGCGCTCAAGCTTACTTTCGGCTTCATCGATGCGCCGCTACACGAGCAGTATTTCGCTTACATAAAGAGCGTCTTCACCGGCGATCTCGGCCGCTCGATCAAGTATTTCCCGCTGCCGGTCACCGAACTTCTGGGCCGCGCTCTGGTCTGGACGCTGGGCCTTGTCGGCATCGCCACCATTATCAGTTTCACCCTGGGTACGACGCTCGGTGTCATGGCCGCATGGCGCCGCGGCAAGGTCTTTGACTCCGTGGTCTCGCTGATCGCGATTTTTTCGAGCTCGGTGCCGGCTATCGTCGTGTCACTGATCCTGCTCTTCGTCTTCGGCTATACGCTGCGCTGGTTCCCCAATGGCTATGCGGCCAATCCGCTGCTCGATCCGGCCTGGAACTGGACCTATATTTCCTCGGTGCTGTACCATGGCACCCTGCCCATGCTGACCCTGGTCATCGTCCAGACCGGCGGCTTCGCCGTTACAATGCGCAACAACATGATCAATCTTCTGGGCGAGGACTATATCGTCATGGGTCGGGCTAAGGGCCTTGCCGACGATCAGGTCATGCTCTGGTATGCTGCCCGCAATGCGCTTTTGCCCACGGTATCGAGCCTTGCCATCGCCATCGGCACGGTTCTGGGCGGCTCGCTCATCGTCGAGGTCGTCTTCAATTATCCCGGCCTCGGAAACACGCTCTACCAGGCCATTCTTGCCCGCGATTATCCGGTCATCCAGGGCCAGCTTCTGATTATGACCGCCGCCATGCTCGTCTCCAATTTCGTCGTTGATCTGAGCTATGTCCTGCTCGATCCACGCCTCAAGAAGGCGTAAGCCATGCCCCTGTTCAAACAGCTTCTCAGCAACAAGAAGGCGCTGGTCGGTCTTACCCTTCTGGTGCTGATCATCCTCATTGCCGTCTTCGCGCCCTTCCTCAGCGAATATAGCCCCACCCGCCGTGTCGGTCGCCCGCATCAGGCCCCGTCCTGGGATCATTGGCTGGGCACGACGCGACTGGGTCACGATGTGTTCACGCGCCTCATCCACGGCGCCCGCGTTTCGCTCGCCGTTGGCTTCGGTGCAGGCCTCCTGATCACCGTGGTCGGCACCATTCTGGGCATCCTCGCCGGCTACAAGGGTGGCTGGGTCGATGAGGTTATCAACTTCTTCACCAATATGGTGCTTGTCGTCCCCAATCTGCCGCTGCTTCTGGTGCTTGCCGCCTTTATCGGTCAGGCCAGCCCCCTGGTCATTGCCATCATTCTGGGCTGCACGTCATGGGCCTGGGGTGTGCGCGTCACCCGCGCCGAAACGCTCTCCATCCGCCAGCGCGATTATGTCAAAAGCGCCGAAATGCTGGGCGAGCCGAGCTGGCGCATCATGGTCTTCGAGATTTTCCCGAACCTCTTTTCCATTGTCGGCATCAACTTCATCGGCAGCGTCATCTTCGCTGTTATCGCCGAAGCCACGCTCGGCTTCCTTGGCTTGGGCGATCCCAATTCGGTGTCCTGGGGCATCATGCTGTTCAACGCGCAAAATGCTTCGGCCCTTTCGGTCGGCGCCTGGTGGGATCTGCTTTCCCCCTGCTTCGCCCTGGCACTTCTCGGCCTCAGCCTGGCTCTGCTCAACTTCGCCATCGACGAGGTGGCCAATCCACGCCTGCGCACCGGCGGCATGCTGAAGAAATGGACCAGAATGGTGCTGATCGGGGAGGGCAAGCTATGAGCACGCCCGTCCTCTCCATCCGCAATCTCAACATCGACTATGTCGGCGCCGAGACAAATTTCCACGCTGTCAAAGATGTCAGTTTCGATATCGCGCCCGGCGAATTCTTCGGCCTGGCCGGAGAGTCCGGTTGCGGCAAGAGCACCATTGCTTTCGCCGTCAGCCGCCTTCACCGCCCGCCGGCCCTGATCCGTACCGGCAGCGAAATCATCGTCGGCGGCCGCAATGTGCTCGATCTCGACACTGCCGAATTGCGCAGCTTCCGCTGGCGCGAAGTGGCCATGGTGTTCCAGAGCGCCATGAACTCGCTCAACCCCGTCCTCACTATCGAGGACCAGTTCTACGACGTTCTGCGCGCCCATACCCGGATCACTCGCGAGGAAGCGCGCGCTCGCGCCGCCGAACTCCTCAAGCTGGTCGATATCTCGCCCGATCGGCTCAAGTCCTATCCGCATCAATGCTCGGGCGGCATGCGCCAGCGTATCGTCATTGCCATCTGCCTGGCGCTCAATCCAAAACTGCTGATCATGGATGAGCCCACCACGGCGCTCGATGTGGTGGTGCAGCGCGAAATCCTCCAGCGCATCGACGTGTTGCGCAAGCAGCTGGGATTCTCCGTCCTGTTCATCACCCACGATCTGGGCCTGATGGTGCAGGTCAGCGACCGGATCGGCATCATGCTCCAGGGCGAGCTGGTCGAGGTCAACGATGCGGCGACGATCTACAAGAACCCGCAGCATCCCTATACCAAGCGCCTCTGGGCCTCGATGCCGCGTCTGCATGGCGAGCAAATCAAGCCGGAGGCAAATTCATGAGCCAGCCCATTCTCCAGCTCGACACGGTCTCGAAAATCTTCGGGGAAGGGGAAAGCCAGGTCTATGCTGCGCGCAATGTCTCGCTGAGCCTCACCCCTGGCCGCACGCTGGCCCTGGTGGGTGAGTCCGGCTCGGGCAAGACCACGGTGGCGCGCCTTATCATGCGCGAATATCACCCCGATGCCGGCCAGTTGCTTTTCCGCAACGAGGCAATGGGCAAGGGTGACGCCAAGGCAATCAAAGCCTATCGCTCAGCCGTGCAAATGGTCTTTCAGGACCCGTTTGCCTCGCTCAACCCGACGCACACCATTCGCTATCACCTCAATCGCCCGCTGAAGCTGCACCAGAAGCAGCTCTCCGGCGCCGAACGCGAGGCCAGCGCCCGCGAATTGCTGGAGCGGGTCAAGCTCGATCCAGACCAGCTCCTCGGCAAATTCCCGCATGAACTGTCCGGCGGCCAGCGCCAGCGCATATCCATTGCCCGCGCCCTGGCGGTCAATCCGCAGGTGATCGTGGCCGACGAGCCGACTTCCATGCTCGACGTCTCGGTCCGCCTCGGCATCCTCAATCTGCTCAACGACATGAAGCGCGAACTGGGTCTGGCGCTGCTCTACATCACCCACGACATCGCCACGGCCCGCTTCGTCGCCGAAGACATCATGGTCATGTATGCGGGGCAGGTGGTCGAATGGGGCGCCATGGAAAGCGTGCTCGGCAATCCGCAGCATCCTTACACGCGCCTGCTCCTCGCCGCGGTCCCCGACCCGGACCGCCGCTTTGCCGATACACCGCCCGGCAGCGAACTCGACCAGATCGAGACCATCCGCCACAAAGCCGCGCTGCCCCAACCGGAAACACTGCAAGTCGGCGAAAACCACTTCATCCGGCCAATGCCGGTATAAAAGCCAGGGCCCTTGCGCCCCTCTATCCAAGCCTTCATTGCCGGGCGTGTCCCGGCCATCCATCGTTGCGTCCACCGCGCTAGAGCACCCCGATAAACCGGACGATGACGACCGGCGGGTGTCTCATCTCTCCGCCGACGGCTCGGCGGTCCTCCCTGACCACCACAAACACTGCGCGGTGAAAGGCCAAGACGCTTAGATTCCACACCGCATGGCCGGCATAAGCGGACACTCCGTCCCTCACCCCGCGATCCGCCCACCCGTCATCGGCTCCGGCGCGCCGGTTGTGCTTGGAAAGCTGATCGGCAATCCCCGCAGCACCCGCGCTGCCAAAAACCCGAAACACTCCGCTTCAACCGCATCGCCGCGCCAGCCGACCGCATCGGAATTGACCGCTTCGACGCCGGCACGCTGCTCCAGCATGTGCATCAGCGCCGGATTGCGCCGTCCGCCACCACAAACGATCAGCTTGCTCGGCCGCTGCGGCAACAGGTCCAGCGCCTTGCCTACTGCGCCAGCGGTAAAGGCAGTCAGCGTTGCCGCTCCATCTTCAAGGTTCAGCCCATCGGCCATACTGGCCAGAAAACCGAACCGATCCAGCGATTTTGGCCATGGCGCGGTGAGGTAAGGGTGCTCCAGCAGCTTGGCCAGCCGCGCTTCGTCGACCTTACCCTTGAAGGCCAGGAGCCCATCGCGGTCCATCTCGCCATAGCCCTGCGCCTTGACGAAATCGTTGATAGGCGCATTGGCCGGCCCGGTATCAAAGCCTTCGATCCGCCCTGCGCCATCCCACCAGGTGATATTGGCGACCCCGCCCAGATTGAGCACGGCGATATCGCCCTTGGCGCCGAGGCGGCGCAGCAGAGCCTGATGATAGATCGGCGCCAGCGGTGCGCCCTGCCCACCGGCACGGATATCAGCGGTGCGAAAATCATAGGCCACTTTCACGCCCAGCATTTCATGCATCAACTGGCCGTCACCCAATTGCCGCGTATCGCCAAACCGATCCTTGGTCGGCGCCCGATGCAGCACCGATTGGCCATGGAAGCCGACGACACCGATGTCGCCCATCCCCATGCCCGAATCGGCCACGAACTGTCGCACCGCTTCGGACTGCGCCCGCGTCAGCGCCAGTTCGGCTTCGGCAAGGATTGCCGGCTCCGGTCCGTCGAAATTCCAGCCACGCGCCTCATTCAGCGCCCGTTCAAGAAGCCGCCGCACATCGTCTGCATAGGGCGCGAGCACATAGGGGCCGAATTCTGAAATGGTCTCACCATCGGTCTTGAGCATGGCAATGTCGATATTGCCGTCGAGCACGGTGCCAGTCATCAGCCCGATCGTCCAAATCTCGTTCATCTAAAGGGTCCTGGTCTGGTTGATGGCGTCGCCTACGGCGCGGCGCAGCACGAAGATGCCACTGTCAAAATGCCGGGTCGGATGCACCCGATTGGTCAAAAGCGTCCAAGCCTGGCCATTTTCAAAGTCGATCCACAGCCCCGTACCGGTAAATCCGGTATGGCCGATGGTTTCGGGCGAACAATATTCCCCGCCAGACCACCCCTCGTAAGGCCGCTCCCAACCATGCGTCCGCCTCCCCGAGAGCGGCGTCCGCATCAGCCGTACAGCACCCGAATTTGAGTTCAGTATGTCTTGCGCGAAATCGAGCACCGAGGACACAGTGCCAAAAAGGCCCGCATGTCCAGCACCTTGCAGCGCCGAGCAGTTCTCGTCATGGACTTCGCCGACAAGCACACGTCCACGCCACGGATCATGTTCGGTCGCCGCAGCCTGAGCGGGGTCTGCCGACCATGCGAAGCCGTGACCTGGCGCGATGTCACGAATCGTGCGCCCCGTCAGCCGCTCAATCGCAATGCCAAGCAGGATGAAATTGATATCCGAATAAACCGCCGGTCCCGCTTGCCAGTCATGCTGCAAAACGAAGTGACGGAGCTGGTTCGGATCGGTGCCATAGGTATAGAGCGGGAAAACACCCGGAAACGGTGTCTGGTGTCCAAGGCATTGGCGAAACGTGATTTTCCGTTGCCAATTGTCCATATTGTACTGGGCAAAATCTGGAATGACGCTAACCAGCGGTGCATCGAGATCTATTGCACCCTCTTCGGCCAGTTTGAGAATGTGCGGCGTCGTGAAAAGCACCTTTGAAAGTGAGGCCAGATCAAACCACGTATCGGTTGTTACTTGCCGCTCGGTCGGCACGACTTGCGCCCTGCCTGCGGCTTTTACCGCCCGCGCACCATCTACCGTCACGAGGCCGAGCACCGCGCCCGGAATTCGCTCGGTTTGCACGGCGTGCAATACCGAAGAAAACCCCGCTTGCAAGATCGTCTCTACGCTCACAGCTGCTCCGAATTCATTAGGTCAAACAGGGCTTCCACTATGATCTGAATCTGCTGCTCAGAGAAGTCTCAACCGCTTGTAAAATCAGCATAAACAAGCCTGCAGGTCGGACGCGGCAAAATGCTTTGGACTGCGTCTTGCGAGTTGTTATGGTTGAGAGAACCGACGCGCTGTGCTGCTTTCAGGGGCTGACTTTTGTAGCGAGATTTTTGAGGAAATTTTTTGCCTTTTTCATCGTCTCGCCGGCGTTTAGGACCATCTCCTCTCTCCCACCTTCTGCATGTTCGCTCAACTCGGTGAGCAGTTTGCGCCTTTTGTGATGTTCTGCCTCCTCTATCTCCAACTCGGCGGCAGTTTGGAGAGCCTGTCGCATTTCCTGGATTCGGAGGAGGCTTGAGAAGGTTGCATAGAGGCGTCTTGCGATTGCCGGATCGCGGCG
>PJTZ01000074.1_pt1 | contig 109575 bp, 94 predicted proteins | sample 1512131 | NCBI WGS metagenome assembly PJTZ01 (sample SAMN08177679, study PRJNA422409) | Soil metagenome, whole genome shotgun sequencing project. | reverse complement strand
GGAAATTGTCCCCGTAGGTGTTTATTCATCTATCAAGGCATTTTCCGGGTGTGAGCGTGCGCTGTACCTCGTTACCTGGATCGACCCTTACCCGACAATGGCAGAATGGAAAGAAAGAAACGATACCAATAAAACCTACGCCATATTGGAAGTTGACGGGAGCACATCCCGGGTCGTCAACACGTTTACAGCAAGCACGGTACACATGATGCAGCTGGATACAGAAACAGGAATGTTGCAATATATAAAACGGGTTAGTGGAGAGTAAGACCGCGGTATCTAAACAAGTATTTTTTTTTAAACAATGTAATTTTTCAATGGCCGACATCGACGGAACAGGATTTCGTAACGCTGTGTTCTTTGGCTGTAAAATGCTCGGCGTAGATTTCACAAGATGCAGTAAGTTCGCTTTCTCTCTTTCATTTACAGACTGCCATTTAGATTACAGTAATTTTTTTGGAACAAAGCTAAAAAAAACAATATTTAAAAACTGTACTTTAAAAGATGTAGAATTTACGGAAGCTGACTTGACAGCTTCGGAATTTTTGGATTGTGATCTTACTTCTGCAAAATTTTCTAACACCAATCTTGAAAAAGCAGATTTTAGAACAGCTGTCAACTTCGCAATAGACCCTGACGGAAACAGAATGAGGAAAGCAAAATTTTCGTCACTAAATATCGCAGGCTTATTGTATAAATACAATCTTGATATTTATTACAGGAATTAATTGTTCACTTCCGTAAATAAAGCTAATTTAGCATTCTGATGAGCAACATTACACCAAGTATTACAAATTACTTTCAGCGATACCTTTTCGTATTCGCTACCTTGTTTTTGGTACTATTCTCATCTTGTGCCGTTAAAGCTAGTGTCAAAACATTCGTTGGCATTCCTACAAAAACACAACAGGGTTTACCAAAAGCAAATCATAACTTACCTGTAAACTCTGTTGATAGATGTACCGTAGTTGCGGCATCGGATACGCAAATCATTCAAAAGCGTGTTTTCGACGCTAATGATTTACTACCTGTAGTTCTTTTAACGGCTTCTTTTCTGTTTTTATTTAGTTTTCGTACTGTAAGCAAAGAAAATAAACATCCTGTTTATAGCGGTAGCTCAAAAATTCGCAGTTCTATTCCAATCTTCTTGGAATACCGGAAACTTATTATTCATTTTTCCCACTAATCCTTTTTCCTTATCAATCACAAAGTTTGGTAGGTAAGACTTCTATTGTTTTCATCGAAATAATTGATTTTTCAATGGCCGATGAGAGCTTTCCCGACTGCGTCGGGTTCAGTTTCATTTTCAAATAATCTTAGGTCGCCTTTATACGACCTTTCCAAAAACTGTACAGTAATATGATTAAACATATTATGGCAACCACAATAGTGTGGGGTGCCGTTGTTGCGACATTTCCACTATATGCACAGCAACAACAAGAACATGCTTTGGGCAGCCTATGGCTCAAAGTAGAGGAAAACTATGTGGGTATTAATGTGAAAACGGCTTCCGTTGATGCCGCTAAACTCTATGAACGGGCAGTAAAAAGCAATATGCTACCGCAGATAAAAGCACAGGTACAGAATACCTACGGAACTTATGAGGGAAGTTCGGGAGGCTTTTTTCCGCAGGCAGGTTTCTTTAACGTGAGCGGTTCGACCGCAGGATTGGATGGTAGTTCCACAGCCGCAAGTACCTTTGGCTCCGCAATTGCCGAATGGGAGGTTTTTTCTTTCGGAAAGCTCCACAAGCAGAAAGAGGCTGCCGGAGCTTTGTACGATAAATTGCTAAACGAAAAAGACGCGTATTTGCTCAATCTGAAAAAGATGTTGTCCGAACGGTACATTGTCTTTTTATATAATAATGCTAAACTGAATTGGACGGAGAAAAATGCCGAACGCCTGAACGATATTCGCAAAATAACTTCGGGGTTGTCCGCATCAGGATTACGACCTGTGGCGGACAGCTTGCTTGCTTCATCATCGTACGTTCAGGCAATGGGCGAATACGATAAATGGAGCGGTTTCAAAAATGCTTCCTTTATCAAACTATTGGAACTCTACGGCGACGAGACAATTGATTATACAACTTCTGTCGAACGGTTCAGCAACCCGTCAGCAATGAATTTAAACAGCGAAAACGCTATAAATCCTTCGCACCCCATATTGAATGCGTTGGACAAGCAATCTAAATATTATACATTGAGCGGTCAGGCACAAAAAAGAGCCTCATTACCGTCTGTCAGTATTTTGGGAGGTTATGCACACCGTGGAACAGGTATCAGCCCGAACGGAACGGTATCGGGTGCTTGGAAAGACGGCTTTAGCAACACCACCAATAATTTTTTGGCAGGTATCGGCATTACATGGAATATCACAAGCCTGCATACCAACCGTATGAAAGGCGAACAGCTTTTTAAAGAAGCGGAAAGTATCAAACTGCTCCAAACGCAGTACGAGCAGACCATGCAAGCGGATCTGTCCGCATCAAAGACAAAAATCGTACAACAATACGAACAGCTCCAAAAAACAAGGCTTGCCGTACAGCAGTCGCAGGATGCTTACGAAATGTACCTCGCAAGATACAAAAGCGGTCTTATTGCATTGAGCGAGCTTTTGCAGATAAGAGCCTTGTTGGAGCAGGCTGAAAACACCCATATCGCGGCATCACGGGATTATTGGGTTCTCCTGGCTTATGAGGCGGAGCTGACTGCCAATTTCGATTTTTTGTTTAACAATCTTTAATTAATCGTATATGAACATCATAAAATTTGCGTTAAGGAAACCGATTGCGATTATGGTTGTCGTACTGTCGATTGCTTTCTTTTCCTATAACACCGTAAAAAAAATCAACGTAGATATATTCCCCGAAGTGGAATTACCTACGATATACATCGCTATGCCCTACGGGGGATTGTCCCCGGCCTATATGGATGGGTTTATGGCGAACGAGTTCCAAAAGGTACTTTTATTCGTCAGTGGTGTAGAAAACATCGATTTCAAAAGCGTACAGGGAATGACCCTGATGAAACTGAGCTTTTACCCTGGAACCGATATGGCGCAGGCTGCTGGAGAGGTAGCCACCTTTACCAACCGGGCAATGGGGTTTCTGCCAGCTGGAGCGGTTCCGCCTATGGTCGTCCGCTTTGACGGTAGCTCACTTCCCGTAGGACAGCTGGTTTTTGAGAGTGAACAGCGTTCGGTCAATGAATTACAGACACTTGCCATCACGCGAATACGGCCGATGTTTACCGAAATCCCTGGCATTACTTCTCCAGCTCCATTCGGAGGGAACGTCCGGACAATCGTGGTCAATATAAACCCCGAAGCCATGCAGGCAAACGGGTTAAGTCCTGAAGAAATTACGGCCGCTATTACCAAGAACAGCCTGCCGTCGCCTGCGGGAAATATTCGCATCGGCGATAAAAACTTAATGGCTCCGATTAACTCCATTGCCAAGAACCCCGAAGAATTTCTGAATACACCTGTAAAAACAAACGATAATAGGACTATATATGTCCGTGATGTTGCAAGTGTATTGGACGCAGCAGACCAGACCGTAGGTTATGCAGTTGTTAACGGCAAAAGATCGGTGTACCTGCCGATTATCAAAAAGGCGGATGCCTCCACATTGGACGCCGTAGAAAACTTAAAGTCTTCTATTCCCATGCTGAAAAACCAACTGCCCGAAGACGTGGATGTCCATTATGAATTTGACCAATCGACCTACATCGAAAGGGCACTTTCCACGCTTATCCACGAAGGAATTTTGGGTGCAGTATTTACTGGTGTGGTTATTTTACTCTTTTTGGGCGATAACCGTGGGGCAATCATCGTTGTATTGACCATTCCGATTGCGATTTTGTCAGCTGTTTCCGTTTTGCACCTTTTCGGGCAGACCATAAACATTATGACCTTGAGCGGTCTTGCCTTGTCAATCGGTATTCTCGTCGATGAAGCCACCGTAACGATAGAGAACATACACCAGCATTTTGAAATGGGCAAGCCCAAACAGCGAGCCATTTTGGACGCTTTGCTCGAAATATCTATCCCTAAATTGCTGATTTTGATCTGTATTCTTGCCGTACTGACCCCTGCCTTTATTATGACGGGTATTCCAAAGGATATGTTTATGCCTTTGTCTATGGCTGTGGCTTTTGCTATGATAGCTTCCTTTTTGGCTTCGCAGACCTTTGTGCCGATTTTGGCAAATTGGTTGATGAAGAACAAGCACAGCAACGAAACCAATACGCCGAGAAAACGGGCTTTCTTTGAAAAATTTCGCGTAAACTATGCTTACCGTATGCGTAAATGGTCAACCAAAGCCTTGCCTCTTTTTGCATTATATCTATTAGTTGCAGGAGGGATTGCCGCATTGCTGTTGAACGTCGTCGGAACAGATGTCATGCCGGTTTCCAATAACGGAGACTTTCAGTTACGCATACAAGCTCCGCAGGGGAGTAGGCTCGAAAAGACCGAGAAAATCGTCAGTGAAATTACCGATGAAATCCGTGGGGTTATTCCCGAAAACGGTATCAAACTGACCTCTGCATTCGTGGGAACGCATTCGGCAGGAACGCCCATCAATCCGATATTCCTGTTTACGAGTGCTTCACACGAGGCGGTTTTGCAGGTTTCTGTCAATCAGAAAGTGTATACGGGTTCCATAGAAGATTTGAAAGAAGAAATAAGGGTAACATTACAAGAAAAACATCCCGATGTCGCTTTCAACTTTGAGCCAATGGAATTGACCGAGAAGATTATGGGACAGGGTGCAATGACCCCGATTGAGGTCAAAGTCGGTGCAAGACAAATAAACGGTGCTTTTGCACACGCATCTAAGATTGCGGAAAATTTGAAGAAAGTACCTTACCTGCGTGATGTCCGCATAGCGGAAGCGATTGCTTATCCTACATTGGAAATTGACGTAAATCGTGATCTTGCCGGACAGTTCGGACTGACCATGCAGGACGTAACCCGAAGCCTTGTAACAGCTACTTCATCTACACGATATACGGATAAAAACCTTTGGATTGACCCCAATTCAGGATTGGTATTCCAAACGCAGGTACAGATACCGGAGGCTACGATGCAATCGGAGGAAAAACTTCGGTCAATTCCATTAAAGAAAGGAAGTCTTCGTCCGGTATTGGAAGATGTGGCAACCATTCGTAAGGTTACTTCTCCTGCACAGGTAAACCGTAAAGGCCCAAATCGATACGTTACCGTTGTAGCCAATGTGTACGGAAAGGATTTAGGAAGTGCTTCTACAGTCGTCAAACAGGCAATTGCAGATGCCGGAGAACCACCCCGCGGCACGACGGTTTGGAAAGCGGGAACATTACAGTTATTGGACGATACCTTGGATAGTCTTTTGGCAGGTTTGGGCGTAGCCATTATTGTTATTTTCCTAATGCTTTCAGCTTATTACCAATCGTTTAAAGTGCCGTTGGTCATCCTTTCAGTATTACCCGCCGTAATTGCGGGAAGTCTAATCCTGCTCTACCTTACAGGCAGTACGCTCAACTTGCAATCCTATATGGGGATTATTATGTCGCTTGGCGTATCGGTATCAAATGCCGTGCTATTGGTCAATCAAGCCGAATTTTATCGGAAAAAAATGGCATTGAAACCCGCTAATTCGGCAAGACTTGCTGCTTCGTCCCGATTAAGACCCGTATTGATGACCGCGACAGCGATGTTTGCGGGAATGTTGCCGATGGCAATGGGTTTAGGGGACGGAGCTGAGCAAGTTGCGCCATTGGGTAGGGCGGTTATCGGCGGACTTATCGCTTCCACAGTGTCCATTCTGTTATTGGTTCCGCATTTCTTTTCTTCTTTGATGTCGAGAACTTCCATTATCAGCCCGTCCTTAGACCCTGATGATGATGAAAGCAGATATTATACAGAACAATCAGAAAAAAACTCGCTTAATAGTCGTATTACGGATGATGAAAAACATTAACGGTCCTTTCTGTGCATTGAAAACAAATACTTTCAAAAAAAACAAACGATATAATAAAATTTAAAACCATACATAAAATGTACCACAGTATTTCCATAAATAAAAAATCAGTAGCACTATTGGCTATGACAACCTCGTTGATATTGGTTCTTTCCGCTTGTTCTCAAAAATCAGAGAAAAAAGAACGACCACAGAACGTGGAAGTGAAAGCAGTTAGTTATCCGACGGCTCCTGTACAATTGATCAATCCCGAATATGAAATATCGGTGCCGGCAGAACTGAAACCATATGAACAGGTAGCGGTATATGCAAAGGTTAGCGGATTTGTCCAGCAGTTGTACGTGGACAGAGGTGACCACGTTCACAAAGGACAGCTTTTAGCCGTATTGGAAGCTCCTGAAATGGAACAGCAATACCTTTCGAGTAAATCATCTGAGCAAAAAGTTTATAACGATTATCGCTATGCAAGGCAGGCTTATGATAGGTTGGTGGATGCTTCCAAAACTACGGGTGCAGTAGCGGATATTGAATTGGATAGGGCAAAAAGTGCCATGGAAAGTGCTAAATCGGCTTACGATGCCTCCAAAGCAGGTACGGCACATTCCTCACAGCTGCAGCAGTACCTGCGTATCACAGCCCCTTTTGATGGTGTGATTACGCAGCGAAATGTTTCGGTCGGAGCATTGGCAGGAACAGGAAGCAACGTGCCTTTATATATAATCGCACAGGGCAATAAGCTCCGTCTGACTTTATCCCTGCCCGAAAAACACGCATCATCTGTTCAGCAAAGTATGCCGGCCACGTTTACGGTTAGCTCACAGCCCGGAAAAATGTTTAATGCCAAACTTTCCCGTTCATCGGGTTTGCTCGATCAACAGGACCGTTCCCTTACTTTAGAGTTTGATGTGAGCAATCCCTCGGGCGAATTGCAAGGAGGAGATTATGCACAGGTCAAATTAAAACTAAAACGTAAAAAGCCATCGCATTGGGTTAACAGCAAGAGCGTTTTAAACACGCAATCGGGAACGTATGTCTTGACGTTAAATAATGAAGAAGTGAAACGGATTGCTGTAGACGAGGGTATACGTATAGATACGCTGATAGAGGTATTTGGTAACCTTTCTCCCGAAGACAAGATTATTGTTAAACCGTCGGAAGAGATTAAAGTGGGCAAAGCCGAGCTTTAGCGAAAATCAAATTTTAGGATTATAATTTTATCAAAGCTATTGTAGCTTATTATTTTATATGGTAACTTGTTAAGCCAATCGAAAGCAAGATTGGCTTATTTTTTGTAAAGATATACTATATAACCAACGTATAAGGCTTATGGTGAGAAGATGCTTTTATGTGATGCTGTTTCAGATGCTAATAACGACGACGGCGTTATTCGGACAAAAACTTTCTCTTCCGGAAATTAGAAAGGATTTTAAAATTGGACATAAGGATGAAGCTACATGTAAAAAGCATCTGAATGCGTTAGAGGAATATGCAGACTGTCCAGTAGAGCGAGGTTATGAGGCCGCATACCATATGTTTATGGCAAACCATATAGGGAATCCCTTTAAGAAAATGGGTTATTTCAAAAATGGAAAAAAAATGCTCGAAGAGGAAATAGCGCGTAATCCAAGTGATATAGAATTACGGTATATTCGCTTGTGTATTCAATATTATATCCCGTCTTTTTTGGGATATAAAGGTAATATAGAGGAAGATAAAGATTTTTTAGTAAATAATTTGTATAAACTAAAAGATCAGAAAACCAAAGAACTCATTTATACTTATTTAAAAGGAGCGAAGATGTATTCTGAGGCAGAATTAGCATTACTAGGCCGTTAAAGGAAATCAATTAAAATCGTTAAAAATACAAGGCGAATATGTAACTTTGCGCCATGTCCGAAAAAATTATCATTCTCGATTTTGGCTCACAATATACACAGCTTATAGCACGCCGTGTTCGAGAGCTTAACGTTTACTGTGAAATTCATCCTTATAATAACTTACCGGTATTTGATGATGAGGTGAAAGGCGTTATCTTTTCTGGTAGTCCGTATTCTGTTAGACAGGAGGATGCCCCCCAAATTGATTATGCCGATATCCAAAATCGTTTTCCGTTATTAGCTGTATGCTATGGCGCGCAGTATCTAGCACAGCAGTCGGGCGGAGAGGTATTACCATCCGAAATTAGGGAGTACGGTCGTGCGAACCTGCAATTTGTGAATCAGGAAAGCGTCTTATTGAAAGGTGTACCGGTGCAATCACAAGTATGGATGTCCCATGGCGACACCATTAAAGAAATTCCTTCCAATTTTAAGATTATTGCCAGTACGGACAAAGTACGGGTGGCGGCGTACGAAATAGAAGGTACACGTACGTATGGTATCCAGTTTCACCCGGAGGTGACACATAGTACCGACGGACAAGTATTGTTAAAGAATTTTGTGGTTGATATATGCGGTTGTTCACAAGACTGGACGCCAGATACCTTTGTGGAAACAACGGTAGCCGAATTAAAAGCACAACTGGGTGACGATCATGTGATCATGGCGTTGTCGGGAGGCGTAGACTCTACCGTAGCAGCCGTATTATTACACCAAGCTATTGGAAAGAATCTTCATTGTATTTTTGTGGATCATGGCTTACTTCGTAAAAATGAATACGAACAAGTGTTAGATTCATACAAAAATATGGGGCTAAATATAAAAGGAATCAATGCGAAAGAATTATTTTTTGGCCGTTTAGCGGGTGTTTCAGAACCCGAGCAAAAACGAAAAATAATAGGTGCGTCTTTTATTGATGTGTTCGATCAAGCGTCCAAGGATATTCAACATGAATTACCGGAAGGCGTGGAAGCAAAATGGCTAGGACAGGGGACAATCTATCCCGACGTCATTGAATCTATTTCTGTGAAAGGTCCATCGGCAACTATTAAATCGCACCATAATGTCGGTGGTTTACCGGATTTTATGAAATTGAAGGTGGTAGAGCCATTAAAAGCTTTGTTTAAAGACGAGGTACGCCGTGTAGGGAAAACATTGGAAGTGGATGCTAATATTTTAGGACGACATCCTTTCCCCGGTCCGGGACTTGCTATTCGGGTGCTGGGTGATATTACGGAAGAAAAGGTACGGATTTTGCAGGAAGCTGATGACATCTATATCCGTAACCTAAAAGACGCGGGATGGTATGATAAAGTATGGCAGGCAGGAACGATCTTTCTACCAGTCCAATCTGTAGGAGTGATGGGGGATGAGCGTACATATGAACACGTAGTCGCGTTACGCGCAGTGGGTTCATTAGACGGTATGACAGCCGATTGGATTCACTTGCCATACGATTTGTTAGCAAAAATTTCAAACGAAATCATCAATCATGTTAAAGGAATTAATAGAGTTGTCTATGATATCAGTTCAAAACCACCAGCTACGATCGAGTGGGAATAGACTATTTTTCGTATTAACCTTAGGTGTCTTTTTTTTTCTGGGAGCTTGTTCCCCTAAAACCAGGGTATTAAAGTCTCCAGATCATAGTGGAGGGAATGTAGGGGGAACTCTTCCAAAAGAAGAGAAACCGGAAATTACCGACAAGGAGGAAACAGCAGAGGATGCTCGTAGAGCAGAAGCAGCAAGAAATAGTGTCACACTAGTTCTACCTTTTCAATTGGATAAGATCGCTCCACATACATTATCAAAGGAAGATGTTAATCGCTCGGCTATTGCACTAGATTTTTACCAAGGTTTTCAATTGGGGCTAGACGAATTGGCGCAGAAAGGAAGATCTTTTTCACTGAATGTAGTTGATTCGCGCGATAACGAACTACATAACCAATCTATTGCAAGGTCAGAGGATGTTACCAATGCTGCGCTGATTGTGGGACCGGTATTCCCGAAAGAGATTACGACTTTTGGTACACATCGGTCAAATAAAAAGGTGTTGCAAGTAAACCCCTTGGCCGCTACAAAAGCACGAGACTTTAATCTGCCTAATTTGGTGTCGTTAACACCATCTATTGATGTACACACAAAAGCTATGGCTAAACGCGTAGCACATGATTATAAAACGGGTGATGTCGTTATTATTTATAATACATCAGATAATGATGGAAAGCAGTTTTTGAGTGGTTTTCTATCCGAGTTGAAAAGTGCGAATTCCTCCGTTCAGGTAAGATCCGTATCCTCTATCCCTCAATTAAATGAACAGATTAGTTTAACCGGTACGAATTTGGTTGTAGCGGGTACAACGGACAGATTCCAATTGCGGTCTTTCGTGAGCAATTTGGAAATAAAATCTTCAGAGGAATTTTACACCTTTCGTGTATACGGCCATCCGTTATGGGACCGTATTGACTTTAGTATATATGAGCGTTTTGGTGATTTCCAACCTGTTATTACCACAGAGAGCCATATGAAAGCGTGGACAAGGGCGGCCAAAGAGTTTAAAGATCAATACTATTCATTGTATGGTGTTAATCCTTCGGATTATTCTTATAAAGGATATGACGCCGCACGATATTTCGGAAATTTACTAGCGAAATATGGTGACGATTATCCAGCACATATCACAAAAGAGAAATTCGAGGGTTTATTTAGCACGTATACGTTTGATTATAACGAGGGATGGGGGTTTGTAAATAATGCTGTTTCGTTTAAGAATTATCAAGGCTCTTCGTTTCAATTGAAATAATATGGAAGCTAATCCACGTAGAGTTGAGCAGCAATTGCGAAATTTTCAGCGCGCCTTGGACGCTTATAATAATACGGAACCCTTTGCCCGGTTTCTTACCAAATTTTTTAAAGAAAATAAACAGATGGGATCATCCGATAGACGGATGATCTCTCGCTTATGTTATAATATATTCCGGCTAGGATGTTCTCTACAAGATTTACCCACGGTTGACCGCCTTGTTATCGCTGAATTTTTATGTGAAACGCAGAGTGCTGTTGTAGAATGCTACAAACCGGATTGGATTGCCAATATTAGCGCCTCTATAGCGGAAAAGATATTTTTTTTAGATACGCAGGGATATGATGTGAGGAACCGCCTTTTTCCCTTCGCGTCTCGTTTGTCCCCCACCATAGATACCGAACAATTTGTATTAAGTCACTTGATACAGCCCGATTTATTCATTCGTGTGCCGAATAATAATAAAGTGGTTGTAGAACGGGAGCTTGTCGAACATGGAGTTGCCTTTGCCCCTGTTTTTGGAAATGCTTACCGTTTAGAAAATGGGAGTAAACTGCAAAATATAAAGAAGATAGAGGGTTTATATGAAGTGCAGGATTTATCCTCCCAGCAAAGTCTCGAAGGTCTTTCTTTAACTCCGGGAGAAAAATGGTGGGATGCGTGTGCCGCTTCGGGCGGAAAATCACTTTTATTACTAGATCGTTGTCCACTTATTGACTTGCTAGTCTCCGACATACGGCGAAGTGTACTTCGCAATCTAGATGAGCGTTTTGATAAAGCAAAGATAAAGACGAATTATAGGAAGAAAGTGCTGGATTTAACGCAGGACATTGATCATTTGATGAACGGGGAAACTTTTGATGCGATATTGGTTGATGCACCTTGCTCTGGTTCCGGAACTTGGGGACGCACACCCGAAATGCTCAGCCAGTTTGACGAAGAACGGATACAGACTTTTGTTTCTCTTCAACGTCAAATCGTGGACACCGTCGTTCGGTATCTTAAACCGCAAGGAATATTAGTCTACATTACCTGTTCCGTATTTGAAGCAGAAAATGAACAGCTTGTACGGTATCTGGAAGATAAACATGCATTGGTCGTGGAAGAAGGTGGTATTATAAAAGGGTATAATAGAAAATCGGACAGCATGTTTGCCGTCCGGTTGCGAAAAACTACTCACATTTACCGGGAATAACAAGTACCGGGCAATTTGCTTTTCGTATAACTGATTCGGATACGCTACCCGAGATAAAGTGTTCAAAACCTGTACGTCCATTAGATCCCATAACGATAAGATCCGCGGTCCATTCGGTAGCGGTACTGAGAATTTCGTCCCGAACATGGCCTACTTTATTAAATAGAAAGACTTCCTGTGCCCCTTCAAAATCAGCGGCTATACTTTCCAAAAAACGTTGAGCGGATTCTTGCTGTATCTCCGAAACTTCTGGTACTACGATGGGTTGTTGTCCTAATAGCGGATCTGCTCCGTAGTTGGCAGGTGATGTCGGAGGGACGACAGTAACCAGTGCAATCGACGAACGAAACTCCCGAACCAAGTCTTTTGCGTAATCAATTGCCTTAACGGTACATGGTGTATCGTCCACGGCTAAAAGTATGCGATTGAATCTATGACTGCTCATCTTTTGTGGCTATATAAAAAGTGATATATTCGTAAATATAAAACAGCGTTGCTGTGGTATTTGTTTTTATAAAAAGCAACTCATATGAATATAGGTATCTGTAACTTATCGGCAATTCCCTTAAGAGCGGCGAATAACCACCGCAGTGAAATGGTGAATCAAGTACTTTTTGCAGAGCGATTTGAAATACTTCAGGAGGAAAAAGAATGGGCATACATTCGTATGTTCGATATTGATTATGAAGGCTGGGTACAGCGCGGTCAGTTTGTATTCTTACCGGAAAATAATTTTATAGCTACGTCGGAAGACAATTGCCTGGTTGTCGATATCGCAGGAGCAACGGCTTTCGTTGACGATCAAAAAGTACGTTTATTTCCAGGAACGAAGATTTCTGCGCAACTTTTGCAAAAACAGTATTCGGATTTTCCATATCGGATTGAAGGAAATTTACGTAAACCAAATGTAATAGACTTTGAAGGAGAATTGCCCAAATTGATAGATTATTATTATAACAGTCCTTATCTGTGGGGTGGACGTATCCAGGCGGGTATCGATTGTTCGGGACTTAGCCAAACGATATATACCCACTTCGGAATACAGTTGCCACGTGACGCATACCAGCAAGCCGAAAAAGGTGAGGTGGTCGATTTCTTACCCGAAATTAAACCTGGAGATCTAGCTTTCTTTGATAATGAGGAACGTCGGATTACACATGTTGGCATTATGATCGATGCAGAAACGATTTTCCACGCTTCTACAAACGTACGTATAGATAAAATGGATTCCGAGGGTATCTTTAATAAAGAACAAAACCGCTATACCCATAAGCTTCGCATTGTGAAAAGATTCTGGTAATTACTATTTTTGGTCATGTCTTTAAAAAACAATAGATACTTTCTTCTGGCAAGTGCCCAGCTTTTTCCTTTAACTTTTTTAGAACCCATAGAGATCGCGGTAGAGGATCAGGCATTGGTTGCAGCTAGAGAAGCGTTCTTATCCTATAAAAGTGGGCAACTGAAAATCGCACTTGAACAATATACAAAAGCCATTCAACGATTTTCCGACCAACCCTTTTTCTATGCTTGCCGATCAATTCTAAATATGGCTTTGGGTGATGAAGAAGGTGCATTTTATGACTATCAGGTAGCCAAAGGGTTAGATTTTAATTATCAAGCTTTTTTGGAGTGGGTAGAAAATAGACCCTCGGAAGAGACACCTTTAGAAAGGAATACCGAGCTGAAGCAGTTATTGTCTGATGCGTTGGAAACAACACAGCAATTTGATTACGAGCATACGCTAAAATTGTATGCATACGCCCATGGAAAATATCCGGAGGACGTGAATGTGCTCGTATATCGGGGTGCTTTACATATACGGTTATTGAGATATGATAGGGCCTTGACTGATTTGAATCAGGCAATAACCATGAATCCGACACATTTTCAAGCATATCTGTTTCGGGCTAAATTATTTAAAGCTATCCAAGAACACGAAAAAGCGAAAGAAGATTTTGATAAAGCCATAGAGATTCAGCCAGAAGCTGGCGTCATTTACGAAGAAAGAGGAGGCTTTTTAGTTGATTTAAAATACTACGAAGAGGCTTTGTTGGATTTTAATAAATTAGTAAGCTTGCTTCCCGAAGATTTTTATGTGTATGCATTGCGCGCGGATCTTTTTGAGAAAATGGAAAATTGGGAAGCTGCGCTGCACGATTACTCAAAAGCAATAGCGCTAAATCCTTATTATTCCGATCTATATGCTTATCGCGCCGACATGAAGGATCGACTAGGCGATACAATGGGTGCGGCCGAAGACCGCCGTATGTTTGAAGAATTGGAAAAAGAGGATTAACATATAAATTTATGCAGACAAAAATCAGTCTACCTTTTACAGGATACGAAAAATTTGTAATCTTCATCTTAGCTATCAGTCAGTTTACGGTTATCTTGGATTTTATGGTAATGTCGCCTTTGGGTGATTTGCTTATCAAATCTATAGATATGCATGCCTCATCTTTTGGTATCGTGGTATCCGCATATGCTTTCAGTGCGGGTGTCTCCGGACTTTTAACGGCTGGTTTTGCAGACAAGTATGACCGGAAGAAGCTTTTGTTGTTTTTTTATACCGGCTTTATTATCGGTACAATCTTTTGTGGTATCGCGCATACATTTTATACGCTGGTAGCGGCAAGAATTATAACCGGCCTGTTCGGTGGGGTTATTGGCTCTATTTCCATGGCCATTATCACAGATCTGTTTGCATTGGAAAAAAGGGGACGGGTAATGGGTTTTGTTCAGATGGGATTTGGTGCCAGCCAGGTTTTAGGCATTCCAATCGGACTATATATAGCAAATAAAATGGGTTGGGAAGCGCCATTCTTATTTATAGCAGGATTGGCCGTACTCATTGCGATTGTTATCGTCTTGCGATTAAAACCAGTGGATGCTCATTTAGGGATGGAAGTACAGAAAAAAGCTATTAGTCATTTAGTACAAACGCTAAAGAAAAAACCGTATCGTATCGGCTTTTTAACAACCGCGGTGTTGTCTGTCGGTGGTTTTATGATGATGCCATACGGAACAGTGTTTGCCGTAAATAATCTGGGAATAAGCAACGAACAATTACCTTTTTTATTTATGGCATCGGGTGTAAGTTCGCTTCTTATTATGCCATTTATTGGCAAAATGAGCGATAGGGTGAATAAATATAAATTATTTGCCATTGCGACGATTTGGTTGATGATTGTTTGTGTTATTTATACGAACCTTTCTACAACTCCTTTTATGTGGGTATTGGTTATTAATATCTGCATGATGATGGGAATTATGAGCCGAATGGTGCCGTCGTCGGCGCTGATATCAGCCGTTCCAGATATGCAAGATCGTGGTGCATTTATGAGTATCAATGCATCGCTACAGCAAATAGCTGGAGGAATTGCAGCAACAATTGCGGGGCTTATCGTCTTTCAGCAAAATAAATTCAGTCCATTAGAACATTACGATATTGTCGGTTATACGGTTGTTGCCGTATCATTGGTTTCCATATTGCTCATGTATAGCGTAGATAAACTTGTTAAAACTAAGATGAGAAACATACCCTCATCTGTTTTAGATGAAGCAACGGGGTCATCGACTCAGGAACAGGCTTAAAACAACGTGTTTTCTTTGTTTGGTATACGGAGGTTTGAACCTATTTCCTTGTTGAGGTGTTCAATGAAATGTGTTGCTAGCAAAGGTGATTCCAACTCTATGTTTTGATGTATAAAAAAATATAATTGTTGCAAACCAGCTTCTTTCCATTTCTTGATGACCTTTACCCATTCAACCAACCGCTCATAGTCTGATGGATGATTAGCACCCACATAGCGTATAAACGCCGTCGGAGTGGTTAAACGCATATGCACCATATCACGGCGTCCAGCGGTATCGACGAGTACGTTGGTCGTATGCGTATCTTCGAATAACTTGTATAAGTTCTCACTGATATTTTTGTCTGAGAACCACTCTTGATTACGAACTTCTACAGCCAATGGATAACCTTTCGGAAAGCTATGTAAGAATTTTTCCAGTCTGTCAAAATCCTTTGGTTTATAATTATCGTGCATCTGTAAGAATGCCATACCCAGTTTCTCTTCAAATAATACAGTGGCATCTACGAAATCCTTTATTTTTTCATCGGTGTTGAGGAGTCTGGAATAATGACTAACCGATTGTGGGATTTTGGGGAAGAACTTAAAATCATCAGGTGTTTTGTCTTTCCAGGTTTTCACCTGTTCTTTGGAAGGAGAATTGTAAAATGTTGCATTTAACTCAATAGAATTAAACTGTCTGGAATAGTATACCAATTCATCTTTAGTCCCCCGAGGGTAGAACCCCTTTAAATCTGCTTTGTTCCATTTTGCACAGCCTACACTTATTTCTAGTGGTTTCTTTTGTGGATGTGCCTCCAGCAACTGGAATGTCTCCGACGGAGTAGGAGGAAGCGAAAAATCAATTTCTTCCGGATTACTTACTTGTCCAAATTTCATACTCGAAGATAAAAAAAAAATAAAAAACGCCCAACAATAGTCGGGCGTTCATTTTATAATGAGTTTGGTTTATTATACATTAAATCTAAAGTGCATAATGTCGCCATCTTCAACGATATAGGTCTTTCCTTCTACACTAAGCTTACCTGCCTCTTTAACCGCACTCTCTGAACCATATTGAATGAAATCGTCATATTTGATAACCTCGGCACGGATGAAGCCTTTTTCGAAATCCGTGTGGATAACCCCCGCAGCCTGAGGTGCCGTAAAACCTTTCTCGATCGTCCAGGCGCGTACTTCTTGAACACCAGCGGTAAAATAAGTAGCAAGATCCAATAGAGAATAAGCTGCCCGAATTAATTTATATACGCCAGACTCGTCCAATCCTAGATCGTCTAGGAACATTTTACGCTCTTCATACGATTCAAGTTGGGCAATTTCGGACTCAATTTGTGCGGAGATGACGAGTACTTCTGCATTCTCATCTTTGACAGCTTCTTTCACACGGTCTACATAGGCGTTTCCTGTTGTTACCGAAGCTTCGTCTACGTTGCATACATATAAAACAGGCTTTATCGTCAACAGGGCAAGATCACTGATAAACTCAAAATCCTCCGGTTGGATAGGAGCCGTTCGGGCGGATTTACCAGCTTCGAGGTGTTCTTTGACAACAGACAGGATTTCATATGTTCTCTTTGCGTCTTTATCACCGCCTGTTTTTGCCATTTTTTCTACTTTCTGGACACGTTTTACAACGGTATCCAAATCTTTCAGCTGCAATTCCGTATCAATGATTTCTTTATCGCGAATGGGATCCACAGAACCATCTACGTGTATCACATTACCGTCGTCGAAACAACGCAATACGTGAATAATAGCATTGGTTGTGCGTATATTTCCTAAAAATTGATTTCCTAAACCTTCGCCCTTGGAAGCACCTTTTACCAAACCGGCAATATCTACAATCTCTATCGTATTGGGAACGATGCGCTGTGGTTTAACAATTTCTGCCAATTTGTTTAATCTATCGTCAGGTACGGTAATAACACCGACATTAGGTTCTATGGTGCAAAAAGGAAAATTTGCCGCCTGTGCTTTTGCATTGGACAGGCAGTTGAATAATGTTGATTTACCTACATTTGGTAAACCTACTATACCACATTGTAAAGCCATGAAAATTTCAATTTTTTGAATCGCACAAAGATAGCGAAAATCAACTATTTTTTGTCTGTTATTTTTGTTTCATTCAACGGATATACGGCATTGTCAAGGGACATTATAAATTCTTCCTCATCCAGCATGAAATAAATTGTGTATATTAACGCTGGGTGTGGGGAATGGGCATCTCTGGAAGCTACCTAATTTGAAATATATCCTTTTTTAAGTTTAATCAATAAAAATTTTTTAATTTCGAATCAAATTTATAATTGGAAATAGCGTATGGTGAAGGCGATAAAACCCATCCTAAGTTTGGGGGCTGTCATAGGTGCAGCAATATCGTTTGTGGGATGTCAGGGGAGCATGAACACAAAAGCAGCAAGTTCATTAACAGATACGGTAGTGGTTGATAGCTCTTTCGTGATAGACAGCACGTCGGTCGTGAAAGATACGGCTGTACAGAAAGAGAAAGGATATTTAACCGAACGATGGCGAAATCCTGTTCAGGTTCCGGTAGTGGATACGTTGAACCCTATCAGCAAAGATTCGCTGGCAAGATTTGTAAGACTGGAGCGTCGCCGTGTTCGGGACTCCGTAACGCAAGAATTAGATAAACTTCCTAAACATGTTTATTTTACCTTTGATGATGGTCCCTTGATAGGGAGTTCGGCAATTGATTCTATTTCAAAAGCAAAAAATATTAAAATTAACGCATTTTTAGTCGGTAGGCATGCCAATATGTCGAAACGACTGAAGAAAGATCTTCAGCGGTATAAGGATAACACTTTGGTAGAATGCTATAATCATAGCTATACCCATGCCGGCAATAGATTTAATACCTTTTATAGCAATCCAGTTAGTGCGTATGAAGATTTTGAGAAAAATGAATTGGATTTGGAATTGAAGCATAAAATAGTGCGTTTGCCGGGGCGTAATATCTGGATTTATGATGACATAAGGCGGATAGATCTAAAAAGTGGTGCCAGTACAGCGGATATGTTGTATACGAACGGATACAAGATTTATGGATGGGATGTGGAATGGAGAATTCATAGTGCTTCGGGTAAACCTGTACAATCCGTTGAGGAAATATATACACGTATTCGGAATTATATGAATAACAAGTCGTCTATGGAGCCGAATAATGTTGTGTTGCTGATGCACGATGATATGTTCCAGAGCAAAAAAGGACAGCAATTGCTGTCCTCGCTGATCGATACTATTCAAACCACAACGGATTATAAGTTTGAATTTATAAGCGATTATCCGTTTCGGTACTAATTGTTTTATTCTACAACAACCCCCATTTTACTAAACTTATCGATGCGCTCCGCCACAAGGCTATCGGCATCTTTTCGCGTTAGTTCAGTAAGGTCGCTTAATATCTTTGCTTTTAGGTTTTCAGCTGCCAAGGCTGGATCTTGATGTGCGCCACCCATAGGCTCACCAATGATACCGTCAATTAATCCATTTTTCAGCATATCTTCTGCTGTCAGTTTAAGGGATTCTGCTGCTTTTTCTTTCTGATCCCAACTCCTGTAGAGAATAGAAGAACAAGACTCTGGCGAGATAACCGAATACCAGGTGTTTTGCATCATGTAAACACGATCTCCCACGCCAATTCCTAGTGCACCACCAGAAGCACCTTCTCCAATAACAATACAGATAACAGGTACTTTAAGCACAGACATTTCCAAGAGATTGCGAGCGATAGCTTCGCCTTGTCCACGTTCCTCTGCTTCCAGGCCAGGATAAGCCCCCATGGTATCGATTAATGTTACTACCGGTTTATTAAATTTCTCTGCCATCTTCATCAATCGAAGTGCTTTTCGATATCCTTCAGGGTTGGCCATTCCAAAATTTCGGTATTGACGTTCTTTAGTGTTTTTTCCTTTTTGGTGTCCAATTACCATCACGGATTGGCCGTTAATAGAAGCAAATCCACCAACAATAGCTTTGTCGTCCCGTACCGTACGGTCGCCATGGAGTTCGATAAATTCATCGCAGATCATCTCAATGTAATCGAAAGTCTGCGGACGGTCTGGATGACGGGACATCTGAACCTTTTGCCAGCCGGTCAGGTTGGCATAAATATCTTGTTTGGTGTGTTCGAGCTTTTCCGCTAGTTCATTAACAGTAGCACTCATATCTACCTTGGTCTTTTCCTGCACTTGTAAGACCTTTTCTATTTGGGTTTGCAAGTCTGCAATAGGCTTTTCAAAATCAAATGTTGTTTGCATAATTATATGTGTCTAGCGCATTTCAGCTCGCTAAGTTAGCTTATTTTATGCTTTTTCAGAAATAAGAACGAAAAAAGCTATACTTCCTAATAAACCAGCACTCTTTTTGCCGAGACACAATTGTATTGGAATATCAGTGGAAAAGTGATAATTTAGGACATTTTATGATCATGACAGAAGAAAAGAAAGATACCAATCCCATACCATTTTTAGTGAAGCTGGTTTTATGGATTTTATTATACGCCTCGTTTTGGTATTCCGGCGATTTTTATGAGCAACATCCTCGGCTGAATAAAGTGTCCGATGGACTTAATCTGTTTTTGACAGCCAGCATATTGTTTTCTATAGGTCGGTATATCATTATAACCATATATAATAAGAGGCATGAAAAGCGCATAGTACGTGGTAATTTCGTGTTGGGTATTAATCGGCTTACGGTAGTACTCAACACATCTGTAGCGTTGATCAGTTTTATGATTGCTTTTGGTATAGACCCGCGAGAGTTTGTTACTAGCTTAACCATTGTGGCAATGGCAATAGCGGTTACATTTCGGGAATATATTACCAACTTGATATCGGGATTGTTTATTATGTTTTCGGATCAGCTGTCGGTAGGCGATAGGGTAAAGGTTGGCGAACATAAAGGGCGTATTGTCGATATCAATTTTTCTAGTCTGATTATACAAAATGAAGATGACGATATGGTCATGGTACCTAACAACATGGTTTTTACGTCTCCGATAATCAACTTGTCTGCACATCGCTCGACGCTTTTTTTGGTGAAATTTGAATTGCCGCTACAGGCTGCAGTGGAAGTGGATAAGTTGGAAAAAAGCATACAAGCGCTTCTGGCAAATCATCCTTATCTAACCGGAGAAGATGATTTACAGCTTAAAGTCGTTGAAATAGGGAAAGATTATGCTAAATACAAGATGGAAATGCATGCAAAAAGCAGTAGTAACAAAGTACATAAACAAGTAGAAAATGAAGTGTTTAAAGAGGTTCTGAAGTTTAAGAAGGATTATGATGTAGAGACTTAAGCTATATTTTACGAACCTTTATTTGTTTAACAAAATGATGAGATCCTTTTTCCAGAATTAAATCCGCGCGGTAGCGGGTAGGTAATATGTTCTTATGCAGGTTTGGGAGGTTAATGGTATTCCAGATAGTTGTAGCCATGGCAATACTTTCTTCTTTATCTAGATTGGCATAACGATGAAAATAGGAGGCCGGATTTTGGAAAGATGTTGCACGTAAAGATTCAAATCTATTAATATACCAATTTATTAAATCCTTCTCATCGGCATCGACATAAATAGAATAATCAAAATAATCTGAAACGAAAACGCTGTTTCCAGTAGATGAGTTAACCTGCAATACATTTATCCCTTCCACAATAAGTATATCCGGTTGTGCTATGATTTGGCTTTCGTGCGGAATGACATCGTATTCCAAATGTGAATAAACAGGTACTTCAAACTGGGGAAGCCCAGATTTCATCGATGCAAGAAAACTCAGTAATAGTTTGGTGTCGTAACTCTCCGGAAAGCCTTTACGTATATTCCGTTCTGCTAAAATTTTGTTAGGGTACAGAAAACCGTCTGTTGTTACCAGCTCCACTTTGGGTTTGTTTGGAAGCATGGAGAGCACTTTCTGTAGCACACGTGCGGTTGTACTTTTTCCTGCAGCTACAGATCCAGCTATCCCTATGATAAAAGGAAGGCTATTCGTAGCCTTGTTTAGAAAATTATTTACAGCAGCATGCTGGTCTTTTGTACGCTTAATCAAAATACCCAACAAGTGTGCTAACGGGAAATATATTTCTTCAATTTCGGTAACAGTGAGGGGTTCATTTAAAGCCCGTAAATTTTTCACATCCTCCCCCGCAAGGTGATGTGAAAAATGGCCGTTTAAATTTTTCCATTCCGTCCTGTCAAATAACTGAAATGGTGTATCAACCTCGCTGTTGTTAGTTGAAGACATTTATTTAAATTTTGAATGTCGGCAAACATAGATAAAATGCTTCGCATTCACGAATACATTATAAAAAATTATATTAAATTGCTTTGTATGACAATAGGATTACTTAATATTTTATGTATCGGACATTTGTCGGCAATTTTCAACAGGCGCTGTCTTTGCGTTTCATCGAGATTGCCATCCAGACGGATATGACACTTGATAAAATTAGTTTCCTGTAACTCACCCTTCTGTTTACTGACGGATAAGGAAATTTCGATAGCATCTACATCCCATTTTTTTCGATCGGCATACATACGCATCGTAATCGCTTTACAGCTACCGAGGGATGATAACAGGAGTTCCGCTGGTGCCGGTCCTAAATCCTGACCGCCCAAGTCTTTTGGTTCATCGGCAATAAGCACGTGGGGCTGTATATGAATTTCTGTTTTGTATGGATCTTTTCCAATTTTTGTAATAACGCTTTTAGTCATATGTCCCCGCTGATTGTTTAGGTAAATAATCCTTCAATAATTAGGCTTCCGGTTGCTGGATTTGTAGCTAATGGCACATTATATAAATCAGATATCCGCATCAACATTTGAATATCAGGTTCATGAACGTGTTTACCTAATGGATCCCGGAAGAATATGATTCCGTCGACTTTACCTTCCGCCGTTAGTGCAGCGATCTGTGCATCACCTCCTTTAGGACCACTTAGTTTGAGCTCCACTTCTAACCCCGTTTTTGCTATGTAGGATCCAGTAGTACCTGTCGCAATGATGTGCGCTTCCTGAAGAAATTCAATATGGTCTTTTACAAATGCCACCATGTCTGCTTTCTTTCCGTCGTGTGCAATTAATGCAATTGTTTTCTTCATCTATTTAAATTTTGTTTTAGTGTTTTCTTTAGCACTTTAAGATAGTTAAAAATATTGGGCTATCCAAAGAAAATATAAGCTACAATAATAGCGGCGATAATACCAACAAGTTCCGCTAAAAGCGCACAAGGTAATGCATGTCGTGTCTTTTTGATCGCTACCGATCCAAAATAAACAGCCAACACGTAAAATGTAGTTTCGGTAGAACCCTGTATTACACACGCCACACGGGCAGCAAAATCATCAGCACCTTTTGTTGCCATCAGCTCTACCATCAGTCCCCGCGCACCCGAACCACTCAATGGTTTCATGAATGCGACGGGCAATGCTTCTACAAAAGAAGTGTCTATTCCTACTAATGCGATGAGCGAAGAGATGCCCTGTACCAAATAATCCATCGTGCCAGAAGCTCGAAACACCGCTATACCCACTAAAATGGCTACCAGATAGGGGATAATTTTCACGGCCACTTCGAATCCCTCTTTTGCGCCTTCGATAAAGGCATCATATACGTTGATACGTTTAAATAAAGCTAGGGCAATGAATGAAACAAAGATGCTAAATAAAACGAGATTACCGAATACGCGGGATATCACATCAATTTCCGCAGGTGCTAATGTGCTGAAATAATATAATGCACTGCCTACCAAAACAAGCAATCCACCCAAATAGAGGATAATCGTTTTATGAAAGAGGTTAATTTTTTGGTAAATGGCAACCATAACAAGTGCGGCTAGTGTCGAAAAGAAAGTCGCAATAAGAATAGGTAAAAAGATGTCGGAGGGTTGTGCAGCGCCGGCTTCTTGTCTATAGGCCATAATAGAAATAGGTAGCAACGTTAGACTTGATGCATTTAATACAATAAACATAATCTGCGCGTTGCTGGCGGTATCTTTCTGGGGATTAAGTTCCTGTAGTTCCTTCATTGCTTTTAATCCTAATGGCGTAGCGGCATTGTCCAGACCTAAAGCATTGGCCGAAAAATTCATCAGTATGGAACCCAATGCGGGATGGTTTTTAGGGATTTCGGGAAAAAGCCGGTTAAAAAAAGGCCCGACGGCTTTAGCAAAGATATTAATCATACCTCCTTTTTCTCCTATTTTCATAATCCCTAGTGCAAACGTCATCATACCGATTAAACCGAGAGATATGGTGGCACCATTAGCTGCGCTTTCAAAGAGAGAATTCACAATATTTTGGAAAACCTCGGTATCGCCGCCAATAAGCTTAACGATAGCAACTAGAAATGTTATTAAGAAAAAAGAGACCCAAATGTAATTTAGTGCCATACGTGTTTTTTTGCTGCGTAAACCTAAATAAAATGCTTCGCATTCACGAATTCCTTAAAATAAAAATTATTTTGAGTAATTCATTTTTATATGCAATTTAATTACGCATAATATAAAATGAATTATTCATCATCGTATGTTTTCAAATGCATTCATGAGCACTACGTGGTTTATTTCGCTCTCCTCTGCCATCAAGGGCCATTTTATAGAGGAAATTTAGGACTTAATTTTTTAAAAAATTCCATACGGATCGATCCGAGTTATTTTTTTTGTCCTGTATGATTTCAGCGACTATTTGATTCATCCGTTCTTCATGTTCACTGATTAATTTATCCCCTAACGAGATCAGTTTTTGGATATTAGACGGAGAAGCAGAATCCATGGATGGGTTGATAGAGGAGAGACTACTAGGTTCTATACGGATATAATTACTCGATTTGTTAACAGACCGGAACAATTGTTTTAAGTAATAGTCTGTACTTTCCGCAGAGCTACTGCTCATGATATCGACTAATGCAGGTCCGATGGAGATAGCCCACTTCTTTTTGAAATCTTCGTAATTATACGATATTTTTGACAACCCGGTTCCCAAAGAAAGAATCCAAATATCATTTATTTTATACGTATTATAGCTTTTAATGACCTCTAAAAGAGCGGATAGGGAAGGGTTGTGGGCAAAGACACCGCCATCAACTAAGGGATAGCGCGTTTCAGCGAGAGAAAATATCTCTGCCACCGAGAAATACGTAGGCGCAGCGGACGTCGCACGACAGGCATCTCGTATGTAAAAGTCGCGCGAGTCACCATGCGATATGGCCTTTTGTTGTCGGAAAAGATGATTTTTACGTAATTCAATATTATATGCAGTGATAATGCAAGGCTTGAGCAGTTCACTAAGCCTTTTATCTCCAAAATAACTTTTCAAAACATTTTCCAATATCGTCTCATCGTAAAGTTCGCTTAACAAACCGAATTTGCTCAGAAAACGACGCCAAGTTGAAGCAGAAAATATTTCTGTACCGTGGTCTACATAAATATCCAGTGCATCCTTCGCGGTATACTTTTGTTTTTTCGGATCGCTATCATCCGGGCATAATAATATAGATAAAAGGATTCCGCCGGTGCTTGTACCTGCAAAAAAATCAAAATAGTCGGTTAAATGCGCTTTGGGATTATTAGTTGCCTGTTGTATTTTTTCTTCTAACGCTACCAAAAACATTCCTGGAATGATACCTCGGATACCGCCGCCGTCTATTGAAAGTATTCTCTTCATACGCTCATTCGGTTTATCTTTTAAATCTAGGTAAAAAAGGTCAAACCGGCGAATTTTTTATATCTTGCCCTATTAAATATAAATCAAGAAACGAGTGCTGAAGCAACAAATGGCTATAAAATTTCGGTTAGAAAAACTAATTCCTGCTGATTTTCCGATATATTTCGATTTGGTTGGTAATGAAGATGTAATGGCGATGATTACAGAGCGGGCTATTCCGCTAGAAGAAGCAAAATCGGATTACGAGAAGCGGATGTTGGAAAATCAGTTTCATAGTGATTTTGGACATTTTAAAATCATGGAGGAAAAATCCGATAATTTTATAGGGGTTGGAAAATTGGAAATAGAGGCACCCGATAGTAATAAGGCCGAGTTGGGATATATGCTTCTACCTAAATATTGGGGAAAGGGGATTGCAAGTGAGGTTGCCTATCAGCTAATCGGAGCAGCGAGGAAACATGTCTTTATTAAAAAGTTGTTTGCCATCATAGACCCCAAAAATATCCCATCTAGAAAAATCCTAGTTAACAATGGTTTTGTTTCTAAGGAATTTACGGATTTTGATGGTTTACCGGGAGAGGTTTTGGAATTGGTAATTCCGCGAAATTAAACGAACTATTATTTTTTGTTCAGATACTCTATCTTGTAATCACCGATATGATTGTTGCTCTCCGCAATTTTCTTTTTGTGGGTAAAGTAGTTAAATAATCCGATAGCAATCAAGATGGCCGAAATGCCGATAAATATATTTTCAATAATTCGTCCGTATTCTACCGTAGTCAAATTATTTATACTTATGCCCGCAACCAAAAAATACATGGACGTGCGTATAAAAGCCAATAAGGTGGATTGATTGGCTAGAATTGTTCTTTGCAAAGCTAATTTTTCCCGTAAAATCAAATCCTTATTCATCTTATCTGCTGTAACTTCCTTCGGATCGAACCCTGCAGATTCTAATCCCTAAACGCTATAAAAGTAAAAGTCCATCTTTTGGATGAACTTTTACCTTGCGGAGAGAGCGGGATTCGAACCCGCGGTACCGTTTCCAGTACGACAGTTTAGCAAACTGTTCCTTTCGGCCACTCAGGCACCTCTCCTTTATTTGAGTAGTGCAAACATAACGCAAATATTTCAATCCACAAAGCTTTAAACCCGTTTTTTTACTAAAAACGAATAAACATCTGACACTCAATTTAATTTTTTGTATTAGGCGTTGCAAGAGCAGTTTTCTTGTTGACATCATAGTCAATCCGTACGTGATAAATGCTCTTTAGCATCGATTTAAAAATATCCGAAACTTCGGTAATATCACGCATCGTAATATCAGAATTAATAAACTGCCGTTGAGCAATTTTGTAATCCACAATCTTATCTACCAAGTTATTGATAGACTCCTCGGTAGGCTCTTTCAACGCTCTTGAAGCAGCTTCTACCGAATCTGCAATCATGAGTACGGCAGTCTCTTTAGAAAAAGGTACCGGGCCTGGATATTTGAAGATGCTTTCGTCTACCAATTTGTCTGGATTGTTCTTGACGGCCATATTATAGAAATAATCGACTTTCGTTGTGCCGTGGTGTGTGCGTATAAAATCAATAATAACATCTGGCAGTTGGTTTTTCTTCGCCATTTCAATGCCTTTATGCACGTGCGATATAATAATTTGAGCAGATTGTTCCGGTGTAAGCTCCGCGTGGGGGTTGATGTCTGTTTTTTGGTTTTCGATGAAAAACAAAGGATTCGACATTTTCCCGATATCGTGATATAATGCTCCTGCACGAATTAACAACGGATTTCCACCAATTTTATAGATAGCTGCTTCTGCAAGATTAGCAACCTGTAAGGAATGCTGAAAAGTTCCAGGCGCTTTTAAGGAAAGTTCCCGTAACAAACGGGAATTACTATTGGTCAATTCCATTAACGTCAGATCGGAGACGATGCCAAATAAGCGCTCGAATGCATATATTAATGGATAGGCGAGGAGCGTTAATCCGACGCTAACAACGAAAGGTATAATGTCTGTCCAGTAAATAGTGCTTATAGATCCGTTACGTGTTAACACTAAACCCACATAAGCGATGATATAAGTCCCTAGAATGATAAGCGATGATACTAAAAACTGTTCCCGTTTGACGAGTGTTCTGATGCTGTAAATAGCCACCATACCGGTCATAAACTGTAAAAACACGAACTCAAAGCTATTTGGTACAAATAGGGCGGCTAGCAATACCATGAGCAAATGGATGTTCAGGGCTACACGTGTGTCGAACAACACCCTAAAGATAATTGGAACACTACAGTAGGGGATGTAATAAAGGTTAGGGATTTTCATGTTGATGGCCCATGAGAGCACACCAAGCATGGATATAATGACGATTAAAATAATAAATAGCAACCTGTTACTATCAAAGATAGTTGATCGGAAAAAATACAAGAAGACCATTAAAAGGGATACACACATGGAGATGACGACAAAGTGGCCAAGCATAACGTATCCCTGATTACCGCTAATGCGCGCTTCATCCTCAAAAACCTTACGTAAAGAAGTCAATTTCTGGTAAGTTTCATTACTGATGATTTTATCTTTTTCTGCGATAAGTTCTCCTTTTTGTACCATTCCACGGGTAGTAGAAATATTGGCCAACGCATTCTGTTCCGCTTTGTTTGTTAGATTTTCATGAAAAATGTAATTAATCGTAACGTAATTTTTGAGCGTCTCTGCCAGCCAGCTCTTCTGATCTATTTTGTTATTTCTGGAAAGGTTGCTTTCGATATACTGGTTAGCCGATTCGATGGTGAAAATATCTGCCGTATTTTTCTGTTGGGCAACATTATCTTGAAGTAGTGTGAAATTATACTGGCTTTGGGCTTGGTCCACCTGTTCCGCGTTCAGCCCCTTGTTTTGATAACGGTTATTCAACGAGATAATACCTCTATTGTAAACGTAACTAAGAAGGGCATTTCCGACAGACTGGTATGTTTCTTTATCTTGATTAGATATGGAATCCATATTTGCTATTTGCCATTTCTCCGCAATATCCGTATTAAATTGATCAATTTGTTCTTTGCTGACACTACTGTTTAAATTGTATATAGGTTGTACGGTCTTCAAGATCTGCTCTCTATCTTTATTAAGCTCCTCCTGTGTTTTTAAGATGGCAAAATTATAGGGAGATACAAGGTTCTCATGATTCCATACTTTTCCTTTTTCAAATTCGTACCGAAAGCGTGGTTGTTTAGGTAAAAAAATACAAATCAATATGATTGCCAAAATGATCATGGCAGATTTCACTATAAAAGAATTGTTTTGATTCTTGTCGCGAAGGTAATTGATCTTGAGTTTAGCCACTTGCTTGTCGTTTTTATGCTATCCAATATAATTTACAACAAATGTACTAAATAGTAATTTACTCGCATAATAGCCTTAAACTTCCGTATCTTTGCAAAAAGATATAAAGAACATGCCAATAACAAAACATCTGATAGCCCCCTCTGTTCTGGCCGCTGATTTTGCGAAGCTTTATGATGATATCCAAATGATAAACAATAGTGAGGCGGATTGGTTTCATATTGATATTATGGATGGTGTTTTTGTGCCGAATATCTCTTTTGGCTTTCCGGTTATGCAGGCGATTGCGAAATACGCAACTAAGCCATTAGATGTACACTTGATGATTGTAGACCCAGATCGTTATCTAAAAAACTGTAAGGATTCAGGTGCTTCTATGATTACCGTGCATTACGAAGCCTGTACACACCTTCACCGCACATTGGCAGCTATTAAGGAACTAGGTTGTAAAGCCGGTGTCGCCTTAAATCCCCATACGCCGGTGTCGTTGTTAGCGGATGTCATTCGGGATATCGATTTAGTGTTAGTCATGTCGGTGAACCCTGGATTTGGAGGCCAGAAGTTTATTGAACGTACCTATGATAAGGTGAAAGCTTTAAGAGCTTTAGCCGCAGGCGTGAACGATAGTTTATTAATCGAGATTGACGGGGGAGTAACCCTACAAAATGCTGCCCCACTGTTGCAGGCCGGAGCAAATGTATTGGTAGCCGGTTCCTTTGTATTTAATGCGGCAGATCCTCTGGAAACGATTAAAAAATTAAAGACTGTTGATTATACTATGCGTTCGGTATAACCACAGATTTTCTTTAATTATAAACTCCAATAATGAGATTGTTTATCAAAGTGATCAGCCTCATTGTTTTTGGTGGCATCTATTCAGTTTAGAATAATTCCAAATTATGCAATCAGGTGCTTATTTTCTCGATAAAGTTTGTTTTTTTTTACTTTTGCGCTGAAAAAAAGAGTGTTGTTTTTCGGTAAATTGTCGCAAGAGCAACCTATTGATAAAAAAGTAATAACCGTTCATATTTATACAACAAAACGGTTTTAGCTTGATAATACACCATTATGAGTATATATAACGATTACATTCAGGAAATCGAAGAGAGAAAAGGACAAGGTCTTCATCCTAAACCTATTGATGGAGCAGAATTGTTAAGTGAAATCATTGAACAGATTAAAGATTCGAATAATCCATATCGGAAAGATTCAATTCAGTTTTTTGTGTACAATACCTTGCCTGGAACGACGCCCGCTGCAGGTGTAAAGGCTAAATTTCTCAAGGAAATTATCCTTGGACAGTTTTTTGTCGAAGAAATTACGCCGGCTTTTGCATTTGAGTTGTTGTCGCATATGAAGGGTGGGCCTTCCATCGAAGTATTGCTTGATCTAGCTTTAAGTGAAGATGCTGCAATTGCCAAAGAAGCCGCAAAAGTTTTGAAAACACAAGTATTCCTTTACGATGCGGATACGGATCGTTTAAAATCAGCTTACGAAAGTGGAAATGCTATTGCGAAAGAGATTTTGGAGAGTTATGCAAAAGCGGAATTTTTTACAGAGTTACCTGAAGTGCCTGAAGAAATAAACGTTGTTACTTATATCGCTGCCGAGGGAGATATTTCTACAGATTTATTATCTCCGGGTAATCAGGCGCATTCACGTTCTGACCGTGAGTTGCATGGAAAATGTATGATGTCGCTTCATGCGCAAGTGGAAATCAAAGCCTTACAAGCGAAACATCCGAATGCAAGTGTGATGTTAATTGCCGAAAAAGGGACGATGGGCGTAGGTTCGTCGCGTATGTCGGGAGTCAATAATGTTGCGCTCTGGACGGGTAAACAAGCGAGTCCTTATGTGCCGTTTGTAAATATTGCGCCGATCGTAGCAGGAACAAATGGGATTTCGCCGATTTTTCTAACGACAGTAGATGTGACCGGAGGTATTGGTATTGATTTGAAGAACTGGGTTAAAAAAATCGATGCCGATGGGAGACCCGTGTTGAACGAAAAAGGTGAACCGATTTTAGAACAAGTGTATTCTGTAGCTACCGGTACCGTATTGACCATTAATACGAAAACAAAAAAATTATATAACGGTGATCAGGAGTTGATTGATATTTCCAAATCATTAACTCCTCAGAAAATGGAGTTCATCAAAGCTGGAGGTTCGTATGCTATTGTGTTCGGTAAAAAAATCCAGACATTTGCAGCAAGAATTTTGGAGGTAGAAGCTCCGCAGGTATTTGCAGCTTCGAAGGAAATCACCGTCGAAGGACAAGGGCTGACAGCTGTTGAAAAAATATTTAACAAAAATGCTGTTGGTGTCACAGCAGATAAAGTTTTGCATGCCGGTTCAGACGTTCGCGTACAAGTTAACATCGTTGGCTCGCAAGATACAACAGGTTTGATGACGGCCCAGGAATTGGAATCTATGGCAGCTACTGTCATATCACCTATTGTCGATGGAGCGTATCAGTCAGGTTGCCATACAGCTTCGGTTTGGGATAAAAAAGCGCAGGCTAACATCCCGAAATTAATGAAGTTTATGAACGATTTTGGGTTGATTACAGCGCGGGATCCGAAAGGTGAATATCATGCGATGACCGATGTTATCCATAAAGTGTTGAACGACATTACCGTCGACGAATGGGCAATCATCATCGGTGGTGACTCCCATACGAGGATGTCTAAAGGGGTAGCTTTTGGTGCCGACTCGGGAACTGTTGCGTTGGCTTTAGCGACCGGTGAGGCTTCTATGCCGATTCCGGAATCTGTTAAAGTAACCTTTAAAGGCGAGATGAAAGATTATATGGATTTCCGCGATGTGGTTCACGCGACACAAGCCCAAATGCTTAAACAATTTGGTGGTGAAAACGTATTCCAAGGAAGGGTTATCGAAGTTCATATCGGAACACTTCCCGCTGACCAAGCCTTTACGTTTACCGATTGGACGGCAGAAATGAAAGCGAAAGCATCTATCTGTATTTCGGAAGATGATACCTTGATTGAGTCATTGGAAATTGCGAAACGTAGAATCCAGATCATGATTGATAAGGGAATGGATAACAACAACGCGGTGCTCCAAGGCTTGATTAATAAAGCGAATAAACGTATTGAAGAAATCAAATCTAGTGAAAAACCAGCCTTGAAGCCAGATGCCGATGCAAAATATTACGCTGAAGTGGTGATTGATTTGGATATCATCGATGAACCAATGATTGCCGATCCGGATGTCAACAACGAAGATGTTTCGAAACGCTATACACATGATACGATACGTGATTTGACGTATTACGGTGGTGATAAAAAAGTGGACCTTGGTTTCGTAGGCTCGTGTATGGTACACAAAGGTGATTTGAAAATTGTTTCTAAAATGCTGCGTAATATAGAAGAACAGCAGGGTGAAGTGAAATTTAATGCACCTTTGGTTGTAGCCGCTCCGACTTATAATATTATTGATGAGTTGAAAGAAGAAGGAGATTGGGCATTGTTGGAAAAATATTCCGGATTTGAGTTTAACGACGCTGCACCAAAGGGTGCCGCCCGTACAGAATATGAAAATATGATGTATTTGGAACGTCCAGGTTGCAATCTTTGTATGGGTAACCAAGAAAAAGCGGAGAAAGGTGACACGGTAATGGCTACGTCAACCCGTCTTTTCCAAGGTCGTGTAGTCGAAGATTCGGAACGTAAAAAAGGAGAATCTTTGTTGGCTTCAACTCCGGTTGTCGTGTTATCGGCAATTTTGGGAAGAATTCCGACAATTGAAGAATATAAAGCGGCTGTAGTCGATATCGATTTGACTAAATTCACACCGTCAAACAAGCAACTTGTTCATTAGTTGTAGGTAATTTCAATCGTACGGACAGCATCCGAAATCCATATCGATTTCGGATGCTGTTTTTTTGTAGGTCAACGCTCGCTTTCCATTCTTGACAATTTGATATTTATACCATTTTTTCGTATCTTTCGCTAAATCAAATTGTTAATAAACGAATTTATTTAGAGAGAGAATATGGCTTTTGACATTGAAATGATTAGGAAGGTGTATAGCCAATATGACGAACGCATTGCTGCTGCGCGTCAAGTGGTTAATAAACCTTTAACGCTTGCGGAGAAAATTCTGTATACACATTTATGGGCAGGAACCGCAACCGAAGCTTATGAGCGAGGAGCTTCTTATGTAGATTTTGCACCGGATCGTGTTGCCATGCAAGATGCTACGGCACAAATGGCTTTATTGCAGTTTATGCAAGCCGGACGCCCTAAAGTAGCGGTACCTTCAACTGTTCACTGTGACCACTTAATCCAGGCAAGGGATGGTGCGGAACAGGACTTGACACGAGCGAAAAACGAAAGCTCAGAAGTATTTAATTTTTTATCTTCTGTATCCAATAAATATGGAATAGGCTTTTGGAAGCCAGGGGCAGGTATTATCCACCAAGTGGTGTTGGAGAACTATGCTTTCCCTGGTGGAATGATGATTGGAACGGACTCACACACAGTGAATGCCGGAGGCTTAGGTATGGTGGCTATTGGTGTTGGCGGAGCTGACGCTTGCGATGTCATGGCTGGTTTACCATGGGAACTTAAATTCCCAAAACTAATCGGTGTTAAATTGACCGGTAAGTTATCTGGATGGGTTGCACCAAAAGATGTCATTCTAAAAGTAGCCGGTATTTTGACGGTAAAAGGTGGTACAGGTGCTATTGTCGAGTATTTTGGCGAAGGAGCAGAGTCCTTATCATGTACAGGTAAAGGTACCATTTGTAACATGGGGGCGGAGATTGGAGCAACAACTTCGACTTTCGGTTATGATGCTTCTATGGAACGTTATCTACGTGCCACTGATCGTGCTGACGTTGCTGATGCAGCAAATGCAATCAAACAGCATCTAACAGCCGATCCTGAAGTATATGCGAATCCAGAGCAATATTTTGATCAGTTAATTGAAATCAATTTGTCTGAATTGGAACCGTCGTTGAATGGTCCGTTTACACCGGATTTATATACGCCGGTTTCGCGTATGCGCGAAGAAGCGGAAAAGAATGGTTGGCCTTTAAAAGTCGAATGGGGGTTGATCGGTTCCTGTACAAACTCTTCTTACGAGGATTTATCCCGTGCCGCTTCAATTGCTAAACAGGCTATTGATAAAGGCTTGGTTACAAAAGCGGAATTTGGTATTAACCCGGGTTCGGAACAGGTACGATATACAGCAGACCGTGACGGTTTGCTAAAAACGTTTGAAGATTTAAACGCTACTATCTTTACGAACGCTTGTGGCCCTTGTATCGGTATGTGGGATCGTGCTGGAGCTGATAGACAAGAGAAAAATACCATTGTCCACTCGTTTAACAGAAACTTTGCAAAACGTGCTGACGGTAATCCAAATACGTACGCCTTTGTGACTTCTCCGGAAATGGTGGCCGCGATTGCTATCGCTGGTAATCTAGGGTTTAACCCAGTTACGGACACGTTGACTAACAAAAACGGTGAGCAGGTTAGACTGGATCCGCCAACAGGTGATGAATTGCCGTCAAAAGGTTTTGATGTGGAGGATCCGGGATATCAGGCGCCAGCAGCAGACGGTTCGGCAGTAACAGTGGACGTGTCGCCTACATCTGACCGTCTTCAATTATTAGAACCGTTCTCCGCATGGGAAGGCACAGATCTTATAGGATTGAAACTGTTGATAAAAGCCAAGGGTAAATGTACGACTGATCATATATCGATGGCAGGCCCTTGGTTGAAATACAGAGGGCATTTGGATAATATTTCTAACAATATGCTTATTGGAGCGGTCAATTTCTTTAATGATAAAACAGATTTTGTGAAGAATCAATTGACTGGTGAATATGCGGCAGTGCCAGCTACACAGCGCTCATACAAATCTGCGGGTGTCGGTTCGATCGTCGTGGGTGATGAAAATTATGGTGAAGGATCTTCTCGTGAACATGCGGCCATGGAGCCTCGTCATCTAGGTGTACGTGCGGTATTGGTTAAATCTTTTGCCCGTATCCACGAAACGAACTTAAAGAAACAAGGTATGTTGGGCTTAACGTTTGACAATAAGGACGATTACGATAAAATTCAAGAGGACGATACCATCGATATCATCGGTTTAACAGAGTTTGCTCCTGGAAAACCATTGACTATTGTCTTGCATCATGCTGATGGTACGCAAGATAGTATTTTGGTTAACCATACGTACAATGCACAGCAGATTGAATGGTTTAAAGCTGGTGGGGCATTGAATATTATCCGTGCAAATCAAGCGAAATAGATTTAAGTAAGTAAACGAATGCGAAAGCCGCGGCTCTTTAATAGGTCGTGGCTTTTTCTATGATCTTAAATGCGCTTCGTGTACACAACCACAAGCCGGTCATCATATAGTGTCGTGAAATATAAATAATCTTCTCCGCCCTCTTTAATTTTGAATTTCTTTCGGATCTGTTCGACTTTTAAAGGAAAATTTTTAGTGACGATATTGGCTTTCGCTACACCAGTGTTTTTTTTAAATCTAGAAAACGGAACAACTTGTTGTATGCGAAATACACGTCCAGGAAAATCCCCGATGAAATCATCGTGGCTATACAGATGGCTATGCTGATGTAGTTTTTGAAGATGGAAGGCGGAAGCGACAGATTTAAAAGCGCCCGCTTTCGTAATGGCCACATCAGGGTCATATAGAAAGTTTGTTGGTTCCCCCAATGTTGGTACCGTTTCCTTCTCTTGTATATAATTAAAAGAGAACGTCTGCGATTTGTCTGTCGATAGACGTACGGCATGAATAGTCGGTATGCCTTGAAAAGATTTTTCCTGGACAAACAACAATTCCTTACAATCGTTTTCGATGCTGATGACGTATACTTCTCTAACATGTGGCAGTACATTTAACGCCCCCGAGATATCGAGTAGTGGTGCTAATTTAGTGAGGAGCGTATCCGAATGTTCAAAAAATAAGGATTGATAAGCGAGTATATTGGGTTCGCAATCTTCTAGCCGGAAAACTTTTTGATTTTTTACTCTACGGGATGGATCGGTATAAATATAATCATATCGTTTACGCGATGAAGCTAAGAAAGTGATGCCATCTCCCGTGTGAAATTGTACGTTGTCTATAGCTAATTCAAGAAAATTATGCGCTACGATTTGCGACAGTTGGGGGTTGATTTCACAATGTATTACTTTTTTTGCACGTTGTGCAAAAAAATAGCTGTCCACACCAAACCCTCCCGTCAAATCTAACACCGTACAGTCTGGTGAAAGAAGGGAAACCTTGAACTTTCCAGTCTTGGCAGAGGAACACTGCTCCAGGTTAAGTTTTTCGGGGAAATATAAGGCTTTGTCTTGTTTTAGCCATTCCGGCATTTTACTGCTCACTTTTTGCCAGCCGGTTATCTGTTGTGCAAGTTCTGACGATGAGACGCCCTCAAATGGACTTTTTTTCAACGCAATCCGGCTTGCATCCATGTCAGCATGCTGTCGGATAAACGTCTGAACTTCCGCTGACAAAATGTTTCCGTTCACCCTTTAGCTCCTTAACTCCTTAACTCCTTAACTAGTAACTGGCAGGTGTAACTATCTTTCAGCTCCCGGATAATTTCCTTATTCACCAATACCCGATCGATAGTTTCTTGATTATAATAGCGTATCGTAATAAGTTCCAAACCCTTTTCAACACTTACCTTATAGCGTTTTTCTAATTCTTCGAGCAAGACATCCACATTAGCACCGGTATCATCAATACTAACACAGAAGCTTATGGCGCTGTTGTGCATCATATTTATTTTGATACGGTGGTTATGGAAGAGGTTGAATATATGGCTTAAGTTATCCTCTACAATAAAAGAAAAATCCCGCGGCTGTATACTCACAAAAACCTGATTGACTTTAAAAATAAAAGAAGGAATAGGCAGTCCATCATTCGTCGTACGAATCAGTGTTCCGGGTTGCTCGGGAGCGACAAAAGAGCGTACATTTAACGTGATTTTCTTGTTCTGTAACGGTTTAATTGTTTTCGGATGGATAACTGTTGCCCCGTAATACGTTAACTCAATAGCGTCGGTATAGGATAATTCCGGAATGAGTTCTGTCGGATTAAACCATTTTGGATCAGCATTGAGCACACCGGGTACATCTTTCCATATGGTCACATTATCAACCTGTAGGCAAGCTGCGAATATAGCTGCCGAATAATCGGATCCCTCGCGACCCAGCGTTGTGGTGAAGTTTTCCGAGGTAGAGCCGATAAAACCTTGTGTGATAATGATTTGATTGTCGAGTATACTTGGTAATTCTCTGCGGATTTTATCTTCTGTTTTTTGCCAGTTAACGTCTGCTTCCCGATAGGTGTTGTCCGTAAAAATGTAATCACGTGCATCTATCCATTTGATAGGCAACCCAATGTGGGTACAGTAAGCAGCGAGGATTTTTGAAGAAACAATTTCGCCGGCAGAAACAATCTGATCATGCAGATAGTCGTATGCATCTTGTGGTTCTTCTTCCAGTATCCATTCAATTTCTACGAAGCAATTTGCAATTTCATCAAATATGGCATGATGCGATACGCCGAAAAGTGCTGTCAGAATCTGTTGATGTGCTGTTTTTACCTTTTCCAACAAGTCAAATGCTTGCCCGGTCTGGTCCGCAAAATGTTGGGTAACCTCGGTCAGTGCATTGGTGGTTTTACCAAGTGCAGAAACCACCACAAGCAACTCATCTTCCTTATATTTAGTTATAATATCGGCTACATTTCGGATGCTGTCCGCATCTTTTACTGATGCTCCGCCAAATTTAAATACTTGCATTAAAACGTTTTTTATTTTACAATATCTAACAACCGCTGACCTTTTTCCGTCGTTACCTCTTCCAATGCACTATATGGAACAATGAGTGTAGTCGGTCCCTCCGCATACGATTTGATCTCGTAAGGGTTATAGTGAAACAAAAGTCCCACACGGGTCAGGCCAAAGTTGTCTGCCAGGGTAAAGGTTTCATCATCAAAAAAATAATTACTTCCATAAGCGCTGGTATCGCTCAACTTTTCTTGTTTTCTGAAATAACCTTCTACAATTTGGCGTAATACAAGTGTGTCTTGAAAAATATCAGCCAATGAAAGCTTCTTTTTATTTTGCGTATCGTAGTTAGACCAGATTTCAATTTCTATTCCGTGTGCACCTCCTGTGTACTCACTAATCGCATTCTTTAAGGTTAGAAATCCGGGTACATTCAACATAACTTCACAATCTTGATTTCTGAACCAAGCATGAAAAGCATGATTTTCACTATTGATTTGTTCTTCGGCATATTCATTGAATCCACCTAGAAAGCTTTCTGCTACTTGGTCTGCTTTATGCTCACCATCGACAAAGATTGCTTCTCGAACCAAGGAATCTATTTCTGTAGAAAAAACAGGATAACGTGCCGCATAAAATGTCGTGTCCAAGGTCATTTCGTCACCGGAAAAATAAGGGCTGATCTCCTTGAAAACCTCCATGTGATAATCCAGCGTGTCTGTCATCAACGGAGAAGCATCTTCTGCTATTGTTGATACGCTTTCCTGTGATTTGTTTCTACTGGTACAACTGTGGGCGAATAAGAAAATGCCCAGTCCGATACTATATATTAAATGCTTTTTCACCAATTGCTAGTTTCTTAACCGTTAACCATTAATCATTGTTCTTATAATGTTTGATAATACGTTTCCCGAAAATGGTACTTCCGAGTCGGACCATATTTGCCCCCTTCTCTATAGCCAGATTGTAATCCGACGACATACCCATAGATAGGGTATCAAAGGTATCCTCCTTACGGAAAAAACTAGTCTTGATGCCATCGAACAACATTTTTAGTTCATAAAACTCTTCTTTGATCACCTTCTCGTTTTCGGTATTGGTGGCGATGCCCATAAGCCCACGGATACGCACATGCTGTAAATCCTGAAAGTCAGGGCTACGCAGCATTTCGATAAGCTCTGCATGATCGAAACCAAATTTGGTGGCTTCATCTGCAATATACACCTGTAGAAGACAGTCGATGACCCGGTGGTGCCTGCCGGCGTGTTTATCGATTTCTTTTAAAACCTTTAATGAATCAACAGATTGTATCATGGATACAAAAGGAGCAATATATTTCACTTTATTTGTCTGTAAGTGACCTATAAGATGCCAGGCAATATCTTTCGGTAATGCTTCATATTTCTCAACCATTTCTTGTACCATGTTTTCACCAAATATGCGCTGACCCGCAGTATAGGCTTCCATGATTTCTTCGTTAGATTTTGTTTTGGAAACGGCAATAAGGGTAACACCGATTGGTTTGAGGTCGACTTGTAAAGATTCAATATTTGTTGCAATACTCATTTTGGTGTAATTTCAAATGTTCTGAAAATGAAAAAAAGCGGTTATTATGATGCCTTTTTGTAATTTTGTACAAACTTACAAAATGCAGCGCTTAATACTTATTATATTGTCTTCGTTTTTTTTGATGATCTCCTGTAATCGGTCGAAGCCAAAAGGAATCCTTTCGGAAAAGACGATGGTAGATTTGATGACGGATGTACATCTGGTGGATGGCTATTTGAATACCTTGCCAGTGGATAGTACCCGTAAAGTTATCGGCAGCTTGTATGGAGAGGTATTTGAAAAATACGGTATCGACTCGATTAAATTTAAGGATAATATTGCTTATTATTTAGGCAACCCTATAGTTTCTAAGGAATTGTATACCAAAGTGACAAAAAAAATAAATGGCTATGAGGATGACTATCGTCGGGCAGATTCTTTGAGAAACGTGTGGGTCTCAGATAGTATACGTATCGTCCAGAGGTTTGAACGTTTAAAAGAGGATGCACGTAGGTTAATTCTAGAGGTACAGGTGGATACGGTGCCATTGACATATCGTGTGCATCAAAACGATTTTATGAATGGCGCAGGACTATATGCTATTCAGACATATCAACCAACGATCCAGCCTTCGGTATCAAAAGAAGCAGATGAACCGAATGCAGAAGAAACGGAAAAGTCTCCACTGGATTCGAATACGATATCTGTTGAACGGAAACCGGCGATGGTACCTAAACGTGTCCGACCAACTCCGATGCGAAACCCTACGTCGAAAAAAGTAGAAGCGAAGCCGCTTGAAAATTAAGAATTTTATGATTTTTCCCAAAAATGCAATAGATAAATTAGGTTTTATTGAAATTAAAGACCTGATAAAAGATAAATGTTTGAGTGAGTCTGGAAGAGAAATGGTGGAGAAAATTCAGCCTCAAGTGAAACTTGATAATATCGATAGGTTTCTTCGTCAAACACAAGAGTTTAAGGATTTGTTGGTTAACGATGCACCGCTTCCTGTGGACCATTTGTACCCTATAAAGCCGTTAGCAGAAAAAGCCCGTGTAGAAGGTTCTTTTTTAGCAGAGGAGGAGTTTCATCGTATTTTACTTTCATTGCGTACGGTGTATGCTATTATCCGCTATTTCAACGAACGGCAAGGGCAGTATGTGCATCTGGAATTGCTTTTTGAACATCTTCCTATCGAAAAACAGATTATCCGACAGATTGAGGTGGTGATAAACGACAGCGGGAAAATGAAAGATAATGCATCTCGTTTGTTGTTGGACTTGACGCAACAAATACTTAAAAGTGAACAGGAAGCACGTAAACGTATCGATCAGGTATTTAAGCAGGCACAAAATAACGGTTGGACAGCAGACGGAAACTTAACGATTAGAGACGGTCGCTTGTGTATTCCTATACTCGCGGAAAACAAACGTAAATTAAAGGGCTTTATACATGATGAATCTGCTACTGGACAAACAGCTTATATAGAGCCAGAAGAAGTTTTTCACCTTAACAATAAGGTGAGAGATTTGGTGTTTGAGCGTAGACGGGAAGTTATACGGATATTGACGGAATTAACCAGCGAATTGCGTCCGCATGTTCCGTTATTATTAGCGTATCATGGTTTATTAAGTAAACTTGATTTTGTTCGGGCGAAAGCGCTATTTGCCATTGATATGGAGGCCGAGATGCCGGAATTATCAACGGAGGCAGATATTAACCTCGTTAATGCGCGGCATCCGCTGTTGTTAATTAATGCGCGCAGAGAAAATCATCCGTCCGTCGTTCCCTTAAATATCAAAATAGATCGCGAAGACCGCATAATTCTAGTTTCTGGACCAAATGCCGGCGGTAAATCGGTTTGTATGAAAACAGTTGGTTTGCTACAGCTTATGGTGCAATCGGGACTGCTCATCCCGGCGGAGACAACCTCTAAAGTGGGGGTTTTCCGACAGATATTTGCGGATATTGGCGATGACCAATCTATCGAGAGTGACTTGAGTACCTATAGTGCGCACCTGTCAAAAATGAAGCATTTCACCGAGTTTGCAAATGCGAGAACGTTGATCCTGATTGACGAGTTTGGTACAGGGACGGATCCGTTATTTGGCGGGCCGATTGCTGAAGCGGTTTTGGAAGCGTTGAACAAAAAAGAGGTGCGTGGTGTGATAACAACGCATTACTCCAACCTTAAAGTATTTGCGAGTAATACAGCCGGATTGGAAAACGCATCTATGTTATTCGATAATGTCGCGATGCGTCCGCTATATATCTTGCAAGTAGGAAAACCCGGAAGTTCATACGCTTTTGAGATAGCACAGAAAATAGGTTTGCGTAAAGAGATCTTACATGTGGCCAAAGACAAAATAGGTGCTCGTCAGAAGAAAGTGGATACGTTATTAGTGGATCTGGAGCGTGATAAAAAGGAAATATACGACACGAAGACGGCGATCGCTATGCGAGAACGCGAGTTAGAAAAATTAAAGAACGAATACGAAAACTTGCAGGGATATCTGGAAGAAAATAAGAAACAGATTATTCGGGCAGCGAAGGAGGAAGCTCGCCAGATTTTGAAAAATGCGAATAAACTGGTGGAGAATACGGTTGCCGAAATTAAATCCGTACAGGCGGATAAAGATAAAACCAGGGAAATACGACGTCGTTTGCATGCCGAAGTGGATAAGCACACTGAGAAGAAGCCTGTGACCAAACAAGCTGTGGCTGCACAAATGGACGAATCCATCAAAGTAGGGGATTGGGTGAAAATTTTGGGAGCTGATACAGAAGCGCAAGTCATAGAGGTTGCGAAAGGGAACAATCTGATTTTGGCACTTGGAGAACTGCGTACGGTGGTCAAGAAAAATAAAGTGGTTAAATTGCAGGGAAAGGAAAAAGCTAATGTGGTCAAGAAGCACAAAGCTATTTCTACGGAATCGGCAGCCGATTTTCAGCCAGAACTTGATGTCAGGGGAATGCGTACAGAAGATGCTTTACGCCAGTTGGAAACCGTGCTGGATCGCGCAGTGATGATCGGTTACCCGTCGTTGAAAATTTTGCATGGCAAAGGAGACGGTATACTCCGAAAATTTATTCGGGATTATCTGCGTAAATATAGTCACATATCCCATTTTGAAGACGAACATGCTGATCGTGGGGGAGATGGAATTACCTACGCTTATATTCAGTAACGGTGGGGCTTTGTTTAGCCTAAATTATTAAATGAATACACATAATCCAGTGTGATAATAGCATCGTTTGCGCGACGGATATTTTTTTGTGTACCCGTTATTTCATAAACAACCGTAAGATGTTCTCCATTTTTCTCTACGCCTTTGCGTTGAGGCTTTACTTTATGCTCTTTCATGAAATTTTCAAATTCACCTAAATGGGCTACTTCGATATTTTGAAAAGTGACGTGGATAGTTCGTATAAAGTAAATGTTGGCAAGTAGGTTTTCCATCTTTTGGAATAGGGACAGAATTACCACCATGCAAAAAGTGAGCACAAAGCCAAGCGCATAGTTCTCAAAGCCAATCATCATACCGACACCTGCCATAGACCAGATGACAGCTGCTGTTGTCAATCCCTGTACGGTAAATTTGCCTTGATAAATGACGCCTGCACCTAGAAAACCAATTCCGGTCACAATATTGGCAGCGATACGGTCATCGGATATATTTCCCATACGGGATGTTAAGGTAAATATGGTAGAACCCAAACAAATGAGGATAATGGTACGAAAACCCGCAGATTTATTTTTAAACTCTCGCTCAAAGCCTACCACAGCACCACATAAAATGGATATTAATACACTCTGGATAGGCACGTCTTCTAGCCACTCAAACATATCTTATTATCAATTAATAGCAACTGCCGTCATCTTGCATTGCTAGTATAACGGTTTCGTACATAGAAAGTTTAATGGTTTTGTGTTTAAAAATTCGGTTTCATTAAATATTTATCATAGAATCGGAAGATATGGTCGGCAGCTTCTTCTGCCGTATCTACAAAACGGTAAAGTTTTAAGTCTTCTTCGGAAATATAGGCATTACCCAACATGGAATTCGCAATCCAATCGAATAATCCTTTCCAATATTCAGTTCCGACCAAAACGATCGGGAAGCGGGCAATCTTTCCGGTTTGGATTAAGGTGATGGCTTCAAAGAGTTCATCCATCGTGCCAAACCCACCAGGCATCACAATGTATCCCTGCGAATATTTTGTGAACATAACTTTACGTACGAAGAAATAATTGAATTCTAACAGCTTGTCCCGGTCAATATATTTATTGTGAAACTGCTCAAAAGGCAATTCGATATTGAGTCCAACCGATTTACCGCCGGCATCGTGCGCGCCTTTGTTGGCGGCTTCCATAATGCCTGGACCTCCCCCTGAAATTACACCATAACCCTTGTCCGCAAGTAAACGTGCTATTTCCACCGTAATTTCATAATATTTGTGGTCGGATTTGGTCCTCGCAGAACCAAATATGGATACACAGGGACCTATTTTGGCTAATTTTTCAAAACCGTCGACAAATTCTGCCATGATTTTGAAAATCTGCCAAGAGTCTTTTACTTTTATTTCTTGCCAAGTTTTATTGGCAAATGATCTTCTTATTTTGTCATCTTTAACCATATACATGATTCCACTTGTTGAGTTTTCCAAGATAGGGATTTTTTTTATTTTTGCATATGCATTTTTCGTCGCGACTTTTAGAACAGGCAGTAGAAGAATTTGGGCGTTTGCCCGGAATAGGTAAAAAAACTGCTTTACGGTTGGTACTGCATTTGTTGAAACAATCAAATAGCGACGTGAACCGTTTCACCCATTCCATAGATCAACTTAAAAAACAGATACGTTATTGTAAGACGTGTTTTAATATTTCCGATCACGAAGTATGCGAAATCTGTTCGTCTGTAAAGCGGGATCATGAAACAATTTGTGTGGTGGAAGATACCCGGGATGTAATGGCCATTGAGAACACGAATCAATATCAAGGCGTTTACCATGTGCTAGGCGGACTTATTTCGCCGATGGATGGGGTAGGACCTTCCGATCTCAAGATAGAAGCACTTATGGAACGATTGAAGAAAGGTGAAGTGCGGGAGATTATTTTGGCCCTTAGCGCGACGATGGAAGGCGATACCACAATTTTCTATCTGTATAGAAAATTGAAGGATTTTGATGTACAGATTAGTACGATAGCTAGAGGTATAGCTTTTGGTGGTGAACTGGAATACGTCGATGAAATAACGTTAGGACGGTCTATTGCTACGCGAGTACCTTATGAAAGAAATATAGGGTAAAAACCCTATATTTTCTTATGTATTTTATAAAGTCTACCACCATCTGTAATTGCGAATATTTCGCCGTTTTTACCTTGTACGACATCTCGGAAGCGCTGCCCTTCTTTTTCCAGAAGGCGTTCTTCGCCCACTACTTTATTGTCTTTAATAACAAGCCGTGCAATATGCATACTGCTTAAGCCTCCGCTAAATATGTTATTTTTCCATTCTGGAATAGCGTCACCTGTATAAAAGATCAGGCCGCTTGGTGATAATACGGGATCCCAATAATAAACGGGTTGCTCTAATCCCTCTTGTTGTTGGATGGGGGGATTTCCTATTTCTTTTCCACTGTATTCCAAACCATAAGTGATCGTTGGCCATCCATAATTCTTTCCTGCTTCTATGCGGTTAAGTTCATCCCCTCCACGTGGGCCGAATTCTGTTTCCCATAAATCTCCGGTTTCTGGATGTAATGCCAAACCCTGCACATTCCGGTTTCCGTAGCTATAGATTTCCGGACGAGCCTCGCCGTCTGAAGCAAAAGGGTTGTCAGGTGCTGCTTGACCGTCTTTTGTGATGCGGACAATTTTTCCTAAAGCAGATTTCAGGTCTTGTGCTTGTGGTCTTGTTTCGAGATCAGAACGTTCACCTGTACTCACAAATAAGTTCCCCGTTTTATCAAAAATAATACGTCCGCCATAATGTTGTTTGCCATCATAGGTTGGCAAAGCTTGGTAAATAACCTGCGCATTCTCAATGGATTTCTCATCATCAGCTAGACGTCCTTTGGCTACCGCCGTGTGATTGCCACCAGATACAGGTTCAGAGAATACCCAATATACCATTCTATTAGATGTAAAATTAGGATCGAGTGTAAGCCCAAGAAGTCCGCCTTGGCCACGTGCATCCACTTTTGGGATGCCGCCAATTGCTTCGCTAAGTTCGCCATTGTCAGAAACGATGCGCATGTTGCCTTCATTTTCGGTAATTAATAGGCGGCCATCAGGAAGTGCCACAATCCCCCAAGGAGATTTGAGTTTGTCTGTGACCACTTCGCTTTCGTACGGTGTCTGTGTCTTTACCCCTGGAGCCCGAGTCTGACCTTCAAAAGCAGGTTTGTAATCTGTATTGGGGTTGTTTTTTTCTACGGGAGGATAAACACTGTCGGTTGCAGCATGGTCGTCTGACGCTTTGGAAGCCCCGTTAGTATTGCAAGAGGTAGCAACTAATGAAGCCGTCGATAATAATAAAAAAGCTGGAAATGTTCGTTTCATCTGTCAAATATTATTTTTTAGTATGTCTTTTTCATTTAAGCATTAAATGTATGAAAATGTTTTGATAAGGCATAAAAAAAGGTTTTCAAACGGGGAGAATGAAAACCTTTAGCTAACCAATTATAAACCTAAATTATGATACTGCAAAGGTAGTAGTATTTTTTTATAAATGCAAATATTTTAAAAAAACATTACGGGTCATGAAAATACTACGATGGACTTAAAAAATAATTACCTTTGACGCGGTTAAAATATATCCTTTTTATCTTGAAATTACTGGAAAATATCAGTTTAAGAAATGAAATTCTGGCAGGATTGACCGTAGCCATGACGATGATTCCAGAATCTCTTTCGTTTGCCATCCTAGCAGGTCTTTCACCGTTAACAGGATTATATGCTGCTTTTTTAATGGGGCTGGTGACATCTATTTTGGGAGGCAGACCGGGCATGGTATCGGGCGGAGCTGGTGCTACAATCGTTGTATTAATTGCATTGGCAGCCGGGCACGGTGTCCAATATCTTTTTGCCGCGGTAGTGTTGGCAGGTATATTGCAATTACTAGTTGGTCTATGTAAGCTAGGCAAATTTGTTCGTTTAATTCCGCAGCCGGTAATGTATGGATTCTTGAATGGTTTGGCAATTATTATTTTTATGGCCCAAGTCCAACAATTCAGGCTACTTACGGATCCGTCCTCTTGGATGACCGGTGCATCTCTTTATACGATGGTTGGGCTAACGGGCCTAACGATTCTGATCGTTATAGGATTCCCGAAGATAACGAAGAAAATTCCGGCATCTTTAGTTGCTATTTTAATGGTATTTACCTTGGTGACCATATTTGGCATCAATACAAAAAAAGTGGCAGATATTGCATCGGTAAGTGGAACGCTTCCTACTTTTCGTATTCCCGATATCTCATGGACATTAGATACGCTGAAATTAATCTTTCCCTACTCATTGGTTATGGCAGGAGTGGGGCTTATCGAATCACTTTTGACCCTTAATATGGTCGATGAAATAACAAATACAAAAGGAAAGTCAAACCAGGAAGCGGTGGCACAAGGCTTGGCGAATATGGTAAATGGTTTTTTCGGCGGTATGGGGGGGTGTGCGATGGTCGCACAGACACTGGTTAATCTCGATGCCGGTGCTCGCACCCGAATTTCATCGTTCATCGGTGCCGTGACTATTATGGTTATCATTTTAGTGGGCGCACCGTTTATCGAACAGATTCCGATGGCGGCTTTGGTGGGGGTGATGATGATGGTTGCCATTGGTACATTTCAGTGGGTAAGCCTACGTATTATTAATAAATTTCCGAGATCAGATATTTTTGTAGGCATGTTAGTCGCGGCTATTACGGTTGTGCTGCACAACCTTGCTTTAGCGGTATTAGCTGGTGTAATTGTTTCCGCACTGGTTTTTGCATGGGACAACGCCAAACGTATTCGTGCTAGAAAATACATCGACGAAGATGGGGTGAAACACTACGAAATATATGGCCCATTGTTTTTCGGATCTACAGCTGCGTTTATGGAAAAATTCGATGTATTCGATGATCCAAAATATATTATTATTGATTTTAAAGAGAGTAGGGTGGTAGATATGTCTGCCATAGATGCGTTGAATAAGATTACGGGACGATATGCAAAACAGGATAAGCATGTACAATTGAGACATCTTAGTCCAGATTGCCGTTCCTTATTAAAAAATGCACAAGGTTTTGTCAAAATCGATATAGCGGAAGATCCCACGTATAAGGTTATGCCAAATGATTGAGGACATGATCAAAGCTTTTCGAGTGCTAACGACAGTGATTTCAAATCTTGTTTCATTAAAGTGATATGAGATTCGAGCTGATCGTACATATCAGCCCGATTGGCCAGTTGTTCGGTTGTATATTTACCACCGTTCCCAAAATATATTTGCTCGATGGATGCATTTTCTTCCTCCGAAATCTGCCCAAAGTTTTTCCATTTGTCAATGATTTGCATTCTAACTGACGGCGTCTCGTTCGTGGGGTCATTATAATTGAGATAGTACCATACAGACGGTGGAAAGTTAGAAGAAACTTTTTTTCCCTTCCAAACTTCCCGAAGCGCGTTTCGTTCATGATAGAAGTCAATCTTTCGATTGTTGAAGAGCATTATTAGACCTAACGAGGCTTCGGTAATACCAGTCGCAATTCCGACCGTATTGCTTGCCGTTTCGTTTTTTATAACACCACCTGTCGTAATAGCACCCGCTGCACCTACTACAATGGCCGCTACCGTAAGTTTAGATTCTAGTTCACTCTCTCCACCTTTTAAATAATTGGCGACTTGGCTGGTTCGTTCTTCTTCACAATCCATTTCCGAAGCTATTGCAGAGACTTCAAGAGAAGCCATATTAATTTTATGATCGATGCGTTGTTTTAATTCCAGGAGGCTAATTCGTTTTTCAAGATCTGCGGGATTATTATCATTTTTTAAACGAACATAAGACGTGAGATCGGTTAAAATACCAATCGCATTAGCCATATTTAAATTTTCATAGCTTAAATAAGTAGATAAGGTCTTATCGATAGGGAGTGTATGAAGAGGTTGTGGCATATCATCCTCCGTATAATCGTAGATATTTTGTTGGTTGCAATTACTAACTACCGTTTGTTGCTGTATATGTGCGTCTTTTACAACACTGCATGCTATGAAAGTCGATAATATGAAAACCACAAATAACCATGGGGTGAGAGATTTTATACGCATATCCATGAAAACTAAAGCCTGGAATGAATATAAGTATATATTTTGATATCTATATCATCCATCGTAACAAGCTGGCGCCCCAAGAGAACCCCGCGCCGAATGCGGTCAACATCAGTAGATCACCTTTTTGTATCAGCTTAATATTTTCCCAGATACATAAGGGAATGGTTGCTGCAATCGTATTACCACGATACTCAATATTGGTCAGTGTTTTGTCCTCTTGGATATTAATCTCCTTACCGACAGCATCGATAATACGTTTGTTAGCTTGATGTGGCACTAACCAGTCTATATGCTCTATACCCAGTTGGTTGCGTTGCAGTACGCTTTTGCATGCATTGCTCATGGACTGTACAGCCTGTTTAAATACGACTTTTCCGTCTTGTCGCAAATACCTACGTTCATCACTAAATATATCATCATGGGTAGGGTGTAGAGAGCCGCCGCCTTCAATATTTAAGAACTCACGTCCGTCGCCGTTACTTTGCATAAAGGCATCAATGATACCTGCTTCTGCGGACGGTTCTAACCAGATTACGCCAGCCCCGTCACCAAAAAGAATATTGGTAGAACGGTCATGGATATTGACAAATGCACTGATATTGTCCGCTCCGACAACGAGTACATTTTTGTATCGCTCCGTTTCTACTAACGACGCCCCCATATCCAATGCATATAGAAATCCCGAACAAGCAGCATTCATATCAAAAGCCCACACATTTTTTAAGTTTAGTTTTTGTGCTATAATATTTGCTGTTGCAGGCATCAGCATGTCTGGTGTTGAAGTGGCGACAATGATAGCATCTATTGCAGAAATATCTTTATCGTAGCGTGTGCACAAATCCCGGATAGCCATAACGGCCATATCCGAGGTGGCCAATCCCTGTTCTAAAATACGACGCTCTTTAATTCCGGTACGTTTTACGATCCATTCGTCCGACGTATCGCATACCTGTTCTAAATCAAAGTTAGTTCGTCGTCCTTGTGGAAGGTAGCCACCGATAGCAGTGATCGCAGCATAAGGTCGGGATGAATAAATATTTTGCATAAATTTGGTTTCTCAAAATAAAAACAGGGCAAAGGTACGGAATTTTATGATTAGTTTGGAGTCAAGCGCGCCGGAAGATAATGTATTTTTCGTAAGTTAAGCGTAAAAAAATAGAAACAATTTGGCTAGTTGTTTGTACTATTATGTAAGGAATAATACATAACTCTACAAAATGGAAAGCGCGCATGAAAGACACGCAGAACCTGAAAACCACTATTGAAAACATAACGGAGGCCAACAGTAATGGTGCCGCTAATCCCCATAAATCAACCCACCCCAAACAAGTTTTAAGTGTAATTGATGCTATTGTTGTTATCGTCGGCATTGTTGTCGGAGCCGGTATTTTCCGAACTCCATCTATTGTTGCAGCAAATACAGGAAGCTCGGAATTATTTTTTGGCGTATGGGTTTTAGGAGGTGTAATATCATTAATCGGCGCGATGTGTTATGCCGAGTTGAGCACGGCTTTCCCCAATACCGGTGGTGATTATCATTTTTTGCATCGTGCTTTCGGTCGGCGTTTTGCTTTTCTATTTGCTTGGGCAAGGATGAGTATTATCCAAACAGGTTCCATCGCATTGTTGGCTTTTATCGTAGGCGACTATATGAGTGAATTGTATAGCTTAGGCACATTTTCTTCGTCTATTTATGCCGCAATAGTGGTTATTGGGCTAACACTTGTCAATATTATCGGGGTACATGTTGGTACAGGAGCACAAAAGCTGTTGGTCAGCCTGCAGTTTATCGGATTGTTCGTCTTAATTGTTGCCGGTCTTTTTTTCGCGCCCGAAAGTAGCGCCAGCACAACTGTTGCTCCCGTAAGTTCAGGTATAACATCAGCAATAGGTGGAGCGATGGTAATGGTACTATTAACATTTGGCGGATGGAATGAGGCAGGATATATATCCTCCGAGATGCGCGGCGGTAGTAAAAAGATGGCACTGGTAATGATCGCCAGCATTCTTATTATTACGGTGATCTATCTGTTGATAAATATGGCTTATCTCCATGTTTTGGGTATTGATGGACTAGCTTCTTCGGAAGCAGTTGGTGTAGAAACCATGCGTGTTGTTATGGGAGACACGGGTGTGTTTTTTATAGGCTTATTGGTTATTCTGGCAGCATTGACGTCTACCAATGCAACCATCTTTACGGGGGCACGCACCAATCATGCGTTAGGGCGGGATTTTTCTGTTTTTTCTTTCATGCGCACCTGGAAATCCAAAACTTCCACGCCAGTTAATGCACTTGTGACACAGGGTGTAATAGCCATCTTTTTGATCATTGTAGGCTCTTTTGCCCGTAGTGGATTTGAATCTATGGTAGATTTTACGGCACCGATTTTCTGGTTTTTTATTTTATGTACCGGGGTGTCGCTGTTTGTCTTACGCTATAAAGAGCCTCATGCCCCCCGTCCGTTCAAAGTGCCACTATACCCGGTGCTTCCGATTATATTTTGTTTGACCTCCATTTACTTGCTCTATTCCAGCTTAATGTTTGCCGGAAGAGGAGCTTGGCTTGGAGTAGGCGTGTTGCTGTTAGGTACTGTTTTTTTCTTTTTCATACCAAAATCGAAATAATAGATAAAATATATTTTTTGACCCTTTAAATTAAAACAAGATGAATGCATTGAAAAATTATTTACTAGTTCTTTGCTTATTAGTAGGCTTTCAGGTATTTGCACAAACACCTAATCTAGACGTGCCTTATGTACCTACAAAACAACCAGTCGTAGATGCCATGTTGGATTTGGCAGGTGTGAAAGCAGGTGATGTTCATTATGACTTAGGTTGTGGTGATGGACGTATTGCGATTTCTGCTGCTAAACGTGGTGCTATCTCTACGGGTGTAGACATTGATCCACAACGTATCAGAGAAGCAAATGAAAATGCAAAAGAAGCAGGTGTAACTGATAAAGTAACTTTTGTACAGGGAAATCTGTTTGATTTTGACTTTAGCAAGGCAGATGTATTGACGCTTTATTTACTCCCGGAGGTCAATTTAAAATTGCGATCCAAAATTTTAAAAGAATTGAAGCCGGGAACGCGCGTGGTATCGCATGCGTTTGATATGGGCGATTGGGAAGCCGAAAAAACCATCACGGTAGATGGAAGTACGATATTTTTATGGACGGTTCCTAATCGTTAATAACTTTTTATGTTAAGAGAGGGGTCATGCAATTGTATTATCCCTCCATTAACTCCTTAATGCCACATGAAAAATTTTGATAACGGTAGAAATATCATTTTTGTAGTACCCCATTCTATCAAAACTATTCTCGATGCGGGAAATGTGCGGGGTAGAGGGACGCATCAAATTTTAAAGCGGCGACTTTTATGAATTCGTGTTTATTTTGGTATTCATGAGCTTCCTCTGGTCGGTTTTTGTTTCTTTTTTTGAGAGAAAAAAAGAAAAGAAATTACCACCCTTTTATAGCCCCGCCTTTAAATACCTTTTCTGCGACAGCCTCTACTTCTTCTGATTGATAAGCTTTTGCAAAACTTAATACTTTTTCATTCTCCTTATTATCTTCCCGACTCACGATGATATTTACATAGGGAGACTTCTCATTTTCGATAAAAATTCCATCATTTTTTGCAATGAGGCCGTGGCTCGCAGCAAAATTGTTATTAATCACTGCTACAGCGACTTTATCGTCATCCAATGTGCGCGGCAGTTGCGGAGCTTCCAGTTCCAAGATCTTTAGATTTAATTTGTTTTCCGTAATATCTTGTAAATTAGGTAGTAATCCTACGTTATCTTTAAGCTGAATCAACCCGACTTCCTGCATGAGCAAAAGTGCTCTGCCCAAGTTGGTGGGATCATTCGGGATAACTACCGTAGCCCCGGGTTTGAGTTCACTTATGTTTTTTATTTTCTTAGAATAACCTGCCATAGGGTAAACAAACGTATTTCCAACAATGGCTAATTTATAGCCGCGACTTGCCATTTGATTATCTAAATACGGAGTGGTTTGGAAGACGTTTACATCAATGTCACCCTGATGTAGCGCTTCATTCGGCATAACGTAATCGTTAAAAGAAACCAGTTCGACTTCTAAATTATATTTTTCTTTTGCAACTTTTTTGGCTTCTTCTGCCAAACTGTATTCAGGACCCGCTTGTACACCGACACGAAGGATATCAGCAGAACGGTTAGCCCCGCCACAGGATAAAAGGGTAGCTATAATAATAGCCGAACTAAATAAAGATTTAATCATCTTGTGCATATCTTATCACTTATAATTCATCATTCATAACGCTTCACTTCCTATGATCCACGTATTTCGATAGTCGATCGCCGATAAACTGTATACCAAATACAATGCCGATCAACAATACCAACACCACATTCATAATGAATGCATCATAACCTACATAACCATACTGATAACCAATATGTCCTAAACCTCCAGCACCTACGGCACCACCCATAGCAGAATATCCCACTAGCGTGATAAGGGTAAGGGAAGTACTGTTGATTATTGCAGGAAGAGCTTCAGGAATCAGCACTTTGCGTACAATCTGCATTGTTGTCGCCCCCATCGAGCGCGCTGCTTCAATGATGCCATAAGGGATTTCTAGTAGACAGTTCTCTATCAGTCGTGCTACAAATGGTGCAGCACCGATGCTTAGCGGTACTATAGCGGCATTCATACCAATCGATGTACCTACTAAAGCACGTGTGAAGGGGATCATCCATACGATGAGAATGATGAAAGGAATCGAACGGAAAATGTTGACGAAAAATGCAATCGTAGTATTTAACGACTTGTTGGCGAGTAATTGTCGCTCCCGTGTTAAAAATAATAATATGCCTAGTGGAAGCCCAAGTAGAAAACTGAAGAATCCGGCAGAAAATGTCATGGCGATCGTTTCCCAAGTGCCTTTTGCTAATAACCAAAATGTTGCTTCTGACATAACTGTTCTTGTTAATCAATTGTCCATGCTGGATTCAGCAATTCCTGTGTAATAGATGATTTCGGATATTTAAATAATTCGTTCATCTCATTTTCTTCAACGAGCTGGCCCTGAGAGATAACAGCTGCCCGTTTACAGATGGCGCGCACAACTTCCATCTGATGGGTGATCAAAACGATGGTGATGCCCAGTTCGCGGTTTATACGTCTCAAAAGCGAAAGGATGGCCCGGGTTGTTTGTGGATCTAGCGCACTGGTCGCTTCATCGCAAAGCAGAATCTCCGGGTCAGAAGCCAATGCTCGGGCAATCGCTACACGCTGTTTTTGTCCGCCAGATAATGCAGCAGGATATTCGTCTCGTTTTTCTGATAAATCTACCATATGGAGCAGGCTACTTACTTTTTTCTTTATTTCTGCTTTAGGCATTCCTGTTAGTTCTAGCGGAAAAGCAATGTTGTCAAAAACCGTGCGAGAAGAAAGTAAGTTAAAATGTTGGAAAATCATCCCTATTTTCCGTCGAAGAGGAATTAATTCTTGCTCCGAAAGCGACACAATATTCTGCCCCGACAAGTATATGTTTCCCGAAGTGGGACGTTCCAACAGGTTAATGGTGCGCACAAGTGTACTCTTACCTGAACCGGAATAACCGATAATACCAAAAACATCACCCTTATTGATATGGAGGGTAATATTTTGGAGAGCCTGGATCTCCTTTTTTTTCTTATAGAATATTTTGCTGACTTGCTCTAGCTTAATCATATAATCTAACGCAAAGATAGTGTTTGTTCCGCTTTTAAAAAAAAATATCGGTGCACCAAGCTGGTATACCGATATTTCCATTTTTATGGTGGACCGGAATTTACTTGAGCGTGAATTTAAATCCTAATGTAAAGCGTGCGGGTTCAAAATTGCTATTGTTGGATAAGTTCCACCAAGGTTTCCAATCGAAATGGAATGCTAGTGGTGCGGACGGTATTTTAAATTCCAAACCAGCAGCAGGACGTAGGGCAAAATAGGTATCATCATCTCCGTCACCCCACCAGCGTCCACCATCAACAAAAGCGAGTTGTGGACCCACACCTACATACCAATTCAAACCGTTCGTTCCGGCTATAGCCTGGTTGTAGGAATAATCAACCCCTAATACCGTAACATCGTCCCCGAATAGTACTTGGGCATTTCCAGCATTTGCACCGTCAAAAAAATGCTTTATTTGCGGGCCCACCAATGTAGGGCCGTCTCCGACGTCAATTCCCAACCCTAAGGCGGTTCGATAGCGGGCTTGCGCATTTGCCTCTTGTACGCCGATAGCGACGAAGGAAGCTGCCAATAATGATAAAAATACTTTTTTCATGATATTCTTCTCTACTTATAATTTCAAAACTTACCGATTATCGATAAGTTGGTTTTTTTAATTACATCAGTGCAAATAGTTTGCCAAACTGTCAAAATGACCCCAAGATGAATATGAACGAAAGAAGTGTAAGCCCAGTGTAAAAGGGTTCCGTTGTTGGTTATAAAAAAGTGATAATTTTTGATAATCTCAAAAAAAATCGTAATTTTGCCTGGCAAATAGAAACTCCAAAGATATTTGCCATATGCAATTAGATCCACAAAAATTCGTAGCAGAAGGTCTTACATACGACGATGTTTTATTGATCCCTGCTTATTCAGAAATTTTACCTCGTGATGTCGACACGAGCACGCAGCTTACAAAAAAAATCCGCTTAAATATTCCGTTAGTATCGGCCGCCATGGATACAATAACAGAAGCTGACTTAGCTATAGCTATCGCACAAGCGGGAGGGATAGGGATGTTGCATAAAAACATGTCTATTGACGAACAGGCAGCAGAAGTACGCAAAGTAAAGCGCTCGGAAAGCGGGATGATCCAGGATCCGGTAACGTTGTTGGAAGGATCGACTGTCGGCGATGCTTTTAAAATTATGAAAGAGCATAAGATAGGAGGTATCCCCATCATTAACGGAGACAGAAAGCTTGTCGGTATTGTGACCAATCGTGATCTTCGCTTTCAGAAAGATATGTCGAAGCCCATCAATGAGCTTATGACAAAGACCAACTTAGTCGTGGCACCTGAGGGAACCGATTTGATTCGCGCAGAGGAAATTTTACAAAACCATAAAATAGAAAAGCTGCCCGTCGTAGACACTGATGGAAATTTGAAAGGTCTTATTACGTTTAAAGATATTCAGAAATATAGACACTATCCGAACGCGGCCAAAGATGGCCATGGTCGTCTATTAGTGGGTGCAGCAGTCGGCGTAACGGTCGATACCCTAGAACGCGTTACCGCTTTAGTAAAAGCAGGAGTGGATGTGGTGACTATTGATACAGCGCATGGACATTCGAAGGGAGTGATTGAAAAGCTGAAAGAAGTTAAATCTGCTTTTCCGGAACTACAGGTTATTGTAGGCAATATTGCGACTGGTGCAGCAGCAAAAGCATTGGCAGAAGCTGGTGCGGATGCTGTAAAAGTTGGGATTGGCCCAGGCTCCATCTGTACTACACGGATTATTGCAGGTGTAGGAGTGCCACAATTATACGCGGTTTATGAGGTAGCTAAAGCCCTAAGGGGGTCTGGTGTTCCATTGATTGCCGATGGTGGTATTAAACAAACAGGCGATATCGCAAAAGCTATTGCAGCAGGAGCCGATACGATTATGGCGGGTTCATTATTTGCTGGGGTAGAAGAAGCACCTGGCGAAACAATCATCTACGAAGGTCGTAAATTTAAGTCGTACCGGGGGATGGGTTCAGTAGAAGCCATGGAAAAAGGTTCTAAAGACCGTTACTTCCAAGATGTGGAAGAGGATATTAAAAAATTAGTGCCCGAGGGAATTGTGGGACGTGTGCCTTATAAAGGAACATTAGCAGAAGTGGTATATCAGTATATCGGTGGACTAAGAGCATCTATGGGATATTGTGGTGCGGGTAGCATCGAAAAATTGAAAGAAGCACAATTTGTACGAATTACGGGTGCAGGGTTACGAGAATCACATCCGCATAATATCTCGATTACGAAAGAGGCACCTAATTACAGCAGGGGTTAAAGATCAGATAAATTCCTTATAGTACTTGGATTTACATGCAGTAATTGTTAAATTGCTTTCAATCGATCAATAATTGTAATATTTAAATACAAAAAGCTATGGGTAAAGGAGATAAAAAAACACGTAGAGGAAAAATTATCATGGGATCGTATGGAAAGAAAAGACCTAGAAAACATCCCAAATTGAAAGTGGAGGATAAAAAAGAAGAAGCTGTCTAACTAGACAGCTTCTTCTTTTATAATGATAAAGGAAAGTGGTCATCGCTGTGATTTCCGCACTTTGCTGTGTTTTCGGCTATAGAACCAATAGATGGCGATACCGATAAGAAGCCATATTCCTAGGCGTTCCCAACTTTCTATCGGTAAAGATGCCATGAGGAGTAAACAGACAATAACGCCCAAAATAGGCAGGAATGGTACTAAAGGTATTTTAAAAGGCCGTTCCAATTCGGGGTTTGTTTTGCGGAGAACTAATACACCGATACAGACAAGGGTAAAAGCAAATAACGTTCCTATACTGACCATATGGCCTAGGTCAGAAACAGGTACAAAGCCGGCAAATAAAGAAACAAATACCATAAATATCGCGTTTGTTTTCCATGGTGTCTGGTTCTTGGACAAATCGGAGAACATCTTTGGTAGTAGGCCGTCTTTGCTCATGGAGTAAAAAACCCGACTCTGTCCCAGCAACATCACGAGGATAACAGATGTATAGCCTGCAATGATGGTGATGATCAACGCTGTATTTAGAAAAGTATAACCTGTATTTGCAAATGCCGTGGCAACCGGCTTGGCGTCACCTTCGAAAGATTTATAGTTTTCCAACCCGGTCATTACATAAGAGAAAAGTACATACAAAATCGTACATACGACAAGTGAACCGATAATACCGATAGGCATGCCGCGTTTGGGGTCTTTAGCTTCCTGTGCGGCAGTACTTACTGCGTCGAATCCGACGAACGCAAAGAACAGCACGCCTGCTGCTCGCAAAATACCTGAAATACCAAATTCGCCGAAGTAGTCGCTGCGTAGGAATGCCCATAAACCCATCTCACCATTTTTCAACATTTCTTCTCCTTCATTCGTAGGGATAAAGGGTTTATGGTTGGACGAATCAATGAAACTCCATCCCAATGTGATAAAAATAAGCACCACCGCCACTTTTAGAATGACCAGAATATTATTAACTGTCGACGATTCTTTTGTTCCTCTCATTAATAATAAGGACAATAAGCAGACAATGAGAATAGCCGGAATATTAACGTAGCCGCCTTCCCAGGGGCCTTTTAAAAATTCGTGCGGTATAGCGAGGCCGAAAGTCATTAAAAGCTCGTTGACATAATGCGACCAACTGACGGCCACCGTGGCACTGGCCAGCGCATATTCCAACACGAGGTCCCAGCCGATAATCCATGCCATAAATTCACCCATCGTCGCGTAGGAATAAGTATAAGCACTACCGGCGACTGGAATCATAGAGGCAAATTCAGCATAACACAGTCCGGCAAAAGAACAGGCTACGGCAGCGATAATGAATGAAAGGATAACGGCAGGCCCTGCATTTTCAGCGGCAGCAATTCCCGTTAGGGAGAAGAGCCCTGCTCCAATAATAGCGCCTACACCTAGAGAAACCAAGCCGGTACTTGAAAGTGTTCGTTTTAAGGTGTGCTCTCCACTTTCCTTCGCTTCCTGTATAATTTGTGGTATAGACTTTTTATATAGCATAATATTATTATATATAGAGACAGTGCTTTCTTATTTCGTAGATTTAAATTTGCTGTAAGAATCAAGGACATAAGCCCGTACATCTTCTGGCGACGCTGTTTCGATAAATTCAAGTGAGGGGCGAAATTGTTCTCTAAAGAGTGCCATTTCTGTATCTGTAAGTGGTACAAGGGCACGAATAGCCTGTGCACTAAATAACCGATCCACTTTTCGATTATGTTGTTCTTCCAGTAGAAGATCGAGGTTATTGCGCGCCATTTTACTCTGCCTTCCGAATAAACGAGAAAGTGAAATCCGTAATCCACCACGGTTTTGCGATGCCTCGGTAACCTGTCCTTCAGTTTTAGCTTTTTCGATTTCGTAAGCCAAACGACTGTCAGTAAGACGACTGATAACAACCTCATCGATCGTGATGGTTTTACTGTCACGGATGAGATAGACCCGCTGTATCCCTTCTTGATAAACAAAAGCCGTGTCTATTTCATATCCCGGCTGTGTAAAAGTCAATAGATCATTGATTTGTCCGCCTACCGTAAAATTACCTTCCGTATCGGTCTGGGTGGTCTCGTTTGTCCGAAGGTTTTTAACGGTTACATCGCGCAACCGCTGACTGCTTTCCAGCTCGTGTACAATCCCTTTGATTTCCTGCCCATTGGCCGAACGGCTTATACCCAGCCCGGAAAGCAACAAAAGGAAAAGGAGCGCGTAATGTTGTATCTGTTTTCTCATGATATTTGTCTATCTTATATCTTCTTATTTCTCAGGTATCTTAATTATTGGGCCACACGTTGTTATAGGGGTCCATGTCTGGATAAACATTGTCGGGATCAATAACCACACGCGTAAGCGCTTCGGTAGATTTCAGTTTAAAGCGCCAAGATGTATTACGTTGCCATATCTCAACCGGAAGTTTTTTCCTTATTTTTTTTCCGGACACGGTGGTTGCTTCGATGACAACAGGCATGGCCATCTTTTGTAGATTATCAATCGTTATAATAGCGCCATGTTTTGGGTCTAACCCCTCATATTCTACTGATCGGACAGCTTGATCCAATGCCCAGTTGTTTTTAAACCAACCACGCCAAAACCAAGCTAGATTTTCGCCTGTTTCATTTTCTATGGTACGAAAAAAATCATCGGGTGTAGGATGCTTGTATGCCCAATACGCAATATACTTACGGAATGCGCTGTCAAAACGCTCCGCACCAATTACCTCATCGCGTAACAAACGTAGGCCATAAGCAGGTTTGTAATAGGCAAGAATCCCAATATTTTTTTCTTTCATATTTTGGGGAGAAGACATGATCGGTTCTAAATCAGGTCTGGAAAATGCCGGCGCCATACTATTACGATTTCCAAACTTTTTATGATATTCTCCCTTATTGAATTCCTCAGTCGATAAACCGTTGATAAACGTATTAAAGCCTTCATCCATCCATGCGTGAAGCCTTTCGTTGCTTCCTACAATCATTGGAAACCAGTTGTGTCCGAATTCGTGATCGGTTACGCCCCATAAGTTACCTGCTTTGGCGGTAGCGCCACAAAAAGAAATAGCCGGGTATTCCATCCCGCCGACGTTAGACGCCACATTGACAGCAACTGGGTAGGGGTATTCAAGCCATTTTTTGCTGTAATGTTCGATAGATGCCTTCGTATATTCCGTAGAACGCTCCCAAGCATTGCCACCGTTACTTTCAGCAGGATAGGCAGAGAGGGCCAATGCAATTTTTCCACTAGGATTATTGATCCTCGCACCGTCAATAATAAAAGCTTTGGAAGAGGCCCAGGCGAAGTCATGCGCATTATCCAATTTATATTTCCAGGTTAGACGTTTCTTGTTCGGGCGTGAAGCAGCGTTGGTCACTTCTTCTGCCGATCGAATTAAGATTGTTCTTTCACTTTCAAATGCTTGTTTATATCGGGCAAGCTGCTCGGTGGTCCACACTTCTGCCGGATTAAGGAGCTCTCCACCTGCCACGACGATGTGATCGGCAGGCGCTTCAATCTCTACGCGGTAATCTCCAAACTCCAGATAAAATTCACCCGGACCTGTATACGGTTCGGTATTCCAGCCTAAAATATCATCATATACACATACGCGAGGATACCATTGCGCGATGGTGTATATCTTTCCATTCTTCGTGTCTAATATGCCTGTCCTGTCCGCTCCGTATTCCGGAACGGTGTATGAAAATTCCATTTCTAAGGTAACCGATTGACCGCCAGCTTTTAATACTTTAGGCAATTCCAATCGCATCCGAGTATCGATAACCTCGTAATTTGCCACTGAACCATCGGAAAAACGAAGATTTGTTAATTGAAATCCGCCATTGAAATCAGAGGCTGCCGAGCCATACCGACTATCTTGCAGCGGAATGGTCGCTTGTCCACGTGATGCCTCCTGAAAGAGGTTCTGATCCAGTTGAAACCAGAGATGTTGTAAATCGTCCGGACTATTGTTGGTATAGTCGATGGTCAAATGCCCCGAAACGATATCGGTCTGTTCGTCGAGGGAAACACGGATGGTATAATCCGCTCTGTTTTGCCAGTAGGCATGTCCTGGTTTTCCACTAGCAGAACGATAGGGTGAGCCGTTTTGCGTATAAAAAATGGGATCGAAAGCTTCTGTATAGTCGTATACACTGTTCGTTTGTGCACTTACTTGGCCTATGGCCAGCATGACGGCACTCAACGAGGTACAAATTATTTTTTTAATCATAGCACTATGTAAGTTTGTCTTGGTATTCCTCCTCGTCGAAACCAAGTATAATCCCTTTAGGTGATTCTATTAAGGGTCTCTTAATCATACTATTGTTTTTTAACAGTACGTGGTTGGCAGTAGCTGCATCCACGACTTCCGCTTGCTCTTCTGCGGACAGCTTTCGCCAGGTTGTTCCTTTTTTATTGACCAAGGATTCCCAAGATACTTTCTTTTCCCATCCCGTGAGCTGCTCCAAGGTTGCAGGCTCCTTTTTGTAGTCATGAAACGTATAAGAAATGTTGTTGTCATCCAGCCAGGTCAAGGCTTTTTTTACTGTGTTGCAATTCTTGATTCCGTATACCTGTAATGCCATTAGCTATTCTTTTTAAATTCGTTGATGTGATAAAGATATTAATATTATTAAAAATTAGTGGTGTTCTTTTCCGTTATTGTGTTGTTTCGTTTGCTATTTGTGCAGCAACGCGAATATATTGTGATACAAAACAAATTCCTTGTCCGGCTTTTTTGTTTTGTTATCCGGTGGTTTTCTTTCTCCGGGCAACAACATAAGTTTATCGTGGTATAAAACAGATTCCTTGTCCGGCTTTTTTGTTTTGTTGTCCGATGGTTTTCTTTCTCCGGACAATAGCACAAGCTTATCGTGACATAAAACAAACTCCTTGCCCGACTTTTTTGTTTTGTTGCCCGATGTTCTTCTTTCGTAGGACAATAGCACAAGCTTATCGTGACATAAAACAAATTCCTTGCACGGCTTTTTTGTTTTGTTGCCTAATGTTTTTCTTTCTCAGGACAACAACGCAAGTTTATTGCCCCATTCTTTTGTTTTGTTGGACAACTTTTTTGCAAACTTGTCCGTTTTTTATTTTCTGATTCCTTTGTTACTGAGGAACTAAAAACACCATTTAAACATATTTAAGTGCGGTTTTTTGAAGGGAATAGCGTTGAAAAAAAGTCTTCCATGGGGTAATATCCTGCCAAAAAGATTTTTAAGGTTTCCTAATTTTGGCAGGATTTTATCCTAATCGTTTAAAATAATTATCCTATATTGACGCGGGAGATCAGGTTATTAACATATCGTGATACTGGTATTGTGTATTTAATACACTAAGTTGTAAAAAACAAAAAAACTCCCTACCTTTAGTCGCAAATAACACAAGTAATAAAATAAAAATATGAGCCTAAAAGATTTTAAGGGTGTTTTAACCGGCGATCAAGTACAAGAACTATTTGAGATAGCTAAAGAACATAAGTTTGCATTACCTGCGGTCAACGTGATCGGAACAAATTCGATCAACGCTGTTTTGGAAACAGCGAAGGCGGTGAACTCACCGGTCATTATTCAATTATCCAATGGTGGAGCTCAGTTCTATGCTGGGAAATCATTGAATAACGACGGTTTGCAAGCCTGTATTTTGGGAGCTGTATCAGCTGCACAGCACGTACATTTGTTAGCGGAACATTATGGAGTAGCTGTTATATTACATACTGACCATGCTGCCAAAAAATTGTTGCCATGGATTGACGGTCTTTTGGATGCGGGCGAAAAATTCTTCGCACAACACGGAAAACCGTTGTTCTCTTCGCATATGTTAGATTTATCAGAGGAGCCAATTGAAGAGAATATCGAGATCTCCAGAAAATATTTAGAGCGCATGAAGCCGCTTGGTATGACGGTTGAAATTGAATTAGGTGTAACAGGCGGCGAGGAAGACGGTGTAGATAATACGGATGTAGATAGCTCAAAATTGTATACACAGCCGGAAGAAGTAGCTTATGCATATGAAGAGCTATCCAAAGTTTCCGATAAATTTACGGTAGCAGCGGCATTTGGTAATGTACATGGGGTATACAAGCCTGGTAATGTGAAATTACAACCGGTTATTTTACATAACTCACAAGAATATATCCGGGAGAAATTTAATTTATCTGCTGAGAAGCCGGTAAATTTTGTTTTCCACGGTGGTTCTGGATCTTCGCCAGAAGAAATTGCAGAAGCGATTTCCTACGGCGCTATCAAAATGAATATTGATACAGACATGCAATGGGCATTCTGGGATGGTATTCGCGCTTATGAAGCAAAAAATCGGGATTATTTGCAAGCCCAGATAGGGAACCCGGAAGGTGCGGATTCTCCAAATAAAAAATATTATGATCCGCGGGTTTGGCTGCGTAAAGGTGAAGAAACGTTTGTAGAACGTTTAAAACAAGCCTTCAGCGAATTAAACGCTATTGATGTAAATACGAAATTGTAACATTTACTATTGATCGCTTAAAACTTAGCTTGCGGGCCACCGCGAGCTAAGTTTTTTTTATGCCATCTTTTTCCTAAAATTTCCTAATAAATTTTTTTACATCACTCTTTTTGCTATATTTATAGAAGAACGATATAGATGATGAATAAGCAACGGTTTTTAAGTTTTTTGGAGTTTGAGAAGCGTTATTCCTCCCATACCATTTTGGCTTATGCGTTGGAAATAGATCGTTTTCTCCACTTTCTATCAACCGAAGAAATCGTTTTTGAAGAGGTAGACTATCGGGTTATTCGACATTATTTGGCGGTAATGAAAGAGAACGGTAGACAAGCTTCTAGTATTAACCGATCTATATCGTCCTTGCGTTCTTTTTATAAGTTTCTAGTCAGGGAAGGCGTTGTAACTTCAAGCCCTATGCAGTTGGTGCACGCACTTAAAACACCCCGGAAATTACCTGTGGTAGTCGAGCAGGAAAAAATAGTCGAATTGTTAGATAGGGGGGCAATGGATTCGGAAAGCTTTGAGGAAGCACGTGACTTTATTATTTTAGAGTTATTGTTTGGCACGGGTATAAGACTATCGGAATTGCTTGCGATTCAAGAACGCGATATTGATACCTATAATCGGAGGATACGCATACTTGGAAAGCGGGGTAAAGAAAGGTTAGTGCCTGTACACCAAACACTGTTGGAAGAAATCAGACGCTATTTAATATTGAAATATGCACAAGATTTTAAAAACAAATCAACCTATTTAATCGTTACCAAAGAAGGAAAGCAGGCTTATCGTTCCTTGATTTATCGGACAGTACGGCAATATCTAGGACGTATTACCTCTCAGCAGAAAAAAAGTCCACATGTATTACGACATACCTTTGCCACGACACTTTTGAATAATGGAGCGGATTTAAATGCCATCAAGGAATTACTGGGACACGCTGGTTTAGCGGCAACACAAGTTTATACGCATAACTCTGTAGAAAGATTAAAATCTATTTATAAACAAGCCCATCCAAAGGCTTAAAAAAAAGGAGGAAAAATGAACATTACTGTGCAATCTATCAAGTTTGATGCTGATCAAAAATTAGTTGATTTTATCAAAAAGAGAACAGCTAAGTTAGAACAGTTTTTGGACAACATCATCGAGAGCGTATGTTATCTTCGTTTGGAAAACGTAGACGATGAAGCCAACAAAGTGGTGGAATTGAAGATGAACATACCTGGAAACCAATTATTTGCCAAAGCACAGGCGAAAAGTTTCGAAGAAGCAACTGATCTTGCCGTAGAATCACTACGACGACAGATCAATAAACATAAGACGAAAACCAGGACAGCAGTAAGTAATCACAAGGAGTTATTGAGTAATCCGGAAGAGGAATTTTAAAAGAAACAAATCAAAAAAGAGAGAAGCTGATCGAGAGATCAGCTTTTTTTATATATTTTGCAACTAATTTATTTGGATTGAATCTGAATAACATCTATATTTGCTCAGCGAATTTTAACAACGATGATCTGTCCATTAGCACACGTAGAAGAAGTATTCAAAACAGCACACGGAGCCGTGTACCAATGTAGTCGAAAAAACTGCTATTGGCTCGAATTTCAACATACTACAACGGCCTTTAAGATTTCTGATTTCTTTCTATTAAAAAAACGTGTAGATGGGATGGATATTGCGCGTATGTTGGCAGATACTTCCCGTGCTGCCGATTTTGAAATTATGATGCCTCACCGTACAGAAAGGTGTTTTATTCTTTCCGTTCAGGATATTCTAAATTTAAAGGAAATTTTGGCTGGAGCAAAGTTCATGATAGAGCTAAACAGCGAAATAAAGAAGATCCTTCGTAAGGATGCTTTGCTTGTTATCTAGTCTTTTAATTGTACTGATTCTAAACAAGTTAAGTCGGACGAGCTGTAATTTAGACTTAATTTGTATTGTATTTTCTTTATCCATTTTGAGTTTTCTTGGTTTATCTTTGTACAAACAATGTGGGGAATACATTGTTGTTTATTAAAGTATATAAGATTATATTAAGCAAGATAAATATGAAAGACCTATTGAAATTGAAATCTTCGTTATCTGAGGAGATAGAAAATATATTAAATGCACAGGTAAAAGTAGAAGCACACGCATCCGCACTTTATTTAGCAATGTCTTCCTGGTGTGACGATCAAGGGTTGGATAATTCTGCAACTTTTTTTGCTAAACAAGCAGACGAAGAGCGAGAGCATATGTTGAAGTTATTTAACTATATCAATAACCGCGGAGGACGTGCGATCTCTCCTGAGATTACAAATATACCGGTTGACTTCGAATCTTTTCGTGGCGTGTTTGAGCAAACATTGGAGCAGGAAATGCATGTTACCGAACAGTTTAATAACATAGCAGACAAATGTATGAAGCTGAAAGATTATGTTACATTTAATTTCGTACAATGGTTCTTAGAAGAACAAGTAGAAGAAGAATATGTGGCGCGCCGTATTTTAGAATTGTTTGATGTGATTGGCGAAGAAGGTACTGGTCGTTGGGAAATAGATAAGCATTTAGTTAAAGTAACATTTGACGGAGAATAATTCCAGAAAAAATTACATAGGCGGGTCATTTCAATAGGAGATGACCCGCTTTTCTTTTATTGAATTTCATTTTTTTTGTATATTGACACAAATGCGTAAACGTTAGTTTTTGTGGAACATCATCGGTATCTTATATTTCTGATTGCGACGCTCTTTTTTGTTGGGCTAGGTTCGATTGGAGCAAAAGCCCAGACCGAACCACGGCAGATTCAGGGATTTGTAGTGGATACTGTTGGAACAAGACTAAAAGGTGTTACCATACGATTGACAAGCACACGTGATACAATTACCGTAATAAGTTCCAATGCAGGATATTATCGTTTTAAAGATATAAGGGGGGTGGATATTCGGTTGTCTTATAGTATGTTGGGGCATCAAATTGTGAACAGAACGCTGTTATCTAAAAACTTGTCCAGCTTTATTGTGATGCCGAATGTCGTGCTTCGGCCACAGAGCTCATTAATCGAGGGAGTGTATGTGTTAAAAACTATTCCGGTCGTCTATGCAGGTGACACCGTTCAATATAATATGGATGCGTTTACTTTTCGGTCGAATTCCCTTTTAGAGGAGGCGTTGAAGCAGTTGCCGGGGATCCAGGTTTCGCGCGACGGAACCGTCTATGCACAAGGAAAGCCCATTTCATCCGTACAGGTAGACGGTCGGAAATTCTTCGGAGGTGATGTTTTGACGGCAACACGCAATTTGCCTGCGGATTTTATCAAGAGTATTCAGATATTAAACTATCGCAACGAGCTTTCTGCCGATAAGCGTTTTACAACGGAAGAACCGGAGAAAATTTTGAATATCGTTCTTAAGGAGGATCGTAAGCGTATTTCCTTTGGTCAATTGACCGCTGGTGTCGGAACCAGGGAACGCTATATCGGTAGTGCAGGCATTAATCGTTTTGACGATGGACAGGAGTTTTCGTTGGTAGGTTCTATAAACAATACAAACACAAGTTTATTCTCTTTTGGATCACCAACCGGGATGGGAGAGCGGGAGAAATCACTTTTTGATGTTAATGATTTTGTAGATCCTACGGATGGTCTCAATAATATACGGTCATTAGGGTTTAGCTTTTCAGATAATTTAGCAGAAAACACACAATTTAACGCTAATTACAGCTTTACACGAAAGAAAAATTTTACGGAAGGAAATTCCATACTGCATTCGGATTATCTTAGAAACCGGATTTCTAATGAGGAAAATTATGATATAACAAACGATGATAATTTTCATAGACTTAGAGCGGAACTCAAACATCGGTTCCAAAATCAAGATGTATTAGAAATAAAGCCGGTTTTTTCCTATAGTAGGGTATATGTTTGGAATAACCGAAAGAGACAGGTTAACAATAACAGAATAACCAATAGAGGAACTTATCAAGATTCATCCTATCAGCGAAATCCTAATTTAGATATTGACATGCTATATGCCAAATCATTCCAAAAACCAGGTAGAAAGTTATTAGGAAGTGTTTCGCTTAACTTTAATAGCCAACGTAAACTAGAAGACGTGCTCGATCGCTATGTCTCTGTAGATTCGACACCTATAGATCCAATACATAGCTTGTTTGAGCAGCGATATTTTATACAACAGCGAAACGGAACAGATGGTGTGAGGGCGTCGGTGTCTTTCGTTGAGCCTTTCTCTGCATACAGTACATTAGAGTTTTTGTACAATTATGAATTAACGGATATGACCACACAGCGAATCGTGGAAGATAAGCTTAAATCGGAGGAACTTGGCTATTTCTTCTACGTGGATTCATTAGGGGTGAACTATAATTACCGTTTTCGAAATAGCCGCATGGGATTGAATTATTTGTATACACCCCACAAAACCTTCCGGGCAAATATTGGATTTGCGGTGCAGCCCGTAAAATTGAGCAGTTTCCTTCCACGGGAAGATATGCAGTATACGTATGAAAATGTTAACCTAGTGCCTACGGCAGGGTTTAAATGGCGGTTAAATGAGGAAACTGATTGGAGTGTTGATTACGTAGGTAAAAATAATCAACCTAATCTCTTACATATCATCCCGATCAGGGATAACAGTAACTCGCAAAATATTATCGTCGGAAATCCAGAATTAAAAGCCGAATTTTCAAACCGAATTAGTACGACGTTACGAAAATTCGTAACGTCCCGAGGACAGTATTTTGAAACCAATTTTGCGTACAATTATGTAGCTAACAAAATTGTATCTGATAAAACTGCAATTTCCGGCTCTACTATCCAGGAAACCACATTCAAAAATACAGATGGTTATTATGATATTAAATGGTATTATCTCTTCAACACACCTCTGTTTAATGAGAATGTACAATTGGATATTAGTGGAAACACGGATTATTATAATAATTTGTCGTATGTGAACGACCAACGAAATACGACCAGGCAATTCATATACTCCCAGTCTGCTCAACTGCGTTATAGCTGGAACGATTATTTTGAATCCATGTTTAATGCGAATTATCTTTTAAATAATGCGAGTTATACGTGGCCTTACACGACGAAAATTACCGGACATAGCTTATTGGCAAGTGCGGCTACCAAAAGCTATTTGGGAGAACATGTAACGTTAGGTGCGGAGATGTCACAACGATTCAATGCTGGGTATGCCAGCAGTTTTATGAATATCAATCCGACGATCATCAATGCCTATCTGGAGTTTTCTTTTTTGCATAATAAGCGGGCATTGCTACGCTTACAGGGGTTCGATTTGTTGGATCAGAATAAAAATATGGGTACGTACAGCGAATACGTAGGTAATGATGTATATGAGGCACGAAATAATCGGCTTGGGCGTTATTTTATGGTTACATTAAACATGCGTTTACAGAAGTATCCCAAAAAAAGATAGGTATGAAAGCTATTGTTATAACGAAAGCAGGTGGTCCGGAGGTTTTAGAGCTGCAAGAGCGAGCTATTCCCACAATAGCGAAAAATGAAGTATTGATACAGGTAAACGCAGCGGGAATAAACCGTCCGGATATTTTTCAGCGAAAAGGAAATTATTCAGCGCCAGTAGGTGTGGTGGAGGATATTCCAGGACTGGAGGTGGCCGGGGTTGTTGTTGAGGTAGGTACGGCAGTAACATTGTGGAAAGTCGGAGACAACGTATGTTGTCTCGTGACGGGAGGTGGATATGCGGAATATGTTGCGGCTCATCAGGAGATGTGTCTTCCGATTCCAGAAGGGATCAGCTTTGAAGAAGCGGCAGTATTACCAGAAACCGTGTATACCGTCTGGGACAATGTGTTTCGACGGGGGGCTTTGCGGGAAGGAGAGACGCTGTTGGTTCATGGTGGAGCGGGTGGAATTGGGAGCACGGCCATACAGCTCGCAAAAGCATTTGGAGCACGGGTGCTGACGACGGTTAGCACAGCGGAAAAGGAAAGGTATTGTCGACAATTAGGGGCCGATAAGGTCGTCAATTATCGAGATAGTGATTTTCGAGAGGTGCTGCGGACGGAGAATGTGCATGTCATATTAGACAGTATTGGCGGTGATTATTTCCAGAAAAACCTAGACTTGTTAGCGGCAGACGGTCGCTTGATTTATATCAATGCGATGAAAGGACATAAGGTAGAGCTTCATATTTTAAAATTAATGCAAAAACGTATCCTCTTGACCGGAAGTACATTGCGTGCTCGGGATCTTTCTTTCAAAATCCCGCTAACACGGGATGTACACCAATATGTTTGGCCACTCATCGGAAAATCATTCCAACCACAATTGTCTAAAGTATTTCCCATGAGCGATGCTTCAACAGCCCATGAATGGATGGAGAATGGGGCGTTTTTAGGTAAACTTGCGTTGAAATTTAAGAAATAAAAATATGGAAACTATAAAGTGGGGTATGATTGGCGTTGGCGAGGTAACAGAAATGAAGAGCGGACCGGCTTTTTATAAAACACCTCATTCTTGCTTATTAGCAGTTACTTCCCGCACGAAAGAGAAAGCAGAAGATTATGCGTTACGGCATGGAGTGCCTAAAGTATACGAAGGTGTGCCAGCATTATTGGCTGACCCAGATATTGATATTGTTTACATTGCGACACCTCCCAGTACACATAAAGAATATGCATTACAGGCGATACAAGCCGGAAAGCCCGTATACGTGGAAAAACCGATGGCAATGTCACTCGCGGAAGCTAGAGAGATGCACGATGCAGCTAAACAAAAGGGAGTATCCCTATTTGTGGCTTTTTATCGTCGGGCATTACCCTATTTTTCACAGGTTAAACAATGGATCGATGAGGGAAAAATCGGTAAAATATTAACGGTATCGGTGAGATTGGTACGTGCGCCCAGTCTTTCGGATTTAAATACCGATATGCATACATGGCGCATTAAAAAGGAAATAGGAGGCGAGGGATATTTTGTCGATATGGCCCCTCATACCCTCGATATAGTAGATTATATGATAAGTCCGATAGCAGACGTAAACGGCTATGCCATCAATCTCGCCAAAAATTATGAGGTGCCGGATAGCGTTTGTGCTAGCTGGCAGCATGACAATGGCGTGCTGGGGACAGGTATATGGACGTTTTCGGGAATTCAGGAAACGGCAGAAGACCAAATCATCATCACCGGAACCACCGGGGAGATACGCTTTAGCACCTTTGATTTCTCACCAATAACATGGATAACACCATCGGGTACCCAATTTTTTGACTTTGAAAAACCAGCACATATCCAACAAGCCCTAATAGAATCCATTGTAAAAGAGTTACGAGGAGAAGGACATTGTCTTTCAACAGGAGAGAGTGCCTTACGGACAACAGCAGTAATAGAGAAGATTTTGTCTACAATTTAAACGCTTGCCGTCCAAGAAGCTGCCAACCATCATTCGATTTCACCCATGTCAGCATAATGCCTAACCGGATACTGGCCGGACCTTTTCCCGGGTCATTCGTTTTGGCGCTCAATGTATGGCGAACAATGGCGGTATTATCTTGCACATCCACCGTTTGGTCAGTCGTTTGAATTTCTTCAAAAACAGAAGCCCCGGAAATAAGTGTTTGTACAAACTGCTCTTTTGTTTCGATTGTTCCACTGGAATGGCCATAGCTAAGCTTGTCGGAGGCAAGTTTATTTAATATCTGTGCATTAGGCTTTAACATGACGTCGATAAGTGCTTTTGTAGCCGTTTCCACGGCTTGGGAAGTACTTTTTTCCTGTGCACCTGCTTCGGAAAGAACAGCTGTCATGATAATGGTCAGCATAACTAACGATACTCTATTATATAACATCATATAGTGATAGTTTTATTTAGTAATCGAATTTAGGAACTCTGGTTCGATATTCCAAAAAATATGTTTACATTAAAAGTTTATTAATATGATATCAGTGTTATGGAAATCAACGGCTATCAAATACCGGAAAAAACAGCAAGTTGTATTCAAATTGAAGATCAACATGGAGCCCATAATTACCATCCATTGCCGGTAGTACTAAATAGGGGGCTTGGGGCATTCGTTTGGGATGTGGAAGACAAACGTTATTTTGATTTTCTTTCTGGTTATTCTGCAGTCAACCAAGGTCATTGCCATCCGAAGATTCTTCATGCTTTGACGGAGCAGGCAAAACAACTAACGTTAACGTCAAGAGCTTTTCATAGTGATCGTATGGCAGAATACACACGATATATTACACAGTATTTTGGTTATGACAAGGTATTGCCCATGAATACGGGAGTAGAAGCTGTGGAGACTGCTTTGAAATTAGCGCGTAGATGGGGCTATGCTGTAAAGGGTGTGCCGGATGGCCAGGCCAAAATTATTACGGTAGAAGGTAATTTTCATGGTCGGACTATCAATGTTATTTCCTTCAGTACAGACCCTACCGCAAAAGCGGGATTTGGTCCCTTTATGCCTGGCTATATTACTATCCCTTATAACGATCTACATGCTCTTCGTCATGCAATCGCAGATGAGGACGTCGTTGGCTTTCTGGTGGAACCTATTCAAGGAGAAGCAGGAGTATATGTGCCCGACAGTGGTTATTTGGCTGCTGCTAAAGCGCTTTGTAAAGAACACTGCGTCCTATTTATCGGGGATGAGATCCAAACCGGTTTGTCTAGAACTGGAAAATTACTGGCTTGCGACCACGAAAATGTACGTCCAGATATTCTCATTCTGGGAAAAGCTTTGAGTGGTGGTGTTATGCCAATTTCCGCTGTTCTAGCGGATGACGAAATCATGCTGACCATAGCGCCTGGTGAACACGGATCGACGTATGGCGGTAATCCGTTAGCTTGCGCTGTTGCTATAGCTTCACTAGAAGTACTGAAGGAAGAAAAACTTGCAGATCGTGCTGCAGAACTCGGGGCCTATTTCCGAACAGCGTTAGTTGGATTGGCACACCCCGTAATTAAACAGGTTCGGGGAAAAGGATTGCTTAATGCCATTGTCATCGAGCATCCCAGCGATAATGCAGCTGATATTTTGTGTTTGGAACTCATGAAAAATGGCTTGTTGGCTAAGCCTACACACGGTGACAAGATACGTTTTGCACCTCCTTTAGTGATTACGAAAGAAGAATTGGAAGAGGCTATTGACATTATCCGTAAATCGTTGGTCGTGTTGCATACCTAAATGGAGACTAGTATACGAAATGTTACATTAAGACAACATATATAATATTTTTTGCTCGGAAAAGGTCTGGATGTTGTGAACATCAAAAAAGATAGGTATTTTTATTGGTAATTTTTATTGAATATAAATAAGATATTTATGAGAAAAATTTTTTTATCAATGGCAGTGGGTACAGCCATTCTGTTTGCTTCTTGTGGAGGAAATTCTTCCAAGACGCAAGTATCCGAAAAACAAGAAGTAGCGGAGAAGCAAGGAGAAGTGTATACGGCTAATCTAGAGGCTTCTGAAGTAAATTGGAAAGCTACACATAAAGGTGGTCTTGCTCCTCGATGGGGTATAATTTCGGTAACTTCCGGCGAATTAACAGTAGCTGACGGCAACGTTAATGCTGGTGATTTTACCATTGATATGAAATCTTTAGAAGTTGATGCAGCTTCTGTAACGGAAGCGGATAAGAAGGCTATCGATTTGCAGAATCACCTAAAAAGCGAAGACTTTTTTGATGTAGAAAATCATGCGACAGCAACTTTTCATATTACGCAGGTTTCTGATCTAGATTTATCTACGGTAAATAATACGGTGAACGGAGCAAACAAACTTGTTAGCGGTAATCTTACGTTGTTAGACAGTACGTTGAATATTTCTTTTCCTGCAAAAATTGACGTTCAAGAGAACAAAGTGGCCGTAGAAGCTAAGTTTACAGTAAATCGTGTTGATTGGGGGATCAAATTTGGTACTTCTGAATTAGATCCGGCTGAGTGGGGAATAAGCCGTGACATTGAGGTAGGGGTTAATCTGGAAGCTACAAAACAGTAACAGAATATCCTTGATAAACAAACGTTTAACTTAAAACAAGTACCTCCTAATAATAAAATAGGGGGTATTTTTTACCATAAAAAAGGGCTTTCAAACGGGGAGAATGAAAGCCCTTAACTAACCAATTATAAACCTAAATTATGAAGGGACAAATATAGTGTCTTTTTTACACTAAGTCAAGTGTTCCTTTCAATTTATTGCTTCATCTTTTGTAACATTTCTATGTCTTATCCGAGTATATTATTGGTGAACCGCATTTTAATGCCCATTTGAAAGTTGCTAATCGTTTTGAAGATCTCTTTCAGCGTAGCTTTTTCAATTTTGGTTAACGTATTGATCCGGATATAGTTATTGGGTTCCGATTTCTCTACCAGTATTTGATTAGCTTGGTTTTCTAATCGTAAAGCCATCAAATAATAGTAGGACTGATAAAGTTCATGATATTGTTGGGGTGTAAATACCTCCATTTCCATTAGCTTTTTTAACCGCTCGCCCGTATTCTCCTGATATATTCTCTTTTGAAGCGCATATACCCTTACCAGATCCACAATAGGCGTCATGGCGTTCTTGATATTGAAAACCTCGGTTTTGCCAATTGTTTCGGTTTTAATATTCTTAAAGAAGGTGAGGGGAGGTTCATATTGTAAAGCATTTTTTGCCGTAAAAGCAAAAAAACGATCGTTTGGCTTTTGAAGTTCTTCTTCAAGAAACTGCTTGAGTTCTTCAATAATATTTTTGTCTCCGTATAAAAAACGGCAATCAAAAAACGTTGAAAATTTGATAGCATTTTCCGGCACACTCTCCTCAATCCATTTTTTATAATTACGTTTCCAATGGGATAGTGAATGTGTCCATTCGGGATTGCTCGCCATATATCCTCCTTCACAATAACTGAAGCCAATTTCATTTAAATAATCGGATACCTTGGTGGCAAACGTTAGAAAATATTTCCGCACCATCTCCCGTTGTTCGTTCGCTTTATCTTCATAGATGATCGCATTATCTTGGTCGGTTTTCAGGGTTTGTTCTTTCCGTCCTTCACTTCCTGTTACCATAAAAACAAATTTAGCCGGAGGTTCTCCCATTTCCCGAATTACACGTCCAATGATTTTAATCGCAATGGTATCTGCGATTGTGGTAATGACCTGATTGGTAATCTCTGCATTAATACCCCTACCTAATAATTGTTTGATGATCTCTGGCACATAGTTCCATTTTTGACGTAGTTCTTCAATTGTTTCGGCCAGTTTTACGGACTGTATAAAAACTAATGGTGATTGGCCTTGTTCACTTAAGATACGATTCCGACTCAAGAATCCTACATACCGACCGTCTTTTTCAACTAAAAGATAGCGTGTTTTCGTGCTAAACATCATCAATACGGCTTCATAGAGATAAGCTTGATAGGATATGGAAACAATGGGATTGTCCATGACTTCTCCAATTGGTGTATTCACATCGATGCACTTCGAAATAACATTATCGCGCAAGGTCATATCAGTGGCATAACCGATGATATTTTGATTTTCGTCTTGAATGAAGAGGCAGCTTACCCGATTATCGGCCATGTGTTTTGCTGCTTTATAGATGGGCGTATTTGCAGGACAGGAAACAATATCCTTATAGGTGATTCCGTCTATTTTTCGGGAATACAATTGTTCTGCTGCAATATAACTTTCTTCGAAAGAAGCCGGTGTCTTAACAAAATGTGAAAATTCTTCATCCAACATCCTCTTACCAAAGTCGGTCGTATAGTATTGGAAAAAATCTTCATATGCCTGACATATTTTAAGAAATTCTTTACGCGGTAAATTGTAGACCACTGTTCCTTTTTTTGCCATGACAGACTTCAGTGCTTTTCGCCTATTTAAAAGAATAGAAATACCGCCGAAACAATAAATCGGATGATGTATTTCTATTGACCGTCTATTTTCAGAAGCGTCATAAAAAAATGTTTCATATTCTCCTTTGACAATGATATCGACACCTTTTAGCTCTGTTATTCCCTGTCTATAGGCAAGGGTATCCCGGGTATAGGAAGTTTGTACCAACGACTCGGAGATACCGCGAAGTACACTTTCGGGGAGAATATCAAAAGGTGCGGCTTTTTTTAAAACTTCAATCAAATTCGACATAATCTGCTTTTTAACACAATGTTAAATATTCTATTTATCTAAAAAGTTAAGTTTCTGTGAAAACATTTTTTGTTGTCTTTCCATATCTGATGAGGTTATTTCATGACGATTCCACAACTCGAAAAAACATTTTGCCGTAGCATTGGCATCCTGTTCTGCCTCGTGAATCTCTGTCAATAAGTTGTCAAACAGGTATTCGTGCAATTGTGGCAACCGAAGATAGGTTGCCGATGGGTTGGTAGCGTATTTTTCGCTATCCAACATTGTACAGAAGAATGATTGGCTAATAAATGGATTCGGGAGGTTCGCCCGATAATAATCCGCACTTAGCACTTGCACATCTAGCTCGACAAAATGACCGATAATAACCGGGTTATATTTTTGTATATCGTGCGCTAACTTACGCAATACAGCTTTCCTTCTGTCACCATGCTGTTTTAGATACGCACGCGTAATACCATGAACATCGTAAGAAGCAGGTGTTATATCTATATCACCTTCATAAATGTATTTACTTGTACGTTTGATTTCTGTTCCACTAACATCATAAATAATCCAAGCGACCTGAATGACGTGGGGCCAGTTTTTTTCATCGGAGTAGGGGCGGTTCCAACGTTGTGGAATACCGGAGGTTTCTGTATCGATAAATAGATAGTGTTTCAAAAACGTGATGATTTATTCGAAATAATAGAACAACTTGATCTGCTGCAAATTGTTATATACGAAGATAAGGACTGTTTGGTTATTAAACAAAAAAGTCCGACTATCGTCGAACTTATTCTGTCGGGTTGGCGGGATTCGAACCCACGACCTCCAGCACCCCATGCTGGCGCGATACCTGGCTACGCTACAACCCGAAATCGAAAGGCAAACCTAAAAAAAATATTTTACATTCACGAACCGAATTTTGACATAATACCACTACATAAAAATTACGTAGTTCTAAAGGATTATGATGAAAATCTATTACGGAAAGTCCTATAAAAGGACCTCCGCAATAAAATTTCCAGTTTGGTTGATGACGTCTTTTTTTGCAATGATTTCTTGCAGGTTGATTTCACCGATGACATATTTGAAATCTTGTCCATAAAAACGCTCTACTATGGAATCAAACTGTAACTGATTCAATGTTGCTTCCTCCGCATAACGGAAATATACCGTTAACTTATAATTCGTGCTATACTGGATTTGAGACGCCTCTAAATGCTTTTTATATTCATAGCGGTAGCCATAACGTAATGCTGCAATATCTGAAAGGACAGCAGATCCGGTAGGATGTCCACCAGCACCTTTTCCGTAGAAAAATTGCTCATCTGCAAAAGCGGCTTTTACTAAGACACCATTGTTTTCATTTTCAACATTGAACAAGATATTGTCTGACGTAATGAACCTTGGCAATACATACAAAACAACCTGGTTGTTGTTGATTTCTTTTGCGAAAGGCAGAAGTTTAATTTTAAATCTTTTTTCTTTAGCAAAGCGGATATCTCGGTCGTCCAATTTATCAATTCCGATGTTGAGGATATCATCGGGATTTACATAAATCCCGTAAGCGTGGGAAGCTACAATAGCCAGTTTATATTTAGGATCGAATCCGCCCACATCTAATATGGGGTCTGTTTCTGCAAACCCTAAATCCTGTGCCTGTTTTAACGCCACATCATAACTCTGGCTATCATTAAAGATCTTCGATAAGATATAATTAGAAGAACCGTTAAAGATACCGCTTACGGAGTGAAGTAGTTCATTGTCGTAGTATTCTTCCAAATTGCGAATAATCGGAATACTGCCACACACCGCACCTTCATATAATAAAGATGTACCATATTCTTGCTGAATGCGTGTAAGCTCTTCTAAGTGAGAGGCAATCATCTTCTTGTTGGCAGAGACTACATTTTTGCCCGATTTCAACGCACGTTTCGTGATTTCAAAAGCTGCATCAGCGTCATCGATAAGTTCAACCACCGTATTTATTTCCTCATCTCCCAAAATAGCCTCAGCATCTGTGGTAAATAGCGCCGCCGGAAGTGTTCTCTTCTTATCCGCATTTTTGATAACGAACTTCTTGATTTCTAAATTTAGCTTTTTTGTTTTTATAATATCATATAGTCCCTGTCCAACCACACCAAATCCAAAAATGCCTATAATTAACCTTTCATTCATTGTTGTTATTCTGTTGTTTATTCTCGTAAAGCATTATTTTTTGTCAAGTTTAGTATTGTCCCATCCTTAACCCATTTATTATTTAATCTTATCGAAAGCCTGTTGCAGATCAGCTTTGATATCATCTACATGTTCTATACCCACAGAAAGACGTAATTGCCCAGGGAATACTCCAGCACTTCTTTGTGCGTCTTCCGAAAGCTGTTGGTGTGTAGTTGCTGCCGGATGTATAATCAATGTTTTAGCATCACCGACGTTGGCTAGATGGCTAATTAAATCCAATGCATCAATAAATTCATTTGCCTTATCTGCTCCTCCTTTTATGGTGAAGGACAATACAGCACCATAACCATTCTTCAAATATTTCTGTGCAGCTAAATGGTTCGGATCACTTTTTAAACCCGGAAAATTAACTTTCTCTACTTGTGGGTGAGCTTCCAGCCATTGTGCAATCTCTAAAGCGTTATCTACATGGCGTTGTACACGCAAGGAAAGTGTTTCCAACCCTTGTACTAACAAAAATGAGTTGAATGGCGAAAGTGCCGGTCCAAAATCACGTAAACCCTCTACACGCGCACGTATTGCAAATTGAATATTACCGAAAGGGCCTTCTGGACCAAAAACATCAGCGAATACCAATCCATGGTAGCCTTCGGATGGTTCAGAGAACTGCTTGAATTTGCCATTGCCCCAATTGTAATTACCACCATCGATAATGACTCCACCTATACTGGTGCCATGCCCCCCAATCCATTTCGTTGCAGCTTCAACGACCACGTGTGCACCATGTTCTAAAGGTTTAAACAGATAGCCTCCCGCTCCAAATGTATTGTCTACAATTAAAGGTAAATCATATTTTTGTGCCAAAGCTGAAATTTTTTCAAAATCAGGAATGTTGTAACTCGGGTTACCGATGGTTTCTACATAAAGAGCCTTTGTGTTTTCATCGATTAAAGGCTCCATGTTTTCTGCAGTGCTATTCTCTGCAAAACGAGCTTCAATCCCCAATCGTTTGAAAGATACCTTAAATTGGTTGTAGGTACCGCCGTATAAATCGGAGCCGGTTACAAAGTTTTCGCCGCTTTCGATAATATTTGTCAAGGCTAAAAACTGTGCGGCCATACCAGAAGCTACTGCGACAGCAGCAACGCCTCCCTCCAAAGCAGCTATACGCTTTTCAAAAGCATCTGTAGTTGGGTTCATGATGCGCGTATAGATGTTACCAAATTGCTTCAATGCAAATAGGTTAGCACCGTGTTCGGCATTTTCAAACACATACGAAGTAGTTTGATAAATAGGCAATGCTCTAGATCCTGTGGTTGGGTCTACTTCCTGTCCGGCGTGGACTTGTAACGTTTCGAATTTTAGGTTCTTATTTGTTGACATAGTTTATAATATTTTAATGTAATAAATATAATGAAAATTAAATAGACATTCCATGCTATACGGATGCTGGTCGTCTGTAGGATGGCAATTTAGCGTAGAGGGAGACTAGCACATTCGCATAGCCAAGTAGGTACAACAACAAATAAATGTCGTTGAATAGAAGCGTGTGTAGTCCGTGATGTTTGTTGTAAATGTTCCCATTGTCTTACTGTATTTATATGTTCCAAAACGATATTATTTTGGACAGGATTTGGCACCTTTTCAATTTCTCTCTTGCTGGTTGCCAGTGGGTCATAGAGCCAGTCTCTCGCCACTTCTTTATAAACCAAGACCTAACACGATGAAAGGTGTTGATTAGGAACGCCTGTTAAGCGAACGACACAAATATATAAGATTAGTATTAAAAAGTGAAAAAATAATAAACAAAAAATCCTTTCCGTGAATCGAAAAGGATTTTGTGGTGGTGCCAGCTGGATTCGAACCAGCGACACAAGGATTTTCAGTCCTTTGCTCTACCAACTGAGCTATGGCACCATTAAGTTTTTGTTTGGAATCTGTTACTTTCAGATTTTGTGGTGGTGCCAGCTGGATTCGAACCAGCGACACAAGGATTTTCAGTCCTTTGCTCTACCAACTGAGCTATGGCACCTTTCGCAACCATATTTTTCCCTTGATTGCGTTGCAAATCTATGTTCTTTTTTTGAAATCTAAAACTTTTGTATGCATTATTTTTTAAGTATTTTTCAAGTCGTTGATTCTTATGTAAATAAAATTACACGAAATAAACACGGCTATGTCTCAAATAACCTATCTTTGCAGCTCACAAAATTAATATGAGTAAAAAAGGCAGGGTATTGGTCGCGATGAGTGGTGGAGTAGATAGTTCCGTAGCGGCCATTATGTTACATGAGCAGGGCTACGAAGTTATCGGGATCACGATGAAAACGTGGGACTATGCCTCCGCTGGTGGTTCGTCTAAAGAAACAGGATGTTGTAGTCTGGATAGTATAAACGATGCGAGGGCATTGGCTGTAGGCTATGGCTTCCCGCATTATATATTGGATATACGGGATGAATTCGGTGATTTTGTTATTGATAATTTTGTCGATGAATATATTGCCGGACGAACACCTAATCCTTGCGTACTTTGTAATACCCATATCAAATGGTCAGCATTGATGAAGCGGGCAGATAAGCTGGATTGCGAATTTATTGCGACCGGGCATTATGCGAACATCCGTTTACACGATAATGGAAGGTACGTTATATCGAAGGGAAGAGACGAAAATAAAGATCAATCCTATGTGCTTTGGGGAGTATCGCAGGAAAACCTTGCCCGTACACAGTTTCCGTTAGGCAATTTTACGAAAAAGGAAATCCGGCAGATGGCGTTGGAAATGGGACAGGAAGAGCTTGCTCAAAAATCGGAAAGCTATGAAATCTGTTTCGTTCCAGACAACGACTATCGTGCTTTTTTACGTCATAAACGGCCTACACTTGATGATGAAATCGGACCTGGAAATTTTGTATTGTTTGACGGAACGGTAGTAGGCCAACACATTGGCTATCCTTATTTTACCATTGGCCAACGTAAAGGATTAGGTATTGCGTTGGGTAAACCGATGTTTGTCATTGAGATATTGCCAGAAAGTAATACCGTAGTGCTAGGAGAGGAGCATGAATTGGAAAAATCACAAGCTTTTGTACGCGACATCAACTTGATTAAATATGCTTCGATAGAAGAACCAATGGAAGCCATTACAAAAATACGCTATAAAGACGCAGGAGCACAATCCACAATAACGCAGCAAGGAAATGTGATGCAGGTAGATTTTGCACATCGTGTCAAAGGTATAGCACCCGGACAATCTGCTGTTTTCTATGAAGGTAGTGATTTACTCGGTGGCGGTTTTCTGATGAAATAGAATATAAAAAGGGCTCGCAATTGCGAGCCTTTTTTATATTACAATTTACCAACTTCTTGTGCCAAATCGATAATTTTGTTGGAATAGCCCCATTCGTTATCGTACCATGATACAACTTTTACAAAGTTGTCATTCAATGAGATCCCAGCTTTCGCATCGAAAATCGATGTGCGTGTATCACCAATAAAGTCAGACGAAACTACCTCATCTTCCGTATAACCTAAGATACCTTTTAGCTCACCTTCCGAAGCTTCTTTCATTACTTTTTTAATTTCTTCGTAAGAAGCACCTTTTTCTAGACGAACTGTTAAATCAACTACAGAAACGTCTGCTGTAGGAACACGCATCGACATACCTGTTAATTTGCCTTTCAATTCCGGAAGAACCAATCCAACTGCTTTTGCGGCACCAGTAGAAGAAGGAATTATGTTTTGATAAGCACCACGACCACCTCTCCAGTCTTTTACAGACGGACCATCGACTGTTTTTTGAGTAGCAGTTACCGCATGTACTGTTGTCATTAAGCCTTCCAAGATACCGAAGTTATCGTTCAATACTTTTGCAAGAGGTGCTAAACAGTTTGTTGTACAAGAAGCGTTTGATACAATTGTGTATTCTGCTTTTAGTTCTTTGTGGTTTACACCCATTACAAAGGTTGGCGTATCATCTTTTGCCGGCGCAGACATTACAACTTTTTTTGCACCTGCATCAATATGCTTTTGTGCTGTTTCTTGTGTTAAGAAGAAACCTGTCGATTCGATAATCACTTCGGCTTCTACTTCATCCCATTTTAAGTTAGCAGGATCTTTTTCAGCTGTTACGCGGATTGTTTTTCCGTTGACAACTAAATGTCCGTCTTTAACTTCTACCGTACCATCGAATTTTCCATGTGTAGAGTCATATTTTAGCATATATGCCAAATAATCAGGTTCTACCAAATCGTTAATACCAACAACTTCAATATCACTGCGATTAATAGCTGCTCTAAAAGCTAAACGGCCAATCCGACCGAATCCGTTAATTCCAATTTTCATTTTCTCTATTAGTTTTTATTAATGTAATACTTTATTAAGTTTTGAACAGGCTCTTTGATAATAGAGCCAATATGTAATCCATGTTCCGCGCCCAATTCACGTAACCAATCGGCGTAATTGTTGGCTACTGATCCGGTGAAATTAAACTGATTATCCGGATAACTTTCTGACAAAGGAATTAAATATGTTTTAATATATATATCTAATCCTTTTTTTATTTGTTGTGTAAAATAAGGTTCATCACGATGTTCATAAATGAAATCAGCAAAACTTGTTAAAAACAAATTCGGATTAGGATTATAATATACACGTTCCAAAATTGAACGTCGGTCTAGGTTGTATTTGTGTAATAATTTTTCACGGATACTACTCGGCATTGTTTCGGTTAAAAAATCTTTCAACAATTGCCTGCCTAACCAATTCGTTGAACCCTCATCGGCTAAGATATAGCCCATGCCGTAATTATTAGGCATAACTTTTCTGCCATTATAATATGCCGCGTTCGAACCGCTACCAATAATGCCAACGATACCTTTTTCGTCCCCAAATGTTGATTTCGCCGAGGCTTCCATATCATGACCCGCTTTTACTTTGGCATTTTTAAAAAATTGTGCAAATGTCTGTTCTATTTTTTGCTGGCGTTCAGGCGAGGACACACCCGCACCGAAAAAGAAAATTTTACGGATCTTTTCGGCATTGTTTATTAAATGATTGCTTTTGTTCAGGAGCTGTGTAATATACCGCTCATCTTGTATATAGGAGTTGATACCCGGCGTACGGAAACCGTGGAGTACACGTTTTTTATCCGCAATCCGCCAATCTGCATATCTCGACCCGCTAAAAACAACTACAATCATTTATAAAATATCTAAAGATAAACGTGCTAAAGCTCGCTTAAAAAGCCAAAAACCTGAAATGGTTCATTGATGCCTTAAAACTAATAAAACATCAATAAATAAAAAAATGATTTTTTATAAGGCCATTATTTTTGCAATTTCTACAAGGTCTTCGTTAAGCTTTAATTCCTTTTTACTTAGCGCTTCTTCTAAAGGAGTCGTAACCATTTCTGATCCACGAATCCCGATTGTAGCCCTTGTATTGCCTTTTAAAAGTTCATTGACCGCTGCATACCCCATACGCGTTGCTAATACCCTATCTGCACTACTTGGAGCCCCGCCCCGTTGCAGATGACCTAATATACTAACTTTTGTGTCATAATAACCAAATTTTTCATGGACACGTTTAGCGACGTTATTTGCGCCACCGTTTTTATCACCTTCCGCGACGATAACAATCATGGACGATTTATTTCTGTCGGCGGCATGGGCCAGCATCTCGATAAGTTCATCAATTGCGGTATCCTTTTCGGGGAGGAGGATAGCCTCAGCACCACCCGCAATACCAGCATTGAGTGCAATACATCCGGAATCACGACCCATAACTTCGATAAAAAACAAGCGGTTGTGGGAAGCAGCCGTATCACGGATTTTATCAATCGCTTCGATAACGGTATTATTTGCGGTATCATATCCAATCGTGAGGTCAGTACCGTTTAAGTCATTATCAATAGTCCCTGGAATACACATTACCGGAATATCAAATTCACGCGAAAATATTTCTGCACCTGTAAATGTACCGTCACCGCCGATAGCAACCAATGCATCGATACCGGCTGCGCGAACGTTTTCATATGCCTTTGCGCGTCCCTCCGCTGTTTTAAATTCCATACACCGGGCAGTTTTTAAAACGGTACCTCCTTTTTGTATAATGGAACTAACCGATTTACTTTCCATATCAAACATCGTATTATCAATCATACCTTGATAACCATGATAAATACCGGTAACTTTCTTGTCATTATGCAGTGCTGTTCTCACAACAGCACGGATAGCAGCGTTCATTCCCGGGGCATCCCCCCCTGATGTAAAAACGCCTACTCGTGTTATTTTTCTCACTCGATTACTCATTTTAGGTTCTACGAATATAGTGTGTATTTCTTACACTATTAAATTTTTTTTGTTTTTTTTGGATTATTGTGATAATATTGGTGAATATTGATTAAAAAATCACATTGTTTTGCAGACTCATTTCACCATAGATTGTGTAATATATAGCTTTAACGAAGGCAAGCTTCAGTTATTGCTAACCGAAAGAAGTGTATATCCGTATAAGGATTGGTGGGCTTTACCAGGCTTCTTTACGCAGAAAGACGAAGAAATGGAGGATGCTGTAAAGCGTATCCTCTATGAACACACTGGTCTGAAAGATATCTTTATGGAGCAGTTGGGCGCCTTCGCCGGTGTGAAACGACATCCGGAAGGACGCATATTGACAGTTGCTTTTTCGACTATTGTGAAATATGAAGATGTGAAGTCAAAGATTAAGCCCATGACTTCTTATATGCGACAAGCAAAATGGTTTCCCATAGATCAACTACCTGACTTAGCTTTTGACCATGCTAGAATTGTACAGGAAAGCTTGCAAAAGTTAAAACATACGATTAATTACTCGACTGCGGTATATGAACTTTTACCCGAAAAATTTACATTAACGCAGTTACAGCAAGTATACGAAGCTATTATAGGGAAGACCTTGGACAAGCGAAATTTTCGTAAAAAAATCGCCAACGCGGGGTTTCTCAAGGAATTGCCCGAAGTACAAAAGGGCGTTTCGTATCGTGCGGCCAGATTGTATAAATTCGATAAACGTAAATTCCAGAAACAACTAGGCATGATGTAGAAGTAATGCTAATTTACAGTAAGATTACAATTTCTTGATAGATTGTTTCTTCCGGTTTCATTTTGTTTTTATACTTTTGAACGTTTTTAGAAAAAAGTCAAAAAGTATAAAGGTAAGAATGGACAGTAAAAAGGGACAGATTGTTCAAGCGGCTCTCAAACGGTTTTCACATTATGGTTTTAATAAAACCACAATGAGTGAGATCGCTGTTGACTTGAATATCACAAAGGCGAACCTATACTACTATTATCCAGACAAAAATGCGCTTATAAAAGATGTGCTTGCCTGTATATCGGACGAAATCCTGACAAAGCAGTATGAAGTGCTCGATCAATATGACGGTAGTTTGGTGAAAGTACTTTGTAAGTTGTTGAAGATAAAGGCGGACTTTTTAAAGGATTACTACGTTCTCCATATCAATGAAAATCTAGAATGGATAAAAGGACAGGGAATAGGTACACTTTTGGAAAAATTTCACTATAAAAATATCGAGATTGTAGGGAATTTATTGAAGCGCGCTGTAGAATATGGTGAGATTGAGGTGTGCTCTACCGAAGAAGCAGCCACCTCTTATACGGAAATTATGGCAGGATTGAGCCTCATTCGCAGTGTCTCCGATACGATTTCCGGAATGCCGAATGCACGTAATGTTGATGATATTTTGGAGAGCCAAGAGAAAGCGACAAAGTTTATATTCAATAATAAAATAAAGGAGAAAAATTAGTTTTACAGATCATGTTTTCAAAAATGGGATTTAAATATTTAGGTGTTTTAGCGGTCGGTTTACTGCTGCAGGGTAACCCTCTTCAAGCCCAACAGACACTTACGCTGCAAGAGGCGATAAAATATGCACTCGAAAATAAAGCAGAAGCGAAGACGGCTAAACTGGACGTCGAAAATGCGCAATATCAGATTGATGAGGTGCGTGCCGGAGCGTTACCGCAAATTAATGCGTCGGGGACAATGAAGTATAATATTATTATTCCAGAAATGGCGCTTGAGTTTGGTGGAGAAACGATTACGGCAAAAATGGGACAACCCTGGAATTCTACGGCAGTTGTCTCCTTGAATCAACAATTGTTTAATCAATCTCTTTTCACAGGTTTGAAAGCGGCCAGGACCACAAGAGAATTCTATCAGCTGAATGCGCAATTAACGGATGAGCAGCTGATTGAAAATGTATCCAATGCGTATTACGATATTTTCCAAACGCAGTTACAATTGCAAACCATCCAGAACAATTTAGATAATACGACCAAAACACATAAGATCATCGACGGTATGGTAGCTGCTGGTCTTGCCAAAAAAATTGATTTGGATCGTTTGTCGGTAGCGGTAAACAATCTGGAGTCACAAAAGAAACAGATACAAAGTGCGTTGCAACTAAAAGAGAATGCATTGAAATTTGCCATCGGTATGCCGATGGAGATGGGTATCGAACTGCCTGAAGAAACATTTGAAATCAATCCAGCTATTTCTTTACAAGTCAATGATGTTGAGAATAGATCGGAAGTTCTTTTGAGTGAGAAACAAATAGCGTTATACGAATTGAATAAAAAAGCGCAAACAGCAAGTTTGTATCCTACTTTGTCGTTAGGAACTGATTTCGGATTTAGTGGTTTTGGTCAAGGGTTTCCGATCGGAGGAGATTTTATGTGGCCTAAAACTTCCAGTATTGGTTTAAATTTATCGATCCCGATTTTTACAGGAGGAGCGACAAAAGCTCGGATCAATCAGGCGGATATTGATATTCGAAAAGCACGAGTCGCATTAGAGGATACGAAATTGGGTATTTCGCTGGCAAATGAAAATGCTAAAACCCAAATAAGAAACAGTTTATTAACGGTCGATGCAAACCGTAGAAATGTAAAACTTGCCGAGGAGGTTTTGAGTGACACCCAAAACAATTACAACAATGGTTTGGCTACACTGACAGATTTGTTGGATGCAGAAAAAGCACTGGCAGATGCAGAAACAAATCTGAACACTTCTTTGCTAGATTACAAATTAGCAGAGGTACAGCTGATCAAAGCAAACGGAAATTTAAGAACATTAATCAACGAATAATCAACTTATTTATACACATCAAATATGAAACGGGTAATTTTAACGGTAATCATCATTGCTGCTGCGTTAGCAGGGATTATGTTTATTTTGAATCAGAACAAAGCTAAAAACGAAGCTGATACGGCTACGGTTGCCATTCAAAACGCAGCGGTATCTGTTCGTGCCGATACAGCAGATTTTAAAGACGTCAATGCAGAATATGTCACCAATGGTGTATTTGCGCCTAAGCAGGAAGTTATGTTGTCCGCAGAAGCTTCTGGAAAGGTAGTGCGTGTACTCGTAGAAGAGGGAGCGTATGTAAAAGCTGGCCAGACACTCGCCATAATTGATGGCGATAAGCAAAATGTTACGGTGACAAATGCGCAGGCAACCTACAACAACGCCGAGGCGGAAGTTGCTCGTTTCGAGAGTGCTTATTCCACAGGAGGCGTCACCCAACAGCAGCTGGACCAAGTGAAGCTCCAGTTGGAAAATGCAAAAAATAACTTGAAATCAGCACAGTTGTCAGCTTCTGATGTAAATATTACAGCGTCTTTCGCAGGTGTAATCAACAAGAGAAATATTGAACCCGGTTCTTATGTAAGCCCAGGACAGGAACTATTTGAGGTGGTCAATGTGTCTACGTTAAAGTTGAAAATAAATGTTGACGAAAAAAATATCGGACAGACGAAATTAGGGCAAAGTGTTAAGGTTGAATCACCTGTCTTGCCGAATCAGACCTTTTATGGTACGGTCACTTTTGTAGCACCTAAAGCAGATGGCAGTTTAAATTTTCCTGTGGAGTTAGAAATAAAAAACAATGCCAATAACGATTTGAAAGCCGGAATGTATGGTACGGCCTATTTTGGTGGCGAAGGAGCTGTTAATGCCTTAGTTATACCACGAAACGCCTTTGTAGGAAGTGTGAGCTCTAATCAAGTTTTTGCTGTTGAAGATGGAAAAGCGGTATTGAAAAATGTGGTGTCAGGAAGAAGCTTCGGGAATTACATCGAAGTGGTGTCGGGATTAGAAAAAGGTACGGTGGTTGTAACTTCTGGTCAAATTAACCTTTTGGAGGGCACACCGGTAGAAATTATTAAGTAAAAAAGAACCTTTCAATGAAGATTTCTGAAATATCTATAAAAAGACCCAGTATAATAATTGTATTGTTTATTATACTTACGCTTGGTGGAATATTCTCCTATAGCCAAATGGGATATGAGCTTGTGCCGAAATTTGAGGTCAATGTTATTACGGTGCAAACGATATATCCCGGTGCGGCACCATCCGAGGTAGAAACTTCCGTAACCAAAGTAGTGGAGGACGCTGTGGCGTCGTTAGAAAACGTAAAAAAAATAGAATCAAAATCGATGGAATCAGTTTCTGTCGTCATGATTCAGCTTAATACCGGGGCGGATGTTAACTTTCTCCTCACGGACGCACAACGTAAGATCAATGCTGTGATCAATGAATTTCCGGATGATGTAGAAACACCGGCATTGTCCAAATTCTCCTTGGATGATGTACCTATCATGAATTTATCCGTGACGTCCAATTTGTCAGAAAAAGATTTATATGATCTTTTAGATCAAAAAATTCAACCGGTTTTCGCCCGTATCAACGGTGTCGCAAAAGTGGATATGATTGGGGGAGAAGAGCGCGAAATCCAAGTTAGCGTGGACCCTAATAAACTAGAGGGCTACGGTCTGTCAGTTTCGCAGGTGCAACAAGCGATTGCTTCTGCTAACCTTGACTTCCCGACAGGTAACGTACGGACACGGGATAATCAGACCACGCTACGGTTGGCTGGTAAATTTACAAGTATCGATGAGTTGCGGGATTTGCCGATCACTACACCGGGCGGTGCAGCCATCCGTTTACGTGATATCGCAGACGTACAGGATTGGATTAAAGATATCGAAAAAATATCACGTATTGACCGCCAAAACACGATCTTGATGCAGGTGTTTAAGCAGTCTGACGCCAACGCGGTAGCCGTTTCGGAATTAGTGCAAGAAGAGATCGCTACAGTGAATGCGGATTACCAAACGGAAGGGGTTAATATTATCATAGCAAATGATACAACCGACTATACATTGACCGCCGCCAATAACGTGATCCACGATTTAATGATTGCGATTGCTTTGGTAGCATTTATCATGTTATTTTTCCTCCACAGTTTGCGCGATGCGTTTATCGCTGTGGTAGCTATTCCTTTATCGTTGATAGCCACCTTTATTTTCTTAAATATGTTGGGCTACACCTTAAATTTGATGTCGCTTTTGGGATTGTCGTTGGTGGTAGGTATCCTGGTAGATGATGCCATTGTGGTTATCGAAAATATCCACCGTCATATGGAGATGGGTAAAAATAAAGTACGTGCTTCCTTCGATGGCGCGAAAGAAATTGGTTTTACAGTTTCGGCAATTACCTTAGTTATCGTGGTCGTGTTCTTACCTATTGCAATGTCATCAGGGCTGGTTTCCGATATCTTACGCCAATTCTGTGTCACTGTAATGGTTTCTACGTTACTTTCTTTCCTTGTTTCGTTTACGATTGTACCGTGGCTATATTCTCGTCTAGGAAAACTGTCTCATATTAATAAAAAATCATTTTTTGGGGGCATACTACACGGTTTTGAAAATGGTTTAACGGGGTTGACAAACTGGATTTCGGGTATATTGAAATGGTCATTAAAACGTCGCCTAAATAAAGTCATCGTTTTACTTATTTCTATAGGACTACTGTTTGCATCTTTCGCATTGGTTGGTATGGGGTATATTGGTTCGGATTTTTTCCCCGGAAACGATAAAGGAGAGTTTTATCTGCAAATGGAGATCAACAAAGACGCCTCTTTAGAACAAACGAACTTTATGGTTCAAAAAGCGGAAAATTATTTAGCACAGAAGCCAGAAATTGAACGGATGATTACAACCGTAGGACAAGCATCTGACGGAATGATGAACGTAGGAGGTACAAAATACAAGGCAGAGATTCATATCATTTTAGAGCCCGGATACAATAAAACGGAATCTACCAAAGTTTACTCCGCAAAGTTAAAGCGTGAGATGGAAAAAGTTCTGGTAGGCGCTAAATTAAAAACGGTTAATATGGGAATTATGGGCGCTGAACAAGCACCATTGATGATGACAGTTGTGGGGGCTTCTCCAGAGGATGCGTTAGAGACCGCACGTACCTTTGCGGATATACTTCGCAGTGTGCCCGGCGCTTCAGAAATTGAATTGACATCCGAAGACGGTAATCCCGAAATTAGTGTACAAGTGGATCGTGATAAAATGAACACGTTGGGACTAAATGTTGCAACGGTAGGTATGACGATGCAAACGGCATTTTCTGGAAATACGGATACCAAATATCGGGCAGGTGATACCGAATATGATATTAACATCCGTTATGATGAGTTTGGCCGCGGAAATATTGATGATGTCCGAAACTTAAAATTTATTAATCAAGATGGACAAGCTATTAAATTGGAGCAGTTTGCAGATGTGGCGTATGCTTCTGGGCCAAGTTTATTAGAACGACGGGATAAATCGCCATCGGTGTCTGTACAAGCACAGGTGGTTGGACGTCCCGTAGGTACAGTAGCAACGGAATGGGAAACGGAAATCCAAAACCAGATTGGTAACAACACCATCACGTTAAAACCAGGTGTTTCTTATATGTGGGGTGGTAATATGGAAAATCAAGAAGAAGGTTTTGGGACATTGGGTGTGGCCTTGATTGCTGCTATTCTTTTGGTCTATCTGGTCATGGTAGCGCTCTACGACAGCTTTATGACGCCTTTTGTCGTGTTATTCTCCATTCCGTTGTCTTTCATTGGTGCCTTGTTAGCATTAGCGATAGCAAACCAAACGTTGAATATCTTTACCATTTTAGGTATTATCATGCTGATTGGATTGGTAGCTAAAAACGCTATTTTATTAGTGGATTTTGCGAACCACCGAAAAGACGCTGGAGCCAGTACATACGACGCTCTTGTTGCAGCCAACCATGCGCGGTTTCGCCCCATCTTGATGACAACTATTGCGATGGTTGTTGGTATGATACCTATTGCATTGGCACAAGGGGATGGTGCAGATATGAACAGAGGACTTGCAATCGTGATTATTGGTGGACTTTTATCGTCTCTTTTCCTGACATTGGTTGTTGTACCGGTGGTGTATTCCATTTTCGATGGTATTAGTAGAAGATTTGGTAAAAAGGAGAAGGTGGATTACGCAGAACTGATGGTCGCTGATTATATCGAAAACGAAGATTACGTAGACGAGATGGAAATCAAATATTAATTTAAAAAAGCGAATAGAAGAAGAGGTCAACACGGAAATGGTTGACCTCTTTTTTTGAATATATTTTTAATTAAGCACGATTTTTGCAGAAGATTGTATAACTATAAACCGCACCTTAAAACTGTACAATGGCTTTAATGTTAAAAAAGGAGGTTATATGAATCTTGTACAAAAAATTAGTCGGTGGGGAGATACGCATCATCCACGTTGGCTAGACATCTTAAGAATCTTTCTCGGCGTTATTATTTTTGCTAAGGGGATAAGTTTCGTAAACGATCGGGACGCTGTCGCTGATCTTATTCGACAAACAAGCTTTCAGCTCTCCATCTGGTCGGCTGTTCATTACGTAGTATTTGCTCACCTCGTTGGCGGATTATTCATTATTTTTGGTTTCCAGACACGGCTGGCGGTTCTTTTTCAAATACCCATACTTATAGGTGCCGTGTTTTTTGTGAACATCACAAATGGCTTTACTTTTCTAAATTCTGAGTTCTGGATCTCCTTGGTGGTTTTAGTGTTATTATTTGTATTTTTAATCGTAGGTTCAGGAAAGTATTCGCTGGATAATCTAATGGATAAACCGGGATATAAACGGTCTATATAAGCTAGAGACGTAGCGTACATTGCTACGTCTCTACTCATCTTATCCTACCCTTTTCTATATATTGACAACTCCTTCTGCAGAAACTTCCGTGTATGGTGGATACGGGTTTTTACCGTGCCTTCGGGTAAGCCGAAATGATCGGAAAGTTCACGGTATTTATATCCTTCCATATATTGCACAAAGAGTTCGTAATGATCTTGAGGTAGCTTTTGTAAAGCGTCACGTATATCTTTCATCACAAATTTTCCCTCTACCGTATTCGTTGTGAAGGGCTCCGAACAGCCTTCTCCTCTGTATCCGGCACTTTGGAAGCTCTCATATTCCGTATGTCGCTGGTTACGTCGATAGTGGTTAATGTATACGTTTTTCATAATGACGTATAACCACGAAACCAATTTTGGGTTATTAAAGAAATTGTCGAGATATTTAATGGAACGAACCAATGTCTCCTGAACAAGTTCATTGATCTCCTCAGGATCTTTAGTAAACTTAAATGCAATATTCTTTAAAATACTTTGGTTTTCTAATAATGCTAGATTTAATTTTTTGCTTTCCATAGTTTTCATGTTTTTATCTAGTTTACGTCCGATTGTGTGGAGAAAGAGTAAACAAAAACAATGCAAACAAATATGTAAATCACGGTGTAGTAAATGGCAATCTTGAAATACGATAAAAATACCTATCGGGTGCGGATTTTCCTCAATAAGCTAAATCCTAAAGAAAAGTTTATCTGAAACATCTTTCTTTAAAATGTATCTCGTTTCTTTAAAAAACAAAATAGGTGTTTTGCTTCACGATACGTATAAATCGCGCGATATACGGTAAAAAATTAGTCAATAGGTCAATAAGTAGGTGTTTGTCGCAAAATAATGTCAACTATTCATGTATTATGCTTGTTTTTATCTAATTCGGACGATAGGCTGCATTGGAAAAGAAAATAATGCTATGTATTTATTTTGGTACGATGTCCGAAATAAAACAAAATTTTCCCATAATTGTTATCTGGTAGAAATTGAATATCGCCGGCTTTATCATAGACATGAATCGATTCCGAAATTTTATTTTACAGACCCTGGAAAAATCTAGAGGTGCAACTGCGATATATGACACCGCAGATATACGAATTGCCTTCGTTAATAGTGCGATGTTTGAAATATGGGGACGTGGTGAGGAGATTGTCGGACTACTTTTTGGCGAGGCTTTCCCCGAGTTTACTGAACAGGGTTTTACCGATATATTGAAAAAGGTGTGGGCGACAGGTCAAACATACGAAGCAATAGCATATCCGGCTAACGTCACGATCAATGGTGTGACCGAACTGAAATATTTTGATTTTATCTATCAAGCTATCGTAGATGAGGAAGGTAAAACAAGCGCTATCATTCATACTGCAACAGATGTGTCTTCCCGTCGACAAGCCTTGGAGAAAGTGCGGGAGCAGAGTGCTATTATGGCTTTCAATAATGAATTGGAGATCCTGGCACATGCCTTATCACACGATTTAAAAAATCCTTTGTCTATAGCGAAGATGGGAACGCAATACTTACAAACAAAAGGGGGGCTAAACGAGGCGGAACAATATAAATGGACTACGATCATTTTAGATGCTCTGGTTAGTATTGAAAACATCATTGGACATAATATTCAACTGAATCAAACACGTTTATTAAAATACAACAATGCTTGTGTTTCCTTGGAGGAGATCATTCATAAAATATGTCTCGAAAGCCAAACGCTGTATAGCGGTACCAATTGCGCATTCAAAATTGGTCGACTGGAATCGTTGTATGGGGATAAGGACGTGTTCTATCAGATATTTTTTAATATTATTGGGAATGCAGTAAAGTATTCGTCCAGGCAGAAAAAGCCAATCGTGGAGATTAGCAGCTCGAAAAAGCAGGGTTATATCATTTACACGATACAGGACAATGGCATCGGCATTCCGAAAAAAGAGCTAGGATCTGTTTTTCAACAATTTCATCGCGCATCGAATACGGAAGGTTTCCCCGGAACCGGTATTGGGTTATGTGTCGTAAAGAAAATCATGATTCGTCTTAAAGGCAATATCACACTTTCCAGTTTGGTCGATAAGGGGACGACCGTCGAATTGTCTTTTCCGGAACGTGCCGAATATTAACCATCCCGTATCGTATCATACGGGATGGTTATTCGTATCAAATTACCAAATTTTGATACGTTCCTCTTTTGGTTTATACATTTTATCGCCTTCTTTTGTATCGAATGCTTCGTGGAAAGCGTCTAAGTTGACAATAGGGGCAAAAGCACGGTATTGCGCCGGAGAGTGCGGATCTGTTTTTACTTGGTTTACCACAAATTCATCCGTCGTCTTTGTTCTCCATATCGTCGCCCACGATAAAAAGAAACGCTGTTCTGGTGTAAAGCCATCAATTAATCCAGGGTCACCTTTGTCTTTCAAGTACATTTTTAAGGCATCGAACGCGACCGAAGAACCACCGAGATCGCCAATGTTTTCACCTAATGTAAAGCGTCCATTGACAAAAACACCTGGTACAGGTTCGTATGCTTCAAATTGAGCCACCAATGCATCGGCAGCAGCATCAAACTTTTCCTTATCTTCGGGTGTCCACCAATTATTTAGATTTCCATCACCATCATATTGCGAACCGGAATCATCGAATCCATGCGACAATTCGTGTCCGATAACCGCACCGATACCACCAAAGTTTACCGCAGCATCCGCACGATAATCGTAGAACGGTGATTGCAGAATGGCAGCGGGGAAAACAATCTCATTGAACAATGGGCTATAATAGGCATTTACCGTCTGTGGCGTCATACCCCACTCGGTTTTATCGACAGGTTTACCTTGTTTAGCAAGATTATCTTCAAAAGACCAACGATTAAGCGCATGAACATTCTCAAAGAGTGAAGTTCCTACCTCCAGCTTTGAATAGTCTTTCCATTTGTCCGGATACCCAATTTTAACATTAAATTTAGCTAGTTTTTCTAGCGCTTTCTCTTTGGTTTCGGCCGACATCCAATCCAAATTATTGATATGTACTTCAAAAGACTTGATAAGGTATTGCACTAACTCTTCACAAGCAGCTTTTGCTTCCGGTGGAAAATTTTCTTTTACATACAGTTTACCCAATAACTCGCCTGCTGAACCATTCACAAAATCCAGCCCTCTTTTCTCCATATTGCGTTGCTCTTTTTGCCCTTTTAATTGACGCCCGTAAAACTCAAACGCTAACTCGTCAAGTTCGGCAGACAGGTAGTTCGTCGCGTCGTTCATGACATTGAATTTCAGATATTCTTTAATCTGTGGTAGTTTTTCCGGTGTAATAATTTTATCAAGATGCTTATAGTAGTTGATTTCGCTAATAATAACCGTATCAGCCGTAAAACCAATTTCTTTGATATATTTCGCTATATCGATATTTTTAACCATTTTTCCAAGATCCGCTACGGCAACTGGATTATACCTCTTTTGTGCGTCACGCGACTCCTCAATGGTTTTAAGATAAGAGGCGATTTCCTTTTCAAATGCTACAATTTTAGGTCCTTTAAGGTCTTTGGTTCGTTGGTCTATTTTACTATATAGTGTAGATGCAAATGTAGCATATTGTCCTAACGTTTCCGTATTTTTCTCGTCCACTTTCTGGTAGTATGAACGACCAAGCCCTAAGCTTCCACCACCCAAATAAACTGCATTAACATCGCTGTTTTTCATGTGCGCATATACGTATCCTCCAAAGAATGGATTGCCACCTTCTGGCCCTACTTCCACTAGGTAATCGTAGAGATCGTCCAGTGTTTCGATGGCATCAATTTTTGTGAGATAAGGTTTAATCGGATCGAAACCTAATTGATTACGGTTTTCTACATCGACATAAGATTGATACAGATCCGCAATTTTTTGTCCGTCTGTACCCTTCTCAAAAGTTTCCTTTAATGATTCTTTTAATATCTTTAATACAGCCTCGTCAGTGTTCTCACGAAGTTCATCAAAAGAACCCCAACGTGCCTTATCAGCTGGAATCTCTGCCGTTTTCATCCAGTTGCCATTGACATAATGGTAGAAATCATCTTGCGGACGAACAGTGGTGTCCATGTGCGATAAATCAATCGCTTGATGTGGTTCTTGTGTGCCGGCACATCCGGCTGTCATCACCACAACAGTGGCTAATCCAAGAAGTTTTTTCATTATACGTTGTGTTTTAATTTGGAAACATTATGCCTGAGCTGTTTCCCATTTTGTTATTTAGTTTTCTATGCAAACATAATAAATCTTAAGAAAATGGAACGTAACGATTGTAGGAAGAACTGGATTTTCCGTATCTTGCTCTCATGATATGGGTAGTGGATGACCAGGAGATAGAGGTTCTTTTCAGTGCAAAAGAAGAAGTGGAGATATGTCGATGGAATGAATACAAAAAGATCATACAAGTGCCGTTAAGTATGCAAAAAGCGGAAGCTATCTGGACTATACGTAACTTTTTGCAAACACGGATTTCAGACACCACACGCTGGGTGGAGGAACGATTGGAAGTGTTTGATAAACATTGGCCAATGAAGCTATCGTCGAATAAACAGACACCCTATATAAAAGAGGGCATCATCCATTGCTATATTATGGGTAGGCAGATGTCGGCTACCGGAAAGATAAGAATCAAAGAAGAGCTGTTACAGCAATTCGCCTTACGTGAAGTAGGTCACTGGGAAGAAACGCTTAATTTATTGATTCCCTATATTACCTTCCGAAAGAACAAAAATAAACCCTATGTCGTGCAGCGACAGAAAGGAAGTATTTGTGTTGATAAAGCACTTTACAACCTATCATTAGAAGCTATTACATACTGTTTGTTTAACGCGGTAGCAGATTATGGGGTTTTAGGAATAAATCGTAGAAGACAATTAATCGAAAAGCATTTTCCGAGGTGGGAAGCCTTGGAGAAAGTTATACGCTATGCATATGCATCCTATGAAAGCCCTTAATAATAAGTAAATAATGAAATAAACAAAAAAATCGATGAAAGAAATATGCTCGAAATTAAATAACCTACATATAGGTATCGTAGGGTGCGGATGGCTTGGTATCAGAATGGCAAGGAAATGGCAGATAAAGAACGATCTATATACGACAACAACCTCACCGGACAAAATAGGGGCATTAACTTTTCAAGGATTAAATCCAAGGCTTATAGATTTCAATACAGATAATTCCACGGTTGACATTTTAACTTGGGAGGTCGTTTCATCTTTAGATGTTTTGATTATAACTTTCCCTATTTCTTCCCGTAAAGATCAAGATCGTAATAACATTAAAAGACGAATTCATAATTTGTCTAAGTTTATAGGTAATTTCGATGGCCAACTATTTTTTATGGATTCTACAAGTGTTTATCCAGATGAACAAAAAGAATTTATAGAGGACGATATTTCTATTGAAAACGTCGTAGCTGAGTATCTATTAAGGGCTGCATACCCGGAGGTCAATATCTTAAGATTGGGTGGACTTATGGGAGACGATAGGCAACTTCACAAATATAACGTTTCCAATCTCGATGCCCCTGTTAATCACGTTCATTTCGAAGATATTATTGCTATAATCGAGAAAATGATTGAAAATAGATCCCGATCTAAAATATACAACATTGTGGCTCCCGTACATCCAACAAAGCGAGAAGTGATCTGTGAACAGACGGGGCAGCCGTACAAAGAGGATAAAAGAGAAATAGGTAGATTAATTTCCTCAAGGAGGTTGATGGAGGAACTGGATTATCATTTTATATATCCCGACCCGCGGTATTTTATTCTTTCATGACCAATGTGAGTAAAAAAAAGCTTTCTGTGCATGCTTTTATGCCGTGCATCAGATTTTCTTGTAACGCTATCATTTGTCCTTTTTCTATTTGTACACTTTGGTGTTCCGTACTGAATTCAATTTTTCCCGCTAACACTTGTACACTTATTGTTCCATTTGCTTTATGTGGTTTTAGTTCCGCATTTTCATGCAACCCAATTAGTACAATAGTCATAGTCTCCGATTTAAAAATAGTAATTGAATTCCGTTCGCTATCGGCCCAAGTCGTTTCATTTTTTATTTGATCAATGAATGCTAACAAATCCATTTCTACAAGAGGAGCGTTTAAAATACGTTCACCCTCGGGGCGTTGTGGTGTCGCATCATTTGATTTATTGTTTTCGTTCAAATTCTCTTTTTCCATTTCTAAAAGTCTTTATACACGATAATATTTCCGTAATAAGGTTTGCCAATATATTATTTAACGATTCAGGAATGGATAATGTTTGCCAACATTAGACAAATGGGAAAAAATATTACCTTTGCTATATGTTTGTAAAAACTGCAGAATTTATCGCTAGCAATACTGATGTTCGGAAGCTTCCGGAACCGTCGTTACCAGAATATGCTTTTATAGGTCGCTCAAATGTAGGTAAATCATCGTTGATCAATGCCATGGTCAATAAAAAAGGCTTGGCCAAAACATCACAAAAGCCCGGTAAGACGCAACTTATCAATCATTTTATAATCAATAAGGATTGGTACCTTGTCGACCTTCCAGGTTATGGGTTCGCGCAGACATCCAAAAAAAACCGGGCAGAATGGGAACGGTTTATTCGAAGATATCTAACGCAACGCGAAAATCTGCAATGTATTTTTGTACTCATTGATAGCCGGCTCGAACCACAGAAGATCGATTTAGAATTTTGTTGTTGGTTGGGAGAGCAGGGATTACCTTTTTTGTTGGTATTTACAAAGGCAGATAAGCAATCCGGTGTGAAATCCGACCAAAATATTGCTAAATTCAGAAAGGCGCTCTTAGCCTGGTTTGAAGACGTGCCATCCATCTTTTTGACTTCTGCTGAAAAAAAGCAAGGTATGGAAGAGATTTTGGCGACGATAGATGAGATTAATAAAAATTTTATTCCGCCTATTGTGGAACAGCAGTAACCATGAAAAAGTATATGTCTCTCGTGCTGTTTGCGCACAGCATTTTCGCATTGCCTTTTGCTATTATCGGATTCTTCTTAGCTATAAAAACCACAGAACATAGCTTTGATTGGAAAAAGCTTCTGCTGATGTTGGTATGCATGGTAGCCGCTCGAAATGCGGCCATGGCATTTAATCGATTTTTAGATAGGGATATTGACGCTAAAAATCCCCGAACGGCGATGCGTGATATTCCCGCCGGAAAGATTTCAGCCAATAGTGCATTGACGTTTACCATCATTAATTGTTTCTTATTTGTGGCAGCTACTTATTTCATCAATACACTATGTTTCTATCTATCACCTATAGCGTTGTTCGTGGTATTGTTTTATAGCTATACCAAGCGGTTCACCCCCCTATGTCATATCGTATTGGGTGTTGGGTTGGGATTGTCGCCTATAGGAGCCTATTTGGTTGTAACCAACCATTTCGATATCGTGCCGATATTTTATGGTATTGCTGTGATGTGTTGGTCTGGCGGATTTGACATTATTTACGCTCTCCAAGACGAAGAATTTGATAAAGCAAATGGCTTGCGTTCTATCCCCGCATATTTTGGAGCAAAAAAAGCATTACGTATTTCAGAACTGTTGCACGTTCTCTCTTTTGTATTTGTATTATTACCGGCGTTTTATATGCCAGTAGGGTTATTCTACTACTTGGGTATCGCTTTTTACGGACTTTTATTGATATATCAGCACCGTATCGTAAGCCCTACTAATTTAAGCCGAGTCAATCGCGCATTTATGACGACTAATGGTGTAGCTTCTGTCGTATTTGCTGCATGTTATTTATTGGATATTATTTTTTAGGGTAGGCGACTATACGCCATACGCGTCACAAGCATCTGGTAACGAACAATGAATTATTACTATCTTTGAACAAGAATAAAGATATGTCACAGATAACGATAGTTGATTTAGCAGAAAAATTAGGGCTGTCCAAATCTACCGTATCCCGGGCTTTTCGGGATAGTAGCGATATTAGTCCGAAAACAAAAGAACGTATTCTAGCGAAAGCAGAAGAACTAGGTTTTTCTCCTAACTTATATGCGAGTAGTTTACGGGGAAACCGTAGCCAGACGATTGCCATTATCATTCCCGAATTTGGAAACAAATTCTTTAGCCAGGCAATAAAAGGGATTGAATTGGTTGCCCGTTCTAAAAAATACCATACGTTGATATACGTAACGGATAGTAGTGTACGGAATGAAGCCTCTATCGTGCGTTCATTAGTTAACGGTCGTGTAGATGGCGTATTAATTTCTGCTTCCGGAGAGGGGAAAGATCATAGCCATTTACAAACACTGGAAGACCACGGTATACCTACGGTATTCTTCGATAGGAGTTACGACGACTTTCAAGGGCATTTCGTTACGGGTAATGACTTTGAATCCAGTCGGCTTGCTACGCAGCATCTTATTGATAGCGGATGTAAAAACATCGCCTATTTGGTAATTGACCAGAAAGTATCTATCGGTAAGATTCGAATGGATGGTTATAGAAAAGCGTTGGAAGATAATGGTATACCATTTCAAGAGAAATTGATACTAGACACCGAAAACGACGAAACAAAAAATAAGGTCGCTATTCAAGAGCTCCTTCAGCAGCATAAACCTGACGGAATTTTTGCTTCGGTGGAAAGATTGGCTATATCTACAATCCGGGTAGCTCAGGAAGAGGGAGTACGTATTCCTGAAGATCTGAAATTGATATGTTTTTCCTGCTTAGACATCGCAGATTTATTGAATCCTTCACTCAGTGTTGTAAAGCAACCTGCGTTTGCCATGGGAAAAGAAGCGGCCAATTTTCTCTTCCAGGCATTAGATAAGCCTACTGAACGTGACCAACAATATACTACCTTGCTGCAATCCAGCCTTATTTTTCAAGATTCCAGCCGGAAAATTTGAGTTGCCGTAAAAAAAAATCATTTTTTACTTTGTATTATTCCCGAAACATTTTACCTTTGATATGTTTCGGGAACATTCCCGTAATGCTGACAATTATAGAGGGATCACAAGAGTAAAAGTTTTTATAGTACGCTTTGTTCTTCCATAATTAATTAAATGGAATTTTTTCGGGAACATTCCCGTGGTTTTTGCTAACCGTTTTGAGAATGAAAACGTACAAAAGTTTAGGATATCTGTTAATTACGCTGTGCTGGATCGTTGCCTGTAAAAAGGATGTGAAACCAGATATAGACACTATCGAGGAAGAAACAGCGCAAGGGATCGTATCATTATCCAACAATTTTCTTTATTGGGATGAAACTACCACACTTACGTTTGATCTCGCAAAAGGGAACAAAGAGCTTGCCAATCATTCGAGCGATCTATTTCTCCATGCAGGCTTACTACTGACAAGCAGCACATCGGAAAAAGAATGGAAAGAAGTTGCTACAGCATGGGATAAGAATCTGGATAGCTATAAGTTGAAGAGGGAAGCGGATGGTCGATATAGTATCGCGATTCATCCGGCAAGCTTTTTTAAACGTACACAGGCAAATGACGTTACGCACATTGCTTTTTTGGTTCGGAATGCGGATGGAAGCAAAGTGGCGCGTAATACAGATGGATCGGATATGTATTGGTCTATTTCATCGAAGCAAAGACCCGATATAACTTTTAAAGCGCCTGCGGTTCAACCCACTTTTGTTCCGCAATCGGAAAAACAATCATTCGCAAAGGGTGAAGAGCTTCCGATTCGATTACAAGCTTCCCAGTCGGGTACAATCACACTTTCTCTAAATGGACAGGAAATTGCGACTGGCCACGGGAATGAGCTTCAACACAAATTGCAGCTGAATGGTGCAGGGCAGCAGCATATACAGGCGCGTATCGAAGCCAATGGACAACGCACGATTAAGGAGCTTACTGTGTTTGTAGAAAGTGATGTGGAAGTTGCTGATCTGCCCGAAGGGATAAACAAAAATGGAGTTACAATTAATCGCGATAAACAAGAAATCTCATTCGCGCTTACGGCGCCGGATAAGTCTTCTGTATTCCTATTAGGTAATTTCAACAATTTTCAAGCGACGCAAGATTATGCGATGAAACGCACAGCAGACGGGAATACTTGGTGGATTACTATAAGGAGTTTGGACTTTCAGAAGAATCATACATATCAATTCCTAATAGATGGACAGCTGAAGATTGCCGATCCTTATGCAAGATTGGTGTTAGATCCGAATCATGACGGGGAAGTGGCGTCCAACCAAAATTTGCCAAGCTATCCCCAGGGTGCAACACAAGGCATCGTTTCGGTATTGTTGCTAAACAATACAGCGTATACTTGGCAAGCCACAACGTTCAATCGTCCCGATGCCTTCGATTTGGTGATTTATGAATTGCATGTAAGGGATTTTCTGGATCAACGCAATTATAAAACATTACGAGATTCTATTTCTTATCTGAAGCGATTGGGTGTGAATGCCATTGAGCTTATGCCTATACAGGAATTTGAGGCAAACTCCAGCTGGGGTTATAATCCTTCTTTTCATTTTGCGTTGGATAAATATTACGGTACCACAAATGAGTTGAAAGCATTTATCGATGAATGCCATCAAGAGGGGATTGCCGTAATACTGGATATGGTATTAAACCATGCGTTCGGACAATCACCTATGGTACGTTTGTATCAACAATCGGGTTCACTAACAACTAATCCTTGGTTCAATATTACACCTACACACCCGTACAATGTAGGATACGACTTCAACCATGAAAGCCCGTTTATGCAGCAATTTACTAAAGATGTGATTGCGTTTTGGATGGACGAATTTAACGTAGATGGTTTCCGTTTTGATCTCTCCAAAGGTTTTACACAGAGAAATTCAGGTACGGATGAAAGCGACGGAGCCGTACAGCAATGGTCGGCTTATGATGCAAGCCGTATCGCGATATGGAAAAACTACCATAATTTTATCCGTGAACGGGATCAAAACTTCTATGTCATTTTAGAGCATTTTGCGGAAGATCGGGAAGAAAGGGAATTGGCAAGTGAGGGCATGTTCTTGTGGAATAACTTAAATCATGCATTCAATGAAGCCACCATGGGTTATAATAATAACTCCGATATGAGCCGTCTTTTTGCGGACGCGCATGGTTTCGATCAACCCCGATTTGTGTCGTATATGGAATCGCATGATGAGGAACGTTTGATGTACAAAAATCTGCAATATGGCAATACAAATAGCAATTATTCAGCGAAAGAGCTGGCGACCGCATTGGAACGTATGAAACAGGCAGCGGCATTTCTGTTTTGCGCGCCAGGTCCGAAAATGATTTGGCAATTTGGAGAATTAGGGTATGATATCTCGATTGATGAAAACGGCAGGACAGGAGAAAAACCGTTAAAATGGGATTATTTGAAAGATGCGAAACGCTATAGTCTCTTTGCACACTATGCAAAGCTGATCGATTGGAAACGTCAGAATTCTATTTTCAGAAATGGAACGGTGAACCATCATGTAAATGGAGCCGTGAAATATTACGTATTAAAAGAAGCTGGACAGGAGGTACTTGTTATCGGAAACTTTGATGTGGTTACACATAACTTCACTGTTCTAGCAGATTTACAGAAAAACTGGCACGATAACCTGGCAGGGGTGTCACGCGATTGGCGTTCGAAAAGTTCGATCACATTGACCGCAGGACAATATTACATATTAAGCATAAATAAACTGAACAATAAATAATAACAAACTAATCACATGATGAACAAATTCACATTACGCAGGGTAATGACCATGAGTTTTCTGATGTTACTTAGTACACTGACATTCGCGCAAACGGCACGCCTACAAGGCCGAGTTTTGGATAACGAAGGGAACAGTGTAGTAGGAGCGACGGTCCAATTCATTGGTCAACAAAGTGCTACGTCTACAGGTCCAAATGGAGCGTATTCCTTTAGCAATGTTTCGCCGGGATCCTACAAGGTGGGCGTATACATGATTGGATACGATCAAGCGGAGCAAACCATAAATTTGGCAGTAGGGGATAACACCCTAGATTTCACACTAACATCTTTTGCCAGTAGCCTAGATGAAGTCGTGGTCATCGGTTATGGTACACAGAAAAAAGGAGATTTAACCGGCTCATTGACAACGGTATCGTCTAAAGATTTTCAAAAAGGCTTGATTAGTTCACCAGAGCAGCTAATAGCGGGTAAGGTAGCCGGTGTACAGATTACCACGAGTGGTGGACAACCTGGCGGTGGAGCCACCATCCGGGTTCGCGCAGGAGCATCCTTAAATGCTAGTAACGATCCGTTGATCGTTGTCGATGGTGTTCCTTTATCGACGGGAGAAATTTCGGGTGTTGGAAATCCATTGAGTCTAATTAATCCAAATGATATTGAAACATTTACCGTATTAAAGGATGCGAATGCAACGGCTATTTACGGTTCACGGGCATCGAATGGGGTTATCTTGATTACAACGAAAAAGGGTACTAGCGGTAAACCGTCTTTCAACTTTAGTTCGCAAAATTCGCTGGCGAAGGTCGCTAACAAAGTAGATTTACTGTCTGCCGATCAAATCCGTGAATATATTAATACGGAGGGCAACGATGCCCAGCGTGCGTCATTGGGAGATGCGAATACAGACTGGCAGGACGAAATTTACCGAGAAGCATTTGCTTCGGATAATAATCTCAGCGTAGCAGGAGCTATCCAACCCAATCTTCCTTATCGGGTATCATTAGGTTATCTAAGCCAACAGGGGATATTAAAGCGCGATCTTTTGGAACGAACAACAGCTGGTATCAATTTCGCTCCTAAGCTTTTTGACAATAGCTTACAAATTGATATTAATTTGAAAGGGTCTATTTCAAATTCTCAATTTGCTAACCAAGATGCTATCGGAGCAGCTATACAGTTTGATCCAACAAAACCAGTATATACCGAGAACCGTTTTGGCAATTATTACGAATGGACACAATATAACAATAATACACAACAGGACGATCCAAATCCCAATGCTCCGCGTAACCCGGTTGCACTTATTGATCTAAAAGATGACAACGGAAAGGTTGCCAGAAGCTTTGGTAACATCCAGTTTGACTATGCTTTACCTTTCTTGCCTGAGCTTCATGCCAATTTAAATCTAGGCTATGACGTGTCCAGAGGACAGGGAAGTACGTCTATCCCAGCATATGCTGCGTCCAATATCAACACCTTAGGAGAGATTACCAGATATAAAAAGGAAATTACGAACACGGTTGGCGAATTTTACTTAAACTATATCAAGGACCTGACTGATATTCAGAGTAATATTAACGCTACCGCGGGTTATGGTTATTACGATAACAGGTCTAAGGAATATAATTTTGATCGTACGAGTGCAGACGGTACGGTGCTTAGTACGCCAACCTTCCCATTTGATATACCGCATAATCGGCTTATCTCTTATTATGGTCGTTTAATATACACCTATGCCGATAAATATATTTTCTCAGGAACGGTGCGTACAGATGGTTCTTCTCGTTTTAGTGAAGAAAACCGCTGGGGCGTTTTTCCTTCTGTTGGTGCCACTTGGCGTATTAAAGAAGAGAGCTTCTTGAAAGATAATAATACCATTTCCGATTTAAAATTACGGTTAAGCTATGGTGTCACTGGTCAGCAGGATGGTATTGCAAACTATTCGTACCTTCCTAATTATGTGCGTAGTATGAACGAGTCCTTATATCAGTTTGGGAACACGTTTTATAATATGTATACGCCGGTAGCCTACGATAAGAATATTCGATGGGAAAGTACCGCTACCTACAACGGTGGAATAGATTATGGCATTCTGAATGGGCGTCTTTCGGGTAGTGTGGACGTTTATTTCAAGAAAACCAAAGATTTGTTAAGCACAATACCGATTCCGGTGGGTACAAACTTCAGTAATCTGCTATTGACGAATGTAGGGAATATGGAAAACAAGGGAGTCGAGTTTAGTCTGAATGGAGCCGCCATACGTAAAGATGATCTTAATCTGGATTTAGGATTTAACTTTACGTATAACCATAGTAAAGTAACCAACCTAACCGCCGTGGACGATCCTAATTATCTTGTCGAACAAGGCGGGATATCAGGGAGTACAGGTAACAACATACAAGCTCATGTGGTGAACCACGTGCCCTACAGCTATCGAGTATACAGACAGGTATATGCGGAAGATGGCAGTCCGCTTGAAGGGATCTATGAAGACTTGAACGGTGATGGTATTATCAATGATAATGATCGCTATTTCTATAAATCGCCACTTCCAACCTATTTGTTGGGTTTTACGGCACAATTAAACTATAAGAAGTGGACATTGAATACCGTTTTACGTTCCAATATTGGAAATTATGTTTACGATAACGTGTCATCCAATTTTGCTAGCCGTTACAATGTACTCGATCCAAATGGGCCAATTAATAACGCCCCTACTAGTTTTTTAGGAGCTCAATTTGAGCAAAAACAATATAACAGCGATTACTACATTCATAATGCGTCATTTCTAAAAATGGATAACCTCTCTTTAAGTTATGCCGCGGGGAGTATTTTTCGGAATGGGGGTGGTAGACTGACCATCTCAGCAAACATGCAAAATGTATTTACAGTGAGTAAATACAAAGGGGTAGATCCCGAAATAGATGGCGGTATTGACAACCGTTTTTATCCGAGACCGAGAACCTATGTATTAGGTGTAAACTTAGATTTTTAACCGTTAACTGAAGAAAATGAAACGTACTATATTTTTAGCAATAAATGCCGTCTTGATGCTGACAAGTTGTAGTCAGAACCTAGATTTGGCGCCGACAAACGATATCACGGCAGATGTCGCCTATAGCTCGCCCGAGGGTTACAAAAATGCCTTAGCAAAAGTGTACGGCAGTTTTGCCCTCACCAGCGGAACGGGACCGGGAGACAGTGATCTGGGCGGAATCGATGCGGGAACATCAGACTTCCTACGTCTTTACTGGAATGCGCAAGAACTCACAACGGACGAAGGCATCTGTGCTTGGTTAGGAGATCCGGGTGTAGCTGATCTCAATTATCAAACGTGGAACTCCAGTAATGTCATGCTTAGAGGGTTATATACACGGAGTATTTACCATATAACCGTTATCAACGAATTTTTACGTGAAAGTACGGATGAAAGGTTAACTGCAAGAGGTATTACAGGCAATGATGCAACGATGATCGCCCAGTATCGTGCGGAAGCGAGATTCCTGCGTGCGTACCAGTATTGGGTATTGATGGATCTATATGGCAATCCTCCATTTATAACGGAAGAAAACGAAATAGGTGTTACACCGCCGAGTCAGATTACTCGGACGGAACTTTTTACCTATGTAGAGACGGAACTTCTTGCTATCGATGAACTATTGACGGCACCACGACAAAATGAATATGCGCGCGTGGACCAAGCAGCAGCTTGGGCATTACTAGCCCGCTTATATCTCAATGCCGAAGTCTATCTTGGACAAGGAAATGGGAAGTTTACCGAAGCGGTAACTTACTCCTCTAAAGTAATTGATGCCGGTTATAGTCTAATGGAACAGTATCAACATCTTTTCTTGGCTGACAACGATCAGGATAACCCCGAGATAATTCTTCCGATTGCCTATGATGGTATACAGACGCAAAATAACGGTGGGACAACATTCATTATCAACTCATCTGTACATGGTTCTATGACACCGGCAAACTTCGGTATTCCTGGTGGGGGATGGGGTGGTAATCGTAGTCGCAGCACCTTACCGGGTACGTTTGACGATGTAAGTGGAAACACGGATAAGCGAGCAATGTTTTTTGGAAGTAACCCGAATATTGAGGATCCAGCCGTATTCACGGAAGGATTGGCCGTGACTAAATTTAGCAATAAAACGTCTACAAATCAAAATGGAAAATCTATCAACGGTACTTTCGTTTCGACCGATTTCCCATTATTCCGTTTGGCAGAACAATACCTTATCTACGCTGAAGCGGTTCTGCGTGGAGGATCCGGCGGCAACAATACACAGGCCTTGGCCTATCTTAACCTCCTTAGAGCACGTGCCTACGGTAACTCTTCCGGAAACCTGAATACTATTTCTTTAGATATTGTATTGGAAGAGCGGAGTAAAGAACTGTATTGGGAAGCCTTCCGCCGGACAGATTTGATCCGTTATGGAAGGTATACGGGCGGAAGTTACCTATGGCCGTTTAAAGGTGGACAAGCAACCGGAAGAGCAGTAGAATCCTTCCGCACCCTTTTCCCTATTCCTGCGGCTGATTTAATCGCAAATCCGAATCTAGAACAAAATACAGGGTATTAATACAGTACATATTCAAATCAGGAAATAATGAAAACGTTTAATATAATTGCATGTCTTGCTGTACTTCTTAGCCTAATAGGCGTGTCGTGTAGCAAAGATGAAACCAAACTGGTGGCAGTACCAGGAGAGGGTGGTTCGTTGCAGGCTTCGGGATCTTCGGTGGTACTTACCAAAGAGAATGCGGATCAGGAAGCATTAGCGATACAATGGGAATCTGCTGATTTCGGGTTTAAAGCCGCTATTATCAATACGCTGCAAATAGGATTGAAAGGACAAAATTTTGAAGGAGCTAAAGAGATCGCTTTTTCAGCTGGCGATGATAGTTATAGCTTTAATATCCTTGAATTAAACGCACTGTTGCTCGCTATGGAATTACCTGTGGATGTAGTTACAGATCTGGAATTACGGTTAAAGTCTACTATCTCGACGTCGTTTACGCCACTTTATTCTAATACGTTGCCGTTGGCGGTTACGCCCTATGCAGCCATCAGCTACCTCTATGTGCCGGGTGCTTACCAAAAGGCTATTCCGCCGGGAGCCGACTGGGTTGTCGAAACCGCCGAAAGTCTGATCTCGCCGACTAGTAACGGTATCTACACGGGTATTATCTATTTCCCGGAAGCAGATTCGGAATTTAAGATAACACCTGCACGCAGCTGGGATGCCTCGTATGGAGACGATGGGGCGGGAAGAATATCACTAAACGCCGGAGGAAATATTAAAGCACCGAGAACCGGAAACTTGGAACTTACGGTAAACACCAATGAGAATACCATCACGTATAAAGATCATAGTTGGGGAATTGTCGGCGATGCGGCTGTTAGTTGGGATGACGATACCGATATGCGTTATGAAAACAGTACACAGCTGTGGAAGATAACCGTAGAGCTGAAGGCCGGCGAGATGAAATTCCGGAAAAACCACGATTGGGGTACGAACTACGGTGGTGCAAACGGTACGTTAAATAATGATAATATTGTTATAACAGAAGCCGGCATGTATGATATCGTATTCGATTTGGTGAACATGAAATACAGTCTTACTAAAAAATAAATATGTCCATATTCATGAACTTGAAGAAAGTTTTAATCAGTGCCTGTTTTATCGTATGGATTGCCTTTGCACAAGGGCAATCCATACAACGGGCAGAACCGCTACACTGGTGGGTAGGTATGCATAATCCGGAACTGCAGATCGTATTATACGGTTCGGATATCGGTGATTGTGAAGTCAAATTGCCTAAGGCGGGCATGCAGTTAAAAAAGGTTCACCAGGTAGAAAATACGAATTACCTTTTCCTGGATGTCGAAATTCTAAATAATGCGCAAGCGGGAACCTATCCTATAGAGTTATACAAAAATGGGAAGAAAGTATTAACGCGTGAATATATATTGAAGAACCGTGACAAACACTTGGTTAAAGCACAAGGTGTAAACGCTGCGGATCTTATTTATTTGATTATGCCTGATCGGTTTTCCAACGGTGATCCGAGTAATGATTCGGTAAAGGGTATGCGCGAAACCGCGGTAAACCGCGATTCCATGTATTACAGACACGGAGGCGATTTACAAGGGATTATCAACAACCTGGATTACCTTGAGGATTTAGGCGTGACGGCTCTTTGGATGACGCCTGTCGTGACGAATGATATGCCGGGCTATTCGTACCACGGTTATGCGAACACGGAAAACTATGAAATAGATCCACGCTTTGGAACAATCGATACCTATCGTGAACTCGGAAAAGAACTGCATAAGCGCAACATGAAATTGGTTCATGATGTAGTGCCTAATCACGTAGGGCTTTATCATTGGACAGTTATCGATCGTCCATCTTCTGATTGGCTACATGAGTGGGATACATTTACACAAACAACCTATAAAGACCAGACGATGTTTGACCCGTATGGAACGCAGGCAGACAAAGATCTGATGGAAAAAGGATGGTTTGTGGAAACAATGCCCGACTTGAACCACCAAAATGAAAAGATGCAGAAATACATCACACAGAGTCATATCTGGTGGATTGAAGAAGCAGGCGTAGACGGTTTTCGTATCGATACATATCCCTACAATGATCTGGCTTTCATGGGGAAATGGACAGATG